>MTKY01054443.1_pt1 | contig 12955 bp, 8 predicted proteins | sample 1042731 | NCBI WGS metagenome assembly MTKY01 (sample SAMN06212206, study PRJNA360538) | anaerobic digester metagenome | biome: Wastewater treatment plant; material: sludge; isolation source: anaerobic digester fed with sludge from wastewater treatment plant | place: Denmark: WWTP Soeholt ... | reverse complement strand
GAGGCAGGCCTCGCCGCTCTGCTCGCCGAGGCGCCGCCGACCCCCGGACGCGATCCGCTCCGCCTCGCCGGCCACGGCCCGTTCCACACCCCGCTGATGGTCGGCAGCTCGGACAAGGCAAAGGCCGAATTGCCGCCCGCGCTGTTCGGCGCCCCGGCGATTCCGATGGTGGATGGCCGCGGCCATATCTGGCGCCGCTTCGCCAGCGACCCTGCGGCCATCTGGGATTACAGCTTCGGCCACCAGATCCTCGCACCCTATGACTTCGCGTGCTCGGTGCAGGTCGCGGTCAAGGAATATGCCCCCGACGTCGTCATCCTGCCCGGCCCTGGCGACACGCTGGGCGGCGCGATCGCGCAGTCGCTGATCGGCGTCGGCTGGCAGGGGATTGCCAGCAAGGCCGACTTTGCCGCACGGCAGGCGGTCGATCCGGTCCTGCTCGCGATGGGCCGCGCGGAACAACGGCGGATCGTGACTGGAACCGAATAGAACCAGCAGAGGAAGGAAAAGCCTCTGCCAATCCTGTCGGTTGCGCGGGGTCAGGTGGGGTTGACCCGTCGCCAATGAACGGCATGCCCGTGGGGACCCACTTAAGGGCTGTACACCGTTCACGGTCCTCATTGGCAGGATACAGCAACGGTGGCCGCGGCGCCGCGATCATGCACCGAAACGGAAGGGATTGACCGGTACAGCGCGCGCCTGTTCGACGATGAACTTTGCCGCGCAGATCGGGCAACACGCTGGGTCGGGACCTGATAAACCGACGATTGAAACCATTCGGCGTCGCTGCAGGATTTGACCGATTCGGCCCTTGGCTCATTGATCGAAATCAATGCTCGTAGCCGCGAATAGTGCTTCCCTTTTTGCAGGGATAAAAGGCGGAGGCGATATGGCTACCACGACACCTGCAGTTCGACCGGCCACCGCGACCGACGGCGCAAAGGGCACGCATGTTGATGTGCTCATCGTGGGCGCCGGAATTTCGGGGATCGGCTCGGCTTTTCACCTCCAGCAGCAATGTCCGGCCAAGAGCTACGCGATCCTTGAAATGAAGGAGACGTTTGGCGGCACTTGGGAGACGCATAAATATCCCGGTGTCCGATCGGACTCGGATCTCTACACCTTCGGCTATCGCTTCAAACCATGGGTCGGCGCGCCGATTGCCAGTGCCGCTGAAATTCTCCGATATATGGGGGAGGTGATCGAGGAGAATGGCATCGCCCCGCATATCCGTTATGGCCACCGTATCATCGGGTGTCGTTGGTCGAGCATCGACAATTGCTGGACCGTCGAGGCGGTCCGCAAGCCAGACGGTCAGGTCGTCACCTTCACCGCCAATTTCCTGTGGATGTGCCAAGGCTATTACGACCATGAAAAGCCGTACATTCCGGACTGGCCGGGGTTGTCGGATTATCAGGGTCAGTTCGTCCACGCGCAATTGTGGGATCCCGCGACCGATTTTGCGGGCAAGCGCATCCTCGTCATCGGTTCGGGCGCGACTGCGGCGACCGTCGTTCCCGCCTTTGCGGAACAAGCGGCGCATGTAACGCTTCTCCAGCGCTCGCCGACCTACTTCTATTGTTCGGAAAACAAGAATGACCTTGCCGACCGGCTCCGCGAGGTCGGCATCGACGAACCGACGATCCACCGCGTCGTGCGGGCACAGATCATGCACGACCAGGATCTGATGACGCGCCGCTGCATCGCCGAACCCGACGCGGTTTTCGAGGAACTAAAGGCATTGATCCGGGCTTTTTCGGGCGATCCCGACTTTCAGTTCGAGCCGCACTTTACGCCAAAATATCGCCCGTGGCAGCAGCGGCTCGCATTCTGTCCCGAAGGCGACATCTTTCGCGCTGCCACGCAGGGCAAGTTGACCGTGGTAACCGACACGATTGACCGATTCACCGAACATGGCGTCCGTACGGCCAGCGGGGAGGTGATCGAGGCCGATCTCATCGTCGCCGCCACGGGCTTTAACCTCTCGGTCATGGGCGGAATCCCCTTCGAAGTCGACGGCGCCCCGATCGACTGGGCAAGGACCGTCACCTACCGCGGCATGATGATGACTGGTGTCCCCAATCTTGTGTGGGTCATGGGTTACTTTCGCGCCAGCTGGACGCTGCGCGTCGACATGATGGGCGATTTTGTCTGTAACCTGTTGAACCATATGGACGATATCGGGGCGAAAAAGGTCGAAGTTGCGCTAAGGCCGGAGGACAAAGACATGGCGATCCTGCCCTGGATCGAGTCCGAAAACTTCAATCCGGGCTATTTGATGCGCGGCATCGATGCCATGCCGCGCCGCGGCGACCGGCCCGAATGGCGCCATAATCAGGATTATTGGGCCGAAAAGGATGCATTCCCGGATATCGATCTCAGGGGTGCCGAGTTCCTCTACGACGATGAGCGCGCGGTTATAGCCGAACAAAGCGATGAAATTGCCGCCGAATAGGCTTGAGCGTCTGCTGTTGGCGAGACGGTTTCGGCCGGTAGCGCAGCCGAGCGATTCCTGAAACAAAACGCCCCGCCAGCTTGCGCTGACAGGGCAGTCGGGGGGGAGGTGATCTAAACCCGCAGCAATGGGTCGCATCTGACCGCGGCACAGGCGCGATCACCGCCGCCTGCATTTTTATATTATTGATCGGCGTCCGAGATACTTTGATCTTGATCAACAAGGGACGGGCGCGTGAACTTTTCCCAATGCCGCGTTCGATTGCCGCTCAGGAGCTGAGGCGGGTTCAAGCCGGCCTACGGCTTCCAAATCCGTCCTTTGACGTTCAAATCCGCCTCAAGAAGTCCTGCGGAAGTCCTGTGGACGCGAAGGGCATGCCTATGAAACATCATTGCTTTAGGCGAGGCGTCGGGCAACAAGCCCCATCATTCGATAGGAGAATGTAATGCGCTTTGCTGTCGCCCTTGTGCTGCTCCCCGTCCTGCCCTTCGCTCCCATTACCGCGCCCGCCTTTGCACAGGCCGCCCCGCAAGCTGTGGCACAGGATCTGGCGCTGCTTCAGTTTCTCGATCGGGCATTCGAAGAGCGACTTGGCCTGAGCCCCGAGTCGCAGACCCAACTCGGGCTCAAGACCAATTACGAGAAACTCGACGACTACACCGACGCCGCGTCGGTGCGCGAGCAGGAGTTGGCCGAGCGTCAGCTCAAGGACATGCGCGCTCGGTTCAAGCCCCAACTGCTCGGCGAAAGCGCGCGCGTCAGCTACCGCCTGTTCGAATATGAAGTCGAACGCGGCCGCGCATCGTCGCGTTTCCGCAAGCTGCGTTTCCCGGTCTCGACCAATGGCAGCCCCGCGGGTGCGATCCCGGTGCTTCTGATCAACAATCACAAGATCGACAATGTGGCCGATGCAGAGGCCTATATCGCCCGCCTGCGCGACACCGACCGCGTCATGCGCGAAGTTGCGGCAACGATGCGCGATCAGGCGGCGGCGGGGATCATTCCCAACAAGGTCAATTTCGCGCCGGCGCGCGCCGACGCGCTTAAAGTCATTGCGGGCGCGCCGTTCGACAGCGCCGCCGATTCGACGCTGATGGCCGACTTCCGTAAAAAAGTGGGTGCGCTCGATGCACCCGCGGCCGCCAAGACAAAGCTTTTGGCAGATGCGAGCGCTGCGCTCACCGGGCCGTTCCGGCAGGGCTATCGCGCGCTGATCGCCGCGATCGACGAAATCGAGCCGCAATCAAAAGGCAATTTCGGAGCGTGGAGCCTCCCCGATGGCGTGGCCTATTACGCCGACCGGCTAAAGAGTTCGACCACCACCAGCCTCACCGCCGATCAGATCCACAACCTCGGGCTCGCGCAGGTTGCGGCGATCCGGCAGGAGATGGAGGCGATCAAGCGCGAGGTCGGTTTTACGGGCACGCTCGAACAATTCTTCGATCATATCCGTACCGATCCGCAATTCAAATATCCGAACACCGAGGCCGGACGCGAAACCTATCTCGCCGATGCACGCGCGGTGATCGCGTCGGCGATGGCCGCCGCGCCACGTTATTTTCGGGTGCTGCCCCAGGCAGCGCTTGACGTGCGTGCGGTCGAAAAATGGCGCGAAGGAACCGCGTCGACTGCGTTCTACAATCCGCCTTCGGCGGACGGATCCCGTCCCGGCATCTATTATGTGAACCTGATCGACATGAACCAGACGCAAAAGGTGCAGGTCGCCGCGATCGCCGCGCACGAAGGCGCGCCGGGCCACCATTTCCAGATCGCGCGTCAGCAGGAACTGGCCGGCATTCCCAAGTTCCGCAAGTTCGGCGGCTATGGCGCCTATATGGAGGGATGGGGTCTCTATTCGGAGCGGCTCGCGAACGAGATGGGGGTCTACAAGACCCCATATGACCGCTTCGGCATGCTCTCGCTGCAGGTTTGGCGCGCGATCCGTCTGGTGCTCGACACGGGCATCCATTCGAAGCGCTGGACGCGCGAACAGGCGATCGCTTACTTCAAGGCGAACAGCTCGGTGTCGGACACCGATATCGCGCGCGAGGTTGATCGCTATTTCAACTGGCCGGGTCAGGCGACGAGCTACATGGTCGGCCAACTCAAGATCGCCGAACTGCGAAAGCGTGCCGAGCGTGAGCTTGGCCCGCGCTTCGATATTCGCGATTTTCACGAAGCGGTGCTGAGCGAAGGCGCGCTGCCGCTCGACATTCTCGAGGAGCAGGTCATTAGCTATATAGCGGCAAGGCAGCGGTGAGGACGCGACGAGCGCGGGTCGCTCCAATGGGAGTTTCTCGGATTATTCGACAGCGCCGTTCACATATGACCGGCAGGCTGAGCTATTCTCAGTGCGATCAAGGAACTTACCGCCAGCTTCACTGTCCGCGACACTGGCGAGCGCGAAGGGGCAACGATTGCGCAGCTCTATATGACGGCAAGCCCCATGGGAGGGCCGTAGGGCTGGCTGGGTTTCAGCGCGTCAACCTGAAGCCCGGGGAAAGGAAGCTGGCGAGGCTTCTAGCTCGGCATTCAATCTCTCCTTTGTCACCCAAAATATCATCAATCTTGGACCACTCAGAAGGGGGCAGATCACCTTACGCGGATAGGCGGTGCCGAGGCTAACCTTCTAGAACTCGCTGCAAGCGAAACGCTTTGCAAGGCCGCGGGATGCGACGACAAAGATAGTCGATACCGCTGCGAGTATCGCGCCAGAGGCCCTTCGGTTTCATGATGGTTCGTCCCTTGTGCACGCACTTGGTGGACCCACCCCAATCATTATGGAAAAGAAAACCGAGGCTTCTGCGCCTCTCAGGCGATTTGGTGACCCCTACGGGAATCGAACCCGTGTTTCAGCCGTGAGAGGGCCGCGTCCTGACCGCTAGACGAAGGGGCCGCAGGGTCGGAATTTTTCGCTAAATGACGCGCCGACCGCGCGCTTGACCGTGGTGACCCCTACGGGAGGGGTCGGATGGGCTGGAAGCCCACGGTTTTCCGCCATTTTCCGCGACGTGAAACGACGCATGTGTACTCAGTAGGTGTGCTCACGATTGCGAGCACGCTGCCGCGATAGCCGTTGGTGAGGTGATCTGTAAAGGCTGCTTTGCGCCCTTAATTCGGTCAATCAACCAGCCCGGGCACGTCCCCAGAAGCTGACGATCCCAGAGTACCTCCAGCTACCATCCCGAAGATCTGGGTCTGGGACAAAACTGCCAGAAGCCGCCGCCATTGGGAATGTCCGGCCACACCGAAACCGGTCATTCGTTGGACCGCGAAAGCTCACTTTCCTACGTCTGGCCTGGTGGACGATCCGGAAAGTCTCCTTTCAGGACCGCAAATTGGGATAGCGGACATTTTCATGCATAGTTGAGGCAAACTCCCCGTGGCCATTCCGGCCACAGGAGAAGTGTCATGGGACATTTAGACCTCGAAGGCATTCCAGATACCGATGTCGATCACAAAACCCCAAAATAAACTTTAGCCACCTACGAACTTTGCCGGGCGCTTCTCAAGGAAGTGCGCAACGCCCTCCTTGAAATCCGCGCTTTTCAGGCTTTCCCGCATTTCCTCATCGGCTTCCTGCATCGAGGTTGCGAGATCGACGAACAGGGCGTCCCACAGCTGGCGCTTCATGATGCGGGTCGAGCGCGGAGAGACATTCGCCGCCAGGTTCTCGGCATATTCGCGTGCCTCGTCCAGCAGCCGTTCGGGGGCGCAGACCCGGTCTGCCAGGCCGATGCGGTATGCCTCGTCGCCATCTACTCGACGCGAGGAGAACATCAGGTCCAGTGCACGGCTATGTCCCACCAATCGCGTCAGCATCCAGCTGGTGCCATGTTCCGCGATCAGGCCGCGCCGCGAGAATGATGTCACAAATGCCGCGTTGCTGGAGGCAAACCGCAAATCGCAGAACAGCAGAAGCGCAAGCCCCAGCCCGGCCGCCGCACCGTTGACCGCGGCAATAATCGGCTTGCCGACCGACGGCAGCCAGGTCATCGGATGCTGGAAATCTTCGCGGGCCGCCGGGTCAAGCGGGGTGAACGATTTGCTTGGGGTCTTGCCGCTCGAGGTCATTCCATCCAGCGCGTTCATGTCGACGCCCGAGCAGAACCCCTTGCCCGCGCCGGTCACGATAATCGCACGCACCTGCGGATCGTTGTTCGCCTGCTCCATGGCCTGGCGGAATTCTGCCGCCATGGTCGGGGTCCAGGCGTTCAGGCGCTCTGGCCGGTTCAGCGTGATGGTGGCGACCGCGCGGATCACATCATAACAAATCTGCGAATAGGTCACTGGTTATCCTCTCGTGTCTCAGGCGCTTTGATGCAGGCTATCAAACCAGCCGAATAGTCACGCCGAACAGTGCGATATTCCCCTCACTGGTCAGGCAGCCGTGCCGAACAGCGTTTTCGCGCAGCTGCGCGGCGCGGGCGGAGTGCAGGTCGAAGGCTTGGAATCCTTCACTGCCGTTGCCTGCTGGGGCCGCAAACCGCAGCTCGCCTTCATCCAGGCCGATGCGGCTTGCATGATCGCAATGTTCCATCGGGCGACCGAGAATTTCCCCCCAGCGCCCCGCCATGCCCTGCGGGTCGAGCGCGCTTATTCCAATCCCGGTAATGGCCTCGTCATGGGTAGCGGACTTTTGCCAGTCGGGGCCGCCCCATTCCCAGTCGGACCAGCGCGGCATGTAATCGATGGACAGCAGGGTTCCGCCAACATCCTTGGGATGCAGGTGCATGAAGCCCGCGCCATTGCGGTCCAACTGATCCGCCACGCGCACACCCGCAGCATCAATTCGCGCGCGCGCTTCGTCTGCCCCGTCGGTTTGAAGAATGACCATATAGCCGCAGTCACCGCCTTGCTTGGCCAGCAAGCGCCCGACGGTGGTGTTTTCGGTGATCGGCGATACGAATTCCAGAAAGGTGTTGTCGATCGCATAGACCGCATTGCGCAGCCCGTAACGCACGATTGCCGGGTCTTGATAGGCTGAGCCCAGGCCAAGAATCTGGCTGGCCTGCAATGTTGCAACTTCAAGGTCAGTTACGGCGAGTGCAATCTGGCGCAGGCGCAGTTTCATCTTGGTACTCCGGTAGTTTGGAGCAGGACCATAGCGCTTTATCCTTCGTCACGTTCCGTGAGCAACCGCAGCGCTTCAGGATCGAGGACTGTCAGGCTGCGGTAAGCAACTTCTATGGCGCCGCCTCGCTCCCATTGCTTGAGCAGGCGGTTGATGCTTTGCCGCGATGCGCCGAGCATCTGGCTCATTTCCTCTTGCGAGAAGCGGAGCGTGACCGGGTGATGTGGTCCCGCCGCTGCAAGCTCCCGCCCATGCGCCTGCAGCACTTCCCGCGCCAGGCGGGCGGGCAAGGGGCGCAGCACGGTATCGTCCATCCGGCTGAGTATCATGCGATACCGCCTCCCCACCATGGCCAGGAATTGCAGCAAGAAATCCGGCCGGTGGTCGACAAGCTGGTGGACTGCTGCAGCCGGGACGATCAGCACAGCGCTGGCAACAATCGCCATGGCGTCATTTCCGCGCGGCTCTCCCGAAAACAGGGAGGCTTCGCCGAACCACTGGTTTTGAGTCACCATGCTGAGAACGGATTCCCGGCCCTCGGGGCTGGTCACGCTGAGGCGCAGTACTCCCTCTTCAACGCAGAACAGCGCATCGGGCACGGACCCGAACGCATAAAGCTGCTCACCCCTGCCAAGCAGTCGGCGGCGGGCATGCTGGCGCAGCGCAGCATCGAGCTCCGGGCTCAATACTCCTGGTTCGTGCTGGGCCCTGTCTTCGTGCAACTGCCGATGTCCTTGATCCGCCTGTGAGGGCTGGCGTTCAACTGGCCAGTGCTTCCTTTAACCGGTCGCGCCGCTCCTTGAACATCGGAATGTCCTCGTAGGGAATATCGGGATTGGATCCCGCCGCGATGTTATCCAGGCGGTTCTTGACGATCGGGAGCAGTTCCGGGCTGGGATAGACGTAGAACTGTCCCACTTCGATTGCCTGGAAAGTGATGCTGGCCACTTCTTCTGCGGTCAACGACCCATTGGCGAGATCCTTCGCGGAAATGGCCTGGGTCGCCAGCTGGGACTTTGTCGGGCCGCTTTCATTGGCAAGATCGGCGGGCCGGGTGCGATAGCATTGGCTGATGTTGGTGGTCACGTATGAGGGACACAGCACAGCTGTCTTGACCTGATCTCCGGCCAGATCGAGATCGTGGTAAAGGCATTCCGAAATCGCGATCACGGCGTGTTTGGAAACGCTGTAAATGCCCATGCCGGGTGCCGTAACCAGTCCGGCCATCGAGGCGGTATTCACAATGCAGCCTTGATAGGCCGGGTCGGCAGCGGCGGCAGCAAGCATCCGCGGGGTGAAGCTCCGCACACCGTTGGCCACCCCATCGACGTTGACGGCGAACACCCACTTCCAATCCTTTTCGGTGCTTTCCCAGATCGGCCCACCGGATGCGACCCCGGCATTGTTGAACACCAGGTTGGCGGGGCCAAACTGGCGTTCGGCGGCCTCTGCGAGCGCCTCAACCGAAGCAGCGCTGGTCACGTCGGTCAACACACCAATCGCATCCGCACCGCTGGCCCGCAGCTCTTTAACCGCCGCATTCATCGCCTCGGCCTGCACGTCGGCAATCACCACCCGCATTCCCCGGCGTGCGGCCTCCTGTGCAATAGCCTTGCCCAGACCAGAACCGCCGCCGGTTACTACGGCTACGCCGCCTTTCATGTTCTTCATCTGCACGCTCCTCGGTCTTTGCGGGTCCGGCCCGGTCAATAGCTGTAGGAAAAGATCGGATCGTCGAGATCGATGGCCGGGATGGCCTTGCTCTCGTAGAGATAATCCTGGCTGTGCTGCCACTCCGGCTTGTCACCGCTGCGTGGCAAGCGGTCCAGGCTGCGCAAGAGGTAGCCGGGATTGAGGTATTCGGTGTCGACCCACGGCCGCAGCGGCATGTCGTGATCATCCGGGCGCAAGGTCGGCGCTACGCTCTTCGCGCCGCGCGCCTCCAGATGGCGCAGCAGGCGGCAGACGAACTCGCCGATCAGGTCCGCGCGCAAGGTCCAGCTATAGTGCCCATAGCCATAAATCCAGGCCATGTTCGGCACGCCGGTGAACATCGTCCCGCGATAGGTCACAGTCTGCGCAAAATCGATATGGCGTCCGTCAACCCGGAAGGGGATCTCGCCCATCACGGACATCTCAAAGCCGGTCGCGGTGATCACCACGTCGCAGTCGATGCGGCTGCCTGAACCAAGCTGGATCCCGGTTTCGTCAAAGGCTGCGATCTGGTCCGTCACGACCGATGCCTTGCCCGAAGCGACGGCCTTGAACAGGTCGCCATCAGGCACAAAGGCCACGCGCTGCTGCATGGGCTTGTAGGGCGGGGTAAAGTGGCGATCGACATCAAAGCCTTCGGACAGGCAGGCCTTGACCCCGTCGATCAGCAGTTTCTTCAGCTTGTCGGGCGCTGCCTGCGCGCGCTCCAGCAGATCGGCGCGGTCGCGCACCACCTTGCGGCGCATGATTTCATGGATCCAGGCGTCATCGACATACAGCTTGCGCAGTTCGTCCGCCAGGCTGTCGGCATTGCGACCAGCCGCGAAGTAGGTCGGCGTGCGCTGCAACATGGTGACATGCGCGCAGCTATCAGCCAGCGCCGGGATCAAGGTGGCGGCCGTGGCACCCGAGCCGATCACCGTCACCTGCTTGCCGCTGAGATCGAGATCGTCTGGCCAGTGCTGCGGGTGGACAACCTGCCCCTGGAACTGGGCGAGACCTGGCCAGTCCGGCGTGTAGCCGTGTGAATGGCGGTAGTAGCCCTGACACATCCACAGGAAGCGCCCCTGCAGATGGACCAAGCCTTCTATATCACTGCGCTCGACTGCCAGTGTCCAGCTTGCCGCTTCACTCGACCATTCGGCGGATTGGACCTTGTGGCCATAACGGATGTGCGGCCCAAGATTGGCATCCTCGATAGCCCCGCCCAGATAGTCCAGAATCTGCTGGCGCGAAGCGATGGGATCACCCTTCCACGGCTTGAAGCCATAGCCGAAAGTGAACAGATCGCTGTCCGAACGGGTGCCGGGATACTTGTGCATCAGCCAGGTGCCGCCGAACGATTCCATCGCGTCGAGGACAACAAAGCTCAAGTCCGGGCAGTGCTTGCGCAGCAAGGTTGCGCTGCCGATGCCCGAGATCCCCGCGCCGACGATTATAACGTCGAAACGCTCGATCTCTTCTGAGTCGCAACCGGCATCGCTTGAAACCGCAGACATTTCATTCCTCCAGCGCCTGGTGTTTGGTGCGGCGTCGGAGGCTCCCTAGAATCGATCACATGGCTAAACTGTCGCCTATTGGCAGTTTAGTCATGCGAGTTGTTTTTAATCCTCGCCCAAGCGAATGGTGGTGTCTGCAAAGGCCCGAACGCCCACCTAGGCGCTACCCGAGAGTTGGCATACATAGGTCGTCGGTGAACGAACGACGGCTTTCGACCAGACAGATTGAAGCCGATTATGGCCGCATTGTCAGCGTCTGCGGCCCAGATGCTCAGACACATGCCAACGACAGGTTTCGCATGAGCGGAAGTTCAAGATGTCTGATGGGAGCGACCGGCTTTGGTCGTCAGCCGACACCGCCCCGGTGGGATCGTGAATGGCGGCTATCCGAAGTTCGTTCCCCAAACAACGCCATTCAACTACCGGCCAGACACCGAAATTCGCGAGCACTACCGATCCGGCCATTGCCGATGGAGTTCATCGATAACGAAGGAATGGCGCGCCTCGCCTCCGGCATGACCATCGCGCAAATGCGGGTGATCGGGCTGCAGGTCGTCGTGGCGGTGCGCGAGCACGTCGGGATCGCCCTGCGGCCATATCCGGATTGCGAGGAGCGTGCCGACGAGCGCAAGCGCCGCGCTCGCGCCGAGTGCCGCGTCCATGCCAGCGCGGGCGCCGACCTGCCCTGCGAGCGGATAGGCGACAAGCCAGCACACATGGCTGAGCGCAAATTGCGCGGCGAACAAGGCAGGGCGATCCTCGGCGCCGGAAGAGCGGCGCAGCAGTCTTCCTCCCGGCGTGATGCTTGCCGCGTAGCTGAGGCCAAGCGCGAACCATCCCAGCAGGATGATCGGCCGGTGACGCGACGCGTCGGTGGCGGCCCAAGACGCCGTGAGCAGGGCCAGAACGGCGGTCATGAAGGCGGCCGCCGCGATCATGATGCTGCGGTCGGCGAAACGGTCGAGCAGGCGCGGCAGCAGCAGCGCCGCGATCATTGAGCCGCCGCCGAAGGCCGCGAGCGTGATCGCAACCTCGCTTTGCCCGAGGCCGAGCACGCCGCGCACGGGCACCGGCGTGTTGACGATGACCATCGCGCTCGCGGCTGCGGCGGCGAGTGTCACGGCGAGCAACCCTCGCAGGCGTGGGGTTTTGAGATATTGCCGGGTGCCGCGCGTGGTCTTGTCATAGATGCCGCCAGGCTGCGACTTCGCGACGGTGCGGGGTAGCGTCACCGAGAGCACGAGCAGCGCCGAGCAGGCAAAGCCGACCGCGGTGCCCGAGAACAGCCAGTGAAAGTTCATGATGCCCAGGAGGGCGGCCGCCAGCACCGGGCTGGCGAGGCTCTCCATGTCATAGGCTAGGCGCGAGAGCGATAGCGCCTTGGTGTAATCCTTCTCTTCGGGAAGAACGTCGGGGATCGTCGCCTGAAAGGTTGGCGTGAATCCCGCCGAGGCCGACTGGAGGAGGAAGATCAGCAGGTAAATCTGCCAGACCTGATCGACGAAGGGGAGAGTGAGCGCCACGAGACCGCGCACGACATCCATCGCGACGAGAAAGGCCTTGCGCGGCAGACGGTTCGCATAGGCGCCGACGACCGGTGCGACGCCGATATAGGCGACCATCTTGATTGCCATTGCCGTTCCCAGCACCGCGCCTGCGTTCGCGCCCGCGATCTCGAAGGCGAGCAGCCCGAGCGCGACGGTTGCGAGGCCGGTGCCGACGAGCGCGATGATCTGCGCGAGGAAGAGGTGGCGGTAGGTGCGGTTGGAAAGCACGTCGCGCATGATCAAATTCCCGGCAATTGCCTCCGGCCGGATGCCGCCGGCCGGAGGTCAGGTCGCCCCCTCGTCAGACGACGCGGCGCAGGTCGGTATAGGCGCCGTCTGTGCGCAGCGTGATCGTCACCGGCCCGTCCGATCGGTTGCGCCAGAACCAGCCGTGTTTGCCGTCGAAGGCAGCGACAAGTTCGCCGCTCTCGCCGACTGTTCCCGTGCCCTTTCCATAGCCGTGATAAGCAATACCGGGCGCATCCGCGTGGGTGTCGAAATTGACCCGGCCGCCTTCGACCGACCAGTCAAAGGTCACGCGCGCGCCTTTGGCCATTGTCGCCTTGATCTCGGCGCCCTGGCCGGGCGCAAGGGTCACCTTCATCGTATCCGAGCGCGTGGCGGCCGCCGCGCCCACCGCCGCGACCTTTGCGGGTGCTGGCTGTGA
>MTKY01071866.1_pt1 | contig 12958 bp, 7 predicted proteins | sample 1042731 | NCBI WGS metagenome assembly MTKY01 (sample SAMN06212206, study PRJNA360538) | anaerobic digester metagenome | biome: Wastewater treatment plant; material: sludge; isolation source: anaerobic digester fed with sludge from wastewater treatment plant | place: Denmark: WWTP Soeholt ... | reverse complement strand
CCGCGGCCGCACTCATCTGCATCAGGAACTCGCGACGATTGGTTCTGTACGGCATGTTGCACCCCTGGGCGACGCAGAACCGCCTATCGTGCTGGCCGGACGCCCGCACCCTATCTCAGGGTTCGCCGAACACTTCGGCGGCAAATGAATAAATGTGCGCGCGCGGGTCTTTCCATGCGTCGGCGGGCAGCCCGGCCTTATGACAGACCTGCGCGAGGAACTCCCGACGAGTCCAACCGTGACTGTAGGCCACCTGCGGCAACAACACTCCGCGCCGCGGGCCCAACTCCACGAGCAGGCCGTCTCGGCCCACGACCACCTCGTCCGGGTTCGAGATGAGCAGCATGGGCGTCAGGTAGCTGATCTCGATCCGAATGTCCTTCAGTTCCGCCGGGGTGACCGGGTTGTCCACAAACCGCTGGTCCTGGCAGGCGTAGATCGCGTTGCGAATGACCGCCTCATACAACGGTCCCGTCGCCTCCATGTTGCCGATGCAGCCGCGCAGCACGCCGCGGTTCTCCAGCGTGACAAAACACGCCCCGTCCGCCCGCGCCGCTTCCGGAAGATCGGCCGGCGATATCTTCTCGAGCCGTTCCTTGTTCAGATGCGCAATCGCCGTCCGACGGGCCAGCTTCAGCAGGGCGCCACGGGCATCGGCGGGCAACGTGAGTTCCCTTGCCGCAAAGACAAACGACTGGTACGTGACGCTGCCGGCGTAATCGCCGGTCATCCGACCGGACGTATCGAACCCGGTGCGGACGGCCGACGCTCCGCCCTGCATGGCCAGCACTCGCATCAGCAGAAGAATGGGCCGGCGACCACAGATGGTATCCTTCGTCCGGGCGAGGTAGTCGACGAACCCGTCGTAGTCCGCGTTCAGCAGCGGCTTGGCCGCTTCGCGAGCCTGAATCCGCAACTGCTCCGCCACGTTCTCCGTAAACGGCACGTAGTTGAAACTGCGGCCGTAATGCGTGAAGTCGCTGCTGACCACGATCAACGTGTCGTCGCCCACCCACGGCAGCAGGGCGCTTGCGACCTGCGTGCATTCCTCGCTGCTGAGCTCACCCACCATCAGCGGCACCAGTCGGAACTCCCCGATCGTACGCTGAAGGAAGGGCAGTTGGAGTTCCAGCGAGTGCTCCTGGCGATGCAGGCCGGGGGTGGAGGTGAACAACGGGCATTTCAGGAGTGCCGCGCACGCTTCCGCATCCAGGGGCACTTTCCCCAGCGGCGTCTGGTAGGCCGTGTACTCCATCGGCACGTCGATGCCGTGCTGGAACGCGGAATACCGGTGGCTGAACCCCAGCAGAATCACCCGTTTGTACGACAGGCCCTTGACCGCCTTGTACGCCATGGAGGCGACGGGCGCACTGTACTGGTAACCCGCGTGGGGCGCGATGATCGCCTGCGGCCGACCGGAGGGCAGCTCATTCGGCGCCGCCCGCTCGATCAGATCATCGACAAACTTGGACAGGGCGTCCGCCTCGCCCGGATACCACATCCCGGCACAATCGGCCGGTCGGACCTGCTCGGTCGGCTCGTCCGCTCCGACCAGAGGTCCATGCGCCACGCCTGCCACGCACAATGCAGCGAACGCTCGCCGCGCACCACGGAAAAACCCCCGACACCCCATGACCCCACCTCCTGTTTTGCAGTCCCCCGAGAGTATACCGTCCCGGTCGCCCGTTTCCCACCTCGATCCGGCGCCGCGGCGTGACGGGGCGGTTGTGTGTTCGCAGGCATCGCAATATAAGGGGCTTCGCGGTCCGGTGGCGGCCCGGCTGGCGGAGTCTGCCGCGATGGGCTTGGGGCCGGCGTCTGGCCGCCTTGTCGTCGTCAGGCATCTTTCGCATACCGGAGGAATGATCGAATGCAGATTCGTGCCAAGCGGTTCATCCCTGGACGCGGCCGTCCAGGTGGCAACGGTCGCTCCCACGGCCCGGGCCTGATCGGCGCCGGGCTGATCCTGATCTGCCTGTCCGCCGCGCGTGCCGCGGATGCCTCTCGGGTGCTCACGGCCGGTGACACGTCCGTCACCGTCGAGGCCTGGGAGCGTGGCGTCGAGATCGCCATCGGTGGAATCGTCGTCAGCCGGGGCAGCAACATGGTGATCACCGAGCCGCCGTGGGCGCCCCACTACTATCTCGGACCCGACGATAAGGCCGTCAGCACGGCGAAGCAGGAACCCGTCGAGGGCGGAACCATGCTGACGATCCGCCATGGCGACGCGCATGGCGACTTCACCGGTAATGACGTGATCACCGTTACGAAAGACGGCCGGGTGGAGCGCGTGTTCGAGGGCCGGTTCAATAAGGAGGAGGGCGACGCACTTATCCAGTGGATGATCGCCGGATTGAACCCCACGCTGATCAACGGCCGACCGTTTAAGGCTACGCTGGCCGACGGCAGCGTGAAGGAAGGCACGGTGCCCGTGGCGCCGGTTTCGGGCGAAATGGAGCCCTGCATGCTGGCCAGGGGTTTCCGCACACTGGAGTTCGAATCCCGCATCGGCCCCCTCCGGATCGATGTGGACAGTTCGCATCCGGTCGTCTGCTACGATCACCGTAGAAACCGCTGGGCCGACCCGGCCCGGCCGCTGTTCTGGCTGGGCGACCTGGGCACGCGGTTCCGCAAGGGCGAACCCGTCCGCTACCGCATCGTCTTTCATCTGCCCAAGCCCGAGGCCGCGAAAGCCGACGAAACGCCCAGGAAATGCCGAACCCGCCTGACCCACCGCCAAGACGTCCAGACCTGGCCTCAGGAAGACTCTCCAACTCTCATCCCGAGACCCAGGGTCGCCACCTTTGCCGATGGCGGGTTCTTCGTGACGTCGCCGTTTGGCGGCCGGATCGTCCGCGCCCCGTTGGATGACCTGAAAGTCACCGACGCCCCTGCCGACGATCTGAAGGCTTTCCTCCACGACCGCTTCCAGATTGAATTCGGCGCGGATCAACCTGGGGATGCGGCTCTTATCACTTTGAACCACTCGCCCGATCTGCCTGAAGAAGGTTACGCCCTGCGGGTCAGCCCGGACGGCATCACCGTACAGGCCGCGACGCAGGCTGGGCTTCGCCATGCGATTCAGACGATCAAGCAGCTCACCACGCGATTGCCCGACGGCAAGACCCTGATCCGGTCCGCCGAAATCCGGGACTGGCCCGCCCTGCCGTTCCGCGGCGTCCACCTGTTCACCGGCGGTCGGGGCCCGGACCTGCACCTGCAACTCCTGCGGAACGTACTCGCCCCGCTGAAAATGAACACGCTGGTAATGGAGGCCGAGTACATCCAGTGGGACTCGCATCCGGAGATACACCACCCGCAGTACGGCATGCCCAAGAGCGAGGTCCGCGCGATTCTGGACGCCGCCCGGGCCCTGGGCATCGAGGTCGTTCCGCTGGTCATGTCGCTGGGACACTGTCAATGGATGTTCGAGACCGGCCACCATCTCGAGCTGGCCGAAGATCCGGACGCGATGTGGGCCTATTGCGTCACGAATCCCCGGACCTACGACTTCATTTTCGAGATTTACACGGAGGCGATCGAGCTTTTCAAACCGACCGTCTTCCATATCGGCCACGACGAGTTCCATCACCGCGGGCGCGTGCCGTACCGCGAATCCAGCAGGCCGTACACGGTGGAAGAGCTGTTCCTCATGGACACGCTGCGGCACCATGCGTGGTTCAAGGAGCGTGGCATCCGGGTCATGATGTGGGGTGACATGCTGCTCGGTCCGGGCGAGGGTCCGGACGCCTGCCACGCCGCCTCCGTCGAGAGCGCGCGAAAACTGCGTGACCAGCTCCCCAAAGACATCCTCATCGCCGACTGGCACTACGTGGACACGCCGCCGGAACAATACGTCAACCTGAAGGCGTTCCACGAAAGCGGTTTTGAGACCGTGGCGTCCACGTGGTGGCGTCCGGGCGGCGTGGTCCGTTTCGCCCAGGCCGCCCACGCGGGGAAATCACGCGGCCTGCTCCAGACGACCTGGGCCGGTTATTCGCTGGACCCCGATCGGTTTCACAAGGAAATGCAGCAGTATGCCATGTACGTGATCGCCGCCGAGGCCGCCTGGAACGCGGACAACCCGCCCGATCCGGACACCTACCCCTACGGCCCGTGTTTCCTGGATCTGATGGGCCTGAGCACGTTGAAGCCCGGATACCACGCCGGATGGACGCTGGATCTGACCGACGCATACAACTACCCGTTGGCCGCCGCCGATGCCAAGGGCTGGTTCGGCCTTGGACATCCGTTCGATCTCTCGACGGCACCCAGCGGCGCCGCGCGGTGCAACGGTCTGGCATTCCAGATGGGCGAATCGACCCACGCCACGAAGCCGTCAGCCATCGTGCTTCGAAGCCGACTGACCCGCGGCATGGACCTGCCCTTCGCGGTGGAGTTGCCCGTGGGCGCCAAAGCCGATCAACTGGCCATCCTCCACGCCACGCACCTGCCGTGCCCCATGCGTGCCCGGGTCGGCGTCTACGAAATCGAGTATGAAGACGGCTCGCGAGCCGCGCTGGATATCGCGTACGGCCAGAATGTTCTGGCGTACACCGATCTGGCCCCGGCCGCCGAGGCCCCCATCGTCTGGATCGGGCACTCACCCGGCGGCCAGACCGCGGCCCTGCGCGCGCTGATCTGGACACACCCGCACCCGGACCGGACGATCAGATCCCTGATACTGCGGTCCACCGGCGATGCCGCGTCCCTGATGGTGCTGGGCGTAACGGGGCTGGAAAGCTCCACCACGACTCGCGACGTGAAAACCAGTTGCGGGGCGCCGAACCGCTGCGGTGCAACCGGGTAATGGAAACGAAGGGCTGGACCGACTCGAACGCCGTCTCGGCTCCGCGGCCAGGTGAAACCGCGGGGCTCTCTTCGTAGGCAACTGTCGCCGTGCCCACATCGATCCAATGGAGGCGGGGGGAATCGAACCCCCGTCCCGCGGCAGTTCGGGGATGGTGTCTACGCGCATAGTCGATCTTTTGGTTCTCGAGTCGGCGGACGCCGGTCGACAGGCTGCCGCTTCCTCCAGCCCGACTGTTTTCTCGCCTCCAACCGGTCAGGCGTCGGTCGGGGGCCAGCCCACTAGCGTCGTTCGACCGGCCAGTGGGCGTCACCGGCCGAACGGGCTACCTGGTTTCAGGCAGCCATGCGCAACTGAGAGTTGGCATGTAAAGGTTGTGCCAGGTTTTTAGCGAGGCCACCTGACAACCTCGGCGCGCTGCCATCCCGTCTTCTTACCCGGTCAAGTCCAATCGCCCCCGGGCATCCGACGGACGGATGCGACAGAGCCCGCCCACGGAAACGAGCTGGACGCCACGCCAACACCGTCCCGTGCAGTCGACCCTGCAACATCATCCTAGCCCACATTCCGCACGATTGCAAAACGGATGATCGAATTCGAGGCGCCGCCGCCGGCAGTGGTCGCGGCATCCGGCGGGGCTTTCCTTGCGGGGTCGCGCGGGCGCCGGTACGTTGGCGCGATGCGGCCGGAGCGGCCCGGAGGTAAGCCTGGTGAACGGTTCGAACAAGTGGTATCGGGACGGGCTGTGTTTTTCATGTACGCAGTGCGGGAACTGCTGCAGCGGCCCGCCCGGGTATGTCTGGGTGACCAAGGCGGACATCCAGCGGATCGCCGAATTTCTGGGTCGTCCGGATGGCAGGCTGGGCCCGTCCGAGGTGCGGCGGGTGGGACTGCGGCACAGCCTGACGGAGAAACAGGACGGCGACTGTGTTTTCCTCGTCCGCGAGGGCAAGCTGGCGCGATGCTCCATCTATCCCGTCCGGCCCATGCAATGCCGCACCTGGCCGTTCTGGACCGAGAATCTCCGATCCAACGACGTCTGGAACGAAATCCATCGAACGGTGTGCCCGGGAATGAACAAGGGTCGCCGATTCATGCCGGCGGACATCGAGCGGATCCGCACGGCCAAGACTTTCGAAGATGCCCGCCATTGAGCTTCCAATTGAGAGCATTCGGCGCGTGGGCAGCGATCCGGCGTTCCGTGCCGCCATGGAGCGGCTGTACGTCGAGCTGGACGCGGAGATCGCCGCGCGACAGCCGGTCTGCCTCAACCGGGGCCTCTGCTGCGATTTCGAGCGGTACGGTCATCGGTTGTACGTGACGACGGTGGAACTGGCGTACTTCGTGGCGAGTGCCGACTGGCGTCCTCAGGCCGGCGACCCGACGGGCAACTGCCCGTACCACCAGGCCGGGGGCTGCGTCGCCCGGAGTGTCCGGCCGGCCGGATGTCGGATTTTCCACTGCGATCCCGACGCACACGCCTGGCAGGGGCCGCTGACCGAGCGGATTCTGGACCGGTTGCGGCAGCTTGGAGCTCAGTTCGGCGTGCCCTACACGTACGTGGAATGGGGTGCGGCCCTGCGGATGCTATGCGGAATCGCCGATGGTTTCACGGAACCGTCGAGTTGATCAGGGGTTGCCCGCGCCGGGAGCGACCGGCTTGCCGGCCGGCACGCGGTAGCTGGCGCCGCATCGGCCACATCGGGTGGGCTGGCCACGCAACGATTCGGGCACTCGTTGACAGTGTGCGCAGACCGGGCACACAACGCTCAGGCTCGGAACCGGGGGCGCCTCGGGCTTGCCGGAGGCGGACGGCCGAGGCTTGACGGGAGAAGGGCGACTCTGGCCGGCCTTTTCCGCCTTCGCTGCGATCGCCGCCTCGAGCTTCTGCTTCTGCATTTCATCGAGAGCGTATTGGCGTGATCGTCTCTTGGCGTCCTGCGCCCGTCTCTCGAGCCTCCGTTTCCGGTCCAGTTCCGGGGACTGGGCGGTGCGTATTTTGAGAAGAGACTCACCCACGGCGGCCTCGTAGCATTGCGTGAAGAGCATTTCCCATTCACGGCACTGCAACGTGCGAACCACCTCCACGCTGATACGGTCGAGCTTCTGGGCCCGGGCCAGTTCGTACAGGTCGATGAAAGCGAACGGTTCCCAAACCGGGTCAAACTCCATGATCTGCCGGAAGCGGATGAGCGTCTTGTCTTTCACCCGGCCCATCAAGCGGATCGTTTCCACCGCGTATTCCGCGAGGGGCGCGTAGATGGGATGGGAGCCCATCGTCTGAAACACGGTCTTCGCCTCGGCGGCCTGTCCGGCCTGACGGTGACACAATCCGATGAGATAGTGGCGCTCCGGGTTCGGCACCGGACGGGCAGCGTCCACGGCTTCCTGCAGCCAGCCATTCCAGAGGTACAGCAGGCTTCGGACGGCCAGGCCCAGGTCCGGCTTGGCCAGGGTCGTCCGGCCGAACAAACCGATGTCGTCCATGCTCTCCAGGTGCCGTTTGGCCGCTTCGTTGGCTCGCTCCGCCCATTCCAGGGCCGGCAGTTGCGCGCCGCGCAGCATGAGAACGTAGGTGATTTCCGGTGCCAGCAAAGACGTATCCAGCTCGATCATGCTCTCGATCCGTCAGGGGGCGAACGGGAGCCCGCGCGACCCGCCTGATTGGTTATTCGGCCCGATGGGGATGCCTCTTTGGTCTGCCGCCGAATCGGCAATTGGATGCCAGAAAGAGGCTTTCTATCGGTCCGACGTCTCCTCGGTGGGATCGTCCGTTTTCGCGCGGAGCCGAAGAGCGTAACCTCGACGGGACACTTTCCCCGCTTTGCTCGGCATGTGGGCTACGACGGATGATCTTTTCTCGCGAGATCGGGCCGGGACAGACCTTGCCGAGTCATCCGGGCGCGGCTACGTTCCGCCAATGGTACGATGCCCACATGCTGGAATGGAGATTCCAAACATGCGATCTCGAATCATCCCTGTCCTGTTGTGTGCCGGGGGGCTCCTTCTGTCCGGCTGCAGCTCGTCGGTTTCGCTGGACGGCGCGATCATCGCGGAAGTGATGACGGGCAGCGAGGTCGGCCCCAATCTGCGCCACTTGTGCATGCCGGGCGGAAGGCTCAGCGGATCGCCCAACGGCGAGAAGGCGGAGGCGTATGTCGCGGATCGCCTGCGGGCATACGGGCTGTCCAACGTACACTTCGAGCCCTTCACCATGACGACGTGGCGTGACCGCCGCACGCATGTGACGGTGCTCGACAATCCGCCGCGCCGGCTGGAGATGGCCCAGGCCCTGGGCAACTGCCTGACCACGCCGGCCGGAGGCATCACGGCCGAACTGGTGGATGTCGGCGGGGGCTCTCCGGCGGAGTTTGACGGGGTGAAACACCTTCTGCCCGGCCGGTTCGCCCTGGCCCACTACAGCAACGTGCATCGCAGCCGGGTGATGCAGTCCGCTCTGGAGCACGGCGCCGCCGGAATGCTGCACATCTCTCATCTGGACGATCAGGTCATTGTGGGAACCTGTCATGACAAGCCGAATTCCGCTCCCGGGGTGGCCATCTGTCGGATCGATGGCGATCAGTTGGCCGAACGTCTGGCCGCCGGCGAGACGATTCGCGTGAACGTTCAGATCGAGGCCGACTGCTGGGAAGCCCGCCCGCGCAACGTGGTGGGAGAGATCCCCGGCGCCGGACGTCTGGCGGACGAGATCGTGCTTGTCTGCGCGCACTTGGACAGTTGGCATATGGCCGAGGGCGCCATGGACAACGGATCGGGGGCGGTGGCCATCCTCGAAGCGGCCCGCGTGCTGGCCCGAACGGGTTCGCGACCGCGACGGACGATTCGCTTTGTCTGGTTCATGGGGGAAGAGCACGGACTGTTCGGCAGCGAAGCGTATGCGGAAGCCCACGAACAGGAACTGGCGCGGATCGTGACCGTCATCAATGTTGACATGGCGGGCATGCCGCGGAAGTTCGTCACCCACGGCCATGCGGAGATGACGCCTTTTCTGGAGGCTCTGGGCCGGGATCTGCCGGGTTTCGCGCTGGAGCCAGACGTGATCAACAGCGTGTACGTGTGGAGCGACCATGCGGCGTTTATGAAACGGGGAGTGTGTGCCCTGGCGATCTACGGAGACCTGGGGCCGGGGGCGCGCTTCTATCACACGCCGGGCGACAAATACGACACGGTGGATCAACGCGGGGTGAACGGTCATGCGGCCCTGGTGGCGATTCTGGCCCGCCGACTGGCGGACGCCGAGCCGATGCCGGCCACTCGACTGGATCCGGCGGCGCTGGCCGTTGAGCACGGCTGGTGAACAGGCCGGCTCAGGCCGCCCGCCGCCGGGCGTCCCGCCGCGATTCGCCGATCGCACCCGGGCGGCATCGACGGCGCAGCCAGGCGAGGGGGCGCAGGATGGGTTGGAACAGTAGGTTTCGATAAAGCGATCGACCCGCCCGATAGAGCTCGCGCACCCACATTCCGCAGAATCCGGGTCAGATGACAGGCGCGATGGAATGAGTTCGTCATCAGACTGAAGCCGAACACGTCCGCACCGCGACAGTGATCCAGGAAATCGTCGCGGAGGGCCGGCGAAACCTCGACCTCCGGCTTGCCGGGCGGGCAGTTCAGAAACAGAAGTGTCACCCGATGCCCCGCCCGCTTGAGCACGGCGGACACGTATCTCATGCCAAGGGCAATAGGATAGACGTAGGTCGAGATCAGAACGACGTGCATCGTAATCGCCTCCCCGGTTGAACATCCGGCCCTCGGGGGCGGCCTTTGCGAATTGTGCCAATCAGCCGCATTGTGCGACACGGATGCGCCGCGTCAAGTCGTCCGATCAACGAGGATCGACTCACCGGATTGCCTCCGAACGCCAATACCGGTATAGGAGAGACAACTGGATTACGTTGTGGAGTCTGATTTGGACGGAGTTTGCCGTGCCCGACGCCCTGAATCTCGTTTCCAATTGCCGCTTCACAGAAGGTCTCCGACAACCGCGGCACTGGCGCTGGATCGCGCAGGATGAATCCTGCACGTGGCAGCGATTGCCGGCGGAAAACGGCAATCCGCCCGGAATGCAGATCGCCGTGAGCGGTACATCGCCGCGCTCCCGGCGAGAGAACAACGTCTGGTACGCCTGGTCGCAGCGCGTGCGGGCGGCCGGCGAACAGTTCTACCGGGTCGAAGCGCTGTTCTCGCTGGGCGACTCATCGGGCAGCCCGCCGCCTCCCGCGTCCGGCATCGTTCTGTCCGTGCAGCCGTTGAGGGGGAGCGTGCCGCTCGGCGAGTGCCTGGAGACGCCTGCGGCGCTGGCCGCCTCCGGGACGCTCCGGGCCTTCTTCCAAACCCCGCCCCGCGCGGATGGCATGGAGCTGCGCCTGGGCGTTCGGGGACCATCGCCGATCCTCGTCGTGCGGGAGGTACTGGTGCTGCCGGTGCTGGAGCCGGAGTTCCGCTCGCACCCGGCGGCCATCCCCACACCGTCGTATGCCTGCCCGCCGCCGCAGACCGTCCGAACCATCGGCCTGTGCGGCGAGGTGGATGAAAACCGTCCGCTGATACAGGCGCTGCGTGCGCGCTTTGGCCGGTCGGCGGTGCGAGTGCTGGATGACGACGCGCTGCGGCCGGGAAACGCCCGATCGTCGCCGGCCACGACGTGTGATGCGATCCTGATCCTGAGGACACCGCCGGCGGCGCTTTGTCGCATGACCGCGCTGCGGTCGCTCGCGAAAGACCGTCTGGTGGTCATCGGCCTGCCCGGGCTGGCCCGCGCGGCACGCGGAGCGGTTGAGGTGCGCACGGTCCGCCAGAAGGACGATCTGCTCTGCGCGACCGTGCACGAGTCCAACTTCATCACGCGAGGGTTCGCTCTGCGTGATTGCTTCCCGTTTGCCTGGCGCGGCCTGTATGGGGCGGACCCGCGCGTATTCGTGCATAACCAGATCCGGCCCACCCGGGCGTTTGCGGCATTCTGCCGAAGACACGGGTTTTCCGTTCTGCTTCGCAGTGAGACGGACTCGGATGCCAGCTCCGACCGACCCTTGAGCCTGTTTGCCGGCACGCCCAAAGGCGGATTGCTGGTGCTGGACCTGGAGCCGGTGGACGCGCCTCCTTCCACACAGAGTGAGCCGAACATCGTTCTGCACCTGCTGCTCAACGCGCTGGGGGCCGATTCGGTGACCCTCGGTCAATACACCGTGCCCGCCTGGACACACCGGGAATTCTGGGAGCAACTGCTGGATCTCGAGCAGCGATTCGATTCGTACGGAGCCGCGTTCGAAAACCTCGCCGCGCCGTACGCGGAGGCGCTGCGCCCCCGATGGCATATCGGACGACCCGCACAACCCCCGGGTCTGCCCGCCGTTCGGCAGCCGGTCATTCTGATTCGAACCGGCCTGTCCGGCGGCGATACCGACGGCGTGTACGGCGTGATGCACTGGATCAAGTCGCTGTTGCGACCGGTGCCTCATGCCTGTCCCTATGCAGCCGAGCTGGTCTCCCGGTTCCGCCTGGTCTGGCAGTGCATCAGCGCCCCGTGGCCCCGGGACGTAGGCTGGCTCCCTCCGCAGCCAGGGCTGCCGGTGGCGGAGCCCCCGGACCTGGACCGCCTCGCGATGGTCATCGACATTACGAACTCAAGTACACACACGCTGCGGATTGCCATGCCCCGCACGTCCCGCCTGCGTCGTCGCGTTGCGCTGGGCCTGCCTGCGTTATGGAAGGCGGCGTTCGCCGAGCGATACTTCGGCTGGTTTCCCGCAGATGGCCGGTCGCTGGCGGATCAGCGGCATTACGGGTGGCGGTATGATCAGCTCGTCCCGGAAGTGACCGCGGAAAGCGCCCCGTTTGACACGCCGTTCCATCGCAGCGCGGCGGCCGCCGGAGCCGAACTGGTCCGCCTGGAAACCCCCAGCTCCCCGGCGGACTTCCTGTGCAACTCCATCCTGCGGACGGACCGCGTGGCCACGCTGACGGAGCTGCTCATCGGCCTCCACGGCGGCCTGCTTCTGGCGAATCGTCGGGTGTCCGACCTGACGCTGCGCCTTCCGGAGGGCCTCGTGTCGCCTCGCGATGGTCTGCAGATTCTCCGGGCCACGCCGGAACCCGCCCGTGTGGACGCGCGGGCGATAACAGCCAAGACCGACCGCCCGATCACACTCCGACCGGGCGAGGCTTTGTGTTCGTTCCGACCGGTGTAGAACCGGCCGGCGAACGCGCGGGCCATCCGGCTACGGTTCCGTCGGGGCGTTCACGCGCGCCAGCGGGTTCGGGAGGATCGGCGGCGTATCGAAATCACGATCGATCTTCGCCAGGTCCAGCTCCTCGAACAGCAGGGCCGGAACGACGATGGTCCGCCCGGAGCTGCCGCCGGTGTTCAGAACATATGGCTGGCCCCCGGCCGCCAGCATCCGCTTGAACGCCTTGAGGTCAAACTCGCCGATTTCCACGCCGCGCACCAGTTCCTCCCGTCCATCCGGATACACCTTGTGAACGACCAGCGGCGCCCTCAGCCCGGCAGCCCCGGTTGCCTCGATGCGGATCGCAAACTCGAGGCCTTCATCCTCCGCGGCCTCGATCAGCTCGTTCCGCAGAGAATCCGGATCCGCCGGGTCATCGGCCGTCACGATCAGGCAGCCCACGGCGGCCCCCCCACCACGACCGTGGCCGTTGGATTCCGCGAACTCCCGAGACGGATTCCGCGACATGAGCAGCGCTTTGAGCCGCCCGTCCTCCACCAGCGACACGGGGCGGGCTTTCACGCCTTCGTCGTCGTAGGTGTAGTGACCGAGCACCGGCTCGCCGTACAACGTCTCCACGGTGGGGTCGTCCACCACGTTCATGAAGCGGGGCAGCACGCGGCGGTTGAGCTTCCGCGAAAAATCATCCGGCGGCGTCCGACTGCCGACGGGGCGCTGACCGCCCGCGAAGTCGCCGGCGAACCGGTCCGAAAAGAGCTCCGCGGCCGCTTCCGCCTCAAAGAGAACGGGGCCGGTATAGGAATCCAGCTTGGGCGCGCGTCGGATGGCCAGGAGTCGGTCGGTCATCTGCCGACTCCGGCGGATCAGTTCCTGCGCCGGCGGCAGATCCTCCAGCCGCCGGGCCCGAACCGTCAGGACGTCTGCCAGCGGCATGCCGTCTTCC
>MTKY01003626.1_pt1 | contig 12960 bp, 12 predicted proteins | sample 1042731 | NCBI WGS metagenome assembly MTKY01 (sample SAMN06212206, study PRJNA360538) | anaerobic digester metagenome | biome: Wastewater treatment plant; material: sludge; isolation source: anaerobic digester fed with sludge from wastewater treatment plant | place: Denmark: WWTP Soeholt ... | reverse complement strand
ACCGCACCATCTTCCACAGGAGCGGGGCGGCCCTCGCCGGGGCCGACGGGCAGACCGACCTCTCCACCATCGGCGCGAGCCATGCTCTGCTGGTGGACGATATCTATCCCGACCTCGCAGCAGAGGCGGCGCGCTGTGCAAGGGAGAATGGCGTGCCGGTCATCGCGGACCTCATTCCCGAGCCTCGGAACCACGCGCTGCTGCAGCATGTGGATGTGCTGATCGCGCCGCGTTACTATGCGCGGCAGATCGGGTGCGAAAGCGACATCGGGAGCGCGCTGTCGGCCATTCACGAGCTTGGGCCGGCGACTGCCGTGATCACACTTGGCGCCGATGGGCTGCGGTTCTCGGATGGCGCCCGGGAAGGCTATGTGGGAGCGTTCGACGTGGACGTGGTGGATACCACGGGCGCGGGGGACACTTTTCACGGGGCGTTCGCCTATGGCGTGGCGCGCGGGTGGGACACGGAGCGCTGCGGGGAGTTCGCGGCAGCTGTGGCCGCGATCAAGTGCACCATGCCCGGAGGCCGCACCGGCCTGCCGACCCTGCAGAAGGCGCTGGAGTTCCTCCGAGGCCGCGGCCGGCTGGACTGGTCAGCGGTGTCCTGAAGCCCGGCTGGATGGGTCAGGGCGCTGCGGATAGCTGTCACACCTTCCGCCCGGTCCGGATCCATGATGCCCACGAGGCAATCGAGATCATGTACTCCGCTATCCGCCGGAAACTGGGCGACTGGAAGCCCATTGGCTGCATGCGCGGCTCGCAGTGGCACGCGCAGCTTGTGCGGCGTAATGTTCCCCGGGCCATTGGTGAAACGGCTGGCCAATCGAACGACGCGAACCAGCTAAGCGATGGCGCTTGCCAGAACTATGGCTTTAGAACGCCGTATCTGCAGAGGGACGCTCTGCGCTTCTCCTGCGATCTCCTGCGGGGAATGGACCTGCAGTTCGCTTCCGTGGAGGCCGATGGATTCTATAACCCTGCCGCCGTTCCGCCCGCCCCTGCTTCCGTCATGGACACGATGAACCCTCCCGGCGACCCCGACTATGCTGCTACCATCAAGGAACCCTGGGCCGCCGAGATTCGTCACCGTGCCTGCACATGCTTCCAGCGCGGTATCAGCTTTCAGATGACCCACTTCGACTACCGCGCCCTGGGTGTCTGGAACACTGCGACTGGCCCCGGCGATGAGGCAACGCTCTCAGCTATCGCAGCCTTGCTCTCCGTACCCCTTCTGGACGTGTACACGTCACCCGCAGAGGGCGCCTATGCCGCGCCAACAGCCGCCGGGCTTCCCCCTCTGCCGGATATGCCGGAAACCGTCTCCCGCTGGAAAGCAGTTTTCACCGCGCAGCAGGCGGCCCCGGACTCGCTGGTTGTCCCTGTTGTCTTCCCGCGCTAGCCTCGGGGTTCGGTGTGCCTTCGTGCGAATGCCGTCGCCGCGAGGCAAGTGCCAAGGGCGAGCAGGCTTCCCGGCTCAGGCACTGGCTCCCAGGCTACCAGATGGAAATCATCATTGCAGTCTGCCGCCCACCCGATCACCACTCCTCTGTTGTTGATAGCGAATGCTCGTGAGGATACACCGTAATCCGGTAGCTTCTCTAGCACGCCGTCCTGCCATACCCCTGCGCCGATAGTCGCACCGAACTGGCCGACCACACGCCCGCTGTCGTTGATCCCGAGTGGTGTTCCTCCTATTATCAGAAGTTCGGTTCCGGTCCAAATATAGCCTGCGTATTGGGACCATCCTACCACCCAACCCAGGTTGTTCATGGCGTAGACACCGCCGTGGAAGGCGCCAGTCCACGTCAGCGTTCCCATCTCCCATATCCCGGGATGGTACATGGGGTACTCCTCCTTGGTTCCAGCCACTTGTCCCGTGTTGTTAATGGCGCGCGGTTCGAAGTTCTCCGGCAGCCGGGTGAGCACGCCTCCGCTGTACAGGTAGCCTCCGAACGGATCATCCAGCCGCCCCACAACGTCTCCCGCATCGTTTATGGCGAATGCATAGCTCAGAGGTATGTCGTGAAACTCTCCATCCCAGGTGAATGCCTGCACCGTGGCGTCACCTTGGACAAAACCTGCCACTTGCCCGGCTGCATTGATTGCAGTAGCGCGCTTACCGTCGAACACCTCCGGAGGCGCACCGAGACTGCCGAAGAACAGGAAGCTGGGCACTGCCCCTCTCCAGACTGTTACCGCGGCCTGGTTCATATCATTGATGGACGCCGGCCCTATCGTGGCTCTGCCATAGTTGCCCAGATCCCGCATCACGTACTGCGGCAGCTCCGCCCGGGCGGGCGCGAGAAGAGCCACGGCCAGAAGCCCCAGCATTGCGGAAAGCCTGTTCATCGCCGGTTCCTCCTTTTCGGTCGACGCATGGCGCGCTTCGCCACCCGGGGGTGCAACTGTTTCGAAGCCCGTTCTTTTTAGATTTGATATGGACTGATCCTACAACTTGGCTCAACTCCTGTGGAGAGAACTTCACAGCGACCGCGACCTGCTCGCCGACCGAATGCAAGTCCGGCGGTCAACAGGGCCAAAGAGCTGAGCCCACTCGGCTCCGGCACGGGCTCCCATGTCACAGCATACTGCACTCCGTCAGGATCAAGCGCGACTCCCGCAATCCAACCAGAGTCGCTGATGGCAAGGGCATCTGCTGAACGTCCACCAAGACCTGGCAAGAACGCAAGCTGCCCTGTGGGCGACATAACTGCCGCGCTCGAACCGGTGGAAGTTGGCGCCAATCCAACTACATAGTCCTGATTGTTGATTGCGCGCGCCAGATATAGCGGAATCTGTTGCAGCATCCCGTCGTACACAAATGCATAGCGCCCGAAATCAGCATCAGCACTACCAACTGCCAAGCTAGCATTGTTGATATCTGCTGCAAAGCTGTTATTGCCCCCAAATGTGCCCAGGTCATGCATCTGACCGTCCCACAGGAAGGCATGCTGCGGCCGCCAGGGGGTATATGGGCCGACGTCAGCTTCCCCCACCACCACACCTTGATCGTTTACGGCCCTGCCTGCGCTTGTACCGCTTCCACCCAGATATCCAAGAGATGTTTTCACTCCGTCTTTCCAGAGATATGCCTGATAGCCTGGATAATCCTGACCGGTAATGTAACCCGTGTCGCTGATATCGAAAGCATAGCCCTCTACCACGGGGTGAAATTCGCCATCCCAATACCAGGCCATCTCACGGCCTGTGGGGTCATGCCCTACAGCAACCCCATGATTGTTGATTGCTGTTGCACGTCCGGGGCCGAGATCGTGGAAGGTTCCATCCCAGTAGAAAGCGCGGTCGTCCGGGTAAGACGAATAGTGATATCCAACAGCATAGCCCTGGTTATTGATTCCCGTGACTCTCGGATACATACCGGGGATGTCGAGCACATGAATGACATACTGCGGCAACTCCGCCCGGGCGGGCGCCAGAAGCAACAGCGCCAGAATCCCCAGCATTGCGGAAAACCTGTTCATCGCCGATTCCTCCTTTTCGGCCGGCGCATCGCGTGCGCCTGCGATGCATTCATTATACCACCGGGCAGAGGGCAGGGAACTGTGCCGCAACGCTTACCATTCCGCCAGCACTCTATGGCACTTGCGAGACGCACGAGATGCCTCGACTTCGCTCGGCATGACACTCCCGGTCACCGGTCGTCGCAAGAGGGTGGTTCGCCTTGATGAATCAAGGCGCCACAGAAGCCGGGTCGTCTATCTGGGACGGTTGGGAGGGTAATCGGCCGGCCAGTGGCGGATGAGAGCCCTGACCTGCTGCCGCCACTCCACGTCGTCCGGGCTCACCGTGTCCCAGAGGAACAGGGCCGGATCGATGGAAAGGGTGTCCTTGAGGTAGAGCGTGCGGCTGTGGCCGTCCAGGAACGTGACGTTGATCCTGCCGTTGTGGTAGCACGGGAAGGATCTCCGCAGCAGCCCGTCCTCCGCGGTGAGCATCCGCCAGTGCGGACGGCTGAGCCCGCCCTTTGTCTCGATGAGCAGGATGACGCTGGACGGGTTGGCCTGTCTGTCCAGCTTCTTCTCGCTGTCGGCGGCCATTGCCGTGGACTGCCCCGCGACGCACGCGTTGATGCCATAGGTGGACAGGCAGTCGCCGACTCCGTTCGCGACATACGGCATCCCCCACGGCAGAGAGCCGCGCGGGGCCGACGGGCACGCGAAGGTACCCGGATTGCTGACGTAGTCGCTGATGGCGCTGCGCCAGGTGATGCCGCGCACCCCGGCCACATCCGGCGTGTCTTGCAGCGCCGCAACAATGCAGCCCCTGTTGTCGCCGGCGTGCATCAGCACCGACCGTGAAAGCTCACGCATGTTGCTGCAGCACGCCGCTCGCTGGCTTGCCTTTCGGGCGTCCACGTAGGCCGGCACGAGGACCGAGGCCAGCACAGCGATGACCACAACGACGAGAACCAGTTCCAGAAGGGTAAACCCTCCTGATGTATCGCTTCTCACCCTCGTATTCCTTTCACGGGCTCCGGGCTTCCCGCCCGGGACTTTTGTGCTGCTCTCCATGTTACCTTTTACCCTTTGATGCCGCTCAGCTTGATGCCCTCTGTGAAAAAGCGCTGATTGATGACAAAAACAAGGATCATCGGCAGAGTGACGATGACGCCGGCGGCCATCAGCAGGTTCCAGTTGATGCCGAACATACTCTGAAATGTGGCCAGGCCCACCGGGAGCGTCTGCATCTCGGGGGAGTTGTTGATGATGAGCGGCCACATGAAGTCCCGCCAGCTTCCCATGAACGTGAAGATGGTCAGGGTGGCCAGGGCCGGGCCGGAGAGCGGCATCACCACATGCCGGTACACCCCCAGCTTCGAGCAGCCGTCGATGTAAGCCGCCTCGTCCAGATCGCGCGGCACAGTCAGGAAGAACTGGCGCAGCAGAAACGTGCCGTATGCTGTGAACAGGCCGGGCGCGATGAGGGCGAAGTAGGAGTCCCCGCCGATGACATTGCCCAGCCAGACTCCGCCGAGATGAAACTCCAGTGGCACGAGGTCCCCCAGAATGCGCAACAGGCAGAAGACCGGGATCATGGTGACAACGCCCGGGACCATCAGCGTGGCAAGATAGCCCATAAAGAGCACGTCGCGGCCGGGAAATCTGAGCCGCGCGAAGGCAAACGCGGCAAGCGACGACGTGAGAACCTGCCCGAACGTGATGGCGCAGGCGACAAAGACCGAGTTCGAGAACATCCTCCCGAACGGGATGGCCCGGACAGCATCCACGTAGTTCGACCACTGGGGGCGCTCCGGCAGCCACTGCATCTGAGGAGTGAAGACCTCCCCGGCTTCTTTGAGGGACGTTGTCACCATCCAGAGAAACGGGACGACCATCGTGGCCCCGAGCAGCACGAGGGCAAGGTAGATGGCGGCCCTGGCGGAGAGCGAGAGGCGGCGCATCAGTGATACCCGATCCGTTTCTCGATGAGGCGCCAGTTGATGAGCGTCACGATGAGTATGAAGACGAACAGCACGCAGGCGAGCGCCGCCGCATAGCCCATCCGGAAGTACTCGAACGCGTTGCTGAAGATGTAATACATGATGGTGGTAGTGGAGCCCGCGGGCCCGCCGCGGGTCATCATGTACGGCCCCTCGAAGTTCCCCTGCAGCCCGCCGATGAGGCTGGTGATGAAGATGAAGAACGTGGTGGGCGTCAGGAACGGCCAGGTCACCGCGAGAAACTTCTGCGCGGGAGACGCTCCGTCGATATCCGCCGCCTCGTAGAGCTCACGCGGGACCCCCTGCAGCCCCGCCAGATAGAGCACCATGTTTGCGCCGCCAATGGACATCCAGAGGCCCGCCAGCATCAGCGCAGGCTTTGACCACGCCGGCGATTGCAGCCACCGCGGACCCTCGACTCCCACCGCATAGAGCGCCCTGTTGATGAGGCCGACATCGCTGTTGAGCAGCCATCGCCACATCAGGAACACGGCCACCGGGATGCACATGGACGGGAGGTAGAAGATGGTCCGGAAGAACGTGGACCCGCGGATCTTCTGGTTGAGCATGATGGCCAGACCCAGAGACCCGAGCATCGCGGCGGGGATGACCGTCATCAGGTAGAGAGTGTTCCAGATGTACTGCCAGAACAGGGGATCGCGCGCGAGCTCCGCGTAGTTGGCAGGGCCGACCCAACGGATGCCCCCCAACCCGCTGATGAGATCCCACCGGCAGAAGCTGAGGAGGATGGTGGCGACCACCGGGCCGAGCGTGAACGCCGCGAAGCCAAGGATGTTGGGCAGGAGGAACGCATAGGATCCCAAGTGGTCCGCGAGGTGGCGTCCGGCGCGGTATGCGTGCGCCGGAGTCCCCTCAGACACAACACCCATCGTTCGGTCTCTCACCGCAACAAAACCACTGGCAGAGGGACGACGAAGCATCCCCGTGAAGATGAGCAGATACGCACTTCCGACCCGATCCGGATGTGCGGCGGGGCGGGAGGAACCCTCAATCCTGTCCGGATGTCAGGGGCCGTGCGAGAACGGAATCGGATGCGGGGCACGCACCGACGCACCCGATCTGACGCATCCACCTCTCCACGACAGGCTTCAGCGCACCCTTGGCATCCACGAGGGCATGCGCCCACCAGGCCTTCCCGTTCTTCGAAGCCTGCGCTTCACAGATGGCGTTCACGTAAGCCCGGCTGAGCTCCGTGGCAACATTCACCTTGGCGATGCCGATCTCGATGGCCTTGTGGAGCTGATCGGGATGTGTGCCCGACCCGCCATGAAGGACGAGGACCGTGTCCCCTACTGCTTCCTGGATGGCCTGCAGTCGCTCGAAGTCCAGCACCGGGCGCTGGGGATAGATGCCGTGGGCATTCCCGATGGCGCAAGCGAGCGCATCCACGCCGGTCAACTCAACGAATTCGGCCGCCCGATCCGGCTCGGTCAGGGAGGCCTCCGCGTGCCCTTCAACGGTGGAGTCGTCCACCATCCCGACAGCACCGAGCTCCCCTTCGACCGTGACGCCGCAGGAGTGCGCCATCTCGGTGACGGTGCGCGTGATGCGTACGTTCTCCTCGAAAGGCAGGTGGGAGACGTCGATCATCACCGATGGGAAGCCGGCCTCAATGCACTCCCGGGCCATCTCGATGCTGTCGCCGTGGTCCAGGTGCAGGCAGACGGGCACATCGGTCTGCGCCGCGACGGACTCAGCGATGGTGGCAAGCGTCCGCGCTCCGAGGAGCGGAAGCTCCCAAGGCCCGGTGATGAGGATGACTGGAGCGCGAAGCTCAGAGGCGGTCTCCACAATCGCCTGGGCGCTCTCAAAGTTGCAGTAGTTGAATGCTCCGACTGCATAGTGGCGGTCGCGCGCTTCCTGAAGGAGCGGCACTATCCCCACAAGATGGGCGGCTTTTCCGTATTGTCTGTTTCTGACCAGTAACCCCACGATAGACTGTCCTTTCGAGGAGAAGCGCGTGCCCGCCAGGCACCCCCCGGCGGCGCAGGCCCGCCGCCCTGCAAGCATCGCTGCCGCGCAAACGTTTCATATATGAGCATTATAGCGCATATTCGCCAATCCGAAAAGACTTATCAGCGATTTTGCGCACCAGGGCGCGTATGCCTGGCGCCAACGGGACGATCTCGGGAGTGCGTGCAACGGTTCTACACCAATCGAGACTCGCTCCAGCAAGGATTGCAGACCAGAGGGTGCTGACATGGGGCAGGGGTTGACTTTTGTCGCGGCGTATGGCATTGTGTGCGTGAACACATCCGCGCAATAACACGTGTTAGTGCGCACTACGTGGATCGTGTCCGCCAAGGAGGACGAATGACCGTGGGATACGCATCACTTGGATTCGCATCGCTGGTTGCCGTGGTGCTGGCTGCAACGGGCATCGCGGGCGCCCAGAACAGCCCATCACAGATCTGGGATGAGCCGCTGGCAATCAAGGAACCGTTCGACAGCCAGCCGTTCCGGCCGGTGAAGGTGCCTGTCTGGCTGCAGGAGACGACCCGCTACGTTTTCATGGGCATCGACGAGGCATCTGCCAGCAAGGCCTCAGCGTGCGGTGCGGATATGGCGCCTCTGGGAATCGGCGGAACGCGCTACGTGAACTACCCCTCCGACCTTCTGCCGATGAACCCGGCCGTCTCGCCGAACTCGATTGCCGAACAGATTGCGATCATGCAGAAGCACAAGCTGCGGATCATAGCGGCGATCCCGCCGCGACTGCAGGCAGTGATGTACGCGAAGCACCCGGACTGGCGGTCCAAAGACTCGGCGGACCAGAAGCTTCCGGAGTTCGGCCCGGACGAAGAGGTCGGCGGCGGCCTGTGCATGATGGGGCCGTGGGGTGACTACCTCATCGACGCCCTGGCGGAGTTCCTGACGAAGTACCCCCAGACGGACGGCTTCAGCTTTGACGGCATCCACAACAGCGGTGCGTGCTACTGCGAACACTGCGTGGCGGCGTATAAGAAAGACACCGGCAAGACGATCCCGCCGCGGAACATGAACGACCCCGAATTCCGGCGCTATCAGTACTGGCTGGACCGCCGGATGGAGAGCGTTGTGGAACGCATGCAGGTGAAGCTGAAGGGCATCAAGCCGGATGTCACGCTTGTCACCTGGACCACGAACGCAGGGCGGTTCGGACACTTCCGCGACATCCCGCGCAACATGCCGGCACGAATGAATCTGCTGTTCGACTCGCCAGGCCAGGAGTTCTGGCTGGACGAGACCAACCGCGGCAACACGATCGTCCCGGCTTTCGCGAACGCCTATATCTGGGCCGTCACCAATCACCGCGAGGCCCACAGTGAGCCTTACATCATGTCGCACGGCAATCCGTACGGCACGGACAGTTTCCCGCGCCAGGAGATGGTGCGCAGGTCGCTGCTGGCCGTCGCACATGGGGCGCAGGCGGCGATATCGATGGGATGGCCGGGGCTGTCGGACGGCGCATGTGACGTGCTGAAGGAGTTGACGGCGCGCGCGCCATGGCTGTCGCACAAGCAGCCGGAGGCGTGGGCGGCGCTTGTGATGAGCGACAACACCCGCACGTTCTACGGACGCGACCCGGGCAACGTGGAGGAGCGGTACATGTCCAACGTGCTGGGGATGTTCCGCGCCACGCTGGAAGAGCATCTGCCCGTCACGGTGATCAACGACTGGAACCTCAACCCGAAAGACCTGGCGAAGTACAAAGTGCTGATATTGCCGAACACGGCCTGCCTGATGGAAGAGCAGGCAAAGGCCATCCGGCAGTTCGTCGAGAACGGTGGCGGGCTTGTCGCGACGGTGGACACGTCGCTGTTCGACGAGATGGGGAATGCGCGCGAGGACTTCCTGCTGGCGGACGTTTTCGGCGTCTCTTACAGGGGCGTCCCCACGTCGGGCGGCGGAAAGCCAGAAGAGATCGACGTGAACTTCGCGAAGGGCATCGACGCGGGATACTGGGAGAAGCGCAAGAGCATCTTCGACTTCAAACCGTCGCCTGATCTTCTGAGTGCAGACGCAAGGCTGAAGGAGCTTCTGGGTGACCGCCCGGTGACGTTCAAGGGCCAGGCGGTCGCGGTGCAGCCCGTCGATGCGACTGCCCGGCAGGATGCGGTGATGACCGCACGGGAGCCGGGCGCGGCGGCTGTTCCCGCCGTGGTGACGCGCCAGTTCGGCAAGGGCCGCGTCGCATATATCGCCGCAGGCCTGGACTCGGCCTACTATCTGTACCCCTACCCCTACGAGCGAATCGTCCTGGCAAGCGCCATCCGTTCCGTGGCGCCGCAGGAGTTCCCGATCTCCGTGGAAGCGCCCATGTGCGTCCACACGTCCTACTTCCGCCAGAAAAACGACGGAGCGCAGCGGCTGATCGTCCATCTGTACAACGACCTGAACTCGACCGCAAACCACGCCAGGCCGGATGATGACGTCCCGCTGCGCGAGGAGATCATCCCGCTCAGCGGCATCAAGGTGCGCTTCCGCGGCTACAACCTGGGCCGCATCCACCTGGAGCCCGGAGGGACGGACCTGAAGCCCGTCCAGACGGATGGCGGGTTGGAAGTCACGGTTCCGAGACTGGATATCCACAGTATGGTGGTGGCCGAGCTGAAAGGCTGACGCCGCCCGGGCGCCCGGGAGACGGCGGGCGGAAACAGCATATCTCCACGCGCCGCTTTTCGTGTTCCCAGACGGAGCAGGAAAAGCGGCGCGCGGCGTCGGAGGTATCCCTGTGCCCGGCTAAAGCCTGGCGGGGAGGAACGATGCAGGAACAGCAAGGAAGCGATCTGTTTGTTCTTGAGCGCTGGGAGCAGATACGGAAGCTCCTGGAAGAGAACGGCCGCGCCACTGTCGATGACCTGGCCGACCGTTTTGGCGTCTCACGCAGCACCATCCGGCGCGACCTGATGGAGATGCACCGGCAGAATCTGCTGGTGCGCACGCGCGGCGGCGCCGTGAAGCCTTCGCCTGTGGCTTATGACCGCCCTCTTTCCGAAAGCGGCACGCTGAACGTTGAGAACAAAGAGCGCATTGGGCGGGCGGCTGCGGCCATGGTCGCGGACGGCGAGACGATCATGGTGGACGCCGGGTCCACAACGCTGCATGTTGTGAAGTCTCTGCAGGCATCGAACGTCACGCTGGTGACGAACGCGTTCAACGTGGCCCAGACCGCGATGACCCGCGGCAACACTGAAGTGATCATGCTGGGCGGGATGGTGCGGGTGCATGGCGGGTCCACTGTCGGGCCGCTGGCAGAGGAGCAGATCGAGCATTTCCGCGCCGACACGGCGATTCTGGGGATGAACGCCATATCGGTGGAGGAAGGGCTCACAACGCCGAACATCCTGGTCGCACAGGTGAAGAAGGCGATGATCAGGCAGGCGCGCAGGCTGATCGTCGTCAGCGACAGCAGCAAACTGGGCATGGGCGCTCTCTGCCGGGTCGCTCCGATCACCGCCGCATCCGTGCTGGTGACGGACCGGGACGCGGACGCGGAGATCGTCGCCTCTATCGAGGCGCTGGGAGTGGAGGTCGTCCTGGCAGAGTGAAGCGGACAAACGTCCGGGGATGTCGAGATCATATTGCGTATGAGGCGATGGAGGCCGCCTGTTCCGGCATTGCCGGACGAACCGCCCTGAAAGGCTGATGGCTCCTGTTCACACGCGAACAGAGGGCCGTCTTTTTTTGCTGCCGGCCCGATGTGTCTGGAATGAGGTGCCATTATGATAACACGGAGGCTTGGAGGCCGTCAGCGAGGGCACCGGTGCTGACACAGACCCTGTTGATCGGGCTGGGCGGATTCGTCGGCGCGAACGCCCGCTACTGGGTCGGGGGCTGGATCATCCAGAGGCTCGGGCCGGAGTTCCCGTACCACACGCTTGTCATCAACGTAAGCGGATCATTCGTGCTGGGGTTGTTCATGGCGCTCTCGCAGCAGCACATGTGGGACAGGCGCCTGCACTGGGGATTCGCAATCGGGTTCCTGGGAGCCTATACGACGTTTTCGACCTACGAGTATGAGAGCCTGAACCTGCTGATGCAGCGCGCCTATCTGCTGAGCCTGGCGAACCTGCTGGGAAGTGTGGCAGTCGGGCTTGTGGCGGCTTGGGCGGGCATGGTGGCCGGACGTGCGATGACGGGAGGCGTGTGATGAAGATCGAAGGGGAAGCCGTTGTGTTGCGCATCTACATCGGCGAATCGGACACCTGGCACGGAAAGCCGCTGCACATGGCCATTCTGCTGATGGCGCGCGAGAAGGGAATGGCCGGGGCGACGGTCTTCAAGGGCGTTGAGGGTTTCGGCGCCAACAGCCGCATCCACACGTCAAACCTGCTGCGGCTCTCCGAGGACCTGCCGGTGCTGATCGAGATGGTGGACAGAGAGGAGCGCATCCGCGAGATCCTTCCGTCGCTGGACGAGATGATCCGCGAAGGCCTGATCACGATGCACCGCACAGAGGTGATCAAGTACGTGGCGGACCCCAAGCCGGCAGCAGGTTCGCGGTAAGGCGAGCGGCTTGAACCAACGGCCGTCAAGCTCCGAGCGACAGCCGGTCGGCAAGCCACCTGGGAAGGCCCGCCTTGCGGATCTTGCCCTGCGCCTGCTCCACGGCATAGGGCACGCGGAGAACCCGGACCTCGCCTGCATCCGTGTCCAGCACCGCGCACGCCGCATCCGGGTTGTCGTCACGAGGCTGCCCAACTGACCCGCAGTCCAGTGCATAGCGCCACCCTGGTTCCATAGAAACGCGAAGCCCGGCAGCGCCTTCCTTGTACTCCAGGGCCGCATCGGGGCTGAGGCAATAGCAGCCTGGGCAGTGCGAATGCCCCACGACACACAGACTACGGGGAGCGATGGCATCCAGTGACTCACGCACCTGCCAGTCCATCTCCAGATAGTCGAACTCCTCCGGCCCGACCGGAGTGCCGTGGACCAGACACCCCCATTCGTAGTCGATGGTCAGCGGCAGGGCCGCCAGCCATTCGCGGTTGCCGGCCGCCAGCCTCCCGTGCGCCCACCTGGCTGCTGTTCCCGCCTGGGCATTGAACCGCTCCAGGCCATGCAGGGTCGATGCGGCCAGGTCATGGTTCCCCATCACCACTTGCGCCCCGATCTGCCGGACCCTGTCGCAACATTCGTTGGGATTCGCTCCGTATCCGACGATGTCCCCGGCGCACAGGTATCCATCGACCGTTCCGACGAGGGCCTCAAGGCAGGCCTCCAGCGCTTCCAGGTTGCCGTGAATGTCCGACAGGATGCCGTATTTCATTTGATTGACCCCGTAGCTTCGATCCGTGTATCAGTATAGCGCGGAGCACTGACAGACTGTGTCAGTCCGACGCCGTTGCGGAGGAAGGACACACTCGGGCAAACTGGGTGCGCCAGATATGAGCGAAGAAACAACGCCGCTTAAGCCCCATCCCGCGAGCCGAACCACCGGACTGGTCGTGCTCGCCGCGTCCGTCCTGATGCAGATGTGCCTCGGGGCCACGTAC
>MTKY01056277.1_pt1 | contig 12961 bp, 10 predicted proteins | sample 1042731 | NCBI WGS metagenome assembly MTKY01 (sample SAMN06212206, study PRJNA360538) | anaerobic digester metagenome | biome: Wastewater treatment plant; material: sludge; isolation source: anaerobic digester fed with sludge from wastewater treatment plant | place: Denmark: WWTP Soeholt ... | reverse complement strand
CGCGTGAGGCCTGCGCAGGGGTATTCCCACGCAGTAGCCCTTAGATGCGGTGCTGTCGGCTGTCTTGGCCATGGACGGCTTGATGCTGCTGTAGCTCTCGCCCTCCACAACAATGTCGGCCGACCAGGCGGCAGACACCCCGAGCACGAGCAACGCGATGACGACACCGGCGGTGGTCCTGTGAGCCATGACTGTTCCTCCCGGTCCTGCTTAGCCTTGCCGGGCATTGTCGGAAGACTCCTGGCCCCCGTGCGCGGTCGCCACCACAGTAATGGCGAACACCAATGCCCAGATGATACACGAACCTCTGACGAACAGACTGGTGAAAAGGTTTGCCAGCGCGATTCCCATTACGGACGCGGGCAGACCGATTGCAAGCCCAAGCTGCAGTCTCTCCCCGGCCCGCAGCCACAGGCGCGTTGCCCTGCGCCAGTGCCATGCGAGGGCCGCGATCAGGGCCACCAGCCCTCCGAAGCCCATGGACGCCCCAACCACGAGATACAGGTTGTTGGTGTCGGGCTCCGACTTCTTCACGTTCGGCAGGCTGCCGTAGTAGACCGCCTCGCCGATCCGGCGCTGGTAACTGCCCGCGCCCACGCCGAGCGCGACGTTATCCGACATCATCGCCAGCGCGGGCTGCCACTCGAGCCAGCGCTTCTTGACGACCAGCACATCGGGCCCGGTCTCCGGTGGCATCTCTGAAGCTTCCGGGTCTTCCGGCGCTTCATCGCCTTCGGGCAAGTCCATTGTGGCTTCCAGCTTGTACAGATCCTCGCGTTCGAACGGATCCAGCAGTTCTGTCACATTGGCTGCGCGGTTCCGCGGGACCGCCAGGGTGACCAGCACCGCGAAGGCCACCAGCGCGGGGGCCAGAGCGGTCCTGTACCATCGGCCTCGCAGGAACGCGACCCACGCCACGAGGCCTGTCATGATCCAGACGTGCGGCGGGCCTAGCATGGTCAGAGCCGCTATCCCGAAGAGGCAGGTCGCCCAAGCTTTCAAGCCGCTGGAACGGTCGTAGATGAAGAACCCGAAAAGGAGCGGCACCACCATCACCAAGAACGCGCTGTATACATTGCGGTTCCCAAAAGAGGCTTTCACCTGGGTTACGTCGCTCCGGGTGATGTAGTCGATCAGGCCCCACAACACGACCCCGGACGTCGCCGCGAGAAGGACCAGAAACGCGCGACGCAGGCAGGCACGATCCTTGAAGGCGTCCACGAAGATCATGTACGCGCCCACGAAATAGAGGCCAAGCTGGGCGACCTCGATGATCCCGTTCTTCACCCCGGACAGGGAGATCGCGCCGGTGGCGTCGGTGGCGGCGACGGATATGGACAGCGCGCCCACGGCGATCCAGGCGAGGATCGGTTCACACGGCCAGGGCAGCTCTCTCAGGCCCCGGCGGCGCAGGGAGACTGCCAGCCAGACCACGAACAGGCCCGCACAGAACACATCAGCCACGGCGATGAACGGGCCGTAGCGCGGGTGGCCTACGTAGCCGATCTGCGAGCACGACAGGACGATCAGAATGAGGGCAGCCAGTTCCAGCCCGGTCATCCCGCTCGCGGCGCTTTTCGTCTGGGGCGCTGTGTTGTCAACCATATTGCGCTGGATGGTGCTCCCTTCCGCGAGAATCTACTGCATGGGGAACGCCAGGTTCCGCAGGAATGCCAAGATGAGTGTGATTCCAATGTACAGGTGGGGCAGGCGATAGACGCCAGGGCCTCCGCCGATGCTGAGCAGTACTCCGGCGATGATTCCCGCCTGGGCCGCGCGCAGGATGGGCCGCAGGGACTCGGCGAAGAAGAGGTCATGCGGTCCGTGGAGCATGAAATAGCAGAAGAGCGCGATCGCGGAGACCAGCGCGACCGCTATCCCTACCGAGTTGCGATAGGGGGTAACCCCCAGCGGTAACTGGCCCCCGCCGCCGACGAACAGCAGCCAGGAGGCGAGCATGATGGCGGCGCCGACGATGGCGATGCTCGGGTAGGTGGAGGTGAAGACCTCGGGCAGTTCCTCGCCGAGTCGCGGGATGTTGGCAAGCTGGGGCTCGTAACAAAGCTGGAAGACCATCAGTCCGCCGAGGGCGAGGAGTACCCTCACAGGGGAGCGCACCGCGGTCCCGGCGCCTCGCCTCAACCCGCAGTAGATGAGCCCAGCGCCTACCAGGAGCATCGCCGCCCACTGTGGCATAGTGACGATGGTGCTCTGCCAGCCTGTGTAGACCGCCGAAAAGCACACGACCGCCATGCCCAGGTGGATGCCCAGCGCGGCCGGCAAGGCCTGAACAGCGGCAACTCGTCCGTACGCGCGTTCAATGCGCTCACGTTCGTCGTAGGCCATGGAATGCACCGTTGAACTGGTTGGTTGCGCGGCAGGTCACGGCGGCGGCGTTGATCGGGATGGCATTACGCCCCGGTGGTGATTGCGCCGCGTGGGACACTGCACACCGTGTCGTAGCCCAACCGCGTCCTCAATGCTTCGACAACTAAGTACTGTAGTTGGTTGCGGTCCACGGGCGCGCCCAGCTCGCGCTCGAGGGTGGTCATCTGCACGCCCTGAATGCCGCACGGGACGAAGGCGCTGAAGACCTCGAGGTCGCAGTCGACATTGATCGCGAAGCCGTGGTAGGAGATCCAGCGCCTCACCGCGACGCCAATGGATGCGGTCTTGCGGTCTCCGATCCAAACACCGCGCAGCCCGGCCCTCGAGCGCGCATCCAGGCCCAGTTGCGTCAGGGCGTCCACTAGCGCTTCCTCGAGGGTCTCGACGTACTCATGCAGGCCAAGGTTGCGGGCACGCAGGTCAACGATCGGGTACCCGACGAGCTGTCCGGGGCCGTGGTAGGTCATGCGTCCCCCGCGGCTTACGGGAACCACCTTGAGCCCGAACGCCGACAGACACGCAGCCTGCTCCAGCTCATCGGGCAGCGTTGCGCGGCCGGCAGTGACCACGGGATCATGTTCGGTGACGATGAGCGTGTCGCCGATGTCGCCCCGGCTGCGGGCGGCTACTGCGGCGGACTGCAACTCCAGCGCGTCAGCGAAAGGGAGTCTCCCGGTCTCGAAGACTCCCAACGTGGACTGGTCCTGCGGCAAAATGGCCACTCTCCGTCCCGTGTCGGCGTTGTCCGGCGGTCAGGTCTGGCTGCGTCGATTTCGCCGGCCGCCGGCCGATCTCCTCCCCGCAAACACGGCTCTTGCAGGGGACCTATCGTTCAGCCGGGCGTGCCGCACGCATCATAGGCATTCAGGGCGGCCTGCAGGCAAGTCGTCACGCCCCTCAGGCCGCAGGTGGTCAGGGTCATCAGTACCGCGCCCTTCACCTCGTCACGGGTGGCCCCCGCAAGCCTCGCCATGGGAGCATGTAACCCGACAGCGGTTGCGTCCCCCGTGGAGGCCTTCAGGGCGATGTAGATGAGTTGCTTGGTGCGGCCGTCGAGGCCCCCGTAGCCGATCAGACTCTTGATCAGTCCTTCGAAGCCGGCGGCGACTTCGGGCGCTTCTTGCTGGAACACGTCCATCGGGTTGAGGTCTTGCATGGTGCGCTCCCCCGGTCTTCGCTGTGGTGGCGGTCCGCATCGGCATCATACGCGACCAGCCACTGAGAGGGAAGGTTTTCGTTGTCGGCCGCAGAAGGGAACCCGCGTTCCGGCGCGGAAGTAACATATCTGCCGAAAGGCCGAGGCAATAACCCGAAGGAGGGATGGAGCATGGCCTTCATGCCTGCTCTCGCGCAGTTCATCGACTTCCAGGACCCCAAGGCATGTGCGAAGGTCCGGGCAATCAAGCGCAGCGAGATCACGAAGCACAAGAACAAGGACTTCAAGATCAAGGTGATCGAGACCACCGAGGAGTTCTACGCCGCCTTTGCGATGGATATCGTGACGCGCATCGTGCAGGCACGCGAGGAAGCCCGGCCTTGTGTGCTGATCCTGCCCGTGGGCCCGGTCCCGCAGTACGCCATCGCCGCCCGGATCATCAACGACCTGGGGATCGACTGCTCGCACCTGGTCACGTTCAACATGGACGAGTACGCCGACGAAAACGGGCAGACGGCTCCGCCGGAATGGGAAGGCAGCTTCGCCACAGCGATGATGGCCAACTTCTTCGGCAGGATCAAGAAGAAGCTGCGGCCGAAGGACGAGAACATTCACTTCCCGAACACCGCGAACATCAACGACTACTCGAAGATGATCGCGGACACCGGCGGCGCGGACTGCTGCTACGGCGGGATCGGCTGGTGCGGGCACATTGCCTTCTGGGAATCCAGCCTGGGGCACAACTACGCGAACCTGACCGAGTGGAAGAAGGCCACGGCGCAGATCGTGGAACTCACGCCGATGACCATCATGCAGAATGCCCTGCACTCCTTCGGCGGCGACTGGAGCTGGGTTCCGCCCAAGGCCGCGAGCATCGCCCCGGCGGATATCCTCGGCGCGAAGCATCGCAGCTTCTGGCTGGACGGCATGTGCGGCCCCGGGACGCCCATGTCCTGGCAGCGGTTCATCGCCCGGCTCGTGGCGCATGGCCCGGTGACCAGGTTTGTGCCGGGCTCCATCCTGCAGACCGTGCCCACGGACTACACCCTCCTGGCCGGTGTTGCGGACGATGTGAAGATCGACATGTCGTAGTGCGTCTCGGTGACTGACCCTCACGGCGCACCGGATCTCGACGTCAGGGACCGGTGCGCCGCGTTGTGGTAGAATGTGGCGGATCGAACAGCCACCTGCGGGGGCACTGCTCTCGGCACAGCCAGGGTAGTGCTTCGAGTGCGCGGACGTGCCCCACACCCACGGCCGGGAGACCTGTCCATGGACGAAATCACCATCCTGCACATGGCCGACTGCCATCTCGGCGGTTCCGGCCCGGCTTTCGGCGAACGGGTCCGCAGGCACCAGCAACTGCTGATTGATGCCTACGCCCGGGCCCTGGAGATCGCGCGGGTCGAGCGAGTGGACGCGGTCTGCATCGTCGGCGATCTCTTCTACAACCCCCGGCCGTCGGAGCGGACATTCGCGGCAATGCTGGACGGCCTGCGCAGCCTGCGCGATGTCTCCCCGCCGATCCCCTGTTTCATCCTGCCCGGGAATCACGACTGCGTGGGGCCGGCCAGCATCTGGCATCGGCCTGAACTCAGCCTTGAGGGCGTGTATGTGTGGCGGGAGCCAGGATCGGTGCGTCTGCCGGACGGTTCGGCGGCCTTCCACGGGAACCCTCAGGCCTGCGACGTCGCCAGTCACGTCCCGCTGGCAGGTCTGGAGCCGGACCCCTCGGCGCGCTTCAACGTAGCCCTGGCTCACGGCGCGGTGGTGATCCCCGGTCTGAACGAAACCGAGGCGTGGCGCATTGAGACCGACCAGATCGCCGGGTGCGCCATGGATTACGTGGCCCTGGGCCATTGGCACGATGCCGGCGACTACAGCGCCGGAGGCGTTCCCGCGCATTTCCCGGGCGCCACGGAGATTGTGAACGTGGCCCAGCGCGACCCCGGTGGGGTGTACCTTGTGACCCTGGGGCCGAACGGCGTGCGCCTCCGGCGCGAGCGCACCGGAGTGCTGCGGACCGAAACGCTGGAGTTGAGCCCGGAACTGCAGCCAGACGAGCAGGCGGTGTACGGGGCGATCCGGGCGATGTCCGACGAGAACCTGCTGCTGGACGTCGTAATCAGCGGCCTTGCCCCGGACGGCTTCACGCTGGATCTGGCGAGATTGCAGGAGGAGCTTGAGCCGGGCTTTTTCCGGCTGCGGATCAAGGACGAGACCGTGCCGGTGATCAGCGAGCTTGACCCGCACAGCGCGCGGTCGCAGATGATCGCCGCACGGGCGGTGAGCCTGTTCCGGGAGCGCATCGAGCAGGCAGTTGCACAGAACGACACCGAGGCCGAGAGGTTGGCCACGAAAGCCATGCAACTGGCGCTGGCGCTTTTCCAGGGTAAGGATGTGCTGCCATGATCCTGCGGCGCATTCACGTGCAACGCTACCGGGGCCTGGACGATTTCTCGGCGGACTTCACGCCGGGGCTCAATGTGGTGCGCGGACCAAACGAGGCGGGGAAGAGTACCCTCCAGGCGGCAATCACCTCGCTGCTTTTCGACAAGCCAGCACTGGCGCCCACCGCGCTGAATGCGGTTAAATCCTGGCGCACCGAAGCCGCGCCGACGCTGAGTGGGGTCATCACTGTCAACGGTGACGAGTTCCTGCTGGCTAAGGACTTCGAAGCGCGCACAGGCCTCCTCACTCTGCCCGACGGCACCAAAATCACGGATGAGAGAAAGATCCTGGCGAAGATTGCCGAGATTTCCGGAGTCGACAGCCAGGAGTTGTACCGAGCCACTGCTTGCCTTCAGCAGCAGCAGTGGGCCCAGGTCGTCGCCGGACAGGTGCTCCAGGAGTCGCTTCAGCAGAACCTTACCGGCGGTGCGGAGGGCGCCCAGGCTCAGGCGATCCTGAGGGCCCTGGACAAAGCCATCAAGGACCTGGAATTGGGGCGCCGCAGGCCCTCGATCAACACCGGCGCGCTCAAACAGGTTGAGGATGAGATTACCCGTGCAACCGGGGAGCTTGACCGGGCGCTTGAGGAGTACGACAGGGCTCGCCGGGGGCGTCTCGAACTCGAGGAGGCGAACGCGCAGGCCGAGGCTATCGAGCGCGAACTCGCGGAGGCCGAGGCGCTGGAGGGGCGGGTGGCGAAGGCGCTGGAACTGGAGCGACAGGCCAGCGAGCTGCGCAAGCAGGCAGACGGCATTGAACAGCGCCTGGGGCGGATCACCCAACTGCAGCGGGACATTGCGACCCTCGAGCGCGGACTGGCCGACAGGCCCAACGTTGAAGAGACGCTTGCGGCCGAGGTGAGCAGTTGGGCCACGCGCATGAAAGAGCGCCAGGAGGAACTGGACCGGGACCGCGCGGACTTGCGCGCCATGGAGGACAACCGCAAGCGCCTCGAGAGGGAGCTTGCGCGACTGCCGAAGAGCGCGGTGTCGCGCGAGCAGATCGATCAAGCGCGGCGGCTGCGGGCAGACCTGGATCACGCCCGCACGGAAGCCGCCGAAAACGCGCGCCAGGCGGCGGATTGCGCCCGGCAGATCGCCGAAGGAGCGCGCCAGATCGCGCCCAGGAAAGCGCTGATCATCGCCGGGGCCATCGTCGCCCTGGCGGGGATCGCGCTGAGCACGCTGTCGCCGGCGTATCTGGCCGGCGCGGTGGCCGGTCTCGTGCTGGCGGCCATCGGGCTCTCCCTGCGGGCGCCGGAGGGTTGGCGCGAGTTGCCCGAGCGCCTCGCGCGACACAAGGCGGCGCAGGAGGCCTCAATGCAGCTTGCGCAACGGTTGGAGGCCCAGCTCGCCCAGGCTCTCGCACTGGTGGGCAGCGAGGACCTGGACGCCGTGGCGGACGAAATCGCGGAGAACGAGCGGCAGCGCATCGGGCTTGAGGCGGCGCTGGAGAGCGAACGCAGCAGCATCGCGGTACTGGAGGAACGGGTCAAAGAGCGGGAGGCCATCGTCCGCGCCCTCCAGGAGAAGCTGGACGAAGCACTGCGCGACAGCGGGCTGGATTCCGTGGACAGGCTGGTTGAGGAGGCCCAGTCGCGGAGCAAGGCGTTGCGGCTTCTGGGCAGCAGGCAAGACCAGCTGCGGGGCGAATTGGGCGGACAGACCGTGGAGGAACTGGAGCGGCAGCAGCGCGAACTGGCCATTGAGCTGCGCGGGATCACGGAAGAGCTGAAGACGCCGGAGCTTGCCACTGCGGGCCTGTCTCCGGCCCAGTACCAGGAACTCCAGACGAAGATTGCTCGACTTAAGACCGAACAGGATGCGGTCGAAGCAACTCGCCGCAGGGCGGAGACGGTGCTTCACGCCGCGCATCACGACCAGGATTCCGTGGCGGAACTGGAAGGCAGGCTCACCCGTCTGCGCGAGAAGCTGGCGCTGCTGGAGGAGCGCCTGGCCGTGTACACGCTGGCCCGCGAAGTGATCGAGCAGGCCATGAACGACGTGTTGTCATCGGTCACCGAGAACATCGCGCCGCGTATGGGAGAAATCCTGGCCCTACTAACCAACGAGAGATACTGCAAGATCGAACTCGATAATGAGATGGGGCCGGTGGTCACCTGCCCGCGCAGCGACCGGCAAATTGGGCTTGGCCCCGGACGCCGCAATCAGGACGGAGGGTTGAGTTGCGCCACCCGCGAGCAGGTGTTCCTGGCTGCGCGCCTGGCGCTGGTGGATATGCTCTGGCCCAAGGGAGGCCCACCGCTTCTACTGGACGACCCGCTGGTAAACTTCGACCCGGAGCGGAGACACGCGGCGGTCGACGCGCTCCTGTCAGCCGCCGAGACACACCAGGTGATCGTCTTCACCTGCGGCAGAGATCTTGACGAAGCCGCGGCGAACATAGTGGAAATGCCCGCCCCGGTTGGGTGAGCGGCCCCGGGGATGCTCTCGCCACTCTGCACCATGGGCGCCGGGTGTGCGGCGAAGCGGCTCGGGCCCCAGCGCGGGGGTGCGCCTAATTCTTGCTCCCAACCGAAGATGCCGCCGGCTCCTGGAGCACAAGGGTCTCGGCTCCCGGCCCGGGCAGTTCGAGGACGACCTTGCCCTCCTGAACCTCCGCCGGGCGCCCGCGCAGACACGGGGCCGCGTCCAGTTTCAGACCAGTGTCCACCGTGACCCGCACGGTCTCGTTCGTGGGGTTCGCAAGGAGCACATAGCGTTTGCCGCCATAGTCCACGGACAGCATTTGGACCCCGGAGTCAGCAGGCTCCAGCGCGGGCCCTTCCACCTTGGTTCCCCCCAGTAGCGGAGCGGATAGCTGCTTCGTCTCCTCGTTGATCTCCCTGAAGCGTTCCCACAGAGGTGTCTGCGCCAGGGACCACCCCGGATCCCTGTACGCGTACCAGAAGACGCCTCGCGCCCCGTTGATCAACGCAAGGTAGAGCATTGCCCGGGCTTGGGCGAAGGTCGGCTGGGTCGCCGGGTCGGCGCGCCACCCCGCGGACAGGAGAACAGTCAGGTTCTGCCAGGGCTCGAGTACTCCCTTCGCCGCGGCAACACGCTCCCCTACGGACACGAGGGGCTCCCCGGGTTGCAGGTAGGCCGGCACCTGCAGGATGTCGCAGAAGCCCGCCCACAGGTGAAAGCCCGTCTGTTCCGCAACCGACAGGGCGAAGGGGTGCCGGCCGTCCAGCGCCTTGAGTTTCTGAGAGGCTTCCGGGACCTCGTCGGCCACTACACCGTGGTGTTCCGGCTGGTCCAGCAGCTTCCAGCTCAGCACTGCCGGATGCTGGGCGTAGCGTCTGATACGTTCCGCGGAAGCCGGCAGGTTCGCGCGCACCTGCCCACCTGCGTAGAGGGGTACGTCCACCAGCAGGCCGGCATCCTGGGCAGCCTTGAGTGCCGAGCCCAGGGCCGCTGGGTCCAGTGTCGCGGCTCCCTGCACGCAGTTGAACCCTTGCCGGGCCACTTCCGGGTAGCTCCGCACTCCCACGTGGCACAGGCCGATGGGGAAGAACCGCTCCTTGTCCGCGACGATGATCCCATCATCGCTGAGTCCTGCGGGCTTGCGGTTCGGCGCGGGCACGTAGACCAGACTCTGCGCCAGACCCTTGCCGTCGGGAAGGGCGCAGGTGACCCGGTAGCCGCCCGAGGTGACACTGGGCAGTTCGAAGCTGATGACAAAGCGGTTGGGCGCAGTCTGACTCACTTGAACGTCCGGCGAATGGGCGGCGCCTTCGGGAAGGCGGTTGACCGAGACTCTGAAAGGCGGAGCACCCTCGCCCTCCCACGGCTGCGGCAGTCGTGCGGTGATACTGACGCTTGCCCCGCGCCCGGCATCGACGCGCTGGCGTTCTGGCTCGAGTACCAGGCCCGACGCTGGCTCAAGGGTCTTCAGGCGCACGTCGTCGAACCAGATCGTGCCCTGGCCGAACGCCTGCAGCCGCAGACGGGCCATGCGGGCATCCAGTCCGGCGCTGGCGCGCAGGCGCAGTTCCTGCCAGTCCTGGCTGCCCACTGCGCGGCGCGTCTGCCGCCGGGAGATCAGCTTGCCGTCGGCATCCAGGAACTCGATGCGCAAGCCGGCCAGGAGCGGTGTCGAAGCCCCGTCACTCACCACCCATACCGCCACCTCGTAGTCCGCGCCGGGCTCGATGCTCTCGACCGTCTGCGCCAGTTCGGCGTTCTCGGTCCCGCGCCGGTTACCGATGCGCAGGCTCACGTTGCCCTCGCGGCTCCTCTGACGGTCGGTGACCACCAGGCCCTCGTGGCGCTGGAACAAGGCGGCGTCCCAGCCCGCCTGTCCGTCTTCGAAGCCGGGGTTGGCGAGCGTGGGCTCCACCGCGGCAACGGCACACGCCGTTAGCAGGGCGGATGCCGCCAGGATGATCTGGAGGACGGTTCCGGGCACGGTGTTCCGTGGGTTCGGCATCATTGGCTCTCGACTCCGGCGGCGACTGGCAGCATGTGCTCAGAAGTTGTCCACGCCGCTCCAGAATGTGTAATCGTGGGCATGCAGGAAGCGGATCATGCTCTCCGTGTCCGTGACCTGGGGGAATGCGCCACGCCCCGGGCCGATGTACTTCCACAGCCCCTTGTTGCTCTCACTCAGGTGAACCGCTGACGACTTCTCGCGCATTGCCGCCTGGCTGGGCGCCCACAGGTACGGGTCAAGGGCTACCTGCAGGTCCCGGTTCCAGCATCCGAAACGCACCTCACGGTCCGGCCACTGGCAGAGGATCGTCCCGACCGTGTCCGGCCCAGCGCCCTCAATCTCGCGCCTCCAGCCCAGTTCGGTCACCGAGCCTTCGCCGTCGGAGCGGAAGTACCCGATTGGCTCGCCGTCCCTTTCCACGAGGAAGAACGAGCGGGTGTTGTCTCGGAAGTACCCGCAGGTAACCCGGCGCGCCCAGTAGTCGGTGGAGCGGAGGAACGTGCCCGTCAGGCTCGCGTTGAAGCAGTCATAGACCGCCTGAAGGGCTGGGATATCCGCCGGAAACTGGGCCTGGCGCACTTCCGCCGGCGCTTCGGCGGGAAGATGGGCGGCTACGGCTGCCCCGAAAGCCGAGAACATGCGCCAGCCACTGCCGCCGTAGACCTCCTCGCGCCCGAACAGGAAGCTAAAGTCGAACTCGTTTTCGCGCATCCACTCGCAGGATGCGTCCAGCAGCGTGCGCACATATCCCCGCTTGCGGTGGTCGGGATGGGTGGCGACGCTCCCGATAGCGCCCACGCGCGCGGTGGTCCCGGCGCAGTGCATCTCGCGCCAGTATGCGGTGACGCTGGCGACCATGATACCGTCAGCGAACAGCACCTGGGTCTGCTCGGGCGAGTAGTATGGGTCATGGCTGGCCACATCCAGCCACCAGCGGCGGTCCTGCCCATCACGGCTGTATTCGCGATAGGCGTCGAAAATGAGCTGATCGTGGACATCCAGTTCATCCGGGCGCAGGGCCCTGATCTCGATGGACATTGCCGAACTCCCTCCCGGCGGGTGTGCGGGCATATTACCTGCGTGGATGGGAGAATCCTCCTGCGCTGATGCGAGACCCGTGTTCGTGCCGGGGCGACTTGTGTTATCCTGATCGCACGTTGCGACGGCACCGCCCAGCGTACGAACCGGGACCTCGCATTCCTGGACCAATGTCGCCCCGATTTGGTTCCTTCGTGGTCGCGATAGAGCGCCGGCCGGGACGGTCGGCACACTATACCGGAGGCTCACAATGCCAAGCGTTCCATCCTACTTGTCCGGCTATGAAGACCTGTACGCCACGGACCCGCGCCAGGCCGCCGTGCAGTGGTTCCGCGAGGCGAGATACGGGCTGTTCCTGCACTATGGCCTTTACTCCCTGCTGGGGCGCCACGAGTGGGTTCAGTACCGCGAGAAGATCCCGGTGCACGAATACCAGAAGCTCATGGACGACTTCGACGCCGAGGGTTTCGACGCGAAGTACATCGCGGACTTCGCCGTCGATTGCGGCATGAAGTATGTGAACCTCACCACGCGCCACCATGACAGCTTCTGCTTGTTCGCTACCGATTACACCCCCTTCAACACACTGAACGCCTGCGGGCGGGACCTGGTGGCCGAACTTGCCGAAGCGTGCGCCGAGGCGGGCCTGGGCCTTTGCCTGTACTACTCACACGGTCGGGACTGGCGACACCCGCACGCGCCCAACAACGATGAGTGGGGCGGCGCGGCCCGGCCTGAGTATGATTCGCCCGAACCCGCGTATGTCACCGGAGAAGCCCACGACCTGCAGATATACCTGGACTTCATGACCGCGCAGATCACCGAACTGCTCACGAACTACGGGCCCGTGGCGGCGATCTGGCTGGACGGAATCGCGGTGCCCTTGTCGGGGGACCGGGAGAAGTTCCGCTGCCAGGAACTGTACGACCTCATCCACAGCCTGCAGCCGCAGGTGCTGGTCTCGTATAAGCAGGGGCTTCTGGGCACCGAGGACTTCTTCGCCCCGGAGCACAAGGCGGTGGACACTTCGGGGAAGCCGGGCGAGATCTGCACCACCATGGGTAAGGGTTGGGGCTACACCGAGGCGGATGCGGGAAAGCACAAGACCGAGGAGGAAGTCTGGGAGACGATCCGGTACGCGCGGGAGAACGGGTACAATCTGCTCCTGAACACCGCGCCGCTCGCGGACGGCTCACTGGACCCGGAGGATGAGCCCGTCCTGCGCGCGGTAGGGGAGAGACTGCGTCGGGAGGGCTTCCCGGGGGAGTAGGGGGCAGGGCCGGGAGATGAGCAGCCCGCCCATCGGTCAGGTGCGGGATGTGCGCGTCGTCAAGCGCACAGGGCCCCGCACCGTGTGTTGCCGGTGCGAGGTCGGCTGTGCGCCAGTGACGATCGGCGCTCCATCCCTTACGTATTGCGGTGCCGTTGGGTCCGGGCCGCTTCCTGACCGCTCGCGGAGCGGGCGACAGCCTATAGCCGGGGGCGGAAGCC
>MTKY01005265.1_pt1 | contig 12967 bp, 16 predicted proteins | sample 1042731 | NCBI WGS metagenome assembly MTKY01 (sample SAMN06212206, study PRJNA360538) | anaerobic digester metagenome | biome: Wastewater treatment plant; material: sludge; isolation source: anaerobic digester fed with sludge from wastewater treatment plant | place: Denmark: WWTP Soeholt ... | reverse complement strand
TTTTCGTCCAGGATGGCGAGCGGCGGATCAAAGTGCAGTACGGGAAGCGCGTGCGCGGTATGAAAGTCTATGGGGGAGGCAGCACCTACATCCCGTTGAAGATCAACACTGCTGGCATGATCCCGTTGATCTTCGCCCAGTCCATTTTGGCCTTCCCGGCGGTCATCGCGCAGTTCTTCCTGAGCAGTACCAACCCGGGTGTCGTGAAATTCGCGAATAGCGTCGTGGGTTTCTTCGGCGGCGACAATATCTGGTACGCGCCGCTCTATTTCCTGGCCGTCTTTGGACTGACTTACTTTTACACGTTCGTGATGATCGAGCAACAAAACCTGCCGGAGATGCTCCAGAAACAGGGCGGTTTTATCCCTGGTGTGCGGCCGGGCAAAAAGACCGAGGAGCATATTCTGGGGATTTACAAGCGCATCACCCTGGCAGGCGCGTTGTTCTTGGGGATCGTAGCGGTGTTGCCTTACATCGTAGGGCTTTTTATGAAATCCAATCAGATGCTCATTCAGAGTTCGGGCTTGCTGATCGTTGTAGGGACGGTGATGGACACTGTGCGCCAGTTGGAAGCGCAACTGCTCATGCGTAACTACGAGGGCTTCCTGCGCTAAAAAGTGTGGTATAATAACCAGCCGTGTGTATGCTGTCCGGCTATGAACCGCGAGAAGGTTCTAATGGTTTTTAGGAAGGAGTTGGAATCATGAAAGTATCACCATCTGTCAAGCGGCGCTGTCCGAAGTGCAAGATCATTAAGCGGCGCGGGGTCATTCGCGTCATTTGCGACAATCCTAAGCACAAGCAGCGTCAAGGGTAATTCTGTCCTTTTGGTCGATTTTGAGGAGGCTGGTAAACAAATATGGCACGTATAGCAGGAGTTGACCTGCCGCGCAACAAGCGTATCGAGATCGGTCTGACCTACATCTACGGTATTGGACGCAAGACCAGCGGCGAGATTCTGGAGAAGGCAGGAGTCGATCCCAGCAAGCATGACACGGATCTCACCGAGGCTGAACTGGCGTCGATTCGTGATGTTGTCGATCGTGAGTATATCGTCGAAGGTGATCTGCGCCGCGAAGTGCAAATGAATATCAAGCGGCTGATCGAAATTGGCTCCTACCGTGGACTGCGCCATCGCCGCAACTTGCCGGTGCGTGGTCAACGCACGCGGACCAATGCACGCACCAAACGTGGTCCCAAGAAGACGGTTCCCGGTCGCGGTCGTCGCCGTGGCTCGAAGAAGAAGTAAACCTGACCTGCCTGGGGCGGCAGGTATGAGTAACTGGTGGATAAGGAGCTAGGAGGATTTTATGGCGAAACGTGCAGCTCGCACCGCGCGCAAGGCCGTTCGGCGCGTCAAGCGTAATGTGCCTCGCGGTTGCGTCTATATTCAAACAACGTTCAATAACACGATCATCACCGTGACGGACCCGCAGGGGAATGTGATGCGCTGGGGAAGCGCCGGCGCCGCGGGGTTCAAGGGAACACGCAAGAGCACGCCTTTTGCCGCGCGGTCGGCCGCGGAAAAAGTGGCAAAAGACGCCATCGACAACGATGGATTGCAGGAAGTGGACGTGTTCGTCAAGGGCGCTGGCCCTGGTCGTGAGGCTTCGCTGCGCGCGCTGGCGGCCGTTGGGCTGCGCGTGCGTTCGATCGTAGATACGACGCCCATTCCACACAATGGGTGCCGACCGCCCAAAAGACGGCGCGTGTAAGTCGATGCAAGTCGGAAGCAAGCATAAGGAGAGGTTATGGCAAGAAATATAGGACCTTCGTGCAAGCAGTGCCGGCGTGAAGGGAACAAGCTTTATCTCAAGGGCGACAAGTGTTACACTGAAAAGTGTCCCTTTGATGAGCGTGCTTATCCGCCCGGTCAGCATGGGAAAGAAACCGCTTTTCGCCGGCGCAAACTGACGGATTATGCCATGCAGTTGCGCGAAAAGCAGAAGGCGCGTCGGATTTATGGCGTGCTGGAACGGCAGTTCCGTCGTTATTACCACGAGGCGCAGCGGCGTCCCGGGTTGACGGGTGAGAACTTATTGACCGTGCTAGAAAGCCGGTTGGACAACATCGTTTATCGGCTGGGTCTGGCTGACTCGCGCGCTGCGGCGCGCCAATTGGTCCAGCATGGGCACTTTACAGTTAACGGTCGCAAGACGAATATCCCGTCTTTCCTGGTACGCCCTAACGATGTGGTGGGGGTGCGGCCAGAAAGCCGGCGCGCCAAGTACTTCAAGGAGCGCAAGGACCTGCTCGGCAAGCGCGCCGTGCCGGCCTGGTTGAGCCTCGATGAAGAAACGATGGATGGGCGTGTGTTGGTGTTGCCGACGCGACAAGAAATTGATGTGCCGGTGCAAGAGCAGTTGATCGTCGAATTCTACTCACGCTAAAGCAGACAGGAGGCGCCATGTTAGCAGCACCAGTTCTGCCGAAAGTCGAGGTGGAGGTCAATACTCAACAGTATGGCCGTTATGTGGTCGGCCCGCTGGAGAGTGGCTATGGGGTGACGTTGGGGAATTCCTTGCGGCGCGTGTTGTTGTCGTCGTTGGAAGGCGCGGCGATCACCGCTGTCCGAGCCACCGATATTCCGCACGAGTTCTCCGCGATTCCGGGCGTGCGGGAGGATGTGATTCAGGTCATTCTCAGACTGAAGCAAATTCGCCTCTCACTGGAAGGCGAAGGCCCGCAGTATATGACGCTGCGGATCGCAGGGCCGGGTGTGGTGACGGCCGGGGACATCATCGCCCCGCCGGAAATCGACATCCTGAACCCCGATCTGTATCTGTTTACTGTGGATAACGATGAGGCGCATCTGGATTTTGAGTTCACCGTCGAAGAAGGGCGTGGGTATCTGCCTTCCGAGGGGCGGGGACGGATGCCGATTGGTGTGCTGCCGGTCGATGCGATCTTCAGCCCCGTCCGCCGTGTGAACTTCCGCGTGGATCAGGCGCGCGTTGGGCAGTTGACCAACTATGACCGTCTGATCGTGGACATCTGGACGGATGGCCGTATGGCACCTCTGGATGCTCTCAAGGAGTCGGCGCGGATTCTGGTGACGCACCTGCGTCTGATTGCCGGCGCTGAGGTGGAAGAGGAAGTCGAGGCGGTTTCGGACGTTCAGAAAGAGGCTATCCCGTATCAAGCGTATGCGGTCCCGATTGAAGACCTGGGACTGGGCGTGCGTGTTTACAACGCGCTCAAGCGCACCGGGATCTCCAACGTCGGTGAGGTGTTGGAAATGATTACCCGGGGACGGGATGCGATGTTGTCCATCCGCAACTTTGGTGAAAAGTCACTGGATGAGTTGATTCTCCAACTAAAAATCAAGGGGTTCTGGACGGACGCGGCTGAAGAACTGGAAGCCGTGGAGATCGCCTGAACGCAAAGCTAGGAGGTTGAGGTATGCGACATCGTGTCGCGGGTAAGAAATTAAGTCGCTCGGTGGGCCATCGGACTGCCCTGCGTCGCAACCTGGTGACGGAGTTGTTCCGCCACGACGCCATTCGTACGACCCGCACGAAGGCTGAAGCGATTCGTGGGCAGGCTGAGAAGCTGATAACGTTGGCCAAGCGGGGCCTGGCTGCTGGAGAGACGGATCCCGCTAAGGTAGTACACGCGCGCCGTTTGGCGGCTGCGCGACTCAATGACCCTGCCGTCGTGCAGAAACTGTTCAGTGAAATTGCGCCCCAGTTCCAGGATCGACCTGGCGGTTACACGCAAATGTTCAATCTGGGTTTGCGCAGGGGCGATGCTGCCCAAATGGTTCTTTTAAAACTGGTCGAAGATTAGGCTGGGCGTGTGACGCCGTCCATACGCGGCGTCGAGGGTGGAGTGTGAGGTGCGTGTCAGAGCCGTCGTAGCCTACGATGGCACAGGATATGGGGGCTTTCAGCGGCAAAAAAACGCTCCCAGTATCCAGGCGGAACTCGAGCGGGCGCTGGAGAAGGTCACGCAGACACCGTGTCCCGTTTTGGCCTCTGGTCGCACCGATGCCGGCGTGCACGCGGAGGGGCAGGTCATCGCTTTCGATACAGCCTGGCAGCATCCACTGTCCGACCTGCAACGGGCGCTGAACGCGGTGCTGCCCTCACAGATCGCGGTGCTGCAGATGGAGGTCGCTACGCCGACCTTTCATCCGCGGTACGACGCGCTGCGGCGCGCTTACCGGTACACGCTCTATCGCGGGGCAGTGCGGCATCCGTTGGCGGCGCGTTACAGTTTGCACGTCGGACACACATTGAACCTGGAGGCCATGCAGGCTGCGGCCTCAATGTTGGTGGGGAAGCACGACTTTGCCGCCTTCGGGTCGCCACCGGTCGGGGAAAACACAGTGCGCGAAGTCTACGGCGCAACGTGGATTCCACAGGATACGTGGTTGTATTTCGACATCGAAGCCAACGCGTTCTTGTACCGGATGGTGCGGATGCTGGTGGGTTCCCTGCTGCGGGTGGGCTATGATGTGCTGTCGCCGGAGGCATTTGGCGAAATCCTGGGCCGACGTGAGCGGCGCAAAGCCGGTCCGGCGGTAGCGCCGCAGGGACTATGTCTCAGGTATGTCTCCTATGCAGCGGAGACCTGATTGATCAAGAAGCTTTTTATCTGGGTTAGGGGTGAGAAAAAGTGAAACAAGCGAGAATTCATAAAACCTTTGTCGCCAAGCCGGCGGACATCGAACGAGATTGGTACGTCGTCGACGCGACCGACTTGACCCTGGGCCGGTTGGCAACGCAAGTGGCGAGTGTACTGCGTGGCAAGCACAAGCCGCAGTATACGCCGTATGAGGATGTCGGTGATTTCGTCGTCGTGATCAATGCGGAAAAAGTTCATGTGACAGGGCGGAAGCTGGATCAGAAGATGTATTATCGTCACACTGGTTATCCCGGCGGCATCAAGTCGATCAGCCTGCGCAAACAAATGCAGAAGCATCCTGAGCGCGTCATCGAACACGCGGTCAAAGGGATGCTGCCGCGTGGCCCGTTGGGTCGCCGCCAGTTCAAAAAGCTCAAGGTCTATACCGGCCCTGAGCATCCACATCAGGCTCAGTTGCCTAAGCCAATGCCAATTGCCGAAATGGCTGAGAAGGAGTAGCTTTTATGTATTACGAAGGAATCGGACGTAGAAAGACGGCGACGGCGCGCGTGCGCTTGCACTCGGATGGTACTGGGCAGTTGATGGTGAATGGGCAGCCCTATCAAGAGTATTTCCGTCGTGATGTGGATTGGAACAACGTGATGATGCCCTTGAAACTCACCCGTACCGAAGCTCAATTCGATGTCACCGTGCTGGTGGAGGGGGGCGGAGTTACCGGGCAGTCTGAAGCTGTGTGCATGGGCATTTCGCGCGCACTTCTCAAGGTCGATCCTGAGTTTCGCACCCTGCTGCGCAAAGCGGGCATTTTGACCCGCGACGCGCGGGAGAAAGAGCGCAAAAAGCCAGGTCTCAAGCGGGCGCGCAAGGCTCCACAATACACGAAACGTTAGTCGCGCGCAATTTGCTGGCGTAGTTTGGATGTGGCAGGTAGGCAATCCCCAGATTGCCTACCTGTTTGTTGTAAGCCGTATAAGCGAGGAAAAATGTCCCATATCACGATTGTTGGTTTAGGCCCCGGCGCTTTCGATCAATTGACCCAGGAAGCGCTTACCACACTGTCTCAGGCATCCGAGGTGTGGCTGCGCACGGCGCGCCATCCGGTCGTTCCGCATCTCCCTGCCGGCCCGGCGATTCGCTCATTCGACAGCCTCTACGAGGAGGCGCGGACGTTCGAGGAAGTGTATGCCACCATCGCGCAGCGTCTGCTGGCCCTGGGCGAGCGTCCTGAGGGTGTCGTGTATGCTGTGCCCGGTCATCCCCTCGTCGGTGAGTCGACGGTCACGCAAATCCTGAAAGCTGCGCGCGAGGCCGGCATTCCCACGCGCGTCATCCCCGGCCTGAGCTTCATCGAACCGACGTTGACGGCCCTAGGCCTGGATGCGCTGGACGGTCTGCAAATCGCGGATGCGCTCGATGTGATCGGGTCGTATTACCCGATTCTGAACCCTGACAGGCCGGCCCTGATCGCGCAGGTCTACAGCCGTTCCGTAGCCTCAGATCTGAAGCTCGTGTTGATGAATCTCTATCCCGACGAGCACCAGACCGCCTTGGTTGACGCGGCAGGGACAGCGGCAGAAACGGTGGTGTGGGGACCGCTTTATGAGATCGATCACCGGGACCACACCCCGCTGACTTCACTCTACGTCGCGCCGTTGCCCCAGATTGGTGGCTTCGAGCATCTGCTGGAGACGGTGGCGCATTTGCGCAGCCCTGAAGGCTGTCCCTGGGATCGCGAACAGACGCACGCGAGTCTGCGTGAAACCTTGTTGGAGGAAACCTACGAAGTCCTGGAAGCCCTGGACAGGGAAGATGACGATGCGCTCTGCGAGGAATTGGGGGATTTGCTCTTGCAGGTGGTGATGCACGCGCAGATTGCCGGAGAAGAGGGCGTGTTCCAGATGGCGGACGTGATTGCCCACATCGACGCCAAACTGAAGCGCCGCCACCCGCACGTGTGGGGCGCGGTGCAGGTCGCCGACGCGCACGAAGTCATCGTCAACTGGGAAGCGATCAAGCGCGAGGAGCGCGAGAACAAGGGTGAGGCGCGTGCGGAAAAGTCCCGTTTCTTGCTGGATGGCGTTCCCAAGACGTTGCCGGCGCTGGCGCAGGCGCACGCTTACAGCAGTCGCGCGGCGCGAGTAGGTTTGGATATGATTGAAATCGCTGCTGGCGTGGCGCACATCCAGCAGGCGGTGGGGACATTCCTCCAGGCGCATGCTGCTGAAGAGCGCGGTGTGGCGCTGGGTGAGGCGCTGTTTGCGATTGTCCAATGCGCCGGTCGTCTGGAACTCGATCCTGAGGCCGTGCTGCGGGAGGCCAACACGCACTTTGCTCGACGTATGCGTTACGTGGAGCAAGCAGCCCGTGAAAGGGGGGTGCCGCTGGTTGCGTTGGATGCGGCAGAACGTCTCCGACTCTGGTGCGAGACGGACGGCTCAAAGTAAGTCAAACTCCCGGTTTAGGCCGGGAGTTTTGTATGCGAGCGGCAGAACAGAGGGGTTTTACGCCAGATAGGGCTGCAATTCCTGGATAAGCGCAGCTTTGGCGCGATTGCCGACCAGCCGCGCCACCTCTTGACCATTCTTGAAGATGATCATGGTAGGGATGTTCATCACACCGTAGTGGGTCGCCAGTGCGGATTCCTCTTGCACGTTGACTTTGACGATTTTAAGGTGCCCTTCCAGGTCTACGGCGACTTCCTCCAGCGTGGGGCCTAATTTCCGGCAGGGGGGACACCACTCCGCCCAAAAATCCACCAGGACCGGCAGTGTCGCTTGTGTGACCTCGGCGCCGAAACTTTGTTCGTCTGCGTGCGTTACATTTCCCATTCCATTCACCTCCGTTTGGTATAGCTTATCAGTTTTTGCACGTGCATTTCGGTGGGCGACGTATGATCTCGCGCTGCGGCGCGAGCGTTTGCTTGAACCGGCTGTGATTATCGCACGGCTGAACACATTGTCAAGAACAGATTTGACCTGGCTGGTTTGTTGACTCCGTAAGAGAATCGTCAGATTAAAGAGGTTGCCAATTATTTTTTCTTATGTTATAATAAGCTTGTTGGCGGTTTAAGATCGTCACAAGGCTTGTGATTATGGAAAATACACAAGAGAGTAGTTTACAAGAGGTAGACAGTTCGCGCCCGCAGCGGAGTATCTCCGGTCTCGTTGGGCGAATGATAGGCAGTACGACAGCGATAGTTTGGCGATGGGGCAATGATCGCCGAGCTGTCGCTGCTTTTGTTGGCCGCTATAGCGCCCACATGTCCATTCTGATGTTGGCGCTGCTGATTGGACTGGCCGGACGTCTTGCGCTGGCACCGATCAGTGTGGCGGTGACGCCTGAGGCGGGCGTGATGTCTTTGCCGGTGGCGGCTGAACCTGAGGCGACGCCGACTGCTTCGGTGACGGAGACAACGCCGGTATGGCAGAATGCCAATCAAGTCGCGCACGCAGTCTTCAGAATGGCACAGCCGCGTACCGATATCCCCGAACGGGTGCGTCTGGAAGTCATCACCTACACCGTTCAATCTGGCGATAATATCTTCCTCATTGCTGAACGCTTCAAACTATCGCCCTATTCAATCGCCTGGGCTAATATGGAACCCTTGCAAGGCGCCCCGTGGATGATTCAGCCGGGCCTTACGCTCTTTATTCCTCCTGTTGATGGCGCTTATCACACGGTGATGGTGGGCGAAACCCTCGACAGTATTGCCGAGTTGTATGAGGTACAGGTATCCACCCTCGACAATGTGTGGAACAAGCTACAGCCAGGCGTCGCTCTCTACGAAGGTCAACAGTTGGTGATCCCCGGTGGGGTGGGTGAGGATGTGGAATGGGAAGCTCCGCCTCCCCCGCCGACTGCGCCGGGTGTGTACGCGGCAGCCGTCAGTTGGGGGGCGTGTGGGGACGTGTCCGTCAGTGGCCCCGGCGCTACGGGGTGGTTCATTTTGCCAACCGGCTCGACTGCCGTTTCCGGCTGGTATTTCAACGATGCGCGTAAGCCAGGGCATCAGGGCCTGGATTACAGGTGTCGTATGGGCGATCCAATTTATGCCGCTGACAATGGCGTGGTGGTGTTCGCCGGATGGGGCGGCGGCTACGGCAATCTGGTGCGGGTACGGCACGGCAATGGCTATGAGACGTACTACGCGCACTTCAGCGCCTTTGAGGTGGGTTGTGGACAGGCGGTGTATCAGGGCCAGGTCCTCGGATATTGCGGCTCCACCGGCTGGTCGACTGGCCCGCACCTGCACTACGAGATCCGCCTCAACGGTGTTCCTCAGAATCCCCAACTTTTTGAATGAGTATGTCCGCCAAACCCACCCAACAAGATAACCTTGCCTGGCATCTCCCGCCCTTGATTCGTTTTTGCACGCACTTCGCCGTGTGGGTGTGGCGCTGGCGCGACGACCACGAAGCGCAGCGTCCCGTCCTGGGCCGGATGGCGTCACATGTTGCGCTCGCGTTGATCCTGGTGCTGTTTGTCGTCCTGGGCAGCATGCGATTCGATTTTGTCGTCTCTGCTTCCCAGGCCGCAAGTGACTTTGCTTCCAGGAATATGAGCGCCAACGCTGACGCACTCAGCACATCCGCGCCGCGCTCATACTACCGCGGCGGCGGAAACACGGGCATCACTCGCCAGGTTGAAGCGCACACGGCCATCCCCGATCGCCCACGTCTGGAGATCATCACCTACGCAGTTCAGCCGGGCGATACGGCTGAGTTGATCGCGCAATCGTTTGGCCTGCAGCCGACGACGTTGATGTGGTCGAATCCCGAGATGGAGAAAATGCCCGATCTCCTGCAGGTCGGGCAAATCTTGACGATTCTGCCCCTCGACGGCGTCTACCACACGGTCGTTGTCAGCGATACGTTTGAGTCTCTGGCCGAGAAGTACAAAGTCACCGCCGAGGCCATTGCGACTTGCCCTTTCAATACGATTCCGGCAGGCGGCCAGTTGGTCGAGGGCGACAAACTGATCGTCCCTGGCGGGACCAAACCGTATGTGGCGCGCGAGGTGACATCGTATCAGGGGCCGGTGGACACCGACGTGACCGGTGCGGGTATTTTCTACTGGCCAGCAGCGGGTGTTCTGACGCAGGGGTATTGGTACGGTCACCGTGCCATTGACATCGGCGGATCGGTGGGATCAGCGATTGTGGCCTCGGATGGCGGCTATGTGAGTTTCGCCGGCTGGACGGATATTGGGTATGGCTATCTGGTCGTGCTGGATCACGCCAATGGCTTCCAAACCTATTACGCGCACCTGAGCCGTATTTTCGTCGTCGAAGGCGAAACGGTATACGCGGGTGAGGTCATCGGCGCGATGGGGAGCACTGGGAATTCCACCGGACCGCACCTGCACTACGAAATCCGTTACAACGGCTACCCGACTAACCCGTTGATTTATCTGCCGTAACAGACGAACCGGATCCGGTACACAGACGAGCCGCAAGGCTCGTTTTTTGTTGCGATAAGGAGGGATAATGGGGAGTGAGCTAGAGCTTTTAACCATTGACGAGGCGCGCCGTTTGTATGCGGGCGCTGATAGCGTGCACGATTTCGATCATATCTTGCGTGTATTGGCGCTGGCGGAGCGCATTGCTCGGGCGGAGGACGCCGACTTGGAGGTGGTGCATATAGCGACGCTGTTGCACGATTGGGGACGGGCAGAGGCCGATGCTAATGGGCAGAATCATGCCGCGATTGCCGCCGAACGGGCGCGAGCCTATCTGGCGGAACGGCGACATGCGCCGGCGTGGATCGAGGCCGTGGTTCACGCGATTGCTGCGCACCGGTTTCGCGTTGCGCCGGAGCCGGCGACGTTGGAGGCCCAGGTGCTTTTCGACGCGGACAAACTGGACGCGATCGGCGCGGTCGGCATTGCGCGGGCGTTTGCGTATGGCGGCGCGCACCAACAACGGCTGTGGGCGCCGCTGGCAGCCGTCGATCTGGCGCAGTGGGAGACCAACGGCGACGATGCCGCTCACACGCCGGTCCACGAGTTCGTGGTCAAGCTCTCGCGCATCCAGGAGCGGCTGTATACCGGTGAGGGCCGGGCGATTGCCCAGGAGCGCCACCGCTATATGGAGGCGTTCTACCACCGGCTGGATGCCGAGGTGCAAGGTTTGCTGTAGGCAGCAAAAAGCCGGAGGTGATCACTTACCTCCGGCTTTTTCTTATGTAGATCAATCGCGTTGTCGCAAGTGGGGATAGAGGAGCACGTCGCGGATCGCGCGGTGATTGGTCAGCAGCATGGCGAAGCGATCAACTCCCAGGCCGAACCCGCCGTTGGGTGGCATCCCGTACTTCATTGCGCGCAAGTAGTCTTCGTCCATCTGCTGCGCTTCCTCATCTCCGGCTGCGTAGTCGCGCCCCTGTTGAAAGAACCGCTGTTCTTGCTCGAAAGGATCGTTCAACTCGGTGAAGGCGTTGCCACACTCCATCCCACCGATGAAGAGTTCGAAACGCTCCACGTGGGTGGGATCGTCGGGTTTCTGTTTGGCGAGCGGCGAGATTTCGACCGGGTAGTCGTGGACGAACGTGGGCTGGATGAGCTGCGGTTCTGCTTCCGAGAGCAGATTATCCACCAGATGGCCCCAGGTCGCGTGGCTGGCGGCATCGTAACCCCGGCGGCGCATCTCCGTGCGCAGCGCGTCCGCGTCGGGGAAAGCCACGTAGTCGATGCCCGTGTGACTGAGAATCAAGTCGCGCAACGTAACGCGCTGCCAGGGCGACGCGAAGGAAATTTCGTGATCCTGGTAGGTGAGCGTGGTTGTCCCTACAACGCGCTCGACGGTGTAGGCAAGCAGTTGTTCGACCGTCTCCATAATGCCGTGCAAATCGGTGTACGCGCAATAGAATTCGAGCTGGGTGAATTCGGGATTATGTTTGAACGACACGCCCTCGTTGCGGAAGTCACGCCCGATCTCGTAGACACGTTCATACATCCCGACGAGCAGGCGTTTGAGGTACAACTCGAACGAGATGCGCAGGTAGAGATTTTGCTTGAGCTGGTTGTGAAAGGTGGTGAACGGGCGCGCTGCCGCCCCACCGTACAACGGTTGCAGGATCGGCGTCTCCACTTCGAGGTAGCCGTGATCGTCCAACCAGGTGCGTAGGGCGCTGATCATGCGCGAGCGGGTGCGGAAGTCCTCGCGAACTTGCGGATTGACGGCCAGATCGGCGTAGCGCTGGCGGTAGCGTTCCTCGATGTCGGAGAAGGCACTGTAGCGTGTGAGATGGCCTTCAGCGTCTTCATATTCTTTCGGGATAGGCAATGGCGTGATGGCTTTCGCCAATATGCGCAGCGCTTTGACCTGGACGCTGATTTCCCCGGTGCGCGTGCGAACGACAGGACCGCTGGCTTCGACGAAATCGCCGATGTCGAACGCTTTCTTGAACAGCGTGTAACTCTCATCCCCTACTTCATCTTGCCGGATGAAGAGTTGCAGCTTTGCACTCTCGTCCTCGATGTGTGCGAAGGCGACCTTGCCCATCACCCGGATGCTGATGATGCGTCCGGACACGGTGACGGTGGGCGGGGTATCGTTGCTAGCCTCGGCGGCGACGCAGGCTTCGAGCGCGGCCTGGGTGGTGTGCGTGCGATAGGCGCGCCGTGGGTAAGGTTCGACCCCGGCCTCACGCAGTTTTTCCAGTTTCTCGATACGTTGGCGTTCCAGTTCATTGAATTCCACTGTTAACTCCTCAAAATAGGCTTATCTCCAAAGTTATGCCATTTATTAAACAAGCCCATACAGCAGCGTATGGGCTTGTTTACTGGTGTATGGAACTGTTCTAGTTCACGGCGAGAATGTCGAAAACAATGTCCCCATCTGGCGCCTGGACCACGGCCTTGTCGCCGACGAGCTTACCCAGCAATGCCCTGCCGAGCGGTGATTCATTGGAAATTCTGCCGCGTGCGGGATCGGCCTCGGCAGAACCCACGACGTGGTATTCTTCCGGTTCATCTACGCCGTGTTCCTGGACGGTCACGTGGCTGCCCACGCCGACCATGCCACTGGGATGGTTGCCTTCGATGATAATCGCCTTACGCAATTGCTCTTCCAACGTCAGGATGCGTCCTTCCACGAACGATTGTTCGCGGCGCGCATCCTCAAGTTCGGCATTTTCGATTAGTTCCCCCTCACCGAGTGCCTCATGCAAACGATTCGCCACCTCTTGGCGGCGAACTGTCTTCAGATAATTCAACTCTTGTTCTAATGCTTCTTGACCTTCCGGTGTGAGGTATACCGGGCGATTGCTCATAACGCTGCTCCTCTGAATCCTGGTCTCTGTCGTTGAGGTGAATCGGTTTTATAAAAGAAAAACCCGAGAGCGCTTGGCTCACAGGCAGGTTCATTCTACCATAGTTTCTA
>MTKY01051001.1_pt1 | contig 12970 bp, 11 predicted proteins | sample 1042731 | NCBI WGS metagenome assembly MTKY01 (sample SAMN06212206, study PRJNA360538) | anaerobic digester metagenome | biome: Wastewater treatment plant; material: sludge; isolation source: anaerobic digester fed with sludge from wastewater treatment plant | place: Denmark: WWTP Soeholt ... | reverse complement strand
GCGGTCATGACCCAGTTGAGCATGTCATTGATGGTAACGAGCGCGATGACCGGGCCGTACATCATGCCCATGTAAGTGCGGAAGGCCACAAGCTGCCCCAGGGTCATCCGGTTGTTGATGACCAGCAGACCTCCCAGGAGCAGGACCACGAGACCCGCGAGGCTGGTGATCAGGTGGGCATTGATGTTCAGGATGGTCCGCAGGCGCCCGGTGATGATGTTCAGCTTGATCGTGTCGCGGACTTCCCGCACAAACCGACGGGCTTCGTACTGCTCGCGCGCGAAAGCCTTGATGACCTTGATGCCCGCGATTGCCTCGGACAGCGTCGCGTACACGTCCGAGTACTGATCGCGTGCTTCCGCCGCTGCATGGTGGATCTTCTTCTGCATCGCCAGGAAATTGATGGCGTATAGTGGTAGGACCCCGACGGCGATGAGCGGCAGATGCAGGGAATCAGTCTTGATGCCGTACCCGATAACGATCGCGACGGCGATGATCAGGGTGACGATGTTCGTGAGCATGTCTACAATGCCGCTGCTGAGGATCGACTGCACGGCATCCACGTCGTACAGAACCCGTGCCATGATGCGGCCGCTGGGGTTGCGTTCGTAGTATCTCATCGACAGCCGCTGCAGGTGCCGGAACAGGCGCTGTCGCACGTCGAAGACTACACGGTTACCGATGAAGAGCAGGAGCATGGAGCGCCAGTAGCCCGTTGCTGCTCCCAGGACCGAGACACCGATGAGCACGGATACCACGAGGATCAGCAGGCGGCGGGATTCGGCCAGCGTGCTTTGGGCCTCCGCCGGCGACAGTTGCGCCCATCCCTTGCCGTAAAGGGGCGTGAGGTTGTCGATCACCAGCTGCATCAGGTAGGGAGACAGCATAGTGAAGCCCGTGGTCACGAAGACGAGAAAGAGGGCGGTGGCCAGGGGCACACGATAGGGGCGCGCGAACCGAAGGAACCGGAAGAACAAGGACATGCGAACAGCCCCGCTGGGAGGGATTGCGGCTTGTGCTCCGCTTGGCGAGGGATTATAACCCACCCTGTGCCGGGCGTAAACAATCCAGACGATCGAACTGATTACAGACCGCCCACCGGAGCCCACCCATGTTCGCCCGCCTCAAGCTGCAATCTGATGCCGGCCTTGCGCATCGCCTTGACCCGGCGTACCATCATCCGGCCTGGGACCGCCTGCTCGGAGCCTGCCGGCTGCCGCTTGCGCGCCTTGGCGAGTTCATCGAGCATATCACCTACGGCCCGATCATCACCGGTCCGAAGGCCGAACCGCTGGATCGCGGCATCCGCGTCATCCACCAGGGGCAGGTCGCGTCCACCGGTGTCGATCCCCGCGGGGCCCGGTTCGTCGCTCCCGGAAGCCCGTGGGACCTGGAGCGCGTCCGGCTGTTGCCCGGCGATATCGTTTTTCCGCGCTCCGGCGTTGCCGGCGTGGGGAAGAACCGGGCCGCCGTGTTCCTGGGCAGCTATGATGCAGTGGTCGGCTCCTTCGTGGACCTGATCCGTCTGCGGGAACTCGACCCGTGCTACGCATTGCTCTGCCTTAAGACGGAACTGGTTTGGGCGCAGATCTACCGCATCATCAATGGCGTGGGCACGCCCAATATCAGCTTCAGCGAGATCAGCTCACTGCAGCTGCCGATGGCGTCTGAGCACGTGCAGCGGGCCCTGGCGGATGAATTCCGCCAGATCGTGCACCCGCTTCACCTGCGCTGGGTGGCGGGCGACGAGTCCGCCGGCGAACAGGCGCGCAGGCGTCTCTCCCAGCTTGTCCAGAAACTCGACGGGATGGTCTTCCCCAATGGATGAACGTAAGGCGAGAGAGAACATCTGCCAGGTGGGCCGCATGATGTGGCAGCGCAACCTGGTTGCCTCGAATGACGGCAATATCAGCGTGCGCATCAGCGCCGACCGGGTGATCTGTACCCCCACCGGCGTCTCCAAGGGCTTCATGCAGCCCGAGAATCTGTGCCTGCTGAGCATCGAAGGCGAGTGGCTGGACGGCCCAAAGCCCTCCATCGAGACGCCCATGCACACCTGGGTGTACCGCGCCCGGGCGGATGTGCAGGCGGTGGTTCACGCCCACCCTCCGTACGTGACCGCATACTCCTCGTGCGGCCGCAGCATCCCCACCGACATCCTCACAGAGATGGCGCTCGGGCTGGGCGAGGTCCCGCTCGTGGAACACGGCACTCCGGGCAGTATGGATGTCCCCGCCCTGTTGGAGCCTATCATCGACGCCGCCGACGTGTTCCTGATCGCCAACCACGGCGCCCTCACTGTGGGCAAGGATGTCTTCGACGCCTACTTCAAGATGGAATCCGTGGAATTGTGCGCCCAGACCACCTTTATCGCCGAGCAACTCGGGCCGAAGAGGATCCCCCAGGATCAGCTCGACACGCTCTTTCAGATGCGCCGGGAACGCATTGATGCAGGCAGGCGTCCAAACGCATAGTCGACCGCAAGATCTGGTTGGACAGGGGGACTCTCATGCAATGCCGCCGGGCATTTCGGTACGCGTTGATGGCTGTCGCGGTTCCGCTGGCCGCGGCAACCCTTCCACTGCTCGCGGGGTGCATGTCAGCCCGTGAGAAGGGCCGGACCGTCTCCATGGAGATGGCCGCCGCCCCCACGGAAGACAAGTCTCTGGCTTACGACGAGTCCTACGGTGCCGGAGGGCCTCCTGGTGGCATGGGCGGCCCCGGCGCTGAAGCCCCCGTGCAGGCTCCCGTCCCCGCCGCCATGGCCAACCGCAAGCTCATCCGCACGGGGCAGATGCGAGTGGAGGTCGAGGACACCGAGGCCGCCATGCGCCGGATCCGAGAGATCAGCGCAAAAGCGGGCGGCTTTGTGGGCGACACCTCTCTCACCCGCCACGACGACGGGAGCCACTGGGGCAATGTGACGATCCGGGTGCCCGCGGACCAGTTTGACGCCATGCTCCAAGGTCTCCAGGAGCTTGGTCGCGTGGTCGAGGTCTCCACTGATGCGCAGGATGTGACCGACCAGTACGTGGACCTCGAGGCGCGCATCCGTAACCGCAAGCGGGAGGAAGAGGCGCTGCTGGAACTCATGAAGCGCCGCGGGTCCCTCGAGGACATCATCCGCGTCGAGACCCGGCTGTCCGAGGTCCGCGAGACTATCGAGCGTTTCGAGGGGCAACTGCGCCTGCTCAAGGACCAGGTTGCGCTGTCTACGATCACGGTCTCTCTTTTCGAGAAGGGCGAGGCGGCGCTGGCCGAGACACGGGAATACGACACCGGCTTCCACCTGCGCAGTGCGGTCCGGGCGCTGATCAGCCTCCTGCGGGCGATCGCGACCGCGCTGATCTACTTCGTGATCGTCGGATGGGTTTTCTGGGTGCCGCTGGGCATCATCATCTGGGTAGTCAGGCGGCGCAGGGCTTTGCGAAGAGCGAAAGTTGCACCGGGCGAGTAACAGGGCTGCAACCATCGTCCGCCCGCGACCACTGGCGCGCCTCGCCCGTTTCGTGTATCATGCGCGCATCCGAGTCCCGCGCAGGCCAGCGCATCTTGCGCTGCTGCGGGGGACTCTTTGACTGAAGAAAGGACGAGATCAAAGCACACCTATGTTGACGGGGAAGAAGGGCGTCATTTACGGAATCCGAAGTCCACGGTCCATCGGTTGGACCATCGCCCAATTTGCGCACAAGCATGGGGCTGAACTGTGTCTCAGTTACCGGGGCGAGCGCGAGCAGCGCCGCGCCGAGCAGTTGTCCGAAGAACTCGGCGGATCTATGATCGCCCCCTGCGACGTGACTCGCGACCAAGAGATCGCCGCCCTGTATGACAAGCTGGGGCAAGAGTGGGGCAGCCTGGACTTCATCGTCCACAGCGTTGCTTTCGCGCGCAATGAGGACATGGAGGCGGGCATGGCCGGCACCACGCGCGAAGGCTTCTCGCTGATGAACGAGATCAGTGCCCATTCGCTCATCGCCGTGACCGGTCCGGCGGTGCCTCTCATGGTCAATGGCGGCAGCGTCATCTCCATGACCTACATGGCCAGCGAGCGCGTTGTGCCCTCCTACGGCCCGATGGGCGCGGCAAAGGCGGCCCTGGAGTGCATCACCATGTACCTGGCGTCGGAGCTTGGCCCGAAGGGCATCCGCTGCAACTGCCTTTCCCCTGGCCCCATCAGCACCCCGGCGGCCCGGGGTATCCCACAGTTCACCAATCTCTTGCGGGGAGTGGAGAACTGTGCGCCGCTGCACCGGAATGTAACGCTGGAGGAGGTCGCGAACACCGCGATCTTCCTGCTCAGCGACATGTCCAGCGCCATCACCGGCGAGATCCTCCACGTGGACTGCGGCATGCACATCGTGTAGTCCGCTCGTTTCCGCACGGCACGATTGCTCCCGGTGCGACTTTTGGCTGCCGGGAGCAATCTGCGACCGCTGCGCGTTTATCACATGCGTGTCGGCCAGTTCGCCGGCCACTCTATCCGCGTGAGGTAGCCAGGGTGGACGCCCGCATCAGTGAACTCAACGAACATATCGCACGGGAATCCCAGTTTGTCCGCGCACTGCGGGACCAGATGGCGCGGGTCATTGTTGGCCAGACTCAACTGATTGACCGGCTGATCCTCGCCCTTCTCGCCAATGGCCACGTCTTGCTCGAGGGCGTGCCCGGCCTCGCGAAAACCTTGGCCGTGCGGACCCTAGCCGGGGCCATCGACACCGGCTTTCAGCGCCTGCAGTTCACCCCGGACCTTCTCCCAGCCGACATCGTCGGCACCATGGTCTACGATGAACGTTCCCGGGATTTCTTCGTGAAGAAGGGTCCGATCTTCTCAAACCTGATCCTCGCCGACGAAATCAACCGCGCACCCGCGAAGGTCCAGAGCGCGCTGCTCGAAGCCATGCAGGAGCGCCAGGTGACCATCGGCGGCGAGACCTTCCGCCTGGACGAGCCCTTCCTGGTCCTGGCCACACAGAACCCCATTGAGCAAGAAGGCACTTACCCGCTGCCCGAAGCCCAGGTGGACCGTTTCATGCTGAAAGTCCAGGTGGGCTACCCGGACAGGAGCGAAGAGCTGGGCATCCTCCGCCGCTGGGCAGGTGCAGAAGGGCCCCGGCCGCAGATCGTCTGCGAACCTGGAGATATCCTGCGCGCGCGGCAGGTTGTGCACGAGATCTACATGGACGAGCGCATCGAACAGTACATCGTGGACCTGGTTTGCGCCACCCGTGACCCGCGCGGAGCTGCCCAGGAGGCCCGAACCCGCCTGCGCGCCCGGGTTGACCTGACGCTGGAGCAGCGCCGTGCGTGGGAAGAGAGCATCCAGACCCTAGAGAACTGTGACGCTCTCATCGACTACGGCGCTTCGCCTCGCGCCACTATCTATCTCGCGGTCACCGCCCGCGCTCATGCCTTCATGGAAGGCCGCGGGTACGTGGTTCCGGATGACGTGCTGGCGGTCGGCCCGGACGTCCTGCGCCACCGCATTCTGCTGTCGTATGAGGCGGAGGCCGAGGGCCTCACGAGCGAGGACCTGGTGGACCGGATCTTCAAGACAGTGGAGAGCCCGTAGGGGGAAAGCGACCCGCCGCCGTCTACCGTCTGCGCGTCGGGGGACTGCATGGCGACCGCCGGCGGTCGCTTCGTGATGCCAGTCATCAGGTCGCGTTCTTTGCTTGTCACTTCCCCCAGGAAGGATGGCCCGTGGACCAGGCTGACATTCTCCGCAGCGTGCGGCAAATCGAGATACGTACTGATCGCCTCACCACCGATCTGTTCGCGGGCGGCTACCACTCGGTCTTCAAGGGACTTGGGCTGGAGTTTGACGAGGTCCGCGAGTACACGCCGGGCGACGACATCCGCAGCATCGACTGGAACGTGACCGCGCGCACCGGAAGCCCGCATGTGAAGAGCTTCGTGGAAGAGCGCGAACTCACCGTCGTCCTTGTGGTGGATGCCAGCGCTAGTCTCGACTTCGGCTCCCAACAGCGCACGAAGGCGGAAGCCGCCGCCGAAGTGTGTGCGCTTCTCGCGTTCTCGGCCACCAAGAACCATGACAAGGTCGGCCTCGTCATGTTCACGGACGATGTTGAGCTGTATCTGCCGCCACGCAAGGGCCGCCGGCAGGTCTTGCGGGTAATCCGCGAGGTCCTCTACTTCCAGCGCAGGAGTGCTGGCACCAACCTGCGCAATGCCCTTGAACACGTCTCGCGCGCCCTCACCCGGCGCGCCGTGGTCTTTGTCGTGTCGGACTTTCAGGACGTCGGTTACCTGGACGCTCTCACGATCCTGGAGCGGCGCCATGACGTGATCGCCGTGGACTTGTACGACCCGCGCGAGCGCGAGCTGTGCAATGCCGGGCTGATCGAGCTGGAGGACGCCGAGACAGGCCGCTTCACGCTGGTTGACACTTCCGTGCCTGGGTTTCTCCGCCGCCACTCAGCCCATGCGGAGTCCGAAGCTGCTGCGCGCCGCGAGCGCTTCTTGTCCAGAGGCATCGACCTTGTCCCGATCACCACACAGCACCCGCCGGTGGACCCGCTGGTCGCGTTCTTCGAGCGCCGGCGCAAGCGACTGCGCCACTGAACTGCCATGACAGCCCCCAGGCTCTTCGCCATCACGCTCCTGCCTATCCTGGCATACGGCCCGGCCATCACTCCGTGCGCGCTTGCAGCCGGCGACCTGCCCGGGGTCGAAGTGACCGCCACGATTGACAAGGACCGAATCACCATCGGCGACGTCTTCGGTTACGAGGTCCGCATTAGCGCCCCCGAGGGCGCGCGCATTGACACACCCGACCTCGCTGAGAAGCTTGCGCCCTTGGAGATCCGAGACCTCAAGCGCACCGACGAGACCAGTGAAGGCAGGCTCAATGTGACATTGGCGTACAGGCTGCAGGTCTTCGAGGTGGGGAAGAGGACCATCAGCGGTCTCGACATCCCCTGCCTTCTCCCAGGCAAGGAGAAAGCGGCGCCGGCGCGCGTTCCTGGGGTCACCCTCCAGGTTGCGGGCGTCGTGCCCCCCGATGCGAGAGATATCCAGGATATCCGGGACCCCGTGCCGATCCGCATGAAGCGCTCGGACTGGCTCCTGGCTGCCCTCATCGCCGTCCTGCTGATCGCGGCCCTAGTTGTCCTCGGACTGTGGATAGCACGTTGCATGCGCAATCGTCGGCAGCGCCCGGAGCCGCCGAAGATCGTCACCGCGCACTCCTGGGCATTGTCTCGTCTGGCCGACCTGGAGCAGCGCAATTTGCCCGCCCTCGGCGACTGTCCGGGGCATTACGCAGAGTTGACGGAAATCCTGCGTGAATTCGTTGAGGCGCGGTTCGACCTGCCCGCCAATGAGGGCACCACCGCAACGCTTCTGCGCGACCTTTGGCGGGCCGACGCAGATCCGGGGTTCCTGCAGCCCCTCGTGGCGGTGCTCAAGGAAGCCGACCGGGTGCGCTTTGGCCGCATCCCCGTTGGCCCCGCGGACGCCAAGACGGCCCTGGAGACTGCGCGTGAAGCCATCTGGATCGCCGGCGCTTCAGAGCCGGAACCTGACGAAGGGGGCGCAGGCTGATGTTCTTCGCCTCCCCCTGGGCCCTTCTGGGGCTGCTCGCATTGCCTGTGCTGATCTGGCGGGCCTTGCGCCCGTACCGCAACCGGCAGAGCGCCATCGGGTTCTCCAGCGTCGCGGGGCTCAGCGGAGGCGTCTCAGTCCGCGGGTTCCTGTCGGCCAGCGTACCGTGGCTCAAGATTGCTGCCCTGATCTTTCTGATCATCGCCCTCGCGCGCCCGCAACGGCCTGCTTCCGTGGACAGGGAGTCGAGCCAGGGGATCGATATCATGCTTACCATGGACATCTCGGGGAGCATGCTCGCCGAGGACTTCAAACCCAAGAACCGTTTTGTCGTCGCCCGTGAGACGCTGGAACGTTTCGCGCTCCAGACCGAAAACGACCGTCTGGGCCTGGTGATCTTCGCCGGGCAGGCCTTCACCCAGTGTCCGTTGACACTTGACAACGAGATGGTGGCTGAACTGGTCCGCGGGGTCGAACAGGGGATCATCCAGGACGGCACCGCAATCGGCATGGCCATCGCCACTTCGGCCCACCGTCTACGGAACTCCAAGGCAAAGAGCCGCGTCATCATTCTTATGACCGACGGGGTCAACAACACCGGGAAGATTGACCCCATCACCGCAGCACGCGCGGCGGCGGCCCTCGGGATCCGCATCTACACGGTGGGTGTCGGGAAAGAGGGCGGGGCGCCCATCCCCATCGGAGACGGGCTGTTTGGGAAGCGCTACCTGACCAATCCCGACGGGACCCTCCAGATGACGGAGATTGACGAAGATACGCTGCGCAAAGTTGCACAGATCACGGACGGCAAGTACTACCGGGCCACCGACGCCACAGCCCTGCAGTCGATCTACAATGAGATCCGCGACATGGAGAAGAGCAAGTTTGAGCTGAAAAAGCGCCGCCCGGTGGTGGAGGAGTTCGCGCGCTTCCTGTGGCCCGGTGCTCTTCTTCTGCTGATGTGTATCCTGATAGAGGAAGTGCTGGCGCGAAGGACGCCCTGACACATGCACGGGTATTTCACGTGGAACAACCCAGCCGTCCTGAAGCTCCTGTGGCTTGCCCCGGTGCTGGTGTGGATCGTCTTCCGCGCCGCCGGCAAGCGCCAGGCGGCCCTACGCGCCTTTTTGCAGGAGCGCTTCCGTCCCGCCGACTGGCGCTGGCACCGGCGCCTGCGGCTGATCAAAGGGCTCCTGCTGGTGGCGGCGGCGTGTCTGCTGGTGATCGCCGCGGCTCGCCCGAAGCTGGGTACGGAAGTGCAGAAGATCCCCGCTCACGGAGCAGACGTGGTCTTCATTCTGGACACCAGCGACAGCATGCTGGCCCAGGATGTGACGCCCAGCCGTCTGGAAGCGGCCAAGCAGGCGGCCCTGGCGCTCATCAACCGGCTTCAGGGCGACCGAATCGGCATCGTGGTGTTCGCTGGCAGCGCCTACATGTACTCCCCGCTCACCATCGACCCGGATGCGGCCGCGATGTTCGTGACCAGCATCGAGCGCGGGTCCGCGCCTGCACCGGGAACTGCGCTGGGCGGTGCGCTGGCATCCGCGATGCGCCTGCTGGAGAAGGCCGAGTACAAGTACCGCGCAATCGTGCTGTTCAGCGACGGCGAGGATCACATGGGCTTCTCGCTTGATGACGTGAAACAGGTCAGGGCGAAGGGTATCCAGGTTCATGTTGTAGGACTCGGGAGCACTGAAGGAGCGCCAATCCCGGTTGAGGAAGTACAACGTGAGAAGACGGAGCCCGCCCGCGACCCGCTGGGGATGTTCAACGAGCTGTTCGGCGATGAGAGGCCCCAGACAGTGCAGTCGCGGTTCAAGCAGGACCGCGAGGGCAAGACCGTGATCACCCGCATAAACGAGAAGGTGCTCTCGCAGATCGCGGAGGAGGGTGGCGGGGTCTTCGTCCGGAGTTCCGAGAGCGGGATCAACATCGATCGGGTCTACCAGGCCATCACAAGCGTCGAAAGCGCAGTGGTCGGGTCTTTCCAGTTCACCCGCTACGCCGAGCGGTTCCAGTGGCCCCTCGGCCTGGCGACTCTGCTACTGATCATCGAGTCACTCCTGCCGGCAGCACCCCGGCGCTGGCCCCGGGAGCGCAGCAATGCATAGGATAACCTACCCAAACTTGACCAGACTGCTGCTTACTCTGGGCATGCTCATGCCCCTGCTCATGGGGATGTCCCTGCCGGGGGAATTCGCGCGGCTGGTGGAGGCCGGTAACCGCCTCTACGGTAAGGGTGAGTTCAAGTCTGCCGCCGAAAAGTATGACAAAGCTGTAGAGCTTGATCCCGAGAGCGCCGAAGCCGCTTTCAACGCAGCCGCCGCTGATTACCGGCTTGAGGATTTCGACGACGCGTTGAAGGGCTTCTCGCAGGCGGCCAACACCGCCGAGGGCGAACTGGCGCGCTTCGCCCAGTATAACGCCGGGAACGCGTACTTCCGGCTGGGCGAGCTGGATGATGCGATCGAGGCCTACAAGAAGGCCCTGACGCTGGATCCCACGGATGAGCGGGCGCGGTTCAACCTGGAGTTCGCCCAGCGCAGACAGCAGCAACAGCAACAGGGCGCCGGTGGCAAACAGGACAAGAAGGATCAGCAGCAGCAGAAAAAGCAGCCCCAGCAGAAGCCTGACGCGGACAAGCAGAAGCAAGAAGGCCAGCAGTCGCAAGCCCAGAACCAGGACAAAGACGAGACGAAACCCGAAGACCAGCAGGGCCGGGATCAGCAAGGCAAGGACAAGCAGCAAGATGCGACCCAAGCGACCCGCCCGATGGATAAGGAACAGGCCGACCAGTTGCTCAAGGCTCTCGCCCAGGAAGATGCGAACGTGCAGAAGATCATTCGCCGTGCACCCATGACCCCGGCTGCTCCCACGGATAAGGACTGGTAACTCTGAGCCGCCGAAGCTCTACAGACTTTCGGTCTCCCGTGGCCCTCGCGGCGTTGGTCGCGAGTGCGCTGGCCTGCGTCTGCCTCCCGGCCCCGGGCTGGGCTGAGGCAACGCTGGAAACCGATGTCAATCGCTTCTCGCTGAGCACGGACGACCTGTTGTACATGAGTGTAACGGTGAACAGCGACCCGTCTCAGGACGTGGAGGAGCCCGAACTCGAGGAGTCCTCCGATTTCGTGGTCATCGGCGTCCCCAGCCGGGAAAGCGGCTTCAGCCTCGTCAATATGAAGGGCTCCAAGTACATCCGCAGGACGTACACTCTCCAGCCCCTGCGGGCGGGAGAGCTCACGCTGCCGGTGGCTACCGCGGTTGTGGACGGGCAACTGCTGCGAAGCAAGCCGACCACGGTCAGCGTCCAGCGCGGGGCCGGCGGTCGTGCCCAGCCTTCCGGGCCAACGCCGCAGTCAGAGCCGTCAGCTTCCGGCGAGGTTCCCTTCGACAGCGACCAGGCCTTTGCCATCGTCCTGCGCGTCGAGCCCCGCGAAGCTTTCGTAAACCAGCAGTTGACAGCTACCGTGGAGTACTACACGGCCTACAGACTTCCGCATGGTCCAGGCCAGGAGGCCCCCCACGCTGAGGGATTCGTCGCTGAAGCCCTCCCCGATCCCGACCCGGAGTACGTGTCCGTTGATGGCCGCCAGTATGTGCGCGCTACGCGTCGCTGGGCGCTCTTTCCGGCGACTCCAGGCAAGCACACCATCAAGGCCGCGCCTGAAGAGCTGATGCTCCCCCCGATGTACCAGCGCGAGGTCTTCGAAAGTAACCCGGTCCACGTGGCGGTGAAGCCGCTTCCCGCGCCGCCCGCGGGATTCGGTGGCGCGGTGGGGCAGTTCACGATCCAAATCAGTGCCGACAAGGAGCGGGTGAAGGCGGGCGAGGGTCTCACCGTGCGCGCCGTTGTGGACGGAACCGGGAACATTCAGAGCGTCCGTCCGCCGGAACTCAAAGTTCCGGACTGGTGCAAGGTCTACCAGTCGGGAGAGAAACGCACGTCCGAACCGCGCACTCTGGGAGGCCAGCTGCTCCTGGGTGGCCGCGCCGAGTTCGAGTACCTTGTGGTGCCCCGTCGCGAGGGCCAATTGGACATTTCGGGGGCCAGCCTGCGGTACTTCGACCCGGTCGCGCGAGCGTACAAGACCGCCCACAGCGCAAGCATCTCGGTGAAGGTGGCCGAGGGCGAGGTCATTGAGGACGAGGCGCCCGCGACGCCTGACAGCGCCCTCATGCATATCCACACGGACAGCCCGCGTCTGCAAGCGCGTCGGCCGCTGCCCTCCACGCCCGCAATCCCGGCGGTGCTCGCTGCCTGCGCTCTCGCGCTGGCGGGTTCCGCCGCGGTCAGGGCCAACCGGCAGCGGCGCCTATCCGACCCTCAAGCCTTCCGGGCATCCGCCGCGGCAGGACAGGCCCGGCGCTCACTGGCGTCTGCCGAGAAGCTCCGCGGCGATGCGGTTGTGGATGCGGTCGCGGAGACCGTCCGGCAGTATCTCGCCGACCGCTTTGCCCTCCCCGCGGCCGGTCTCGCGCTCCATGAGACCGCCCATGAGCTCGAGCGGCGCGGCCTGGCCCCTCATGTGGTAGCCCGGGTCACCGCTCTTCTCGCATCCTGTGGAGACATGCGCTTCGCTCCCGGCGGCGCTGCCACGCTGGAGCCGGCGGCACTGATTGGCCAGGCCCGCGAACTGATCGACGCCCTGGAGGAGGCGATGCACCGATGATCGCCTTTGACCTTCCTCTGCGGTTCGCGCTCTGGCTGGCGGCAGCGGCGGCCACCATGCTACCCTGGTCTGCCTGCGCGAGCACTAATGATGTCGCCGACATCTTCGCTCGGGCCAACGACGCCTACGAAAGAGGGGATTTCGCATCGGCGGCGGCTGGCTACGCGCGGTGCGTCGAACTGGGCGCGGACGGCGCCGATGTGCTGTACAATCTGGGCAATGCCCGTGCGCGCTCCGGCCAGATGGGCCACGCCCTCGCCGCGTACTGGGCCGCAAGGCGGGTCGCGCCGCGCGACCCCGATCTGCTGGCGAACGTCGAGCAACTCACCGCGATGCGCGCCAACGCAGCGCCTGAGGTCCCGCGGTCGTGGCTGATGGCCGCTGCAGGGGGACTGGTGCGCCGGCTCACGGTGAACGAACTGGTCGGCACGGCGCTTCTGGCGCTGGTCGCCCTCACCGTAGCCGGGGTGCTGCTGATCCTGCGCGAAGGCCCGCAACACCGCCTGTGGGTGGTGTTTGGGGTACTGGCGCTGGTGACTCTGGTTATGGGCGTCGCGGCCTGGGCGAAGTGGGACCACGACTACCGGCACCCTCCCGCTTTCGTGACCGGCGACCAGGCAGGCATGCGCTCCGGCCCCGGCATGCACTTCGAGGTGACTGGCCACCTCCAAGCCGGCACGCAGGTGGAGCCGGTCCGGCGGTCGGGAATGTGGACGGAGATTCGAGATCGGAAG
>MTKY01053944.1_pt1 | contig 12971 bp, 13 predicted proteins | sample 1042731 | NCBI WGS metagenome assembly MTKY01 (sample SAMN06212206, study PRJNA360538) | anaerobic digester metagenome | biome: Wastewater treatment plant; material: sludge; isolation source: anaerobic digester fed with sludge from wastewater treatment plant | place: Denmark: WWTP Soeholt ... | reverse complement strand
GATGATGATGCAGGAGTTGCCGCGCGAGCGCCTGATCGTGGGTATCCAGGCGCTGGGTCTCGCCAAGGGGGCGCGGGACCTGGCCGTGCGCTACGTGCAGGAGCGCGAAGCCTTCGGTCAGCCGCTCGCGAAGCTGCAGAACACCCGCTTCACGCTGGCCGAGGCCGAGACCGCGATAGCGGCCTGCGAGGCTTTCGCCAACGCCTGCGTCGAGGCCTATGCGCGCGGGGAACTCACGAGCGCGGCGGCCTCGGCGTTCAAGCTGCACGCGAGCGAGATGGCCTGCCGCGTGGCCGATGACTGCCTGCAGCTCTTCGGCGGCTACGGCTACATGGCCGAGTACCCGATCTCGCGATTCTGGGCCGATGCGCGCGTGATCCGCATCTACGGCGGCACCTCGGAGATCATGAAGGAGCTGGTGGCGCGCTCGATGCTGGGTCGGTAGACGTGGGTCGGCGCCCTCCGTGGGTCGGCATTCATGCCGACATGGCGGTAGAATATTGCCGCAGTTCTCGGATACCGGTGAAAGTTCAGGAGTTTCACATGTCGCACTCCCTGTTGATCCGTTTCGTACTCGTACTGGCTGCCGCGCTCGGTGCCTCGGCGGCACTGGCCGAGGCCAGGTGGATCGATGTGCGCAGCACCTGGGAGCACAAGCTCGATTCGATCCCGGGTGATCCCAACGTGCCGCACGACGAGATTGCCGACGCCATAGGAACGCTCGTTCCCGACAAGTCCAGCGAGATCGTGCTGTATTGCCGCAGCGGCGGGCGTGCCGACGTCGCGCAGCAGACGCTGGAACGACTCGGCTACACGAATGTTCGCAATGCCGGAGGCATCGACGAGGCACGCAAGGAGCGCGCGCCAGCGTCGTAGCGCGTTCAGCAGCACAGCCGCTTGCCCGCCGCCGTCTCGAAGTACCATTCGCCGGTGTGGTTCGGCTTGATGCGAAATCCGCCCTCGTGCAGGCGGCGGTGATGCGCTGAACAGAGCAAAAGCGTGTTGTCGAGGTTCGTTTTCCCCCCATCGATCCAATGCATCACGTGATGCGCCTCCAGCCAGCGCGTATGCGCGCAGCCGGGATAGCAGCAATGCCGGTCGCGCGCGATGAGCGCGCGGCGCAAGGCTGGTTGCACGACGCGATGCTTGCGCCCGAGATCGAGCGGATTGCCCTTGTCGTCCTCGGTAACGACCACGACGCCTGCATCGCAGCACAGGCGCCGCACGCTCTCGATCGGCAGATCGCTGCGCGCCCCCTCAACCGGCTCGGCACGCAGCGCCGCCTCGTCGACGTGCACCACGACCTGGTAGTGATCCGCGGGCGAGGCGGTCTTCGCCGAGTCACCGGCCAGGTACGCCCGCGCCATATCGACCAGTGCATCGGCCTGCCGCGCAGGGAATGACGCCTCGTCCTCCGCAGTCGACGCATCACGTGATGCGTCCGCCTCCGCCATCGCGCGCTCCAGCGCGGCCATCACCAACGCGCCGGCTTCCTCGGTAAGCTCGATGGAGATCGTCATGCGCCCCGAGCCGTCCACCGAGCGACGCAGGAAACGCCCGCGATGGATCTCGTTCACGTCGCGCGTGGAAGCCGCGCGGTCGGCGTTGTGCATCTGCTGGCAACGCCGCTGCACCTGCTCGGCGGTGGCCTGCTGCGCGTACTCCAGCAACTGCGCCTCGTTGTGCGGCGTGGCCACGCGGCTCAGTGATCGCACCTTCGAATACGACAATTCACCCGACGCGAACGCGCGCGAGATGCGCGGCAGATCGAACAACGCGGATGCGACGCGCACCTTCTCGCGCGCAGTGCCGACCACGATGCCGCACTTCATGTTCAGCCACTCGGCGCAGTTGTTGAACTGGTAGGGCCTCCACCCCTGGCGGATGTCGAACTCGCGCACCAGCTCGAGAAATGCGTACTCCGCGGCATTGATGCGCTGCGCATGGGCGACCAGTTCCTCTTCGAGTTCGTCGAGCGAGCGGCGGGAAAGCTTGAACAGCGCGGTCATCGGAAGCTCCTTTTCGCGGTGGCGCGATAACTGTTTATACGTACAGTATTCTATCCGCGCGTCGTCGGTGATTGAAGGAACTTGTTGTTACAAGCGGCGCGGGTGATATGCAGTCTTGTGGGTCGGCATTCATGCCGGCTGGTGCCTGCCAGGGTGGTGCTGTCGCCATGAATGGCGACCCACAGAATGGCGACCCACAGAATGGCGGCTGCCTGTCTCAGTGCCAGCGTCGGAAGAATGCGCGCATATCGTCGGCGATTCCCTGCGGATTCTCGGCGGGGGCGAAATGGCCTCCGCGCGGGAACAGCGTCCAGTGCTGCAGGTTGCAGCGCTCCTCGGCGAGCTGGCGCGGCATGAAGGCCAGTTCGCGCGGCGAGATGCCCATGGCGGTCGGCACCTCGATGCGCCCGAACGTGCGCGGTGCCGGCGGCGTCGCCGGGTTGAAGCACTCCTTGTAGATCCGCAGCGATGAGCCGATGGTGTTGGTCAGCCAGTACAGCGATGCGTTCGTGCACAGGAAGTCGCGGCCGTAGTGCGCCACCAGGTCGCCGTTGCAGTCGCTCCACGCGCGGCGCCGCTCCCACAGCCAGGCCGCCGTGCCCACCGGCGAATCGGCCAGCGCATAGGCCAGCGTCTGCGGATCGTACGCATGTACGCTGATGTGGCTCACCAGCGTGGATGCCGCCTCGTCACGGCGCGCCGGCATCCACGCCTCGTCCGGCGCGAACAGGTCGGGTGTGAAGTAGCGGCCATCCAGGCCCGGCAACACGGGCAGCGTGAGGTAGATGCCGGCCAGGTGGTCGGCGTGTGCAAGCGCCATCTCGCCCGTCACCATCGCGCCCCAGTCGCCGCCGGCCGCGCCGAAGCGCTGGTAGCCCAGCACGTCGCACATGAGGCGCAGCCACAGCGTCGCGATGCGTTGCGGGTCCACACCGGTGGTCGCAAGCGGCGAGGAGAAGGCGAAGCCCGGAAGCGAGGGCACCACCACGTCGAAGGCGTCATCGGCGCGCCCGCCGAACGCCTCGGGGTCCGCGAGCCGGTAAGCGACCTCCTGCCAGTCGTGGAAGGTCCATGGCCAGCCGTGCGTCAGGATCAGCGGGCGCGGATTCGGCCCGCGGCCCTTCAGGTGAACGAAATGGATCGGTATGCCGTCGATCGTCACGCGATAGTGGGGCAGCCGGTTCAGCTCGGCTTCCTGGGCGCGCCAGTCGAACGCCTCGGCCCAGTAGCTCACCATGTCCTCGAGCCAGCCGCGCTCGACGCCGTAGCCCCAGTCGCGGTTGCCGAAATCCTCGGCCCAGCGCGTGCTGCGCAGGCGCTGTTGCATGTCCGCCAGTGTGGCGTCGGGGATGTTGATCTCGAAGCGTTTCGGTTGCATGGATCTCTGCTCGGGGTTGTCGATCATCATGTCGGAAATTTAGGGGAGCGCGGGTTAGTCGTCGAGTGCGCGGCTCTCGAGCGCCGTCTTGCTTCGCCCGTCGGCTGTCGCCACGTCAGATCTTCCCGGCCCGATCGAGCAGCGTGTGGGACACAAACATCCAATCGATGCCCTTGGCATAGCCGAGGATCCGGGCCTGTGCAGTTGTGTGCTCGCCCCGCTTCATGAATACGGCTTCAGATTCAGGGTGCGCTGGATCCTGTCGCGCACGGCATCGGGCACGCCGGCCTTCTCTGCAAACGATTGCCATTGCGATACCGTCGCCTGCACCTCGGCGACGATTTTCGCGGCGCGCCCCCGCTTCATCGAGGCCGTCCTTGCGCAGGCGTTGAAGTCCTCCAGCGTGAAATTGTCGCGTTTTCCGTTCATCGTCATCTGATGGCTTGCCGTCCAGGCACCCGCAGGATTGAAGCTGTACGTCATATCGAAGGCCGGCGCCAGCGACCACTCGCCGGATTTGTTCATCAGGAAGGCGATGTTCTTCACGTGGTCATCCTGGTTGCGGGCCACGATGTTGAATGCCATGCGCCGGAACAGTTGCTCGATGGCCTGCATGGGCAACTGCAGTTGCCGCATGACCAGCAAGGCTTGCTCGTAGCTGTAAGCGCCTGCCATGTTGAAATCGAAGTGCGCCAGGGCGCAGAGTGACTGCATGTGCAGCTTTTCGCCGGCAGCAAGGCGATCGAAGCGGCGCGTCATGAAATGCGAGCGGCCATTCTCCTCGAACAGCCGGCATTCACTGATGTCGATGCCACAGTCACGCGCCATCAGGTAATACGCATACTCGATCCGCCCGTAGCCCTTCGGGTCTTCCAGTTCCTTGTCCTTGTTGCCACTGACACCGTCGAATTTCAGCAGCCAGTATTCGAATCCCTTGTCGGCCTTGACCTGGCCGGAACGCACTTCATTGGTTTGCGGGTTCCATGCGATGACCGCCTTCGCCCGCGCGCCTCCGGCGGACGTGCCCACGCGCAGGATATCCCGCAGTGCATCTTTTCGGCCTTCGGCGGCAAAAGACGCCTGCAGTTTGCTACGGTGGGTCAACACCTGCGATGCGAGCTCGACCAGTTGGCCGACCTCGATGTGCGTTGTCTGCCTTGCCGTGGGGCCGATGGCGGGGGCGAATTCCAGCGCCCCCATGCCGCGTTCACCGGTATAGCAGAGCCGCTCGACCGCGTTGAAGGAACCCGGCTGCCGCCCCTGCGATGCCAGCCAGGCGTCGATCAGCGCGTTGCCGAACTTGTCGGGCAGCGAATCCGCCAGCAGGCCGGGCAGCCCGCGAAAGGTCGGGCGGGAAAGCTCGGGGAAGCGGTAAACGCGCCGGGACAGCGGCATCACGATCGGTGCGAGCTGAATGCCGCTCTGCGCGAATGCAGCATCGTATTCGAAGCTGGCGACGTCCTCCCCATCCTGCAGCGAGACCGCGCCGATGGTCTTGCCCCACAGCCTGACCTCGGCAAGCGTGCTCACGGCTTCTCATCCCAGCGCCATGGTTTGCCGGTCGCTTGTGCGATACGCCGCCCCGACGCCCGTTGCCGGACCTTGCCCTTGCGCTTCAACAAATCCATCGGGCTGGGCCCGGACTCGGGAATTACGCTGTCCAGCCCCGATGCGGCGTCCAGCACACGCAGCACACGCACCAGGGTGAGCAACTGTGATGTCTGCCCCGCCTCGATGCGCTCGAGGGTGCGCTTGGCGATACCCGCCTGTTCGGCCACGGCCGCCTGGGTCAGCTGTAATTCGACCCGGCGAGCGGCAATACGTGAGCCCAATTCGGCCAGCACGGCATCGTCTGTGAGCAAGCCGGTGATTCTCATAGTCGTTATATATTACGAATACACCCGCAAAATTGCTATTTATCGTTGTATATTGCGATATATCGAAGCCTCAGTCGTCTTCGCGCCACTCAGTGGCACGCTTACCATGTACTTCGATGAGTCGCGCAGCCCATAAGGGCTACGGAGGGTGCTTCGAGGGGATTGCCGCTCCGCCGGCATCGGACGATGCAAATGCGCAGTCCGGCACTCGCTTCGGCTATCGGACTACGAGCGTCATCGTATGATCTCCGCCGCTTTCTCCGCAATCATCACCACCGGCATGGCGGTGTTCCCGCCGATCATGTGCGGGATCACCGAGGCATCCACCACGCGCAGCCCCTCGAGCCCGCGCACGCGCAGTTGCTCATCAACCACCGCGAGCGCGTCCTTCCCCATACGGCAGGTACCGACCGAGTGGTAATCGGCCTCGGCTTTTGCGCGGATGAAGGCGTCGAGCTCGGTGTCGCTCTGCACGCCGGGCCCCGGCTCCAGTTCCTCGCCGCGCAGCGCGTCGAAGGCCTTCTGCGCGAACACCTCGCGGGCGACGCGCACTGCTTCGCGTGCGAGGCGGCGGTCGGATTCGGCAGCGAGGTAGTTCTGGTCGATCAGCGGCGCATCCAGCGGGTTGGCCGAGGCGAGTCGCACGCTGCCGCGGCTCTCGGGGCGGATCACGTTGGTGTGCGCGGCGAAGCCGTGGTGCGGCGAGAGCTCGCGGCCGTTGTTGGCGTAGAGCGCCATCACCAGCAGCAGCTTTAGGTCGGGCTCGGCCAGCGCGGGATCGGATTTCACGAAGGCGCAGGCCTCCATGCCCGGATCGCCGAGCGGACCGCCGCCCGAGACGAGGTAGCGCGCGAGTGCCAGCGCGCCATGCCAGGGCTTGAAATACTTGAACAACGAGATGGGCCGAAGCGAGCGGTATTTCACGACCACCGCGAGGTGGTCCTGCAGTCCCTCGCCGACGCCGGGCAGTTCGTGCCGCACCGCGATGCCGTGCGCGCGCAGCGCATCGCCGGCGCCGATGCCCGAGAGCATCAGCAGTTGCGGCGAGTTGATCGCGCCGCCGCAGGCGAGCACCTCGCGTTGCGCGTGCGCCTGTTCGACGCGTCCCTTGCGCAGGAATTCAACGCCGGTGGCACGCCCGCCTTCGAGCAGGATGCGCGTGGCGTGCGCGCCGGTCAGCACCGTGAGGTTCGTGCGGCGGCGCGCGGGTTTCAGGTAGGCGCGCGAGGCGCTGGAGCGCACGCCGCGTCCGATCGTGACGTCGACCGGGCCGAAGCCCTCGCGCGTGGCGCCGTTGCTGTCGTCGTTGTACGGATAGCCGGCCTGCTGGCCGGCCTCGATGAAGGCGCGCGCGAAGGGATGCTTCGCGCCCGGGCGCGAGACCTGGATCGGGCCCGAATCGCCGTGGAAGGGATCGTTCGCGCGATGGAAGTTCTCGGAGCGGCGGAAGTACGGGAGCACTTCGGCGAAGGACCAGCCCGTGTTTTGGGCGCCGATGCGGTCCCAGTCGCTGATGAAGCCGCGGTCGTAGACCATGCCGTTGATCGAGCTGCCGCCGCCGAGCACCTTGCCGCGCGGCAGGTACAGCACGCGTTCGTCGAGCTGGCGCTGCGGCACCGAGACGTAGGGCCAGGCGTGCGCGCCCGAGAGCATGATCGGCAGCAGGCCGCCGGGGGCGCGGATCAGCGGGCTGCGGTCCGAGCCGCCCGCTTCGAGCAGCAGCACGCGCACGGACGGGTCTTCGCTGAGGCGCGCGGCCAGCACGCAGCCCGCCGGGCCGGCACCGACGATCACGTAGTCGAAGCGCGTCGTGTCCATCGTCAGCCGAACTGCACGAATTCGATCATCAGCGGGTCGCCGTCGCGCTCGAGGTAGCACCAGCTGAGCGGCGGCGCGGCGGGCGAGGCCGGGTAGCTGCCGGACCACACCGGGCGGTAGCCAATGGCGGCGGCCCTGGCGATCCACGCCTGCAGGTCGTCGATGACGTAACGGATGTGCTGCACGCCCTCGCGCCCGGCCTCGAGGAAGTCCCCGTGCGGCGAGCGGCCGGAGCGCGGCGCCACGATCTCGATCTCGAGCGTGCCACTGCGGCCGAAGGCGCAGGGCAGGTCCACCATCTCGCGCTCGCCGCGGTAGACGGATTCGAAGGGGCCGCTGTCGAGCACCGTGAACGGGCCGAACAGCGGTTCGTACATCCGCAGCGCCGCCTCGAGATCGCGCACGACCAGGCAGATCTGGTCGGCCGCGGGCAGGCCCTCGAGCGGGGCGTGTCCCTGGAGGCTCATGCCTTTGGTTTCCAGACCAGCGGCAGCTGGCTGAAACCGAGCGTCGGGCCGAGGTGGCCGCGGATCTGCGCATCGGTGGCGACGTCGAAGTCGGGGATGCGTCGCAGCCATTCCTGCAGCGCGATCGTGACCTCGGTCTTGGCCAGGTGCGAACCGACGCAGCGGTGCGGGCCGGCGCCGAAGGTCAGGTGGTTGTTGACCTCGCGATGCAGGTCGATCTCATCCGCGTGCTCGAACACTTTCTCGTCGCGGTTGGCCACGCTCACGGGCAGCACCACGCGGTCGTTCTCCTTCATCGTGATGCCGTGGTAGACCATGTCCTTCTTAACGCGACGGTAGATGTTCGGTACCGCGTGTATGCGCAGCAGCTCGTCCACGGCCACCGTGAGCTTCTCGCGATCGTCGATCATGCTCACGAGCTCGCGCCGTGCCTCGGCGTTGCGGGCGAGGTGACGCCAGATGAAAGTCATCGTGCTGGTCACGGTGTCCAGGCCGGCGACGAAGAGCAGGAAGCCGCAGTTGAGCACGTCCTGCTGCTCGAACGGTTGCCCGTTCTCGTCGCGGGCACTGATCAGCACGCTGCCGAGATCGTCGCCGAGCTGCGTGGAGCGCCACGCGAGATACTCTGCGATGACGTCATAGATCTGCTGGATGTTTTGCGCGCGCTCGGCCTCGTCGTTGCTGCGCATGAACACCTCGGCCAGCTTGACGAATTCCGTCAGGCGATCCTCCGGCATGCCCATCAGGTACAGGAACATGCCCGTCGGCAGCAGCGAGGCGAAGTCGCGGCCGAACTCGCAACGGCCCTCGTCGACGAACGCCTCGAGCAGCGCGGTGGTGCGCCGGCGCAGTTCCGCCTGCATCTTCCCGACGGCCGCCGGCGTGAACAGCGGTGCGAGCAGCGAGCGGAATTTCTTGTGCTCGGGCGGGTCCACGCCCTGCGGCTGCATGACCGGGTAGGGCTCGATCGGCGGGATCGGCGTCTGGAAGGTCGAGAACCGGGCGTCGTTGCGAAACGCCTCGCGCACGTCCTCGTAGTCGAGGAACACCCAGTGACCGCCGTTGTGGTGCGTGTAGAAGATGCGCGGCGCATCGCTCGCCAGCAGGTTGCCCCACTGCTCCAGCGGGTCGTTCACTCCCGGCGAGAACTGGTAGATGTCGAACTCGTGTATCAGTTCCAGCGGCACGTGATCCGGCGGGCCGGGAAAATAGCGGTGTGCGGTCATGGTCCGGTGCTCCCGGTGGACGGTAACGGTTTCAGTCGCTCACGATGATCAATGCGCCCTCGGGGCAGTTCTTCACGGCCAGGCGTGCCTTCTGCTCGAGCTCGGGTGGCACGTCAGCCATCAGGATGACGCACTTGCCCTCGACCGCGTCGGTGGAGAAGACCTCCGGACAGCGGTCCTGGCAGCGGGCGTGGCCCTGGCATACATCGGGTATCACGTCGACTTTCATGTGGTTTCTCCTCAATCGAAGTCCGGCCGTAGGTCCGCATTCATGCGGACATCCTGCACGTGTCCGGCTGAAGCCGGACCTACGCGCGCTGCATGGCGATGAAATCGTCGATGGTCTGGTACACGTACTGGCAATCCTCGAGGGTCATCGTGGGGTGGCAGGGCAGCATGAGGCCGTGGCGCATCACGCGCTCGGCATTCGGACAGCCTTCCGGGTCCACGCGGAACTTCACCTTCTCCATCATCGGCTGCAGCGCGGTGTGTCCGGACATGATCACGCGGGTGAAGATGCCGTTGGTTTCCAGGTGCATCTGCAGCGCGCGACGGCTCCAGCCGAGCTCCGGGCGCAACTGGATCGGGTAGCAGATCCAGGTGGTGAAAACATCATCCAGCACGCGCGGCTTGATGAAGATATCGGCGCGCTTGTCCATGTATTGCGTGTGCAGGTCGAAGCGCTCCTGGCGCAATTTCGTGAACAGGTCCAGCTTGTTCAGCTGCTCGTGACCGAAGGCCGCGCCGGCCTCGTTCGGGATGAAGCCGTAGGCGATTTCCTCGAAGATGAACAGGCCGTCGTATTCGATATCGCCGAGGTTTTCCAGGAAGCGGCCATCGCTGTCGTTCTTGCGCGTGCCGTGCATGAACTTCTCGGAGGAGCGGCCCCAGGCGCGCAGCATCAGCGCGCGATCCCACAGTTTCGGATCGTTTACCGCGATCAGGCCGCCATTGCCCAGGCAGGTGATGATGTGGAAGATCGAGAAGCTGGTCACGCTGATGTCGCTGCGATTGCCGGCCGGCGTGCCGCGGTAGGTGCCGCCGAGCGTGTCGCAGCTGTCCTCGATGATCTTCAGGCCGTGCTTGTCGGCCAGGGCGCGCAGACGGTCCCAGTCCGGCATGCCGCCGACCAGGCTCGGGATCAGCAGCGCCTTCGTGAGCGGCGTAATGTTGCGTTCGATCTTGTCGATATCGACCTGGTAGGTGTCGGGCTCCACGTCGACCAGCACCGGCACATGGCCATTGAGCACGATGCAGGAGATGTCGGTGCCGAAGGTGAGCGTCGGCGTGATGATCTCCGATCCGGGCGGCAGGTCGAGCAGGCGCACGGCAACCAGCAGGGCGGAGCTGCCGGAGTTCACCATCACGCCGTATTCCTTGCCGAGCAGCTTCGCGCAGCGGCTCTCGAAGGTCTGCACCTGCGTGCCGACCGACATGCCGGTCTGCATCACGTTGACGACCGCGTCGATTTCCTTCTGGTCGATCATGGCGCCGCCGTAGCGGACTTCGCGTGGGGGTATTCTCATGGTGCCTCGTCCTCGGTGCGAAAGGTTGGTCGTGGATCTGTCACGAGTGCAAGTGACAGCATGGGCCGGAATTATGCGCGCACGCCCGGCGCTTTCGAGGCCCATCGGGTTCAACAGGGGGACATTGCAGCTCAGATGGTTTAAGTTTGGGTCCACCATTGATGGCACCGGGAGCTGGACGTGCAGAAATCCGCGGAAGGGGAGGCCTGATGGCAGGGCAGAATCCGCGCCACCCGCCACAGGGCGTTCCGGCCCAATTCGCGCTGACGCTGCTGCAGGAGGTGGCGGCGATCGGGCGTGACCCGGCTGGCCTGCTCGCGTCTCTCGGCCTGCCGTTCACGCAGGGGGATCTGGTTGCGGGCCGGATGCAGGTCATTTCGGATCATCACTTCGTGCAGCTCTACGGCGAGTGCATCACGGTGCTCTCGGCGCATGCCAATCGCGAACGCGACCTGCCGCCCATGAGCAAGGACGAGGTCGACATGCTCTGCTATTGCGTGATCACCTGCGCCACGCTGGAGGAGGTCATCGAACGCGCGCGGCGCTTCTGCGCCATGCTCGACCACCGCGCGGCCGACCTGGCGCTGGATGTGAACGGTGACGAGGCGGTGTTCCACATGGCCACGCAGCGCCTGCGCCACAGCGTCAGCGGGCTGCTCACGGACCTGAACGGACTCAGCTTCTACCACCGGCTGTTCGCGTGGCTGATCGGCGAGCGGATTCCGGTGCGCGGCTATGACGTCTACGCCGGGCCGCAGGTCGATCGCGCCACGCTGGAGCGCTTCTTCCAGCAGCCGATCCGGCTGGGTTGCCCCGACAACAGCTTCAGTTTTTCCGCTCGCCTGCTCGCGAAGCCGGTGGTGCGCAGCTACCAGCGCCTGGTGGAGCGCCTGAGCGTGTTCCCGTTCGACCATCTGCGCGAGCCGCGCGACGCAGGCCAGTTCGCGGAAGCCGTCGAGCACATCATCACGACGCGCCTCGCGCGCCAGCAGAGCCTGCCGACGCTCGAGCAGTTCGCGAGTGTATTCAACCTCAGTCGCGCGACATTCCAGCGCCGCTTGCGCGAGGAGGATGTCACGCTCGATGCGATCAAGCAGCGCGTTCGCCTGAAGCTTGCCGAAGAATTGCTGCATCCGGCAGCGCGCATCAAGGTCAGCGAGGTGGCGCTGCGGCTCGGCTTCAGCGACGTGCGCTCCTTCCGTCGCGCCTTCATCGAATGGACCGGCGATACGCCGGACGAGTGGCGGCGGCGCAATCCGGCGACCCCGCGCAGCGATTGACGGCTGACGGTTGACCCCCGACGAGAATAACGATACGATCAGTACCATAAATAACACCGCCCCGGGATCCTGCCATGCCGCTCGACTACGATCCATTCTCCGACGCCGCGATGCGCGATCCCTTCCCCCTCTACGCGGCGATGCGCGCCGAGGGCAGGCCGCATTTCATTCCGCAGTACAACGCCTGGGCCCTTGCGCGCTTCGCCGATGTCTGGGAAGCGAGCATGCACCACGAGGCCGACGTCACGTGGACGGCCGGCGCGCTGCCGACGCAGTTGCTGCTCGACGAGCCGGTGCCACACGCCTTTACAACGATGGACGCGCCGGATCACCGCAAGTGGCGCGGGGTGGTGCGCAGGGAATACACGCCCGAGGGCGTGCGCGCGCACGAGTCGCGCATCCGCACCCTGGTGCGGGAGGTGCTGGAGCCTCTCGTGGCCCGCGGGAGCTTCGATCTCTATTCGGATTACGCGAACCGCGTGTTCTGCCTCAATTCCGGCTACAACCTCGGGCTGCCGCGCGAGGACGCCATTTCCTGGCGCGCGCTGATCGACGACATGATCCATCGCGATCGCGGCCAGCGCGGCAGCTCGGAGCGCAACCAGCGCGCGGCCGCCGAACTCGGCGGCTATCTCGCCGAGTACGTGCAGATGCTGCGCCGCCACCCCGATCGTGCGAGCGGCCACACGGCGGCCTATATGAATACCGAGATCGACGGCAGGCGCCTCGATGACCAGGACATGGTCAACCTGCTGATGAACTTTCTCATTCTCGGTTCCGAGACCACGCCGATGGTCTGTGCCGGCGCGCTCTACTACCTGGAGCGGCACCCGGCGCAGAAGGCGGCGGTGCTCGCGGACCACGGTCTGGTCCAGCAGCTCTTCCTGGAGACGGCGCGCTTCGACCAGCCCACCAACATGCTGTGCCGTCGCGCGGTGCGCGACTTCACGCTGGGCGGCGCCGATATCAGCACCGGGCAGGACCTGCTCTACATCTACGCCTCGGCCAACCGTGACGAGGCCGAGTTCGAGCGCGCCGACGAATTCGACATCTTCCGCCGCCACGAGCGCGATCTCACCTACGGTGCCGGCGGCCACAAGTGCCTCGGCATGCACCTGGCGACGATGGCCGGGGTGATCGTGATCGAGGAGTTCCTGAAGGCCGCGGGGGACTACGCGGTGCTCGTCGAGGAGTGCGAGCGTGCCTACGGCGAGCACCTGTCGGGCTTCCTGCACGTGCCGGTACAAACAACGACGAAGAGGGAAGCATGAAGATCTGTGCGCTCGGTTATATCGGCATCGGCGTCCCCGATCCGCGGGCCTGTCTCGATTACGCAACGTCGGTGCTCGGCCTGATGCCGGCGCGCGCCTGCCCCGGCGAGGACTGGGGC
>MTKY01048240.1_pt1 | contig 12976 bp, 11 predicted proteins | sample 1042731 | NCBI WGS metagenome assembly MTKY01 (sample SAMN06212206, study PRJNA360538) | anaerobic digester metagenome | biome: Wastewater treatment plant; material: sludge; isolation source: anaerobic digester fed with sludge from wastewater treatment plant | place: Denmark: WWTP Soeholt ... | reverse complement strand
CCTGGTCTCGGCAAAGCCTCCGGCAGCATTCTTGATGCCGCGGTTTTGCCAGGTCGGGTCAGCGTACTTGTTCCTGATAAAATCCATCAGGCCGTTCTGCACCTTGTTTGCGAGGTTCTGGCTGATCGCTCCCCACGGGGCGTGCTCTCCAACGTCATCGTAGAACGTCTCCGTTCCATTAGGACAGCTCATCCCGAGACAGTCGCCGCTCAGGGCATTCGTGTGGAAGGAAACGTGGATGTCCGTATTGTCGTAGTCTGCGGCCAGCGGCCTGGACCGGATGTTGTCATTGACCTCACTGGAACCGCTGCCGAGGGTGCAACTCCCGGTGCTCGGCGCATAGACCGAACACGGATAACCGATTTCCTTGAGCCAGTATGACGCCGACATCTGCCACCACGGCGTGCCGGTAGGATAATTGCCGTAGTCCTTGTCCAGGCACCTGTAGACTTTCGTGATGGCGCCATCCTGGACCAGGAACGTGTTCAGGTATCTCGTGATCTCGTTGTTGTGCAGGTCTTCGCGCAGCAGGGGAAGGCATGTATCCGGGCGCTCCCAGGACCAGCCGGTGCCGTTCCAGAACAGACCGTGCCCCGGCGATAGCGATATCTTGCGGCCCGCCAGTCCGGCGGAAGTGGCGATCGGCCCTCTGTCGGCGTTCGCCTCGGGTCCAGGCTCGATTACCGGAAGCGGCGGAAGGAAACTGTAGAGCGGCATCCCGCTCGTTGTGATCTTTATGGTGCCAGGCAGAGAGAACTGCCAGAGCGTCTTCCGGACCTGCTCGGAGATCGACTGCAGACGCGCCTCGTCGAGCCCGCCGGCCAGAATAGCCTGTGAAAAGTCCACGATCACTTCTTCTGGTTCAACGGTCACTGATGCCACTTGAGTGCCCGCGGGAATCGCGGACGTGTATCCCGGCGGAGGTGAAGCAAGCGCGGCGATCACTTCGCTCAGTCCGTTGGCCTCAGGAACATTCACGACTGTCGGGCCGCCATTGGGGCCGTAGTAGCAAACCAGCCCGGCGAAAACCGGCAGGGCGGAAAGGAACAGCAGAATCGTCAGAGGAAAAAGAAGTCTGAGAGCACGCGAGCAAACCATAGTAACCCCCCTCGTTCCCAGTGTTCACGGCGGCGGTTGAGTCACTGCCTACCAGCCTGAATGTAGCATGCGAATATCCAGTAGTCAAGACAATTTTCTCCGCTCACCGTCGAATCGTTACTGGACTTACCTGATGATCGGCGAAGTATCCATCTTGTGCGAATCTCCTGCCGGGTGCGCTGGTCACGCTGTCGCCGCCCGTGGTAGACTAGAGAACAGCGGGTGCTCTTTCCAATGCCTTATTACCGGCGCAACGTCTACATATTGTCCGTCACGGTGTTCCTTGCCTCGCTTAGCTGGCAGCAGGTAATGCCATTCCTGTCCGACTACCTAAAGGAGTTGGGCGCGGCTCCGGGCAAGCAGCTCTTCTTCTGGACGAGCATCGTTTTCGCTGTGCAGTCCCTCGCGGCGATTATCATGCAGCCCTTGTGGGGCAAGATGGGAGACACCCACGGCCGCAAACCGATGATCATCCGCGCCGGCCTCTGCCTCGCGGGCGTTTACTACGCAATGGCATTATGCCACACCCCGTTCCAACTCGCCATCTGCAGGTTCTTGAACGGCGCCTTGACCGGGTTCATCCCCGGCTCCTTCGCTCTGATCGCAACGAACACCCCCGAGGATGAGGCCCCCAAGTCCATGGCCACCGTGCAGGCAGTCTCCAACGTAGGCCTTATCATCGGCCCGATAGTGGGCACCATACTGGCGAGTCTGCTCAACTATCGCGGTTCCATGGTCGTGTCAGGCACCGCTGTGTTGCTATCGACCTTAGTGGTATGGTGGCTCGTTCAGGAGCCGAACAAGGTTGCGCTCGTTGAGAAGACCAGCTTGATCGAGGACTTTGGCATAGCGTTCCGATCCAGAGTCCAGATGGCGGTGCTGTTTGCCGTGATGCTCTCTTGGGCGTATGGCACTGCGATCACCCCATATCTGATCGGCCATCTGAAATCGCTCGGCGGCGAAGTCCCGCGCTGGCTCGCAACAACGCTCTCCAGCCTGCACATGGACCTCTCCGGCGCGATCTTTTCCCTGCCTGCGTTGGCCTTCGTGATCTCTGCAAGGGCCTGGACGGCTGTGGGCGCGAGGCGAGGCTACAACTGGACGATCGTGCTGGGTCTGGCCGGCGGAGGCATCGGTGCTCTGATCCTCTTCTTCGTCCACGACATCTGGCTTTTTGGCGCGATCTACTTCCTTACCGGCCTATCTATGTCCACCCTTGGCCCATCCATCGCCGCTGTCACCTGCACGAAGGTCGATGAGTCTTTCAGGGGCCGGGCCTACGGCATTCAGCAGTCCGTCGGGACACTTGGCTCCCTGATGTCTCCGCTTATCGCAGGCGCGGTCGGCAGCGCGTGGGGACGGCCGGCGATATTCATCTTCGTCGGCACGATGTTCCTGAGTGGCTCGTTCATCTTCCGTGGCCTCAGCCGCAACTGGAAGTCGGAAGCGCCCGCGACTTTACCTGAAGAGCCGCTATAGGCTATAGTAATGAACACAGACGCCGCCTGTCCGCTGACGGGGCGGGACAGCGCGCGGTTCGGTAAGGAGAAGCACCCAATGACTACCAACGCAGACGCTATCACGGTACAGGATCGTGTTCGCAAGGCAGTACGCGAAGCGAGGATCTTCGACATACACACGCACCTCTACTCCAAGGGCTTCGGCGGTCTGCTCTTGCGCGGCATTGACGAGCTTCTTACCTACCACTACCTCGTCGCCGAAACAGTGCGGTGGGGCGTGATCGGAGCCGATGCGTTCTACGCGCTCCCCAAACGCGAGCAGGCTGATCTGGTGTGGAAGACGCTCTTCCTCGATCACTCGCCCGTCAGCGAGGCCTGCCGTGGAGTGCTTACGGTTCTGGAGCGGTTTGGTCTGGGCGTGGCGTCGCGGGACCTCGCCTCATACCGTGAGTTCTTCGAGTCTATGTCTGTCGATGAGCATACGGATCGCGTGTTCGAGTTGGCCGGCGTTGATTCGGTTGTGATGACCAACGGCCCATTCGACGACCAGGAACACTCGCTGTGGCTGAAAGGCGTCGATCGGGACCCGAGGTTCAAGGCGGCTCTGAGGGTGGACCCGCTGCTCAATAACTGGGAGCAGACGAACGAGACTCTGCGCTGCTGGGGCTATGATGTCAGCGATTACCTGGATCACAAAGCCACCTCCGAGGTCAGGCGCTTCCTCCACGAGTGGATCGACCGAACGCAGGCCCTGTATCTGGCCGTCTCTCTCTCGCCCGATTTCCAATTCCCTGACAGCAGTTTCCGCACGATATTGACTTCCGAATGCCTGCTTCCGGTGGCTGAGGAAAGGGGTGTGCCATTCGCGCTGATGATAGGGGTCAAGCGGCAGGTGAATCCGGCGCTCAGGCTGGCCGGAGATTCAGTCGGCAAAGCGGATATCACATCAGTGGAGCATCTCTGCGCGAACTACCCTAACAACAAGTTCATGGTGACCATGCTGTCACGCGAAAACCAGCACGAGCTGGCCGTAGCCGCCCGGAAGTTCCCAAATCTGATGGTCTTCGGGTGCTGGTGGTTCCTGAATACACCCACTCTGATAGAGGAAATCACGCGCATGAGGCTGGATCTGCTGGGACCGGGCATGATCCCGCAGCACTCCGACTGCCGCGTGCTCGATCAGCTTCTCTACAAGTGGGAGCACTCCAGGGAACTCATCGGCGAAGCTCTGGCGAGGCAATACGCCAACCTGGCGGCAACAGGATGGAACGTGACCGATGAGGAGATCCGCCGCGACGTCGAGGGCCTGTTCGGCGGCAACTTCACGGATTTCCTGAGGCGATAGCGATGCCCGTTCGGTGCTATGATGACCTTGTAAGCCGGATGCAGAGGATCGCGCGCTCGCCCACCGTCGAGCTTGAGCAGATAGGCGAGTTCGAGGCCAACTCGCGCACATATCCGATGTATCTGATGCGGATGGGTAATCCGGCGCCGGACAAGGTGTCAGTGCTGATCAACGCGGGCATCCACGGCGATGAGCCCGCCGGCGTGGAGGCTGCTCTCAGGTTCCTGGAGACGAACTCGGACAACAGGGACCTGCTGTCCCGCTTCAGCTTTGTCGTCTTCCCCTGCAACAACCCCACCGGCTGGGAACTCGACACAAGGGAGAACTGGGCGGGAATCGACCTCAACCGCGAGTTCAACACCCGAAAACCGCCCCCGGAGGCCGCCATCATATCGGACGCTCTCCAGGGCAGATGCTTCGACGTCGTCTTCGAAATGCACGAGGATGTGGACTCGCCGGGGCTGTATCTTTACGAGATCGCAGAGGATTCATCGCGCTTTATCGGGCACGAGATCATATCCGCCGCCGCCGCGCTCGATTGCCCGATCAATCGTGAGGAATGCATCGAGGGAATGAGCGCCAGAGGCGGCCTGATCCGCCGGAAAGCCGTCCGATTCCGCAAGACGCGCCTGCCTCTGGCCATCTTTGTCTATCGCACTTGTGGAGGGCACGTCATCACGCTGGAGCCGCCTGCTTCCAGGCTTTCGTTCGAGAAGCGCGTGGAGATACAGCTTACTGCGCTCCGGATACTGCTCGACTCCGCCGCCACAAACCGAAGAACATCGCAAAGTTGAGCGCGGCCAGAACGAAGCAAATCCACGAAGCGTTCCGCAACCCCACGAGGTCCGCAGCCTGGCCTATAAGAGGCGGCAAGAATGCAGCTCCCACGCCTCCCGCCGCGACCACAACCGCCAGCACCGCACCAGACTGCATCGGGTGCGCCGCTCCCGCGCGGCTTACAATCGTCGGCCACACCGGCCCGAGAGTGTAGCCGAGCAGTATCACCGCCGCGAGTCCGAGTCCGGGGCTCCTGCTGAGCAGCAGAATGGCCTCGAAGATGGCTGCGGCCCCCATGCACCACGTGATCAGAGCATAGTCGGAGACGTGCCTCGACAGCCAGACCGCGGTAACCCTTCCCAGTCCGATACTCGCCCAGAAGATCGCAACAGTTGCGGCTGCCAGAGGCCCCGCGGATTTCAGGTCCTGCTTGAAGTAAACTGCCAGCCAGCTCTCCTGGCCGGTCTCAGCGCCTACATACAGCAGAATGCCAAGGGCTAGCAGAAGCACAAGCCTGTCCTGCAGAAGTGTCTTCCAATCGCCGTCGTGCGCGTGCGCAAGCGGTGTCTCCTCACTTCGGGCTAGTGATACAAGACAGATAACCGCGGCCACCGCGCAGGCGCTTGCTGTCCCGATGAACGCCCATCGCCAGTCGTAACCGGCGGCAAGAAGGCTTGTTGTGGTCACCGGGCCCGCGACAGCGCCGGCCGCAAAGAAGAACTGGGCAACGTTCATCATCGCCGTTCGTCTGGACCCGCCGAAGATGTCCGCTATCAATGCCATGGCGATCGCTTCGGAGAAACCGCCTCCGGCTCCCATGACAAACGCCGAGGCAAGGGCGTGGTAGTATAAGGACGCGCGCCCGAACATGGCGCATCCTATCGCCATCAACACGCATCCTGCCGCCAGTACAGGCAGTTTTCCGCGCCTGTCTGCGTATCGTCCGCCTATCAGCACGCAGGTGAAGAACCCGATCATCCATACGGGGTAGATCAGGCCGAAGTCCGCCTTGGAGTTGTGGCAGAGCTGTGTCAGGATCTCATTCGCCGCGGCGGGGATTATCGTGACGGTGATAGCAAAGGAGAACAGGCTCGAAAACGCGGACGCAGCCGCAAGCCGTCGAAACCTGGGGGATGTTGTGAGCGGCGCCTCAGTCACTGTCGATGGTCGCTCGCAGTTGTTCGATCAGCACCGGCAAGTCATCGAGGTCCGCCCTGGTCCGATCGCTGGCGAATGCGATAGCTATCTGGGCGGAATCAAGCATGTGGCGGAGCCGGATCAGATCGGCGTCAGGCAGCATACTGCACCTCTGCCTCGGCCACGACCTGATCCCGGAAACACCTACCCCGGTCGTTAGCTGTCCTCAAATCGACCTTTCGACCGATGCCCCCCGATAACTCAATCTCCATACCGGCCATCCGGAGTAGCCCAACCGGGTGGCCGGGCTCGAACTCGACCAGCACGTCCACATCAGAGTCATCCCTAAAATCATCGCGCAGCACTGAACCAAAGAACGCCAGCTTACGGATGTGGTTCCGGCGAGAGAAATTCGCGATCTGCTGCCTGTCAACTCTGATCATAGCACTCCTTACCATTCACCTCAGAACGGTTCGATACATCCGAGCTCCTTTCCTCTAGCCGGATGTGCTATCTCACCGCATAGACATCCACACCGCAGGATATGTAAAGCTCACCATTCGGCCCGACAGCCACGTTGTGCACGTTTTCGGGCGCCTCCACAACAACCGAAGTCTCACCGGTGCGCATATCCAGCCGCACGACCGACTTTCCGCTGCCGTATACTACCGAACCGTCGCCCGGCACTGCTACGGAGCGTCCACCAACCTTGGCGGCGCCATCGAGGTCCTTGACGAACCCTCGAACCTTGCTATCGAACAACATCGGCTTACCGCCGACCGCCAGGAAAACCCGCCTGGACTGCTGATCGTAGGCCAGCACTCGCACGCCGGCATAGCCCTCGAACTCGTGTTGAAACACCGTGTCCTTCGTCTTCGGATCGACTATCCCAAAGCGCGCCCACTCGCCCTTCTTGTGGGGTAGACCGTTTCCAGACAGGCTGGTACCGACAAAGATGGCATCATCGGCGCGAAGCACCCCCGTAACCGCCTGCTCCCCGAGCGGGTTCTCGATCAGCTCCGTGTCCCCGGTCTTCGGGTCCGTTATGGACACCGCGCCGCCATACGTGCCGTATTGAGCCAGCCATCCCGCATACAGCTTGCCGTCCGGGCCCACCGAAACCCCCGCCTCAGGCCGGATATACTTGCTCCCGACCTTCTTGATCACAACCGGGTTCCTCTTTCCCACCTGGTCCCACGGCTGCGCGGGATCATACCGCACGATGTCGCCGCCGGCATACGCAACTGCGTAGACCTTGCCATCTACAAACGCTACATCATACACTTCCCCGCCGGAATCGCTCACGGCGCCGGTGTTCACTGCCTTCCGGGTTTTCGGGTTCATGTGCCACAGCGTCTGCCCGAATGTCGGTCCGCCCCACAGGGTGCCATCCGGTCCCACCCGCAGGAAATGCGTGTCCCGCGGCCCGGACTCCGCGGGTATAGGCCTTAGCTTGATCTCCTTGTCGCCCGGCCTGATAACGAAGTAGTCCTGACCTCGCAGGCCGAGCAGATCGCCATTCGACGCCGCCCCGCGCAATCCTCCGCGCAATAGGTCCAGGTCGCATGCAACCTTGATCTCCTTATCGCCCTTCGTGTAGCTGTAGACCGTCTCACCCTGGCGCATATACACGGTGTCGGGCGTCGTCAGACTGATGTCAAACAACCACGCGCCCTTGTCCGGCGGCGGAGTGGGCCAGGGAATCGGCTTGACTTCCGTCAGTTCCTTGCCCTCGAACACCTGCCTTCCCGCAATGAAGTAACCATTCCACACAGCTCCCCGCACGCCGCCGCTCACCGCGGGCGGGGCTGGGCGAAACTTCTTCGTCGCGGGATCATACAGCAGCGTGGTCGGCTTTTCGGTATTGAAGAAGCAGAGGATATCCCCGGACGGGGTCGGAGAAACGTAGCGGAGGTAGAGGTTCGGAGGGGCCGGCGCGCCGCAGTCCTCGACCTCGTATGTCGTCAGATCGAGTGCCCCCAGCTTCCCACCGGGATACGTGCCCCCGTAGATCCTCCCATCAGAGCCCATCGCCATGGTCCAGATGTAGGTCTCCCCCGGGAAGTCCGCCACCTTCACGAACTCCATCTTCTTCAGATCGAATATCATGAAGACGCCATCGTAGAACGTGCTGACGACGAGCCTGTCACCAGGTATCTCATTGAGGCCCCACGCGCCCGCGCCTGCAGGAGCACGATACACCTTCGCGGTGTCGTTCTGATAGTCTACGAAAATCAGTTCCGCGCCCGAGTTCTCGTTCATATTCGATAGCACGAGCATCTCCCGGCCCGTCGCTCTGTCTTTGACCATCAGGCACGCCAGGACGTTCTTGGCGCGACATGGCTGCCCCAGCAGCTCCAGCCTGGCGGCATCAGCGCCTCCATTTACACCTGCGATGGCAAGTCCGGCAATCAGCATGGCTAGCAGCTTCCCCCACATCTTTGTGTACCCCCACTTATCGTAGCGCTATGGTAACTGAAATCCTGGTTGGCGTAAAGGCCTGGTGTTCGGCATACTCCGTGCGCGCAGTTGTGGAAATGGGCATAAGGAGTCATGCCGGACCGCCAGGTGGGAGATGACCAGAGATGATCGTGGGGATACCGAAGGAGATCAAAGAGCGTGAATACCGCGTCTCGGTAGTGCCTGCCATAGTAGCGTCGCTTGTCAAAGAAGGCCATAGGGTCATAGTCGAGACTGGAGCAGGGCGCGGGAGCGGAATAGAGAATGACGACTACAAGCATGCCGGCGCGGAGATCGTCTGCTCGGCCGAAGAGGTCTTCGGCGAGGCGGACATGATCGTCAAGGTCAAGGAGCCGCTTCCCCCGGAGTATTCGCTGATCCGCGAAGGTCAGGTCGTCTTCACCTACTTCCACTTCGCCGCCAGCGAGGAACTGACTCGCGCGATGGTCGCAGCCAAGTCCATTTGCATCGCCTACGAGACGATAGAGGAAAATGATGGCTCCTTGCCGCTGCTCATTCCTATGAGCGAGGTCGCGGGCCGGATGGCGATCCAAGAGGGCGCTAAGTATCTGGAGCGCCCGATGGAAGGCAGGGGAATCCTTCTTGGCGGCGTCCCTGGAGTTGACCCCGGCAACGTGGCAATCCTCGGAGGAGGGGTTTCCGGCGCAAGTGCTGCCCGCGTGGCTGCGGGACTCGGCGCGCAGGTCGTGGTACTCGATATCAACCTTGACAGGCTGCGCTACCTCTCGGACGTGATGCCCGCCAACGTCACCACCCTCATGTCCAACAGCTACAACGTCCGCGCCGCTCTCAGGAACGCCGATCTCGTCGTTGGAGCCGTCCTTCGCCCCGGAGCGAAGACACCCGTGCTGGTGACTCGTGATATGCTCAAGCTGATGAAGCCGCGAGCGGTTGTCGTAGATGTCGCGGTCGATCAGGGCGGCTGCTTCGAGACGACCCGGCCGACCACGCACTCCAAGCCCGTCTATATGGAGGAAGGCATCGTCCACTACTGCGTCACCAATATGCCCGGCGCGGTTGCGGGAACCTCCACCTATGCGCTCACAAACGCTACGGGCACATACGTCCTTCAGCTCGCCAACAAAGGATGGCAGCAGGCCCTGCGTGAGAGCGCTCCGCTGCGCAGAGGACTGAACGTAGCGTATGGCAAGGTGACGCTTGAGTCCATAGCGGAGCAGTTTGGCTACGAGTTCACAGAGGCCAGCTCCGTCATAGCCTAGCAGGCGGAACGCAAGGTCCGAATAACCTCCCCCGGCCCCTCCTTCGTAAGGAGGGGAGAACCGAGATTTCCCTTAAGTAAGAGGAGACAATCTTAGCTCCCGCCTTGCGAAGGGGGATGAAGGGGGGTTCCCGCAAGCTGCCATTACGTTCCCCGTGGAAGCTCCTCCATAGGTAATGGCCATTCATCGTTGGACGTATTACACTTGGATCACATTCCGCGCGGGTGGATTCGGCTGCGCAGCTTCGGATCGATTCGAGGGCGGAGGCCTGGCAACCAATCTCTAAGAATTTCTGCTGATCTGACCCAGGTCAAAAAACTGTGCGTTTCGATAAGGTAGACTCTGGTTATAGAGATTTAACAACCTCATCAATAGGAGACAGGATCAATGAGTATGTTCTGCTATCAGTGTGAGCAAACCGCCAAGGGGACCGGATGCACCATTCAAGGCGTCTGCGGCAAGGACGCAACGACGGCAGCGATGCAGGATCTGCTGCTATTCGCTGCGGAGGGCATCTCTCAGTATGCCCATCGGGCCGCACAGCTCGGCTCACGCGACCGTGATGTTGATGTGTTCGTCGTTGAGGCGCTTTTCACCACGGTAACCAACGTCGATTTCGACCCGGCGAGGCTGCAGGAACTGCTGCTTGACGGGGCCGATATGCGCGACAGGGCCAAGATGCTCTACGAGGCCGCTTGTGTCAAGGCCGGCAAGACCCCGGAGGCGCTGACGGGCCCGGCTCTCTGGAACCCTGAAAGCAGCATCGAAGGGCTGGCCGCGCAGGGCGCGGAAGTCACCATCCTGAACCGCAAGGCGGCGCTCGGCGACACGATTGCCGGTCTGCAGGATCTGGTGACCTACGGCCTCAAGGGCGCCGCGGCTTACGCTGATCACGCGCACATACTCGGCAAGGACAGTGACGAAGTCTACGCCACATTCCATGAGGGCCTCGACTTCCTCACGAAACCGAACCCGACTGTCGATGAGCTTCTCGGCTGGGCGCTGAAGGTCGGCGAGCTGAACATGAAGGTAATGGAGCTTCTGGATGCCGCCAACACTGGCGCGTATGGCCATCCGGTGCCGACTCAGGTGCGTGTCGAGCCCGTCAAGGGCAAGGCGATCGTCGTCTCGGGCCACGATCTGCTCGACCTCGAGGAGCTTCTGAAGCAGACGGAGGGCAAGGGGATCAACGTCTACACCCACGGCGAGATGCTTCCGGCGCACGGCTATCCCGAGCTTAAGAAGTATAAGCACCTCGTAGGCAACTATGGCGGCGCTTGGCAGGACCAGGTCAAGGAGTTCGACGCATTCCCTGGCGCTATCCTGATGACCACCAACTGCATCCAGAGGCCGCGCGAGAGCTACAAGGGCCGCATATTCACCACGGGCCTCGTTGCGATGCCGGGCGTGGAGCACGTCAGCCGCAAGGACTTCTCGCCGGTGATCCAGGCCGCTCTTGCCGCCGATGGCTTCGCCGAGGACGGCGCGGACAAGACGATCACGGTCGGGTTCGGACACGAGACCGTCATGGGCGTCGCGGGTGCAGTCATCGATGCGGTCAAGACCGGCGCTATCAAGCACTTCTTCCTGATCGGTGGATGCGACGGCGCGAAGCCGGGCCGCAACTACTACACCGAGTTCGCTCAGAAGGTGCCCGAGGACTGCGTGATCTTGACGCTCGCGTGCGGGAAGTATCGGTTCAACAAGCTCGATTTCGGCACCATCGGCGGAATCCCGAGGCTGCTCGACATCGGCCAGTGCAACGATGCCTATTCCGCGATCCAGATAGCGGTTGCGCTTGCGAAGGCGTTCGGGGTCGGCGTGAACGACCTGCCGCTGTCGCTGGTCCTGAGTTGGTATGAGCAGAAGGCGGTTGCGATTCTATTGACGCTGCTCTACCTGGGCATCAAGAACATCCGCCTCGGCCCGAGCCTGCCGGTGTTCATTACTCCGGACGTGCTCAATGTGCTTGTGGAGAAGTTCGAGATCAAGCCGATCACAACTCCGGACGAGGATCTGAAGGCGATCCTCGGCGAGCCCGTCGCGGCCTAGCTAACAAACGTAGATCGTCCGAGGTCTGTAACCCCGGACGCGGTTCCAGGGGTCTGTGGCCCCTCCCTCCCATCACCAGGCGCGGTCTTTACGAAGACCGCGCCTTTCTCATCATAGCTTGGTCGGGTGTGGGAGCGTTTGACGCCGCTCGGCGCTGCGTACAACCACCCTATGAGGAAGTATGACGAACCGGGGTTGGTGGAGGCGGTGATAGAGATCCCTGCCGGCGCGCGCAATAAGTATGAGTACGATGCCGAGCGCCGGGTCTTCCGGCTCGACCGCGTCCTTTACTCCTCCGTGCACTATCCGACCGACTACGGCTTCATCCCGAACACGCTCGCGGAGGACGGCGATCATCTGGACATACTGGTGATCGTCGGGGAGCCCACATTCCCCGGCTGCCACGTGCCCGCGAGGCCGATCGGGGTGCTGGATATGATGGACGTGAACGGCGAGGACCAGAAGATTCTGGCGGTGCCGGTTGGCGACCCGCGGTTCGCTGAGGTGCGGGATATCGACGACCTATCGCCGCACTGGCTGCGCGAGATCGAGAACTTCTTTGCGACCTACAAGACCCTGGAGGACGTCGCAACCACCATGCGCGGGTGGGACCACCGGGACCGCGCGCTCCAGATCATATCAGAATGCACCGCCCGCTGCGCCGCAGCGACCGCGTGCCCCAAGACCTAACATCTCCCGTTCCCACACCTGTTATAATAGAGCCGCTGCAGCAGCCAGCACGGGAGAGACTACAGTGCGCGTGACCGCGGAATTCGTGAAGAGCGTTGCGAAAATGGACCAGTTGCCCAGGGAGCGCCTGCCGGAGATCGCGCTCGTCGGGCGGTCGAACGTCGGCAAATCGTCGCTCATCAACACCCTCACCGGCAACTCGCGTCTCGCACACACGTCGAACAAGCCCGGCCGGACGCAGACGCTGAACTACTACCTGATCAAGCCAGAGGGCGGCAGACCCTTCTACCTTGTGGATATGCCGGGCTACGGCTACGCGGCGATCAACAAGGTCGTCCGGGGCGAGTGGGAGGAACTGATCGGCCGCTATGCGACTTCGCGCGAGCAGCTATGCGGGATCATCCAGCTAATCGACCTCCGCCACCCGCCGCAGCCGCTCGACCACGACGTATCACAGTGGCTCCAGGCTCACGACCAGAACGTGCTCGTTGTCGGCACCAAGGCTGATAAGATCGCCAAGACCAAAGTCCCCGAAGCGATGCTGCAGGTGGCCGAGAAGCTCAACATCGACTCCCGCGACACGCTCGCCTTTTCCGCCCAAACCGGCTTCAATAAGGACAAGGTGTGGGGTTGGATTCTCGAGGCAACAGGCAACAGGGGATAGCTCTCCCCCCGAGGCGCAGTGGGTTTGGGGGAAGTCGTTACGGATCCCTCCG
>MTKY01051357.1_pt1 | contig 12981 bp, 8 predicted proteins | sample 1042731 | NCBI WGS metagenome assembly MTKY01 (sample SAMN06212206, study PRJNA360538) | anaerobic digester metagenome | biome: Wastewater treatment plant; material: sludge; isolation source: anaerobic digester fed with sludge from wastewater treatment plant | place: Denmark: WWTP Soeholt ... | reverse complement strand
GCGAGCACTTTGTCGAGTTCGAGGCCGACACCGGCGCCGACTGGTTCCGCAAGCAGATGTCCCACTTCATCGAGTGCTGCAACACGGGGGCGCAGCCGGTGACCGGGGCGAAGGAGGGCATCGAGTCCACGCGCATCGCCGAGGCTGCCCTCAGCGTCGGCAACCGCCCTGCCATCATCGAGCTGTAGCCTGCATGTCAGGGACTGCAGCGGCGAAGGCAACGACAGAGAACCGCGTGACGCCGCAAGCGGCGTGGACGCGAATGACGCGAATGGGAACGGCAGAGGCAACGACAGAGAACCGCGAAAGACGCGAAAAGGCGCGAAAAGGAACGGCAACGGCGGGCGGCGAAGGAGCCGCGAATGACGCGAATCGGAACGGCAGAGGCAACGGCAGAGAAACCGCGGATAACGCCGATGACGCGGATATGAGCAACGGCCGATGGCCGGCTGGCGTTGCCTCTACCTCCATTCTGCGCGCCTCGTGGCTGGAGTGTTGTCCGTCGTTGCCTTCATCCGCGCTATCGGCGTCATCCGCGGTTGAGAAGCCGTCTGCCGTTCGCCTTTGCCGTTCCTTTCCGTGTTCTTCCGTGTGTTCGGTGGTTGAACAGCCTTTCGTCGTTGCCTTTATTTGCGCCATTCGCGTCATTCGCGGTTGAAAAGCCGTTGACCGTTGCCGTTCCTTTCAGTGTTCTTCCGTGTGTTCCGTGGTTGAACAGCCTTTCGTCGTTGCCCTTATTCGCGCCATTCGCGTTATTCGCGGTTGAAAAGCCGTTGACCGTTGCGTGCTGCGCAGAGCCGGGGTGCATGCATGACGGGAGGAATGAGCAATGCTGCGCATGCTAACCGTTGCCCTCATCGTGCTCACCTCGTCGGCCTGGGCGCATGACTGGGAGGTCCGCTACGCCCAACTCGCGGACCAGACGCCCGAGTGGACGGCGATGGGCCGCGTCCCCGGCTGGCGCATCGATATCTCCGCCGATGGCTCGACGATCGAGATCGATGGCGACGAGGGCCCGTACCGCGGCATCGTGTTGATCGGGCGCCCGTGGGCGGTGCCTGATGCTCGCGCCGTCGAGATCAGCCTCGAGTACCAGACCTTCTGCGCAATATCCACAGAGGAGATGAAGCGCTCCGGCACGGTGCAGTTGATGGCCTTCACCCGCGATGGCTGGGATGCTCTGGCGACCGAACCGGCGAAGGCCGTCGACCTCGCTCTGGCGCCCAAGCCGCTCTGCCAGAAGGGCATTCACGCCCAGGGCGATGATGTGACCGAGTGGCTGCCCTGTATGCAGGAGGCCCGTCTCGGGACGCTCAGCGGCATGGCCCGGCAGCAGGTCATGCTCGCCATCGTCTGGTCCGCCTACCATTTCGAGCCGGAGTGGGCGAAGTTCCGCAACCTGGAGGTGAGCCCCACGCCGCCCAAAGACCTCGAGACGGAGTTCCTCCAGCAGCTCGATCTCGATCGACCCGAACTGGTCGCCGTGAAGGCTGCCCTGGGGCGCGGAGACCCTGGCGCCGCGAAGGCTGCCCTCGTTGCTCACTTCCGCACCCGTGAGCAGCCCTCCCTGCCGCCCCTGCCGACGGATGCCCCCGAATCGGCCATCCGCTCCGCCGATGGCACGCTCAGCCACACATTCACACTGGTCGGCTGTCCGCCGACGACCATCGGCGAGCAGATACGCTGGAACGAGGACCCCCACAACTACGACCAGTGGGCGATCGCGCTGAACCGGCACTACCACTGGCTCTCCCTGGGCCGCGCGTACGCTGCCACGGGCGATGAGAAGTACGCGCGCGAGTTCGCCGCGCAGGTGCGCAGTTGGGTCGAGGCTATGCCCGTCCAGATCGGCTCGACCTACATCGAGGGCCCGTACGTTGAGCCGGGCCTTTCGAACCTCAGCCTCGATGCCGGCATCCGCATGGCGCAGACATGGTGGCAGGCGTATGCCTACTTCAAGGACTCGCCGGGCTTCGATGTCGACACGCAGATGCTCATGCTCCGGTCGTTCTGGGAGCATGCGGTCTACCTGATGGATGAGCGGGTGTGGCACCCGAGGAGCAACTGGGGCGCCATGGAGGTCAACGGCCTGTTCACGCTTGCCGTGATGATGCCCGAGATGCGCGAGAGCCGCCTGTGGCTGGACACCGCGAGGCAGCGCCTCGTCGAGGCCCTCACCGCGCAGGTGTATCCCGACGGCGCGCAGATGGAGTTGGCGCCCGGCTACCACGGGGTGACGCTCAACAACGTCGTCGGGGTCCTCGAGTTGGCTCGGCTCAACAGCGTGGAGTTGCCCCCCGACTTCGCAGCCGGCCTCGAGACGATGTACGAGTATTATGTCGCGATCAGCACTCCTCACGGTCGCACCCCCGCCGTCAATGACTCCGGGTGGGGGGGCGTCGCCGGCGCCCTGCGCAAGGGTGCGGAGCTGTTCCCGCAGCGTCAGGATTTCCTGTACGTGGCGAGCGCCGGCGCGGAGGGCACGCCTCCCGAGAATATCTCCTGGAGCCTGCCGTACGCAGGCTGGCACATGATGCGGACCGGCTGGACACCCGCGGACAAGTACCTGTTCTTCGAGGCGGGACCATACGGCGCCGCGCATCAGCACGAGGACCAACTCAACCTGCTGCTGCACGCAGGCGGGAAGACCCTGCTCACTGAAGGCGGCGTCTACTCGTATGACCGCTCAGAATGGCGCAGGTATGTGCTCTCCAGCCGCGCGCACAACGTCGTGCATGTCGACGGTCTCGAGCAGCAGCGGCGGGGTCTGCGCGAGACGATGACCACCGCCGACCCATACGAGAGCCGCTGGTCTTCCGGCGCCGACTTCGACTATGCCCAGGGCACGTACTCGAGCGGCTTCGGCCCAGAGAGGCAGTTGCGCGTCACCCACACCCGCCGTGTGCTGTTCGTCAAGCCCGACTATTGGATCGTGATCGATTCCTTCACACCGGAGGATGAGCGACAGCACACCTACGAAGCGCTCTTCCACCTGGATGCCGATGATGCCGTGGTTGATGACCAGACACGGGCTGTGAGCGTTGCCGTGGGCGACACCGGCCTGCGGATCATCCCGATTGCCGCCCGGCTACCTCAAGTGGAGATCATCAAGGGGCAGACCGAGCCGGTCGTGCAGGGGTGGCTGCCGACCGGGAGACACAACGAGCTGCGCCCCATCCCGACGGCCGTGTTCCGCTGGGCGGCGACCGGGCCACTCACCGTCGCCTACGCGCTGGTTCCGCGCGAGGGCGCCACCCGGCCCGTGGTTTCCTGCTCGTCACTGCCCGATGCCACCGGGGCCTCGGTGCTCTCCGAGATTGCCCTGGCGAACGGGGGACGCGATCTGCTGGCCGTGGGCGGCGGGGAGATCGTCCTCAACCTGCCGGGCGCTGGTAAGGCAGACGCGGAGGTAACCCTGGTGCGGCTGCGCGAGGATGGCACAATCCGCGCGCGCTTCGATCTGGAGTGATCCTGGCGCTCCCGACATCACCAGCCGCACCTGCGCGGCGGCAGCACGAACTCGCGACCACCCAGGCTACCTGCCACCTCGTCTTCACCCCAATTGGCGTACACGAGTCGCTCACCGAACCGGAGTGCGAGGCAGTGGGCGCACTCCACGGTGCAGTCGGATAGGCCGATGCCTTCGGACAGCGCCACCGTCTCCTCCGCCGTCGTGTTCGGCAGGAACAGGAGCGCGAAGCTGCTCATGCACTCCCCTGCGTGGTAGTGCGTCTCCGAGCCATCGGCGACTTGCATGAACTCAAAGCGCGTGGTGTCATACATCGTGTTCCTTCGGCGGAAGATCGCAGGCACGCCGGGAACATGGTACAGGCGCAGCATGTGCGAACCGCGGGCGACATATCCCATGCGGTCATCCACGTTCAGCCACGATGTCTTGTGCGATGCGCCCTGCGCCGGGGCCAGCGCCCCCGGTGCTCCCCGGTACGTCCGGCGCTGATCCTGGAATACCCAACGCGGGTCATCAACAAGCACCACATTCCCGCTGATTGCGCGAGAGATGTCCACATCTGCCAGCGCCATCCGGCGCTCCAGGTAGACACTCTCGCCATCCGGCAGAGCTATCCATGCGCAGTCCTGCTCGACCTTCCCGCTGCACCAGTCCAGCCTCATCATCACGCCGAAGCCGCCACCGGCCTGGCAGGTGTGGCTCTCCAATACGCGCGGGGCAGCAGGCTCGGTATCATCCCCGTCCCCGACCTCCCGCACCTCGCCAATGGGGCTCAGCGGCATCGGGTAACAGATGACGTCGCGGTCCAGCGGCATGGTGAAGCCCATCACCCGTGGCGGCTCGATACGGCTGTGCCAACTGACGCTCGTCAGCGTTCGTGCGGTGCGCTGGACGGCGAACATGCCGTCCTCAGATATGTGCACTCCGCTGAGTGCTTGCTCGATCCTGGCATCTTCGACGGCCTCTCCACCATCCCCGAACAGCCGCCACATCAGGTAGTTCTGAGGTAGACCCCATGTTGTGCCGAGGTCATACGTGCACCCGAGCCACCCCGTTATTGGCATCTCCGGCCGTCGCTCCAGCATCGTCTCGATGACAGACAGCGCGCGCAGGAAGCAGGCCTTCCGCAGCGGGTCGGGCCGCAGTGGGATCAGGTTGCATGCCTGGAAGAACGAGTCGATCCGCCGCGGCGTGTAGTCTGTCCCCTGCGGGTACAAGTGCGTGCCGTCAGGGAGCATCATCGCGACCAGCCGGTCGAGCACCGGCTCCGCGTTGAATGTGACCGCCTCCGGCAGCGGCAATTCCGCCAGCCGGTAGGCGATGGCGCTGCGCACCATCTCGGAGATCGCGGCCATGTAGTCCGCGTGCACGAAGCCGTGGTTCTCGACCGTGAAATCGCTCAGAGCGTTGGGCCCGGTGAGCCACTCCCGGAGCGGCCTGCCGTCAACGATGCGCTCGCTCTGGATGTCCGCGGCGGTGGCGTATGCGGTGATCATGTACTCGTTAGCCTTCTCCTGCCACTGGTCCCGCCGGGGATGGCCCCTGAGCATACATGCGGCCACCGCGATGCCCCCGCCGGTCCAGTGGAGAGCCGGCGCCTGCGTATCATCATACAACTGCGCCGGCGCCGGCTCTCCAAGGAATCGGTCTGCCTCGTACTCAATAATCCTGGCGATCAGCGCCTGCGTCTCGCCTTCGAGCTGCTCCCACCACAACCATGCCGCCATGCCGAGCAGGTAGAGTTCCCTGCCCGAGCTGAACTTGCTCCACTCCTCGGCCGCGCCGCCGAAACGATGGTTCCCGGTGACCGTCCGGATCATCCCTATGGATGCCCGCTGCAGGTTGGCCGACTCAACGGCCTCCAGCGCGCCGAAGCGCGTCAGCACCGAGAACGCAATCGCGCTGCCGGCCAGGAAGTAGTTCGTGTATCCGGCGGGGGCGGTGGGGGCAAACACACCCTCCTCCGTGATGCCCGCCTCGTCGCGGTCGGTGGACGCCCGCGCCAGATTGCGCTCCGCCTGCTCGCGCAGCAGCCGCAGGAGTCGCGGCCCGATGGCTCCGGAGAGGTCCTCGTTCGGGAACACGGGTGTCTCTACGTCGTACATGTCCGCCGGGCCTTCACGCATCTGTGCTCGCTCTCCCTTGCTCCGTCTCGGCCGGCCACACGCAGCGCCGATCTCATCCGGGAGTTGCCCATTGCGGGGGCGTCCACCTTCCACGGTTGGAGACCGCGCGACGGCGGGGGAGGAAGAGGTGCGGGTGACGTGGAATCGCGTCAACGCACCCGACGGCAAACGTACACGACGGCAAACGTACACGACCTGGCACCATCCGGAGGGCACGCCATGTCCGACGCCCGATATGACACCTACATGGGCCACGGCCCGAGCAAGCTCCCGCACTGGGAGCACTGGTCCTGCCCGGATGCCGAGACGTACCTGACAGGCATTGACTACTACGACCACCCGCGGCTGTGTCGGGAGAAGCTCCAGGAGCTGTATCCGCAACTGGGCCTGCCCGTGCCTGCCGGCGACGACCCTCTCCCGCGACCCGAACTGAGCGTCGAGGATGGCCCCACCGCGAACCACGATCGCCACACCGTCCGCTGGGGAGCGGGGGAGAGCGGCACCTTCGAGCACGGGGAGGCCTACTTCCATTCGCCCGAGGAGGTCTTCGCCTTCAGCCCGCTTGAGAAGGCCGACTTCACCGAGTGGCGGCATGTGGTGATGAACTGGGACTTCTCCAGCGAGGAGGTCATCTACGAGAAGCTGCGGGGCAGCTACCCTGCGGCGTGGGGGGACACCGCGCCGGAGGGCTCATCGGCATCGGTCGGCTTCTACAACACCATCTTCATGTGGCCGCTGTTGACCTTCGGCTGGGAGCTTTTCCTGGAGTGCTGTCTCGACCCGCGTTTCGAGCGCGTGATGTCGGAGTTCACCGAGATCAACCGACGCGTCTTCCGGGCCTCTGCGCGCCTGCCGGTCAACTTCGCCATCTGCCACGATGACATCGTCACCACCCGCGGCCCGGTCTGCTCCCCGGCATGGATGCACAAGTACGTCTACCCGGTCTACGAGGAGCTGTGGGACATTCTCGCCGAGGGCGGCGTGCGCGTCATCTTCATGTCCGACGGCTGCATGGACCAGTGCGCCGACGACATCATGGCGCTTGGGGCGCTGGGCATTATCAGTGAACCCTACACCGACTACAAGGCTATCGCGCGCCGGTACGAGAACCCCTTCCTGGCCGGCGAGGGCGACAACCGCATCCTGATGCGCAACCGGCCTGACGAGGTCCGCGCGATGGTTGACTCGATGGTCGAGACCGCGCGGATGTCGGGCGGCTATCTGATGTGCATCGGCAACCACATCCCCTGGAACGTCCCCCCGCCGGCGATCAAGCTCTATCTGGACCTGTCGGACGAGCTGGCGTACCGGTAGGCGCACGGCCCGGAGGATAGTGCCTCCGCACGGCGAATTCCTAATCAAGCGGATCCCGCACGACCGAATCGGGGAAGCCTATACTGTACGCGAGTTGATTGGGCAGCGCCATTGGCGGACTGGTGGCGTTGCGGAATGTGCGGAGGGGTGAGGCCCGACTACAGCGGAAGCTTCGAGGACTGATGGCTCAGACGGGCGCATCGCCCCGATCCCACCAGCCCGGAGGAGAGAATCTGTATGGCTGCCTCGGAACTCAGCCAATCTGAGGCCGACGCTCTCACGGCAATGCCGAAAGTGCGCGAGGATGACACTGCCTGGCGCTATCCGGAGCTCGGCGGGGCGATCTCTCTCCCTCTGCTGTCGGAGGACCACCGCGAGCGTTTTCTGCTTGACGTGAGTCGAGGCCGCATCGAGTTGGCACGTGAGAAGCTCCAGAACCGGGCTCGCCAGGTCGTGATCCTGGTCCGCCTTGATGTTGGCGGCCCCATGCACAGGAACCCGGATGATACGGAGGTACCGTGCCCACACATACATCTCTATCGCGAGGGCTATGGCGACAAGTGGGCATTTCCGGTGCCTGCCGAGCACTTCGCCACATTGGATGACCAGTGGGAGACATACCTGGATTTCCTTGCGTTCTGTAACGTCACCGAACCCCCAAATGTCGACAGAGGGTTGTTCGCATGATAAACGAGGTTGAGGCACTCATACGTGACTACGTCTCCTGGCTCCAGGACAAGACGGTGGTTCACCAGGTTTCCGATCAATGGGTGGCAGTCACAACGCCGCACCTGGACCGGCAGAACGACTACCTCAGGATCTACGTCACGAAGCGCAACGGAGGCTTCCGCCTCACCGACGGGGGCTACATCATTGATGACCTCGAGCACGGCGGCTGCTCTCTATCGACACCCAAACGTGAGGAACTCCTCGCGACGACACTGGCGGGCTTCGGTGTCCGCAATCAGGATGGCGAGCTGATGGTGGATGCTACTGCCGACAGTTTTGCCGTGCGCAAGCACAACCTCGTGCAGGCGATGTTAGCAGTCAACGACCTCTTCTACCTTGCTCAGCCCACGGTCCTGGCTCTGTTCCACGAGGACGTGACCAGCTGGTTAGAGGACAACGACATCAGGTACTTCAGCAACTTCAAACTCACCGGGACAACGGGATACGATCACCACTTCGACTTCGTGGTGCCCAAGTCCCGACAGATGCCCGAGAGATTCCTCCAGGCTATCAACAACCCGAACAGGGACATGGCACAGATGATCTCGTTCAAGTGGGTTGACACACGCGACGTGCGCCAGCCCGGCTCGCGCGCGTACGCGCTGTTGAACGACCAGGAGCGACACGTCTCGCAGGCGGTGCTCGACGCCATGGTCAGCTACGAAATACGGCCCGTGCTCTGGAGCCAACGTGAAGACCTCCGAGATGAGCTGGCTGCCTGAGCGCGGTGAGCAACAGATGCAGGCTGCAGATGGTGGGCCCTTCCGTGCAGTGCCGTCGGATGCGAGTTGTCGCAGACCAACGTCGGCGGTTTCGTCTACTCCGTACCGGGCGGGGCGAGTTGGGAGTGTCGGGGATGGGGTACTGGGGCACCACCAATGCGAACGCCCTCCGGCGCGCAGTGCCAGCGGGTGTGCTGGTCGCCTCGCTGGCACTGCTTGACATCTCAGCAGCGCAGGAGCCGCGGCCACCCGGCTCGGAGCGCATGCAGGCTCGCGCGCGGTCGCTCATCGAACGCTTTGCCCGTGGCGAACAGGTGACCATGATCGCGTTCGGTGACTCTCTGACTGCCGGATGGGGCACGGAGGGCCATGACACCTATCATCGGGTCGTCGCAGACGTGCTCCAGTACCGCTTCCCCGGGAGCACGCTCACCCTCGTCATATCCGGCCATCCAGGGGAGACCACCGAAGACGCGCTTGGCAAGCTCGATCTCGAGGTCATCGCCCACAAGCCCGACCTGGTGCTGATCCAGTTTGGCGGCAATGACAAGGGATGGGGGCGCGACGTCGGCAGCTTCAGGACCGACCTCGCGAGACTGCTGCGACTGACGGCCGAGGGCACTGACGCCCTGGTCATCGCCTGTCTGCCGCCGATAGTCGATGAGAATCCCCGCAACGAGTGGAATGAGACCGCCAGGGAGGTTGCCGCCTCCGAGGGCATCCCCGCCACCGACTTCGACCGCGCCATCCGTGACGCGGACCCCGACTTCCGTGGGCCTTTCCCGTATGGGAGCCACCCAGACGGCTTCACCCACTTCGTGATGGCGAAGGAGGTCCTCAGGGCGCTCGACGCGGCCGCGGGCATCAAGCCGCATCTTCACGTGGATTTCGCAACAGGTCCGGTCCTCGCCGCCGGCGAATCCCACACCGTCAGCGCCGCGCTCTGGAACAGCGACGATGAGCCTCTTGTCTGCCAGGTCCGCACGGACTGGCCTGGTCGGCAGATGGACGGGGAAGTCACAGTCGAGCCCGGCGGTGTGCAGGGCATCTCCCACGAGATTGCCCTCCCGCTGCAGCCGTTCGACGGCCACTCCTATCGCTTCCCGGTGCGCATCATGGCGCGCGGCGGCGGCTTCGGCGCGATTGATCTCTGCTGGCTGGCCGTCGCCCCCGCGATCACAGTCGACCGCGCAGACGGTGACACGGTGGACGGGAACGCCCTGACGTGGCACCCGATCCCACCTGATCGCTTCACCATGGGCAGACACCACTGGTTCGGGCCCGCCGATCTCGAGGCCCGCTTTGCCGTCGTCACCCTGCCCGACCGTCTGCACTTCGTGATCGAGGTCACCGACGACAGCGTCTCGGTCGCCGACTTGCTTGATCCCTCGCAGGGCGACTCGGCCGAACTCTACCTGGACCTTCGGCCTGATGAGGACCAGGGCAAGCCGATCTATGACGACTCGGTGCTGGCAATGCAGATTGTCCCGCCGGCGCGGGCGGATGCCGTGGCTCAGTGGCAGAGCATGCAGGAGTTGCCCGAGGACCTGACGGGGATCGAGGTCACATGCACACTCGCAACGGGTGGATACAGAGCGATCGTGGACGTGCCGCTTGCCCCGATCATCGCGCGTCGGGGCGAGCAATGGAGCGGTCTGGGCTTTGACATCGGCATCAACGACGCCGACTTCGGCCAGACTCGCGACAGCCAACTGATGTGGACCGGCCACCCGGACAATTACCTCAACCCGGCCTACCTGGGCGGGCTATACCTCGATCCCACCGGTCCCAACACGACCAGGAGAACTCTGCAGTGACTTGGCTCAGGGAGGGTCTGACATGACCATACACTCATCAGCTATCAGTAGATGTATCGCGTTGACTGCGCTTGGTCTCGTGTTCGCTCAGGTCGCGTTCGCGCAGGACCCCGGCGACCTGCCCGCGAGCCTGATCGCCCCTGATGCCGTTCTGTCTCGTGTCCGCGGGGAGTACAGCTTCACCGAGGGACCGGCTGTCGCGGCTGACGGCAGTGTGTTCTTCACCGACATCCCACCTAATCGCATACACAAGTGGTCGCCTGACGGCACCGTCGTCCTGTCCCGTGAGAGTACCAACGGCACAAACGGCCTGTTCTTCGACAGCCGCGGGAACCTGGTCGGGTGTGAGAGTGGAACCGGCCGCATCGTCTGCATTGATCCATCCGGCCAGCTCAGTGTTCTCGCCGAGGGGTACAACGGCACCCGCTTCAATGCCCCCAATGACATCTGGGTGGCTCCGGACGATGGCGTCTACTTCAGCGATCCGCTGTACAGCCGTGGCGAGCGGGCCCAGGGCGGCGAGCATGTCTACTACATCGCTCCAGATCGTTCACAGGTCATCCGCATCATCGATGACATGGTCAAGCCCAATGGTCTGATCGGCACGCCCGATGGCACGCTCCTCTACGTGACTGATCCCGGCGCCGGGAAGACCTACCGCTATGCCATCGGCGAGAAGGGCGCGCTGACCGACAAGACGCTCTTCTGCGAGGTTGGAGGAGACGGGATGACCATCGACGCGCAAGGGAATGTCTACATCGCCTCGACCGACATCCTGATCTTCGACCCCTCCGGGGCCCAGATCGGCATCATCGACATCCCCGAGCGCCCGACGAACATCACCTTCGGCGGGCCGGAGCGCGACATCCTCTTCATCACCGCACGTACCGCGGTCTACACGCTGAAGATGGCCGTCACCGGAGCGCAAAGCCCCAGCACCACCGGCGAGTAGGGCTCCGGACACGGCAACGCCGGAGCGCACCCGCTGCTCCGGCGTCGAGGCGTCTACGGATAGCAGGCTACACGTGCACGTACATCTCCCAGTCCTCGATGTTGACCGGCAGCGGCGCGCCCAGCTTGATCGACTCGATGGCCCGCAGGCTCAGGTAAGTCGCCTGCATGCCGGCCATCTCGTCGCATGGGGATGGGGTGTCGTTGATAAGGGCGTCACAGAAGGCATCCAGCAGGTTCTGGTGGCCCTTGTCCGGGAACACGTACTTGAACTCGCCGGTCTCCGCGAAATGTGTGCCCATCGCGTCGATTTTGGCCAGGTAGCCGGCATGGCCGCCTTCCCCGCCGGCCTCCGGGAACTCGTCGCCCTGCAGGTCGAACTTCTTCACGGTCTGCTCGCCGAGGCCGTAGTACTGATTCTCGACGAAGCACTCGCTGCGGAAGAGCTTGCCGTTGTGCTGGACCTCCAGCAGCTCCTTGGGGTACTCGAAGGTGCCGCAGGAGCTGAAGAAGATACACGCGATAGCCCCGCCTGCGAACTCCATGTTGATGACATAGTTGACGCGGGTGCTGCCGACGGCGGATATGCGCACCGGGCGGTCCTCGAGCAGCCACGGGATGATGTCGAGCCAGTGGCAGCCCTCCCCGATGATCTGGCCGCCGCCCTCCTTCCAGTCAATGTGGATGCCGCCGTAGGTGCGGCTCTCGTCATTGATGCGCATCATCACCATCGTCTGGTTTTCCTCGGCCCATTTGGGGCGGCCCTGCTCCTGGGCGTAGACGCGGGCCTCGCCTGCCGGGCTGTCGCGGTGCGCCATATACGCCGCCTTGAGGTCGACGATGGCCGGGCAACAGCGACGGTTGTAGTCCACACAGAGCTTGACGCCCTGCTCCCTGACCAGCCGGATGACTTCGTATGACTCCTCCATCGTCATCGTCATCGGCTTCTCGCAGAGCAGGTGCTTGCCGGCCTCTATCGTCTCACGGATATAGAACATGTGCATCTCATGTGGGACTGACAGGATGACCATGTCGACCTCCGGGTCGGCGAGCATCTCCCTGTAGTCGGCCGTGACCTTGTGCGCCCCGAAGCCCTTCGCGGCATCCTGTCCCGACTGACTCCGCGACGACGCGTGCCACAGCACGGCCTTGTCTGAAGCCGCGATGTTGGGCATGTGCTGGGCCTGGGCGAACTTTCCGCAACCGATAATCCCTACTCGTACCTGGTCCATGGTGTTCACCTCTATGTTGGTGGGTGTGTGCTCTTTTCGTGACCTCTCTGCGATGCGTCCGTCGGCATCGGGAAGGGCGTCGGAGATGCCTCTCGGCCGGCACCTCCCGACAGCGGCAACCGTCTCACACGTCGGGTAGGTCGGGCTTCCAGCCCGACATCCTCGTCGGGCTTGTGGTCTGACATCGTGGTCGGGCTGGAAGCCCGACCTACCCGGCTCCGACGTGACCGGCTGCGGCGAACGGGGCACGCCTTCCCTCAATCTCTCCCATCCCTCGTCCCTGCCAGATGGTCTACTTCCCGCATCGCGTCAGCAACCTGCTCAGCGGTGAACTCCTCATTCAGGCCGAAGGAGGCCTTCCCGCCCGCGCCGACGATGCCCTGACAGTGCTCGACCAACTCCTTGCTGCCGATGTCGGCCAGCCCGAAGTCAGCAAAGCACGTCGGCAGGCCCACACTGCGGTTGAAGTCGATGACCTCGTCGATCTCCTCGGTGCCGCAGCCGAACAGCACCAGGTTCACCAGCGTCCCGAAGGCCACCCACTCACCGTGGATAAGTTCCTTGCCGCACCGTGGATGATTCGCCAGGTGCAGCGAGTGGTCGCCGCCGACGAGCCCGCAC
>MTKY01056908.1_pt1 | contig 12995 bp, 12 predicted proteins | sample 1042731 | NCBI WGS metagenome assembly MTKY01 (sample SAMN06212206, study PRJNA360538) | anaerobic digester metagenome | biome: Wastewater treatment plant; material: sludge; isolation source: anaerobic digester fed with sludge from wastewater treatment plant | place: Denmark: WWTP Soeholt ... | reverse complement strand
CCATTTTTGATGTGGCGTACGATGAAATGGTTGTGGTGCGCGACATTGAATTTTACAGCCTGTGCGAACATCATATGCTGCCTTTTGTCGGTCGGGCGCATGTGGCGTATATTCCATCCAATCGTGTGATCGGTCTGTCAAAAATTCCCCGCGTTGTGGATCTGTTTGCCCGCCGCCTGCAGGTGCAGGAACGCATGACGCGGCAGATTGCCGATTTGCTGTATGAATTGTTGCATCCCCGCGGCGTGGCTGTGGTGGTGGAAGCCCTGCACCTGTGTTCCATGATTCGGGGCGTTAAAAAGCATGATTCCCGCATGACCACTTCCACCATGCTGGGAACCTTTAAAACCGATCTTGCGCTGCGGATGGAGTTTTTGGATAATATTTCCCGCTCGGCTGAACCGCTTCACTTCTAGCGGCGCTCATAGTTCAAAACGGAAACGAGGAATCGCCACGGTGTTGAAACTGATCATCGCGGCGATTTGTTTTAACGATACCCCGGAATGAGGGTCGATCAGGTCGGGCAGGAGTTCGCTCACGGGGATGGCGAGGTAGGCGTGAGTCCACAGGTTCTCGTCCACAACAAGATCATTGAACACCACGATATCCAGATCGATGGTGCGGGGGGCATTTTTATCCTCTGAGCGTTTTCGTCCCAGCTCGTGCTCAATTTTGCGTAAAACCTGGTATTTGAGGTTTTCCTGTGAAAAATCAGTTTTAATATGCAGAGCAGTATCCAGAAAATCGGGGCCGGTACTGCCAACCGCTTTGGTTTCCCAGGTTGTCGACACTTCAAGAACGTGGCAGCAGGAACAGAGCAGGCGCAGAGCACGATGCGTGTTCGTCTCTGGCTGGATGTTGGACCCGACAATCAGGTAGGCGTCGTTCATACCGGCGGCGATTTGAAGCGTTCGATCTCCACCCCGACAGAGCGGGAGAATCGAACCGCGCCCGGCTTTTCCACCCGGACGCAAACACCGCTGACGCCGGGGGTTTTCAACAGCCAGTCGGCAATGTCCGTTGCCAGCGCTTCCACAGTGAAGCGGTTGGCGTTTTCCGCCAAATCCATCACGCCTTTGGCTGCCGTGCGGTAGTTGACGCAGTCTTCGATATTATCTGTCCGGGCGCCGCGGCTGATATCGGTATACATGACGATATTGATCAGAATATCCTGCCGGTTTTCACGTTCTCGCTCGCTGATTCCAATGACGCCCCGAACCAGCAGGTCTTTGATGAGTACTTTGTCCATGCTCGCTCCTTGCTTCATACCAGATGGCGTCCGCCATCCAGATGAATTATCTCTCCAGTGATGTCTGCCGGCCCAGCCAGCAGGAATTCGACAGTTTTGGCAACCTCTTCCGGTGATCCCCAGCGGCGTGACGGTACCGGCTGAAGAATAACCGCTGAATCAGCCATATCGGCAGGGGGAAGAATGGCACCCAGGGCAACGCCATTTACGGCAATGCGCGGCGCCAGCGCCTGTGCCAGGGAACGGGTGAGCGCCGCCAGCGCAGCCTTGCTGATCGTGTACGGAAAGTGATCCTTTCCTGGACGGAGCGCCCGCCAATCCAGGATGTTGACAATACGCCCGCGCTCATTTGCCGGCAGCTGGCGTGCAAAGCCCTGTGAAATGAGAAACGGGGCGGTGAGGTTGATCTGCAGGTGCAGATTCCAATCATCGATGCCGGTCGTGTCCCATTCGAGGGGTTGAAAAATGGCAGCACTGTTGACAACCGCGAATAACTGCGTCTGTTTGAACAGGGAAGCCATCATTTCCGTCACCTGCTCCGGACGGGAAAAATCCGCCTGCGAAAGAATGACCCGGCGGCCAAGACGGTGAATCTCACCGGCGGTGGTCTGGATTTCCTCCGCCGAACGGTGGAAGTGCAGCGCCAGGTCTGCGCCAGCCTGCGCCAAACCGAGGGCAATGCCGCGGCCAATGCGCTGGGCGGCGCCGGTAACGAGGACGGTTTTTCCGGCTAAAATCATACCCATATTGTACACAGGTTTGAAGGCGCTGCGCATGGGGGACAGGCTGCGCAGGCAGGTTTGAACATATAATTAACCGGCAGACATGAAAACCACTTTAATCGAACCTCAATACAAAGTTGATTTTGTCCCCCTGGGCGACTGCGCCTTGCTGGTCCGCTGGCCGGAAAGGATTGATATGGAGATCAACCGCCAGGTTCACCTGCTGGCGGAGCGCATCGAACAGCATCCCTTCACGGGATGGACCGAATGCATTCCCGGGTACAGCACCCTGGTCATCGTCTACGCGCCAGAGTTGGCGGGTTATGCGGATGTCAGGCGGAGCGTGCAGGCGGAAATGGCCGGCAGAGCTGCGCGCACAGCGATTGAGCGGGAGTTGATTTGTATACCGGTTGTCTATGGCGGAGACGAGGGGCCAGATCTGGAAGGGCTGGCGAGGGAATGCGGGTTGTCCCCCGGGGAGGTGGTAGATATTCACTGCAGCAGCGTTTACCAGGTATATATGATTGGTTTCCTGCCGGGTTTCCCCTACCTGGGCAAGGTGGACTCACGCATTGCGGCTCCGCGCTTGAACACCCCACGGGTGCGGGTGCCGGCTGGTTCAGTCGGGATTGCAGGGGAGCAAACCGGAATTTATCCGTGCGATTCCCCCGGCGGGTGGCGAATCATCGGGCGGACGGAAGCAGTGCTCTTCGATGCTTTACGGGAGGTACCCTGCCTGCTGCAGCCAGGTGACCGGGTGATGTTTGAGGCGGTGAAGCGATGATGCTGACAGTTCTGGAGATTGGACTGCAAGCCAGCATACAGGACGCCGGACGGAAGGGATACCGGCGGGTGGGGGTTCCGGCTTCGGGATTCATGGATCCATTTGCCGGGCGCGTGGCAAACCTGCTGGTTGGAAACCCGGAAGGCAGCGCATTGATCGAAACAATGATGGGTTCTATCAGCGTTCAGAGCGATGTGGATTGCCTGGTGGCAGCCTGTGGCGTGGGGTATGAACTGACCGTGCGCGGAGAAAGTTTTCCGCTCTGGATGACGGTGCTTGCAAGAGCCGGGGAGCGCATTTCGCTTGATTACCGGGGCGGTGCCTGGGGATACCTGGCGGTGAGCGGGGGGCTTGCTGCCGGCCTGGCGCTTGGGTCGCGATCGACGTTCACCGGTGGAGGAACGTCGGCTTTTGGCGGGAAAATTCTGGCTGCCGGGGACTGCCTGCCTACCGGCAGTCCGGCTGGCGAATGGCGAATGCGAGCCGGTGAATGCCTGGAAATGAATCTGGACGAATTCTATGACCCTGGCCGGCCGGTGGGCGTGATTCCGGGGCCGCACCGCGATGATTTCAGCCTGGAATCACTGGATCGATTTGTCGCATCGCCATACGTCATTTTGCCGGTTTCGAACCGCATGGGATACCGGCTCCAGGGCGAGGCTTTGGTGCGTAAAGAGCCGCGAGAAGTGTTGTCCATGGGCATGCTGCCGGGATGCATCCAGGTGCCTGCCAGTGGACAGCCTATTGTGCTGCTGGCAGATGCACCCGCCAGCGGGGGATATCCGATGGCGGGGTGTGTCTGCCAGGTGGATCTGCCCGCTCTGGTGCAGCGTATACCGGGTGAGAGCGAGGTGTGCTTTGCCTGGCAACCGGTGGAAGACAGCCAGCGGGCTTTTACCAGGCTCTGGCGTCAGGTGCGCATGGAATTATCAATGGATTAAGCCTTGAGGAGGCCGGATGCGAACTCATAAGCGGACGATCGATTTGAATTGTGACCTGGGAGAGGGGTTTGGCGTTTACCCTTCTTTTCAAGACGAAGCCATGATGGCGCTGATTACGAGCGCCAATATTGCCTGCGGTATGCACGCAGGGGATCCGGTGATCATGGAAAAAACCGTTCACCTGGCTGTGTCGCACGGGGTGGGGGTGGGAGCGCACCCAGGATACCCGGATTTACTTGGGTTTGGGCGGAGGGAGATGGCGCTTGCAGCGGAGGATATCTATGCCTGCGTTCTGTATCAAATTGGCGCGCTAAACGCGTTTACCCGGCAGCATGGCGTACCGCTTGCGCATGTAAAACTCCACGGCTCGCTGTATAACCGGGCAGCACGCGACCTGGCAGCAGCCCAGGCGGTGATTAAAGCAGTGAAGGATTTTGACAGCGGATTGATCCTGATGGGGCTGGCAGGGTCGCATTTAATCAGGCTGGCGCGGGAGGCTGGGTTGCGGGCGGCGGCGGAGGGATTCCCCGACCGGGCTTATGAGCCTGACGGCAGCCTGCAGCCGCGCTCACAGCCGGGGGCGGTGCTGCACCACCCGCAGGAAATAGCCAGGAACGCCTTAACGCTGGCCCGGGAGGGAATCAGCATAACGCGTGAGGGAAAAACAGATTACATTCCGGTTGATACTTTGTGTCTGCACGGCGATCATCCCGACGCGGTGGAAAATGCCAGGGCAGTACGTTCCATGTTGGAAGATGAGGGCATTTTGATCCGGCGCATGGAGGGGTAAGCCGGGAAGAAGTTCGTATTCGGATGGCATCCGGCTGGTTTTATCTTTTGTTGAGACAATATCCCCGGAAATACTTGACAAAAACAATCCACAATATATAATATAGATACCCCAACCCATACGGGGGGGGTAGGGAGAGGATCATGGATCATGATGATATTCTGCTGCGGTTAAAGAATGCGGAGGGTCACCTGCGCGGCGTTCAACGCATGGTGGAGGAAGGGCAATATTGCATCGATGTCATCCGGCAAATTCAAGCCGTCCAGGCTGCGTTGAACCGCATCAATGCGCTGATCCTCGAAAACCATCTGAACTCGTGCGTGATCACCGCCATTCAGGGGGAAGACCGGGAGGAACGCGAGCGGGTTCTCAAAGAAATTACAGATGTCTATGTAACAGCTACAAAAGTTTGATTGGAGGAAGGATGAAAACCATTACCTATCATATTCCCGCTATTTCGTGCAGTCACTGCATCCACACTATCAAGACGGAATTGCTTCAACTGGTTGGTGTGAACAGCGTGGACGCTGATCTGGGGCGCAAGGAGATTATTGTGCATTACGCAGAACCGGCTTCGCCTGAGAAAATTGAAGGCTTATTAAAAGATATCAATTACCCACCTTCAAACGGATAGGGAGATACATCCTTCCTGGAGGAAGCATGGCTGAGTCGAAGCATATTCTGCTGCCGGTGACCGGCATGACATGCGCCAACTGTGTGGCAACCATTGAGCGCAACCTGAAGCGCATGGATGGGGTTTGCAGCGCGTCCGTCAACCTTTCCACGGAGCGGGCGGCGGTGGAGTTCGATCCACAAGTGTTAGGCGTGGACCAGATTATCTCCCGCGTCCAGCAGGCGGGTTATGATGTAGCCCGCGGGGAGTTTCACCTGGACTTGCGGCGCATTGGCGACGGCAGCGACGCTGCGCGGCTGGAAAGGGCGCTCAGGAAGCTGGACGGCGTCCTTGAGGCGCACGCAAACCTGAGCACAGACCGGGTGGACGGAGTTTATGTGCCCACGCTGACAAGCCAGCAGGACATACGCAAGGCTGTATCCAACGCGGGGTTTGATGTGCTTGAAGCCGAAGGCCAGATGGAAGATGTGGAAGCCAGCGCCCGTGCGCGAGAGATTAGCCGCCAGAAAAGGCTGCTGATCGTTGGCCTGGTTTTCACCATCCCGCTTTTTCTCCTTTCCATGGCGCGCGACCTGGCGCTGCTGCCGGCGGCGTGGGCGCATGCCGGGTGGATGAATGGATTAATGTTCGCACTGGCAACGCCGGTGCAATTCTATGTGGGCGGGCAGTATTACAGTGGAGCATATAAAGCTCTGCGCAGTAAATCCGCCAATATGGACGTGCTCATTGCCATGGGGTCATCAGCAGCCTATTTTTATTCCATCCCGGTGATGCTTGGTTTACTGCCGGGACACGTCTATTTTGAGACCGCGGCGGTCATTATTACGCTAGTGCGCCTTGGAAAACTGCTTGAAGCCAGAGCAAAAGGTGGAACCAGCGAAGCCATCCGCAAATTATTAAGCCTGCAGGCAAAAACCGCGCATGTATTGAAGGACGATTCCGAGACGGAGGTTGCGGTTGAGCAGATTTTCCCCGGAGATTTGCTTCGCGTCCGTCCGGGTGAAAAAATTCCGGTGGATGGCGTGGTGGTGGAAGGCCAATCCGCCGTGGACGAATCCATGCTCACCGGCGAGTCGCTGCCGGTGGATAAAAGCGTTGGGCAAAAGGTGTTTGGCGCAACCCTTAACCGGACCGGGCAGCTGAAGATGGAAGCCACACGGGTTGGAAAAGATACTGCACTGGCGCAGATCATCCGCCTGGTTGAGGAAGCCCAGGGCAGCAAGGCGCCAATTCAGAAACTGGCGGATCAGGTATCCGCAGTGTTTGTACCTGCGGTACTGCTGATTGCGCTTGGAACGTTCCTGGCATGGTTATTTATCGTTCCCCCTCCGCCAGCTGGCGGGGACATGAGCCAGTTCACCCGCGCTCTCATTCACAGCGTGGCGGTGCTTGTGATTGCCTGCCCGTGTGCCATGGGGCTTGCCACTCCCACTGCCATCATGGTCGGAACGGGACGGGGCGCCGGAATGGGCATACTGTTTCGCTCCGGCGAGAGCCTGGAGCGCGCGGCTCGCATTCGCCGGCTGGCGTTGGATAAAACCGGGACATTGACACGCGGTCAGCCAGCTGTGACGGATATCAGCTGCGATGGTTTTTCCGGCGGAGAAGACGAATTGCTTCGCCAGGCAGCCAGCCTGGAACGGGGCAGCGTGCATCCGATCAGCGAAGCGCTGCTTGCGGAAGCCAACCAGCGCGCGCTGGTGTTGGATGATCCGGAAGGGGTGAAGGTGGAAGCCGGACTGGGTGTTGGCGGCTGGGTGGGGGGAAAGCGGATGGTGGTTGGAAATCAGGGCATGCTGGAGCGGGAAGGCATTCCTGCGAACAAATTCGCTGAACACGCAGCGGAACTGGAACGCGAAGCGAAAACTGCGCTTTTTGTCGCCATTGATGGCACTGTAAGGGGGGTCATCGGCGTGGCTGATCAGCTGAAGGACGATGCTCCCGAGGTGGTCGAAAAGCTCAAGCAGATGGGCATTCGACCGGTCATGATCACCGGAGATAATATTGTCACCGCCAGGGCTGTTGCCAGGCGGGTGGGGATTGAGGAAGTGAAAGCCGGCATTTTGCCGGATGGCAAGGTAGCCGCCGTGAAGGAGATTCAGGCGGGCGGGGAAACAGCAGGCATGGTTGGCGACGGCATCAATGATGCACCCGCCTTGGCGCAGGCGGATGTTGGCATGGCTTTCGGCGCTGGAACGGATGTCGCCATTGCGGCGGCGCCGATCACACTGATCAGCGGCGATCTACAGGGCATTCTGCGGGCAATTCTTCTCTCGCGGGCCACCCTGCGCACCATCCGGCAAAACCTGTTCTGGGCATTTATCTATAACATCATCCTGATTCCGCTTGCCGCGATGGGAAAACTAAACCCGATGCTGGCTGCGGGCGCCATGGCATTCAGTTCCGTATTTGTGGTTACCAACAGCCTGCGGTTAAAGAAAGTCCGGTTATGAGTGTTTTGCAGGCTTCAATGCCGGCTGATATATGGGCAGCCGGTATTTATTTTTATCCGACAGGCTTCAGCCTGGTGGTACAATGAAATATAAATTTATCCTGAGGGTACGTTATGAGAACCGATTTAGAATTACAAAACAGAACCATTAACACGATTCGCTTTTTATCCGCGGATGCGATTCAGAAGGCGAATTCCGGACATCCCGGTTTACCGATGGGTACGGCAGCGATAGCCTATACCATTTGGACGCGTCACCTGCGCGTCAATCCAGCCCACCCGGGTTGGGAAAACCGCGACCGCTTCGTCCTTTCGGGCGGACATGGTTCGATGATGCTGTACAGCCTGCTGCATCTTGCCGGATACGATCTATCCCTTGACGACATCAAAGCCTTCCGGCAGTGGGACAGCCTGACCCCCGGGCATCCCGAATATGGACTGACGCCGGGTGTGGAAACGACCACCGGTCCTCTGGGGCAGGGCTTTGCCAACGGGGTGGGTATGGCGATTGCCGAAGCCCATCTTGCCGGCCGCTACAACCAGCCCGATTTCCACCTAGTCGACCATTATGTCTACGGTATTGTCACCGACGGCGACTTGATGGAAGGGGTGGCTTCTGAAGCCGCTTCACTGGCCGGGCATTTACGCCTGGGCAAACTTATTTATCTGTATGACGACAACCGCATTTCCATTGACGGCTCCACTGATCTGACGTTCACCGAAGACCGCGGCAAACGCTTTGAAGCCTATGGCTGGCATGTTTTGCATGTTGAGGATGGCAACGACGTGGAAGCCATCGATCAGGCGATCTGCCAGGCGAAGCTGGATCCGCGCCCCTCGCTGATCATCTGCCGCACGCACATCGGGTTCGGGCTGCCGACCCGCCAGGATACTGCCAAAGCCCATGGAGAACCACCGGGCGATGAAGAACTGAACGGCGCCAAGACAAAACTTGGCTGGCCGCTGGAACCGCGATTCCTCATCCCCGAGGACGTGCTGGCTCATTTCCGAGAGATCAAAACCAACGGCGAGCGTCTGGAAGGTGACTGGAAAAACCTGTTCAAGCGCTACCAGAAGGCTCATCCGCAGCTTGCCAGCGAGTTCAAGCGCGTTATGGCGGGTGAACTTCCCGCCGGCTGGGACGCCGATCTGCCCGAATTCGCTGCTGACGCGAAGGGCATCGCCACCCGCGTGGCTTCTGGAAAGGCACTCAACGCACTGGCTGTCCGTTTGCCGGAACTGATGGGCGGATCCGCTGACCTGACACCCTCAAACAATACTGCGTTGAACGGCGTGGAAGATTTCAACCGCGACTCACATGCCGGCCGCTATCTGCACTTTGGCGTGCGCGAACATGGCATGGCTTCCGTTGTCAACGGCATGGCCTATCACAAGGGCATCATTCCTTTTGGCGCCACCTTTATGGTCTTTACGGACTATATGCGCCCTGCCATTCGCGTTTCTGCGCTTTCGCATCTGCATACCATTTGGGTGATGACGCACGACAGCATCGGGCTTGGAGAAGATGGCCCCACCCATCAGCCGGTGGAACACCTGGCTTCGCTGCGCGCCATTCCCAACCTGACCGTGATCCGTCCGGCAGACGCCAACGAAGCCGTGGAAGCCTGGAAGATCGCTGTCAGTCACCAGCATGGACCTGTGCTGCTGGCGCTTTCCCGCCAGGCGACCCCGACCATCGACCGCGGCGAATATGCCGATGCGGACGGGCTGAAGAAGGGTGCGTACATATTGGCGGATCTGGGCGGTATAAATCCCCAGGTGATTTTAATGGCCACCGGTACAGAAGTTGACCTGGCGCTTAAAGCCGGGTTGAAATTAGCCGAAGAAGGCATTGCAGCGCGCGTGGTTTCGTTCCCCTCATGGGAATTGTTTGAAGCCCAGGATGCATCCTACCGCGACAGCGTTCTACCCTCGGAAATCAAGCTGCGCGTAGCCATTGAAGCTGGCATTTCCCAGGGATGGGAGCGCTGGGTGGGCGATAAGGGACGCATCGTTGCCCTTGACCGCTACGGTGCCTCCGCGCCTGCCAAAGTGCTGATGGAGAAATTCGGCTTTACCGTTGAAAATGTTATTGCCCAGGTGCATGACCTGTTGAAGAAGAAGTAGGAAAGGAACATATCATGAAGGTTGTAGTCGCCTGCGACCATGCAGGCTTCCCTTTGAAAAAGATTGCGATTGAAACCATCCGTGCCTGCGGGCATGAAGTGGTCGAAAGCGAGACATACAATACCGATCCGGTGGATTACCCGGATATCACCGAAAAAGCATGCCGTATGATCCAGCGGGGGGAAGTGGATCGCGGCGTGGTGTTGTGCGGATCGGGCGTTGGCGCCTGTATTGCAGCCAACAAGCTGAAGGGAATCCGCGCCGGCCTGTGCCACGATACCTATTCCGGCCATCAGGGCGTGGAGCACGACAATATGAATGTGCTCTGCCTGGGCGGGCGCATTATTGGCGTGGAACCTGCAAAGGAGATCATCCGCGCCTTTCTGTCGGTCGAATTCTCAACCGACGAACGCCATCGCCGGCGGGTTGGAAAAGTCATGAAACTGGAAGCTGAAGGGTAACCTTCAGCTTTTATCATTTCAGATCAAGGAACTGGCATGAACCAAGCGCATGAACTCTTTCAAGCAGGACAATCCCTGTGGTACGACAACATCCAGCGGGGATTACTGGAAAACGGCGAACTGCAACAAATGATCGATGATGGCTTGATTCGGGGTGTCACCTCCAACCCAACCATCTTTCAGAATGCCATCGCCAAGTCGAACGATTACAACGATGCCCTGCAGACCCTTGCCTGGGCGGGATGGAATGCTGAAGACATCTTCTGGCGTCTGGCGGTGGAGGATATTCAGGCTGCAGCGAATCTATTCCTGCCGCTTTATAATGCGAGCCAGGGAGCAGATGGCTACGTCAGCCTGGAGGTGAACCCCTACCTGGCGCATGACGGCCAAAAGACCTTCGAAGAAGCCCAACGGCTTTGGAAACGGGTAAACCGTCCCAACCTGATGATCAAAATCCCCGCCACGGTGGAAGGACTGCCAGCGGTGCGGATGGCCATTGCCGAAGGGATCAACGTGAATGTTACGCTGATTTTTTCGGTGGATCGCTATCGGGATGTGATGGATGCGTACCTGGGAGGGCTGGAAGACCGGGCTGCAATGGGGAAACCGGTTCATTCAATCGCATCGGTGGCGTCTTTCTTTGTCTCCCGCCTGGATACCAGCATTGATAACCTTTTGCAAAACCTGCAGAAAAAGGGTGAGCTGGAGGCAGCCACGGTGGAGCGCCTGCAGGGGAGGGCAGCGGTGGCAAATGCGCGCCTGGCGTATATGGATTTCCGGCGGGTTTTTGACAGTGAACGATTTAAAAAGCTGGAAGCCAGGGGGGCTCGCCCTCAGCGGGCTCTATGGGCTTCAACCGGCACCAAGAACCCCGAATATTCCGATGTGCTCTACGTGGATGAACTGATCGGAGCGGACACGGTGAACACGGTGCCGCCAAAGACGCTGATGGCGTTTTTGGATCACGGCAGAGTGGCAGACACGCTTTCAGGCCGGCTGGAGGAATCCAGACAATTGATGGATGAATTGGAAGCCGCCGGCATTTCACTTTCGCAGGTGACGGATGATCTTGAAGCGGCAGGCGTGAAAGCATTTGCCGATTCGTTCACCAGCCTTCTGGAAACGGTCGAAGAACGGCGCAAACAGGCAGCCGGTTCCCTGGGCGTTCTTGCCCCGGCGGTCTCCCGCCGGTTGGAATCTTTCTCGCGAGAGCGCATCCCGGAGCGCATAGCAGCGCACGAGGTGGGACTGTGGTCGGAAGACCCGGTGGAGCAGACGGAGATTTCCCAGCGGCTGGATTGGTTGGAAGCGCCTTCGAAAAACCGCCTGCTGGCGGAGAATGCCGCGGCATTCCTCCAGGAATGCCGCCAGGACGGGCTGACGCATGCGTTGCTGCTGGGAATGGGCGGATCTTCATTGGCGCCGGAAGTGCTGCGCGGAATTTTCGGGCTGCGATCAGATTCCGGAAACGCCGGGCTGGATCTGGCAATTCTTGATTCAACCGACCCTGAGCAGGTGCAAGCGATGGCTGAGCGCTCCGGCGTGGAGAAAACGCTGTACATTGTGGCGAGCAAATCTGGAACGACAGCTGAAATCAATGCCCTGTTGGATTTCTTCTGGGAAGAAGCCAGGAAGCAACTGGGTGAAAAAGCTGGAAAGCAGTTCGTCGCCATCACCGACCCGGGAACCCAGCTTGAATCGCAGGCTCATACGAAGGGCTTTCGAAGGGTATTCTACGGCGACCCGAACGTTGGCGGCCGTTATTCTGCGCTAACCGCCTTCGGGCTGGTGCCTGCCGGTCTGCTGGGGCTGCGTGTGGAGGAGATGCTTGACCGGGCGGCACGTTTTTCAGAGCAATGCGGAGCGCAGGTTCCCGCAGCCCGCAATCCCGGGTTGGCGCTGGGGGCAGTTCTGGCGGAAGCCTGGCTGGCCGGAAAAGACAAACTCACCATCCTTGCCGATGCCGCATGGGGCGGTTTTGGCGCCTGGCTGGAACAACTTGTGGCGGAAAGCAGCGGAAAGAATAACCGCGGCTTGATCCCGGTGTGTGGTGAAGCCCTTAACGTACAACTGGGCGCATCCGGCGACCGTATCATCGTGTACCTGCGGGAAAGCGGAGATGATGACCGGCTGGCGGAAGAGCTGCGAAAACACGGGCAGACTGTGTTGACCTTCAACCTGCGCACACCGTATGCGGTTGGGGCAGAATTTTACCGCTGGGAATACGCGGTTTTGACCGCCTGCCTCGCAGCCGGCGTGGATCCCGTAAACCAGCCGGACGTGCAAGACAGCAAGACGCGCACAAAAACCATGATTGCACGGTTCAAAGAGACCGGTGGTTTTAAGATGCCGGCAGTAAAGGCGCAGGTGCAGGGAGCGACGCTATATGGGGAGAATCTGCCGGGATTGGGCAGCATTTCCAGCCTGAAAGAAGCCGTCAGGATTGCATTGAAAAGCGCCGGCAGTATGGATTACATCGCCATCAACGCCTATCTTCCGCGCCTGGATGCGGCGGACGCCGCGCTGGAGGATCTACGGCGATGGATTCTGGCTGAGAGCAAACGGCCGGTCACGATTGGATACGGGCCGCGCTTTCTACATTCCACCGGGCAGCTTCACAAGGGAGGCGCCAACAATGGCGTTTTCATCCAGATCACCCGCACGGTCGATCACGACCTGGAAATTCCCGCTGAGGGCTTGACCTTCGGACAGCTGCAGCGTGCGCAGGCGCTGGGAGATTTCGACGCCCTGGTCTCCAGAAAACGGCGGGTGTTGTACATTGATCTGGCCGGAAACGACCTGGCCGCCCTAAAGCTCGGATAAATAAACTATCAG
>MTKY01054407.1_pt1 | contig 13004 bp, 10 predicted proteins | sample 1042731 | NCBI WGS metagenome assembly MTKY01 (sample SAMN06212206, study PRJNA360538) | anaerobic digester metagenome | biome: Wastewater treatment plant; material: sludge; isolation source: anaerobic digester fed with sludge from wastewater treatment plant | place: Denmark: WWTP Soeholt ... | reverse complement strand
GGGTCGGACTCGATTCTGTGGGTAATCACACGTCACCTGATCGCCGGCATGAGCGTGTCCGCGCCTTCGGGTCCTGAGTCTTGCCTCACAGCCCGCGAAGCGGGTTGCACAAGGTTAGCCACGGGTGGAGTGGAGCGAAGCGAAACGGAACCCGTGGATTGAGGCCCCATCGTGGGACTGAGCCCCCGAATGGGGGCGGCACATTGGTCGACCGCCCGGCGCGGTTGTGTCGCCCCGTTCCGGGGCTCTTGGGTCTTTTTGATCGCCTGATTCCAGGGGCTGCGTCCCGCTTCGCGGGCCTTACCCCTGGCTAATCTTGTACCGCCCGCTTCGCGGGCTGTAAGGCTACGGCAGCGGCCCGAGACATTGCGGCGCGTGGTCGACGAGGGGATCGTGCCCCGCCCGCACGACCCCCACCCACTTTCCGCGGTCAGACCCGCCTCATCCCGCCGCTTGCCACTGCTCCCGGTAGGGGGTACAATCCAGCGTCTCTCCGCGCAATGCCTATCCCTCTCGCTGGAGGCAGCACCATGAGCACTGGCGACCTCGCGCTTCTCGGCGGCAGCCCGCTGGGCGCACCCTCGGCCGATCCTCACCCGCGTTTCTCTCAGCACACTTTGGACCGAGTGGCCGAGATGCTCGCCAAGCCCCGCACCGTGGGCCTGAACAAGACCATCCCGGAGATCGGCGAGGCCGAGCAGGCTATCGCCGACTGGCAGGGCGTTCCGCACTGCATGGTCACCAGTTCCGGCCACGCGGCCTTGCACAGTGCGGTGATCGGCCTGGAGATCGCCTGGGGCGACGAGGTCATCACCACGCCTTTTACCTGGGGCGCGTCAATTGCCTGCATCCTGCATAACAACGCGGTGCCGGTGTTCGTGGATGTCTGCCCTGAGACGGGTCTGATCGATCCGGCGAAGATCGAGGCCGCGATCACCCCGCGCACGAAAGCCATCCTCGCGGTGCACATTTTCGGCCAGGCCGCGAACATGACCGCGATCCGCGAGATCGCTGATCGTCGCGGGCTGCTGGTGATCGAAGACGGCAGCCAGGCCCACGGGTCGATCCACGCCGGACGCAAGGTGGGCACCTTCGGCCACGCCGCCGGGTTCTCGTGCATGGGCGGCAAGCTCCTGGCAGGCGCAGAAGGCGGGTACATGATCACGCCGGACCCGGATGTGTACTGGAAGGCGGCGCTCTGCGGCCAGCACATGGGCCGTTCACCCGAGCCGGACTTCCCGCATGAGCGCTTCGGGCAGTACGTCGACTCTCTTGTCTACACCTACAGACTGTCGCCGATGATCGCGGTGATCCTCACCGAACAGCTCAAGAAACTGGATGAGGAAAACGCGGGGCGGCGCCGGAACGTGGCCTGGTTCCGGGAGAAAATGGCCGGCGTGCGCGTGGTCAGCTTCCCTGAGTACGCGCTCGGTGACGACCCGGTCTATCACATGCTCACCATGAACTATGATCAGGAATACGCGGGCGTGCGCAAGGGTACCTTCTTTGCAGCGCTGTCCGCAGAGGGCGTTGGCTGCCACCAGTACATCCCGTCGCCGATCACCACCTGGCCGCGGCTGCACTGGCAGACTTACGACGGCCCCAAGGTAATGTGGACCGAGCCGCTGCGGCAGAACGGCATCGACTACCGTGATGTGGCGGTCCCCAACTGTGAGGCCAAGATCGCGCGTTCCGTGGAGATGGGCTGGAACTACGTGACGCCGGACGAGGGTAATATGCAGCGACTGGCTGACGTGTTCGCGAAAGTCGAAGCGAACCTGCCGGCACTGCGTGACTGGGAAGCCGCGCAGGATTCCGCGGCGAGTTGAGTGCAGGCGGAGGGATAGCGTGCCGGGAGAGCCCTACGTTACCCTTGACGGCTCGTTGATCCGTGAACTGGTGCGCCCGGAGACCGAGGGCAGCCGGAACTTGAGCGTTGCCGAGGCCGTTCTGAATCCGGGGCAGCGAACCCATGGGCACGTGCACCGCGAGAGCGAAGAGGTCTACTACGTGCTCGCGGGTGAAGGCGTGCTGAACCTGGGCCCGCGGCAGGTCGAGGTCCGGCCAGGAGAAGCCATCCTGATCCCGCCGGGCTGCGAGCACAGTGTTCTATGCGCGGGGCCGCATCCCCTCCGGATTCTGTGTCTCTGCGCGCCGCCATACCAGCACGAAGACACGGAGATCACCGACCCGGTCACGGTCTGATGCGCAACGCCGATGTGCGCGCGTCTGCTGCAACGGGCACTCGCATCCTGTGTCGAATAGACGGGCAACAGCACCGGGTTTCCCCGGCATCATCTCACCATTCGCCAGCCTTCGAGCTGTCTGGACCAGGGGTCTTACGATGTGGTGCTGCATGACGCAACGGCCTGGAATCTTCTCAAGCTTCAGGCGTCTCATCGTTCGCCTAGTTCGCCGGGCCGCCTCCGCGGGTCTCATGCTCATCCTGGCGCTCACGCCCCTTGGCATGGCCTCCTGCGGGGATGACGTGGATCGGGGACGAGTCGTGGCCACCGTCAATGGCCAGGACATCACCTACGGTGAACTTCTGAGGGAACTCGAAGAGCGGCAGGGCCCGGTTGCGCTGATGGACCTCATCGATGAGTCTATAGTCCGGCAGGAGGCGGAAAAGCGCGGCATCAAGCTGTCCGAGGAGGATCGGCGCCTCGCCATTGAACGCGCTGCTGCCCGGGTGGGGTCCATGGCCGACCTCAAGACTCGCCTGGATGAAACGGGCATCTCGATGGACGCCTACGCGCGCAGCGTCGAGACCGACGTGCTCCTGGACCGCATCGCCCGTGAGGAAGTCAAAGTCTCGGACAACGAGGTCAGCCACTACTACCACGAGAACATCGCCGAGTTTGAGCGCGGACCCCGGGTGCATGCCCGGATGATGCTGTTCACCGACCGCGGCAGCGCCGAAGCGGTCGCGGAGGTGCTGAAGGACCCCGAAGCCGACTTCGCGGGCCTGGCGAAGAGCCTTTCCGAAGACGCCGCAACCGGCCCTGAAGGCGGCGACATGGGGTACTTCGAGAAGGACGACTACGCCGAAGCCATCAGCAACGTGGCCTTCAAGCTCGAGCCGAAAGCCATCAGTGATATCGTCCAGGTGCCCGATGGCTGGGTGATCCTGCAGGTGCTGGACCGCAAGCCGGCCGGGCCGCTTCCTCTCGACGAAGTCAGAGACCAGATTCGCCAGCGCCTGATCCACGAGAAGACCCAGGTCATGCGCGGCCAGTGGTTGCTCGAAGCCCGCAAGGCAACCAACGTGCGCATCAGAGACAAGAGGCTCCGTGAGGAGTTCGAGAAGCGGATCGAGGTCCTCAAGCCACCACCCATGCCCGGCCAGCTCTGATCCGGTCCATCCCCAGCAAACATAACGGCCTGCTCTCAGCGAGAGCAGGCCGTTTGACTTTCACGGGCGCCTGTCAGAGCCGCCACCTACAGGCTCTGGTAGATCGGGAAGGCCTCGCAGAGTTCCTCCACTTCCTTGCGCACCTGCGCCAGCACGTCCTCATTGGGGGAGCCGTCGGAATTGCGGCCCTCATGGATGACACGCGCCATCCAGTCGCCGATGAGCTTCATCTCCGGCTCTTTCATCTGGCGAGTCGTGATGGCGGGGGTCCCAGGGCGGATGCCCGAGGTTTCCTGGGCCCCCAGGGGGTCGTTGGGCACCAGGTTCTTATTGAGCACGATACCCGCCGCTTCAAGCAGGTCCGCGGCGATCTTGCCGCTGATGTTCTTGTTCGTGAGCCGGACCAGCAGCAGGTGATTGTCGGTGCCGCCGGTCACCAAGTCGAAGTCGTGCTCCTGTAGCGTGCGCGCAAGAGCCTGGGCGTTGCGGATGATCTGCCGCTGGTACTCGCGGAACCCGAACTCCTGGGCCTCCCGGAAAGCGACGGCCTTCGCCGCGATGATGTGCATGAGCGGGCCGGCCTGGACGCCGGGGAACACCGCGCGGTCCAGGGCCTTCGCCCACTTCTCCTTGCACAGCGCCAGGGCGCCGCGGGGTCCGCGCAGGGTTTTGTGGGTGGTGGAAGTCACCACGTCGCAATACGGCACCGGGTCCGGGTGGCACTCAGCCGCGACGAGGCCGCAGATGTGGGCGATGTCGGCCATCAGGAATGCGCCCACCTCGTCCGCGATCTCCTTGAACCGCCGGAAGTCGATAATCCGCGGGTAGGCGCTTGCCCCGGCGATGATCAGCTTCGGGCGCACCGCCCGAGCTACCTCAGCGATGGCGTCGTAGTTGAGCTGATCGGTTTCGGGGTCGAGGCCGTAGAAGTGGCAGTCGTAGTTCTGCCCGCTGAAGTTCACCTTGTCGCCGTGGGTTAGGTGTCCGCCCTGCGGGACGCTCATGGCAAGGATGCGGTCACCCTTCTCCAGCAGCGCCCAGTAGGCCGCCATGTTGGCCGCAGTGCCGGTGTGGGGCTGGACATTGGCATGGTCGGCCCGAAAGATTGCCCTGGCGCGGTCGATCGCGAGTTGCTCGATCTTGTCGTAGTTCTCGCAGCCATTGTAGTAGCGCCGGAACGGGTAGCCTTCGGCGTACTTGTTGGTGAGAACCGAACCGGACGCGGCCATGACCGCGCGGCTGGCGTAGTTCTCTGACGGGATCATCATCAGTGTTCGCTGCTGGCGCTCAAGCTCGGCCTGCATGATGCGGGCGAGTTCGTAATCAGCCTCGAGAATGCTGCGCTCCATCATGGTGCGGATTTCCTCCGAAAGCAGGTTGAGCCACGGACGTGGCGAGGACGGCATGGCGTCTTCAATGCCCCGGTTCCCGTGGCGTGGCCTGCGAATGAAGCTACGGGGCCACCGAACCGGGGCGCGTACCGCAACCGCCTCTTGCCCACTTGCAGCGGCCAAGGTGGGGCATTTCGCGGATCACGCTCCCCGTCAAGGGATTGATGGGACCGGCCTGGTCCGCCGGTCCGGGATGCTGTCTTACGTTAGGGGGTGCTTCTACTCGTCCTCGTCGGGTGGGGCCTCTTCGGCCTCGGCCAGTGACCGCCGCAGCTCGGCGATCTCGTCCGGCGCCATATTCCACAGCGGCCCGGAGGACTGACCTGGTCCGGGCTTCTCGCGGTCGTCCGTGGGCACGACCCCTTGTTCACGCTGTAGCCGCAGGATCGCTCGAGAGATTCGCTGCCTTTGCTCGAACGAAAGTGCGCGGAGCCTGCGGATCAGTTCCTTCTCGAATGCCGAGAGTTCAAGGTCGTCGGCCACGAGTTCCCGCTCCGTGCTGGGTCAGACTGACTGCCCGCATCAATGCCAGAAGTGACGCATGCCTGACAGGACCATCACAACCCCCGCTTCATCAGCGGCACGGATGACGTCCTCATCCTTCACCGAACCGCCCGGCTGGATGATGGCCACAGCGCCGGTTCTCGCCGCTGACACCAGCCCGTCCGCCGCCGGGAACATGGCGTCTGAAGCCAGGCATGAGCCCTGGGCCCGGTTGCCCGCTTTACGCGCGGCGATCAGCGACGAGTCGATCCGGCTCATCTGCCCAGCCCCGCAACCGACCAGCCGCTTGCCCTGCACCAGCACGATGGCGTTGCTCTTCACGTGTTTGGCCACCTTGTCCGCGAACAGCAGGCTCTCGAGTTGCTCGAGGGTCGGCTGCAGCTTCGTGACCACCTTGACGTCTGCGCGCGCAACGGTCAGGCTGTCAGGCTCCTGCACCACCGCGCCACCGGGTATCTTCTTCACGTCGTAGTCCGCAAACCTCCCCGGAGGCGCGAAATCCTTCATCCGCATGACCCGCACGTTCTTCTTCTGCTTCAGGATTTCCAGGGCCTCGTCGGTGTAGTCCGGGGCGATCACGCACTCGGGGAAAGCGCTGATGATGAAGCTCTCGGTGTCGCCGCTCTCCGCGCGGAACCGCGGCTCAATCACCTCGCGCAGGAAGTCATTGTTGCCGATCATGGCCGCAACTTCGGCATCCACCAGCCTGTTGAACCCGAAGATTCCTCCGAAGGCGGAGATAGGGTCTCCAGACCATGCATCCTGGAATGCCTGGGCGATGGTGTCGGCGCTTGCCAAGCCGCAGGGGTTCAGGTGCTTGATCACGCAGGCGGTGGGTTCCTCGAACTCCCGCACGCATTCCAGGGCGGCGGTGAGGTCCAGGTAGTTGTTGAAGGACAGCTCTTTCTCGCCCAGCAGCTTCTCGGCCAAGGCGATTCCCGGCTCTGCGGCCCCGATCTGCGCATATGCCGCTCCGGCCTGGTGCGGGTTCTCGCCATAGCGCAGGTCTGCCCCCTGCTTCACATACCACGGGGCGAAGTACTTCGGGAGCTTCTGGTCTTCCTCTTTCGTCTGCGCGCACAGGTACTTCACGATTGCGGCGTCGTATTGCCCGGTGTGCGCGAAGGCCTCCAGGGCCAGCTTCTGCCGGGTTGCGAAGCTGAGGCAGCCGTCATTGGACCGCATCTCCGCGAGAATTTGGTCGTAGAACTCCACCTTGCAGACCACGGCGACGTACTTGTGGTTCTTCGCCGAGGCACGGAGCATCGTGGGCCCGCCGATGTCGATGTTCTCCACCGCCTCATCCAGCGTGACGCCCTCCCTGGCCACCGTATCCTGGAAGGGATACAGGTTGACCACCACCATATCGATCATCTGGATGCCCAGTTCGTCGGCCTCGCGCATATGCTCGGCATTATCGCGCACGGCAAGCAGGCCACCGTGCACCCGGGGGTGCAGGGTGACCACGCGGTGGTTCATAATCTCGGGGAAGCCCGTGTAGTCCTCAACCGCCTTGACCGGAATCCCGGCCTCCTCAAGCTTCCGCCGGGTTCCGCCGGTGGACAGGATCTCCACGCCCAGGTCCACGAGGGCGGTGGCAAACTCAACAACACCCGTCTTGTCGCTTACGCTGATGAGAGCGCGCTGAACCTTGCGCATGCGTACGGCTCCCCTGGCAGGAAAAAATGGCCGACACCTCGAGGTTGGGTCGGCTCTCTACAGCGGTCCGATTATAGACCCGCGCCGGGAGGTTGTCAAAACGGGGCTCGGGGGTTCGGGGTATTCGCCGAAGGTAGGGGAAACGCACTCCAAACCAGCCATGGGATGCGCTCGCAGTCCAGAGCACGGGGCCCCACGGATCGCGAAGGATGTCACGGGGCCGGTCATGGCGACCGCGGACGGTCGCTTTGCGGCGATGACACCCGTGACCTGCGTCCATACCTGCTTGCGGGGAGCGCATCCGACGGGGGGTTTGCCGCGCCACCGGACCGTGGTATAGTGGCCGCATGATCAAGGACCAGATAGCTCAGACCGATCGTCGCGCAGACTACTCCGTGTACCTCGTCACGGACAGGGCGCTGCTTTCCGGCCGCAGGCTCGCGGACGTGGTCGCGGCAGCAGTAGCCGGCGGCGTAACAGTGGTGCAGATCCGCGAGAAGGACCTCTGCGCCCGGGATATCGTGGCTGAGGCCCTGGAATGCCTGGCAGTCACGCGTCCGGCAGGAGTGCCGCTGCTCATCAACGACCGCGTGGACGTCGCCCTTGCCGTGGATGCTGATGGGGTGCATGTCGGGCAGGAGGACGTCCCCGCCGGCTTGGTCCGCAAGCTCATCGGGCCGGACAAAATCCTCGGCGTGACTGCCCACGACCGCTCCGAACTGGAGCGGGCCGTGGCCGACGGCGCCGACTATGTGGGCTCCAATGCGGTCTTCGGCACCCCCACGAAGAGTGACATCCGACCGCCGATAGGCCCGGAAGGACTGCGGGAGCGCTATGCGGACTCGCCCGTTCCGGTGGTGGCCATTGGTGGCATCGACCACCGCAATGCCGCCGAAGTGATCCGGGCCGGCGCCGACGGTGTCGCGGTGGTCCGGGCGATCATGGCCGCCAGTGACCCCGAGCAGGCTGCCCGCGAACTCGTCGAGATAGTGCGGGCAAGCCTTGCCGAAACAGGCAGGGAGTGAGTGACGTGAGTTCAGACAGCATCCAGACGCGGGCCGGGGATATTCTGCGCAGGCTACGCGAACAGAAGCCGCTGGTCCACCAGATCACCAACTTCGTGGTGATGAACGATACCGCCAACGTGACCCTCCAGGTGGGCGCCTTGCCTGTCATGGCCCACGCACCGGAGGAAATGGAGGAAATGGTCAGCCTAGCCGGTGCGCTGGTGCTCAACACAGGCACCCTGGAACGCCCGTGGATCGACGCGATGATCACCGCGGGCAAGCATGCCCGACTGCGGGGAATCCCCGTGGTGCTCGACCCCGTGGGCGCGGGTGCAACCAGCTATCGCACCGACACGGACCTGCTCATCATCCGCGATGTCGGCCCCGACATCGTGCGCGGCAACCCGGGTGAAATCGCGGCCCTCATCGGCGCGGGTGGGGAAGTGCGCGGAGTGGAGAGTGTCGGAACGCTGGATGATCCGGTGGCCGTGGCGAAACTCGCGGCCAACGCTTGGGGAGCTACCGTGGCGATGACCGGCGCCCGCGACCTGATCACCGACGGCAGCCGCACCCTGGGCGTCGAGAATGGAGATCGCTGGCTAACCACCCTGACCGGAACCGGCTGTAGTTCAACCGCGATGGTCGCGGCCTATGCAGCGGTGGAAAGCGACTACGTACTGGCCGCCGCGGGGGCCTTGGCGCACCTGGGCTATGCGGCCGAGGTCGCGGCGAAAGACGCCAAGGGCCCGGGGAGCTTCAAAGCGGCCCTGCATGACGCCATTTACAACATGACTCCGGACATGCTGGCGGAGAACATGCGGGCGGTGGAACTGGGGTAGGGTAGGGGAGACGGGGCCGCCACCGGGCAAGGGGCGGGGGCCCAGGTCACGGGTCTGCGCGCGGCCAAAAGCGGGCCTCGTGACACTTTCGTGCGTTCCATCATTGGCGAGGGCGTGTGAGAATCGAACTCACCCAGGACATCTCTCAATGCCCCGCAACGGGTTTGAAGCCCGCGAGCACCACCAGGCACCATCCGCCCCCGACGTCTGCAGCACCCGTATCATACAACACTCACTGGCTCAGCGGAAGACGATTCGCCCCGGTTCGCCCGGCTGCATGGCCCCAATAATCGCCGCGGGCAGTCCTTCCGCCCGCATCTGCTCAACCGCGTTACGTGCCGCATCGGGCGGCAGGCTGATCAACAGTCCTCCTGAGGTCTGCGGGTCGCACAGCACCGCGATCTGCTCGTCGCCCGCCGGGCCGAAATCCACCCACTGGCCGTAGTACTCCCGGTTCCGCTGGCCACCACCAGTGACGATCCACTGGCCTGCGTACTCCAGCGCTTCGTCGAACATCGGGACGGCGGCTAGTTCCACATGCATCTCCAGCCCGCTGCCCTGCGCCATCTCGTGCCCGTGGCCCACAAGCCCGAACCCGGTGACATCGGTGGCTGCATGTGCGCCGCAGTCCAACATGATCTCCGCCGCTCGCCGATTGAGCGTGGTCATTGAAGCAGCGGCACGGTCTACCGCCTCTTCTGTCGCGGCGTCGAACATCATCGCGGACATGATGATTCCCGTGCCCAGCGGCTTGGTGAGAATCACCGCATCGCCTTCGCGCGCCGCGCTGTTGGTGATGACCCGGTCGGGGTGCACAATGCCCAGAACGCACATGCCGTAGAAGGGCTCGGGGCTGTCTATGGTATGCCCGCCCGCCACCGCGATGCCCGCTTCGGCGGCCGTGGACCGGCCGCCCTGGAGCACCTCGTTCATCAGTTCCAGCGGCATGCTGCAAGCAGGGAAGCCGCAGACATTGATGGCCAGGAAGGGCTTGCCGCCCATGGCGTAGACGTCGCTGAGACTGTTGGTAGCCGCGATCCTGCCAAAAGTGCGCGGGTCGTCGTGGATCGGCGTGAAATAGTCCACGGTCACGATGACTGCCTGATCCGGGGCAATACGATACACGGCCGCATCGTCGCTGGTTCCCAGGCCGACAATGAGGTTGGGGTCGAGGAAGGGGTCCAACCCTCGCAGGACCTGCGAGAGCGCCTCTGGCTCAAGTTTCGCTGCTCACCCGGCCGCGGAGGCCATTTTGGTGAGGCGGACGCGCTCGTGGTCAGCCATTGAGCAGTCCAGGCTCCCCTTGTGCTGCTGGCATTCCGGCCCGATGGGCCGTTGGTTGTGGACCGAGTATATGCGTCGCCTGCGGCGATGTCAACGCGCGTTCGGTTCCGGCTCAGAGTCGCCCAGGTAAACCCGTGGAACCGAGGCCGGCACCGCCGTTCTGCGCACCGGAAGCACGACCTCAGTCTCCACGTCTGCCTCGGGCAGATCCGTAAGGTCCACGCAGCACTGGTCCATGGAGATGCGCCCTACCAGCGCCGCGCTCTTGTCACCGATACGCGCCCTGGGCAACAAGGATTCTCGCCCTGACTTAGCCGCTATTCGGCGCAGGAAGGCCTTGGCGCAGGCCCGGAGCGTTTCGGTCACAGATTCGGGAATCATTCCCAGGCCGTGGGTGAGGCCTACTGGCACCGTCCCCAGCCGCATCTCCCGGGGGGCCACGAAATCCCCACCGTATCCGATCTTCGAGCCCTTGCGCACCGTGTGCACCGACACGACCCGGCTGCGCAGTTCGAAGGTGTCTCGCAGGTCAAGGTCGCGCTTCGCTGCCGGGATGTGTCCGGGGTACTGCCCATACAGGAGCGTCCCGATGCGCGCCATCTGGAAATGATGCTCGGGGTGCTCCAGGAAGACAGAACTCGCGGCCACGTGGAAGATGGGTTGCTCGCCGGTGATCTCGCGCCAGGAATCGGCCAATGCGGACGCGTACAGCTTCAGGCTTGCGCCCTCGCGCATCCACTCCACCTCATCGACGTTCATCCCCGAACCTGGAGGCCCGAAGTGGCTGTAGAGACCCTCAATGCGCAGGGATGGCCAGGGCTCGGTTGCCGCAAGAATCTCCAGCACCGGCTCGGACGGCCCCATGCGCGACAGGCCCATGTCCTCGTACAGGTGGGCGCGCGCGGTCTTGCCCTGCCGGTCGGCTTCGCGCATGAGCGCCATCGCGCCCTTGGTGGATGTGACGGTGGCTGTGAGGTCGTGCTCCACCAGCGCCGCAAGCTCGTCCTGCGCCGGCGGCAGGAAAACGAGAATCGGCAGGGCGATCCCCGCCTCGCGCAAGGACACTCCTTCACTCACATTACTCACTGCGACCCACCGGGCGCCCGACTCCGCGCAGCAACGGGCGACTTCCACGGACCCGTGCCCGTAGGCGTTGGCCTTCACCACCGCACAGAGCATCGCGCCGAGCGAGAGCTTTGCCCGGACCTGCTGAATGTTGTGGCGGATTGCCGCGAGGTTCACGGCCACGTAGGTCACAGGCGGATGGCTCAAGGGCTTCGTCCTTCCTCATCGAGACTGCCGGAGGGCCGGGCGCTCAGGACAGTGTCCGCCGCCAGCGCAATCAGGGCCAGCAAGAGCAGCGGAAATCCAAGGCCCGCCCGGCGCGAAGCACTCCCGGACAGGTAATCCCCCAGGTCCTCCAGCCGGATCACCCGGGCCCCGGGAGACTTCAGCCGGCGGCGCAGTTCGGCCTCGGAAATGCGGCCCAGGTCAGACTCAAGCGGGTTGATGTTGGCCGCGAACTTCTCGCGCACCCGCCGGCCACCCGCGTTCCACGTCGCCTCATACACGCCCGCAGTCGCAGGCGTGTACTCCCACCCTCCGCGCTTCGGCTTCAGTGTCTCGGTCTGACCGTCGGGCCCAGTGACAGTGCATTCGCCGTCAGCGCCCTCGGGCAGAGTGATCCGCATTGCCTCGCCGGCCCAGCCATTGGGCCAGGTCCGGCGCACCGGTCCGGCAAGATGATAGCACAGGTGGTGAATGAAGGGCACAAATGCCGGCTGGAAGGGCGCGTTGGTCCAGGAACCGTCAATGCTGGTGTTCACCAGGATGCAGTTACGCCCGGGGTCCTGGGATCCGATGATCGCAGGGCTGCCGTCCGAGAACCACGCCACAACCCGCGCATCCTCCGCCGCCGTCAGCTCCCGGCGCCGGCTGAAACTGAACGCCAGCAGATTGCCGGCCCTCGGGTTCGCGAAGGGCCGCAGTGGCCCGGCGTGGGTCTCCACGTCCGCCAGCGTCCATGACTGGTTCCCCGGCGCCGCGACGGTCCGACCAAGGGTCACTTCCGCTCCCATCATCCGGTTCAGTATCCCCGCTGAAACGCTCCCTGTCCTGCCCGCGAAGAGCAGGACGCCCTTCCCGCGCCGCACGGCGCTCTCCAGCAACCGGGCGCGCGAGTCGCCGGGCACATCGGCGGCCAGGTACACATCTGCCGCCGGCAGTTCGCCGGTGATCTGCCCCCAGCGCAGGGACCGGACCCGAATGTGGGTCTCCGCATCCCCACCGGGATTGAGCGCCGTCGCAACCAGCGACGGGTCCGCCTCGCCGGTGATGACAGCGACGTCGAGACGCTCCCGGACGGGTTCGACAAGGCGGAACGTGTTGTCCGCATCCAGGCAGTCGCCGGGGAGTTCCAGCGCCCAGACTCCAGGGCCGCCGTTTTGCGGCGTCGCTCGAAGACCGACTGTCGCACGTCCCTTCCGGAAACCTCCCGTCTGCCCTGGCACTGCGTTCCCGGCCAAAGATGCGGCTACCCGCGCGGGTCCATCCAGCGCCACTTGGCCCGACTCCCCCAACTCCGCGCGCAGTTCCAGCGGCCGTCCCCTGAGCGGACAAGGGGTCACGGTGCGCACCGTGCGGAAGTACCGGTTCGCGGCCTTCGGATGGCCAACATCCACGATCACCGGCGGCCGGGGCAACGCGTCAGGGAGCGCGCCGCCGAAGGACGTCGCCTGCAGGTCGGTGATGAGGAACACGCGGGCGTCCGGCCCCCAGATGCGTTCGGAGCCTGATTCGGCGAGCGATCGCAGCACCTCGGCCCTCACAACTCGCTCCCGGATTCGTGGGAGCTCCTCCGATTGGATTGTCTCGAGCCCCGTTCCCAGCGCCAGCACCTCGGCAGATGCGGCATCGGGCAGGCTGTCCAGGATCATCGCAGCCGCCCGGATGCCCCGGGAGATCA
>MTKY01051646.1_pt1 | contig 13010 bp, 12 predicted proteins | sample 1042731 | NCBI WGS metagenome assembly MTKY01 (sample SAMN06212206, study PRJNA360538) | anaerobic digester metagenome | biome: Wastewater treatment plant; material: sludge; isolation source: anaerobic digester fed with sludge from wastewater treatment plant | place: Denmark: WWTP Soeholt ... | reverse complement strand
CGTCGACTTTCCGGACCCGGACCGGCCGATGAGGGCCGCGTACTCCCCCGCCGCCAGGGAAAGGCTCACGCCCCGGAGGGCGGTCGTCCGGACCGTCGTCCCGTAGATTTTGACGATGTCGCGAAGGGAGAGGAGCTCAGCCATTGCGGATCACCTCGATCGGATTGAGACGGGAGGCCCGCCGGGCCGGAATGTAAGCCGCCAGCGTTCCGGCCGCGGTCGCCGCGGCGATGGAGACGGCGGCCGCGCCGAACGAGACGGAAAAGGGGAAGGCGGAGGGGGAGCCGCCGTTGATGCCCTGGAAAAGGAAAATGAGCCCGGCTCCGGCCAGGACGCCGAGAACCGAGCCGAGGAAACCCAGGACGGCGCCCTGGATGACGAAGATCCGTCCGACGTGGCGGGTCATCGTCCCGATCGCCTTAAGGATCCCGATCTGACGGGATTTCTGGACCACCGAAACGGCCAGGACGCTGGCGATGCCCAGGGTGACGGACAACAGGACGAACAGTTGAATCAAGGCGGAAGACGAACTCTGGCTCCGAAGGGCGGAGAGGAGCGAGGCGTTGGTCTCTTCCCAGCTCCGCCAACGGACCGAGGGGAAAACCGCCCGAAGCTCGGCCGCCCGCCGCTCGGCTTCGAACACGTCCTTCGTCTGGAGCTCGATTTCAGACAAGCCCCGGTCGAGCCCGATGAGATTCTGAGCCCGGGCCAGGGAGAGGAGAATCCAAGTTTCGTTGAGGGCTTGGTTTTCCAGGTCGAAGATCCCGCCGACCCGGAAGAGGTCCTCGCCGCCGCCGGCCGCCGACAGGCGAAGGACCGAGCCGGCCTCGAGATGAAGCTTGGCGGCCAGGTCCTTTCCGATCAGGATCGTATCCGGGCCGACTTCGTACCGGCCGGCGGTCAGCCTGCGCCGGATGTCGTAAAGCCGATCCGCCGTCTCGAGATCCGTACCCCGGAGAATCACGGGGAGGGTTTTTTGCCCTTGCCAGACATATCCCGATCCCCGGGCGACGGGGAGAATGACCGTAAAGGCGCCGAGCTTTTCAATCTGGCTTCCGATGACGGCTCCGTCCCGAATCACCTTGACGCCGCCCTCGTTGGTCACGATGCGGACGATCGTTTTTTCCCGGGGATCGGACGGCAGAACGGCGACGGGCTCGGCGTCGGGCGTCGTTCCGATGATGTGCGGCGCATGGCCCACCGTCTTTCGGATGAGATCGGCCTGCAAGCCGGAGATGAGGGCATTGAGAAAGACCTGGACGGAGATGCCGAGGACGATGCCGGCCAGGATCAGGATCGTTTGGGCCCGGCCTTCCCGAAGGAAGCGAAAGGCGACGAAAACGTCGAACATGGCCTATTCGGGGAGAGGTTTGAGCTTGATCTTCAGGCCGTCTTTCAGCCCTTGCGGAAGCAGAACGGATTGACCGCTTTTCAATCCTTCCCGGCATTCGAACAAGCCGCTGCCCAGGTCGCGGACCGAGACGGGAACCCGTTTGGCTCTCCCGTTTTCCTCGATGTAGACCGAGGCTTTCTCTCCTTCCCGGAGGATGAACCGCTGTTCGAGAAGCAGGACGCCGGCCGCCCGGCCGGTCGTGATCTGGGCCGATACGGATGATTCGGGCAACAGATCCGGCTCGAACCGGTCCAGGGCGATGACGATGGGAAAAGAGCCGCGCTGGGCGTCGACGATGGCTCCCAGCCGTTCAACTTTGCCGGTGAAGACGCGGCCGGGATACGCCGGCGAAGTGACGGAAGCCGGCTGCCCCGGAGCGATCCGGCCGGCGTTGGTTTCGTCGACCTGGATTTCGATGGACGTCCGGGGCGCTTCCGGGATGAACAGGGCGACGCGCTGGCCCGCTTGAACGAATTCGCCCGCGTGGGCGTCGTGGGAAACGACCATGCCGGCCGCCGGAGCGGTGAGAATCGTGTCGTCGAGGTCGAGCTCGGCTTTCTTGAGGTCGTTTTCCGCCTTGGAAATCGCCAAGTCAGCTTGGACGGTCTGCACTTCTTTCAGCGAGCGGAGCTGGTTTTCGGCCGCGGCCAGGGCGGAAGCGGCTAAATCCCGGTCCCTCCGGCTTTGTTCGTACTGAAGAAGGGAGACGGATTTTTGAGCGAAAAGCTCGGTTTGACGGCTGAAGAAATCGGCGGCGTAGGCGTTGTTGGCCTTGGCCTGCCGGACTTTTTCCTCGGCGTCGGCCAGGTCGACGGAGAGAAGCTTGTCTTTCTTGAGCCGGGCTTCGGCCAAGGCGGTCTGGGCCTGAGCCAGGGCTTGTTCCAGCGGACGGGTGTCCTGGCGCATGAGCACGGAATGGGCCGCGATTCGGCTGCCGTCCCGGATGAATTCGGCGGCGATCCTCCCCGGCCGGACGAAGGAAAGGGGAACGGTTTTTTCCCCGACGACCCGGCCCGAAGCCAGGACGGTTTCCAGGGCGTCTTGAGTTGCGATCGTCGTCGACCAAGCGGGCGTGGACTTGAAAATCCGAGGAAGAATGACGAGGGCGGCGACGGCCGCGGCCGCCGCAAGCCAGAGGAGAACCTTGCTGAGGGCGGAGCCGGTGGGCTTCATCGGAACATACCTTTCTTAATGGAGACGCAATTCCCGTCGGAAAGACGGCATCTTAACCGAATCCGAAGCGGGAATCAACCGCCGCTTTCGTCCGCCGGCGGGGAAAGACAAAGGCCGTGTTATAATCCGGGCCGTGATCAAGGCCAAGCCCGGAGATTTCGTCGTCGAGGAGAGGGCCGATCTCCCGCTCGAGCCGGGCGGCCGCTACGCCGTCTACCGGCTCCATAAAAGCGGCTGGAACACCACGGATCTTGTCGGCCATTTGGCCCGCCGGTTCGGGCTTCCCCCGGGCCGGGTCGCCTACGGCGGAAAAAAGGACAAGCACGGCCTGACGTCCCAGTTCATCACCATCGAGGACGCGGCCGACCGGAGCTTCGAGGGAAAGGACTTCCGGCTCGAGGCGGCCGGCCGGATGAACCGGCCGATGGGGCCGGACTTGATCCGGGCCAATGATTTTACCCTCACCCTTCGGGACTTGGCCGGAGTGGCGTCGCTGGAGCCGGCGGTCGAGCGCGTCCGGACGGAAGGGTTCCCCAACTGGTTCGACGACCAGCGGTTCCGGAGCTACGATCCCGAGCGGGGTTTTTTCGCTGAAAAGATCCTCCGCCGGCACTGGAACGGGGCCCTCCAGGTCTTCCTGACCTCGGTCACTCCCGGCCTCAGCGGCCGGGAGCGGACCCGGCGGCGCGAGCTGTTCCGCGTCTGGCGGGACTGGAAGGCCTGCCGGTCGATGGCCGCAAATCCCTTCGAGCGGGACGTGTTCGACATTCTCCGGAACGATCCGGCCGCCTTCGGCGAAGCCCTGCACCGCATTCCGGAGGAGGAAACGGCCATGCAGTACGCCGTTCTCCAAGCGCATCTTTGGAACGAAACCCTCCGGAAAATCTTCCGGAGCCGCGGCCTCCCGGTCGTCGAGACCGCCGGCCGCGAAGGCCCGTATCTTTTCTGGCGGGAGATCGGGAAGGCGGACCGGGACGCGCTCCACGCCCTCCGCATTCCCACGGCCGCGGCGAAAATGGATTTTCCCGACCGGGAGGCGGAGGCGCCGTTCGCCGCCGTGCTGGCGGAAAAAGGCTTGTCCCGGTCCGATTTCCGGACGAAGGAGCTCCGGCGGGTCCGGTTTCAATCGTTTCTCCGGCCGGCGGCCGTCGTCCCGAAAAAATTCACGATTCTTGAGTCCGGCCCCGACGAGCTCCATCCCGGCCGGGAAAAAACGGTTTTCCGTTTTTCCCTGCCCCGGGGATCCTATGCGACGATGCTCATCAAAATGATCACCCTTCCGGGAATTCCGCCGCGGCGGGAGACCGCCGGATGACCGGATTCAAGCTCGATTCTGGAGGAGGCGTTTGATGGATTACGCGGCCTTGTTCCGAGGCTTCCCCGGCGCGGTCACGGTGTGCGACCGGGAGGGGGTCATTTTAGCGATGAACGACCGGGCGATCGAGACGTTCGCCGGAGACGGCGGAGACCGCCTTCTCGGAACGAGCGTGTTTTCCTGCCACCCCGAGCCCGCCCGGACGAAGCTGCGGGCGCTTCTGGCCGAGGGCCGGACGAATGTCTACACGATCGAAAAAAACGGCGTCCGGAAATTGATCTACCAGGCGCCGTGGATGGAAAACGGCGCTTATGCCGGATTCCTCGAGCTTTCGCTCGTCCTTCCGGCGGCGATGCCCCATTTCGTCCGGGGGAATCAAGAAAACCGGCCGTGAACGACCCGGCGCCGCCGTCTCTTTTCCGGGAGGATCTCGAACGAATCGGATTCGCTGCGGCCATGAATGTCTTCACTTTTTTCTTGACAACGTCCGGCGGATCGCCTATCATCGCCGGGACATGAACGACCACATCACGCGGATCATCTTCCCGGCCCTCTTCCGGGCCGTTCTCCGCGTGTCGTTCTGGTGGGCGGATCTCCCCGCCCTATAACACCACCCCCTTACCCTTTTTCCGCGCGTCGGGAGCCGGCGGACGTTTCGCCTCGCCGTCGTTCCGGCGTTCCTGAAAACCGATCAAAATCCCCTTGTCGGGGAGACGTCTGAAAGGAGACCAGACATGTCGAGAACGATTTCCCCCGAGCGGTTCGCGGCCCGGAACGCCGCCTTCCTGCCCGAACATTTCTATAATATCAAGGCCGACCTTCCGGCCTGTCCGCCCCCGCCTCTTCATCCCGGGACGAAAGCGCCCCTTCGGCCTTCGGACCTGGAGCCCGTGTTTTCCCGGGGATTCATCGCCCAGGAAATCACCCGGGAACGGTTCGTTCCGATCCCGGGGGAGGTCCGGGAAAAACTCGCCGTTTACCGGCCGACTCCCCTGATCTACGCCGCCGGCCTCCGCCGGGCCCTGGACACGCCCGCTCATATTTTCTACAAGTACGAGGGCGTCGGCCCCGTCGGAAGCCACAAGAGCAACACCGCCCTGATGCAGGCGTATTTGGCCGCGGCGGAGGGAGTGGAGACGCTCGTCACCGAGACGGGGGCCGGCCAGTGGGGTTCAGCCCTGGCCCAGGCCGGCTCTTTGTTCGGCGTGGACGTCCGGGTGTTCATGGTCCGGTCCTCGTTCCGGCAGAAGCCCGGCCGCCGGACGGTGATGGAGATGTTCGGGGCGAAGGTCGAGGAAAGCCCCGGCCCATCGACGAATTTCGGCCGGGCGCTTTATGAGAAGGACCCGGACCATCCCGGCAGCCTGGGGATTGCGATCTCCGAGGCCATCGAGGTCGCCGTCGGCGGGAAAAACTCGAAATACGCCCTCGGTTCCGTCCTGGACGCCGTTTTGATGCATCAGACGGTCATCGGCCTGGAGGCGGCGGCTCAGATATCCGCGGCCGGGGCGGAGCCGGACGTCGTCATCGGTTGCGTCGGCGGCGGATCGAATTTCGGCGGCCTGGCCTTTCCCTTCGTCCGCGGCAATTTCGCCGGGGAAAGGAAGACGCGGTATATCGCCGTCGAGCCCGAAGCCTGCCCTTCGCTGACCCGCGGCGATCTGCGCTACGATAACGGCGACACGGCCGGACTGACGCCCCTCCTCTTCATGCACACCCTTGGCCGGGATTTCGTCCCCGCGCCGATCCATGCAGGCGGACTGCGGTACCATGGCATGGCCCCGCTCGTCAGCCATCTGGCCGGTCAGGGCTTGGTTGAAACCCGGTCCGTTCCCCAGGCCGAGGCCTTTGACGCCGGGACCCTCTTTTTCAAAACCGAGGGGATCCTCCCCGCGCCGGAATCGGCTCACGCCGTCGCCGCGGCGATCGCCGAGGCGGCGGCGGCCCGGGCTTCCGGGCAGGAGAAGGTCATTCTCTTCAACTTGAGCGGCCACGGTTTTCTTGACCTGGCGGCCTATGCCAAAAACGGGCGCGGATCTTCCTCGTAAAGGAGGGATGGAGGAGCGGACGGTCTCCGCGGCGTTTCGTTGACGCGCTTGCCGGGCGGATGATAATATTTTCGGCCGGGTGAATATCCGAATAGGAGGACGGCATCCCATGGCGAAGCGTTCTAAGGAAAATAAAAAATCGGGCGCGGCCGCGCTCCGGCCGGAGAGCGCGGCCCGCGCCGCGATCGCCTCTTTGAAAGCCTGGGCCGACGCCAAGCGGGCCGAGGGGCAGCGCCGTTATTTCAAGGAACAGGTCGAGTTCCTGGGGCTGACGACGCCGAAGATGAAGGAAATCGAGGCCGACGTCTGGCAAAAGGTCCGGGGGACATGGAATTTTCCCGAAGGCGTTGCCTTCGCCGAAGCCATGCTCCGGGAACCGTACCATGAGATCCGCGGACTCGGCCTTTTGATCCTCCTTCGGTTCCGCCAGGAATTCCCGGCCTCGTTTCCGGACCGGGTCCGCGGCTGGCTCCAAACCGACCGCCTGGACAACTGGGCCCTGGTCGATGTCTTCTGTCCCGATGCCCTGGGGCCGATTCTGGAAAAAGATCCCAAGTTCGTGGCCCAAATCAAGACATGGGCGGGCGATCCGAACCGGTGGGTGAAGCGGGCTTCAGCCGTGTCGTTCATCAAGCTCGCCCGCCGCGGCATTCACCTGGACGCGATCTACGATATCGCCGTCAGGCTGTTTCCCGTCCAAGACGATTTGATACACAAGGCGACCGGGTGGCTTCTGCGGGAAGCCGGCAAGGCCGACGCTCCGCGCCTGAGGGCGTTTCTCCTGAAGCATGGGCCGGCGATCCCGCGGACTTCCCTCCGCTACGCGATCGAGCGTTTCTCCGAGACGGAGCGGAAATCTCTTCTCGCCAAAACGAAAGCGGTGAAGCCATGAGCGAAAAAATCAAGATCAGCTGTCTCGGCTGCGGGGGGACGAACCAGATTCCCGAGGAGGCGGTCGGGAAAACGGCCGTCTGCGGCCGGTGCAAGACGCCGCTTCCCGTTCCGGGGGAGGTGCTTGAACCGACCGAAGAGCAGCTGGCCGTCCTGATTCAAAAGGGCGCTCTTCCGCTCCTGATCGATTTCGACTCCGAAACGTGCGCGCCCTGCCGGGTGATGCATCCGATGGTCGAGGCTCTGGCCAAGCGCCGGGCCGGGAACTTGATGGTCGTCCGGGTGAACACGGCGGTCAACCCCCAGGTGGCCGGCGCGTTTCAAATCCAAGCCGTGCCGACGTTCATCGTGATGCGGCGCGGCCACGAAGCCGGCCGGACGACGGGGGCGATGCCGGAGACGGATTTTTCCCTCTGGGTGGCGTCGCTTTCCTGATAGGGGAGGGCGGTCGGCGTCAGCGGCCGGTCGTTTCAGGATAGACGGCAAAGCGGCCGACGAGGTTCTCCCGCGTCTCCCCCATGCGCTCGATCACTTTCTCGAACTCCGGCGAAATCCTGAGAATGGCCTCGAAGGCCCGCTCGGAGATCTCCCGGTTGGCCGCCGGCGAATAGACCTCGAAGCGCGGCCCCGCTCTTCAACCGGGCTTTCTCCGCGGAAGGGACAGGCTACTTTTTCGGTCTGAAGATGATCAGCCGATCCGTGATAAGCTCGTTATGGGCCGGGCCGACCTTGGTGGCTGCTTCCAGGTAGGCCCGGAAGAAGAGCAGAATCTTTTCATCCAGGGCGATGCCGTAGCGCTGCGGGCCGACCGGCACTTCCAGGCAATGGGGATCCCCGTGGCTGTTTCGGGCGATCTTCCAGGCATACAGATATCGCGCTTGAGGGTGATCCGGGAGATAAACAACGGCGCTGTTCTGGTAGGTCCTGCTGTCGACGGAGGCGACTCCATTCAAATAGGGCAGGCCGTAGACGACGCTGTTGGCGTAGAGGGCCTTGCCGGCGGCTTCATGGTTGACGCCGTAGATGATGAGAAAGTCTTCGGGGCTGTCGGGAAGGACGAATCCCGCCGCCCGCCGGCTGTCATCCGGTTTTGTCCAGGCATCAACCTCTATGGTGGAGAAGTAGGCCGCGTCCCGGTTGTCGCCGATGGTGTTGATCCCGCTCTGGATCGCGTTGAATCCTTCCGGCAGGGCCACGCACGCCGGGATTTCGAGGGCTTCAAGGTTTTCGTGCCGGGCAAGGATGGCCCGGCGCAGGTCCTCGACGGCGGGAAGCAGGTCCAACTCCGTTTTTCCCGTTCCGCGCACGCGCAAGGCCGGGGCGGGAAACGGATCGGGCGTCGCCGCCTCTTTGGGCGTCAGGCGAAGGACGACGGAGCCGGGATTTTTTATATAGGCATCCAGCTTGCTCTTGTCCCCGGGGACCGCCACGCGGCTGACGAAACCGAACAGGTCGACGCGGCCTTCGAGCCCCATCGTCACGACCGACGAGGGGATCACGTCCGTATTGATCATCTCCGACGAATAGCCGGCGGATTGGGCCGCCGCGCGGACCCGGCGATCGATCCCCTGATCGGCGGTTGATATGATCATCACGGGCTGGTTGAAGGGGCTTTCCGCGGCCCTGTTGATGTTGATCGTAAGGTTGTTGATCGTATCGCCGATGCTGTTGAAGAAGGCCTTGTGCCGTCCCAGACCGGGATCATATCTCATCGTCAGATAGCTCTGATAACTGAAAAATGCCGATTCCGGCGGCGTGCGGCCGATCTGGACGACGGCTTCATCGTTTCGCATGGGGTAGGCGAAAGCCAAGCCGCTGGCCGGGTCGACCTTCATGCTGGGGGTTTTCTGGCCGGGCGCCTGAGGCAGCTTATAGGCCAAGTAGGGCGCTTCCACGTTGGCTCCCATGCAGTTTTCGATGAGGCCGGCGCTGCAAAGGGCGATGGCGTCCTGATACCCGTAGGCCCCTTCCTGAACCGTAAAGCCCGCTTCTTCCAAAACCGCTTTGAACAAAGCGATATCTCCGCCTGGAGGGTTCGAGCCTTGTTCCGCCGCGGCGGCGGCCGTTAGGGTCCCAAGGACGACCATTGATGCGGCCGCAAAAGCAAGCGTCAACCACGTTTTTTTCATTCTTACCCCTTCGAATTAATTTCCCGAGTGCCCCTTCCACTATACCTATGTTTATCCCGTATCGCAACCAAAGTACGGATCTGACCGGAAGACATCCGGCCGTCAGGGATTGAGCGGATTAATCCAGCGGATGAGGCCCATCCGCCATGGCGAGAGAGAAATCCCCGGAAACGAGCTGACTTCCGGATAAGTCAGGCGCGGAATGAAAACATTGGAAAACAAAGATTAGACGGATTGCGCCGCTGGTAATTTCATTCTTCCGTCCCGTCGTTCACCTCGGATGAAAACAGCGTGGAAATGACGTCGATTCCGATGTAAGCCTGCAAATCCGAAAAGCTCGGGATGTCCGATTTCGGCGAGTAACAGGTGATTCTGATGAAGGGCGTGATTTTGTTGATTCGGGCCGAGATCGTCAATTCGCCCCCGACAAAGGTCTTTTTGTCCCAACCCAGGACGGCTTTATCAGATAGAAACGCCTGCTCTTGCCCGAGGTTCCCGATGATCCCCCTGATCCCCAACCCGATGTCCACGATGATCTTGAGCGTGTTGTTGTCGCCGAAGTTCCTTTCATTGGTGCAAAAACGCAGGCTCGGAACGCAAAAAAAGACCTGGCCTTTGCGGGAGACGGCCGCGTCGGCGATTGTCGCCTCCCAGTCCGTGAATGAAATTCCTCCCCGGAAGGATAGACCCAAGCTCGTTTTCGCCCCGTTCTTAAAAATATATTCGCCCGTCGCTAAAAAGGAGGAGCCGTTCGACGAGGGATTCAGCAAAAACGATCCGAATTGTTCGGGAAGGCCGGAAACTTTATTGTCTCCCGAGATGTTGTAGAGGAAAGAAATCGAAAATGTATCGGACATTCCATAGTAGAAGCCGAATACGCCGCCCGCGTTTCCGGTTTTTTCTTCCTTTTCCGGCTTGAGGCCGGATGTCGCCCCGGCGGGGAAGGCGATGATTTCTTCCGGCTCAGGGAAGGCCGCCAGAAGGGGCGTTAACCGCGCCGCGTTCAGTGATTCCGTCAGCTTCTCCAGAACGGCCGGATCCGCGTTTGTCGCCCTGGCCTGCTCAATAAGCTTTTCGATTTGCTCGGCGGTGTCGGATCGCGTTTGTTGCGGCGGTTTCTTTTTACCTGCAAACGCGTCGTTTGAGAGGCTTACGTTTTGGGAGAATCCGGCCGATGACAAGGCCGACAAGACAAGGAAAAAACACAGGAAGAGCTTTTTCGCGAACATGATTCCCTCCTGATAAATTCCCAGAATTAAATGTAACCTAAATTCAAATCGGTCGATTGTCAAGAATCGCGTCGCCGCGATTGTCCGGGAGGGAATCGCTGAAAAAACAGCGGGAAAATCCCCTTCGTGGGGATGGGGGAAGGAATGCCGAAGAGGGGACTCGAACCCCTACGAGCGGTTAAATGCTCACTAGCCCCTCAAGCTAGCGTGTCTGCCAATTCCACCACTTCGGCGCATGTGCGGGGCGGTTATTGTTTCGGAACTTCGGTCGCCGGCGTTTGCTGTCCGGGCGTTTTCTCCGCCGGGGCCGCCGCCGGCGCTTCCGTCTTGGCCGGGGCGGTCACGCCCTTGACGGCCGAGGGAGCCTCGCGTCCGGAGAAAATCCAGAGACCCAGCGACGTGAGCATGAAAACAATCGCGCAAATCGTCGTGATCTTCGACATGAGGCTCTGCGTGCTCCGCGGCCCGAACGCGGTCTGGCTTCCGCCGCCGCCGAACGCGCCGGCCAGGTCGGCCGCCTTCCCGGATTGGAGAAGAATGGCCACGATCAGGACGAGGCACACAATCACATGGACAATCGTCAATAAAGCCGTCACGTTAATTCACTTCCTTGTAAGCCCGGATCGACTCCTTGACGATCTCCCCGAACGAAGCCGCCTCCAGCGAGGCGCCTCCGACGAGAAACCCGTCGATGTCCGGTTTCCGTAAAAGTTCGCGGGCGTTGGCCGGTTTCACCGACCCGCCGTAAAGAATTATAACATACCCGGAAGCCGCTTTTCCAATTTTTTCTGCGAGCCGGCTGCGGACAGCCCGGTGGACCTCCTGGGCCTGTTCGGGGGTGGCCGTCCGGCCCGTTCCGATGGCCCAAACCGGCTCGTAGGCGAAAATCAGCCCCCCGATCGTCTCCTCCTCGAGTCCCGCCAATCCGCCGTCCAATTGGAGCCGGATGACGTCCAGGGTCCGCCCCTTGTCCCGCTCGGCCAGGGTTTCGCCGATGCAGACGATCGGCCGCAGGCTGGACCGTACGGCCGCGGCGATCCGTTTCTGGACCGTCTCGTCCGTCTCGCCGAAATACCGGCGCCGCTCCGAGTGACCGATGATGACGTATCGGCATCCGGCGTCGGCCAGCATCGGCCCCGAGATTTCGCCCGTATAGGCGCCGGCGTCCTCCCAGTGGAGGCTCTGGCCGCCCAGATGAACGCCGGTTCCGGCGGCCCGACGGGCGGCCTCGGCCAGGGCCGTGTACGGCGGGCAGACCACGACGTCCGCCTTCTCCGTTCCGGCCAGGGAAGCCCACGCTTCGAACCAAGCCCGCGTCTCGTCGGCGGTCATGTTCATCTTCCAGTTGGCCGCGACGAACGGACGCTTTTTCATCGCCGCGTCGTCATCCTTCCAGGGCTTCAAGGCCGGGAAGCGTTCCCGTGGCGATGAATTCGAGGCTCGCCCCGCCGCCCGTGGAGATGTGGCCGATCCGGTCGCCGACGCCGGCCTTGGCCACGGCCGCGATCGAATCGCCGCCGCCGATGATCGAAACCGCCGGGGAGGCGGCCACGGCCTGGGCGATCTGCATTGTTCCCTCGGCGAAAGCCGGATTTTCGAAAACGCCGAGCGGACCGTTCCAAAAGACGGTCTTGGCCCGGCCGATGATCGCCGAGTAGGTGGCGACGGTCTTGGGGCCGATGTCGACGCCCATGAGGACGTCGGGGAAGGGATATTCGTCCGTCATCCGGTCGACGATTCCGGCATCAATCGAGGGCGCCAGGGCGTGGTCGGACGGAAGGCGGAGACGGACGCCCCGCTCCGCGGCCTTTTTCATGATCCCGAGGGCGAGATCGAACTTGTCGGGCTCGACCAGCGATTTCCCGACGCCCTTTCCCTGGGCGGCGAGAAACGTGTAGGCCATCGCCCCGCCGATCAGGATGTCGTCGGCCTTGTCGAGCAGGGATTCGATGACCGGGATTTTGTCCTCCGTCTTCGCCCCGCCCAGAACGGCCGTGAAGGGCTTGACCGGATGAAGGACCTTGCCGAGGAAGTCGACTTCCTTTTTCAACAGGTAGCCGGCGGCTTTCACCGGGACGAGCCCGGCGACCCCGACGACCGAGGCATGGGCCCGGTGGCTCGAGCCGAACGCGTCGTTGACGAACACGTCGACGCCCCGGGCGAACTCCCGGGCAAGCTCGGGATCGTTCTTCGTTTCCCCGGGCTGGAAGCGGACGTTTTCCAGAAGCACGATGTCGCCGTCCCGGAGACCGTCCTTGAGGCGGTCGACGTCGGGTCCGATGACGTCGGGCGCCATCTCCACCTTCCGGCCGAGGAGCTCGGCCAGGCGGACGGCGGCCGGGCGGAGGCTGGCCGCCGGGTCGAATTTTTTCGGGCGCCCGAGATGAGAGGCGAGGATCAGCTTCGCCCCGTGCTCGCTGAGGAAACGGATCGTCGGCAGCGACGCCCGGATGCGGGTGTCGTTCCGGATCTCTCCGCTCTCGCTCAGGGGGACGTTGAAATCCACCCGGACGAAAACGGTTTTGCCGCGGACGTCGAGATTTTCGATAAACTTCATCCTTCACTCACTTTGCGATGTATTTGACCAGGTCGATGAGGCGGCAGGAGTAGCCCCACTCGTTATCGTACCAGGCCAGAATCTTGACGAGATGGCCATCGATGACCTTGGTCGACAAGCCGTCGACGATCGCCGAATGCGGGTTATGGAGGAAATCGACGGAGACGAGCGGCTCGTCGGTGTAGTCCAGGATTCCCTTGAGCGGTCCGGCGGCGGCCGTCTTGAAGGCTTCATTGACGACCTCGGCCGGGGCGGGCTTTTGGACGACGGCGACG
>MTKY01052777.1_pt1 | contig 13013 bp, 8 predicted proteins | sample 1042731 | NCBI WGS metagenome assembly MTKY01 (sample SAMN06212206, study PRJNA360538) | anaerobic digester metagenome | biome: Wastewater treatment plant; material: sludge; isolation source: anaerobic digester fed with sludge from wastewater treatment plant | place: Denmark: WWTP Soeholt ... | reverse complement strand
CCCCGCGACGGCTGTTATCAATTCGGCCGCTGGCTGATTGCACCCGGCCAGCCGGTCGACGGGCGCGCGGTCGGTCATCATCTGCGCGCCTGGGCGGTGAAGGGGTTTTTCACTGCCTTCATGCTCTCGATCGTGCCGGGGAATTTTTCGGCGCTGGTCACCGTGCCGATGCGCGACGTGCTCGCCAACCCCTATACGACCGGGATCTGGACGCTCAACTTCCTGTATCTGATCGACGTCCATATCGCCACCGTCGGCTATATCCTGACCCTGAAACCGCTCGATGCGCATATCCGGACCGCCAATCCCTATGGCATGGCGTGGGTCGCGGCGCTCGTCTGTTACCCGCCTTTCATCCTGATGAGCGGCGGCCCGCTCGACTATCAGGTGAACGGCGCCGACTGGGGGCATTGGCTGGCGGGGCATGAGACGTTGCTGATCGTCTGGGCGATTGTGCTGGCTCTGCTGACCGCGATTTACAGCTGGGCGACGATGGCGTTCGGTATCCGCTTCTCAAATCTCACGCACCGCGGCATCATTACGCATGGGCCGTACGCCTTCACCCGGCACCCGGCCTATGTGTCGAAGAATTTGAGCTGGTGGATCGCCTCATTGCCCTTTCTGGCTGCCGCGGGCGGCTGGGTCGAGGGCGCGCGCAACGTCGCGCTGCTCGCGCTGGTCAGCGGTGTCTATTATTGGCGCGCCAAGACGGAGGAGAAGCATCTCCTCGCCGATCCCGCTTATGTAGCTTATTGGAACTGGGCCCAGGCGAACGCCCTTGTCCCGCGCCTGTTCGCGCGGCTGACGGGGCGCGAACGCCCGCTGATCCGGCTCGAACCTGACGAGCGGGTCGGACCGGTCGCTTAAAAGCTGAGTTCGTCGTAAATCTTCGAAAGATCGCCGCCCCACGGTCCCTCGTAGCGATCGAGCAGGTCGTGCGCGGGTGATTTGCCGCTCTTGGCGATGCGGCGCAGCGGTTCGAGGAAACCGACTTCATTGTCGCCCATCGAATTGACCTCGCCGCGCGCGGCGAGGCCCGCCGCGGCGATATCAAGGACGCGATGGGCAAGCTCACCGACCGTGCCGCCACCGGGGGCCGGGGCATCGAGACCCTCGCTGGGAACCGCATCGCGCAGCACCTGCTGCTCCTCGATGCTCCAGCCCTTGACGAGATCCCACGCCGCGTCGAGCGCGCCCTGATCATAGAGCAGCCCGACCCACAAAGCCGGAAGCGCACAGATGCGGTTCCACGGGCCGCCGTCCGCGCCGCGCATTTCGAGGAAGCTTTTCAGACGTACCTCGGGGAAGGCGGTCGACAGATGGTCATTCCAGTCGGAGATATGCGGCTTTTCGCCGGGCAGCGCAGGCAGTTCACCCTTCAGAAAATCGCGAAAGCTCTGCCCCGCGGCGTCGATATATTTGCCGTTGCGGAAGACGAAGTACATCGGCACGTCGAGCATATAATCGACATAGCGTTCATAGCCGAAACCCTGCTCGAACACGAAGGGCAGCATGCCGGTGCGCGCGGGGTCGGTGTCGGTCCAGATATGACTGCGGTACGACATATAGCCGTTCGGCTTGCCCTCGGTGAAGGGCGAGCTGGCGAACAGCGCGGTGGCGATCGGTTGCAGCGCCAAGGAGACGCGGAATTTCTGCACCATGTCGGCTTCGCTCGAATAATCGAGGTTGGTCTGGATCGTGCAGGTGCGCAGCATCATGTCGAGCCCCATGCTGCCGACACGCGGCATATGATCGAGCATGATCTTGTAGCGCCCCTTGGGCATGATCGGCAGCTCGGCGCGGGTCTTGTCGGGCCACATGCCAACCCCGAGGAAACCGAGCCCGAGTTCGGCGCCAACCTCTTTCACCTGTTTCAAATGACGGCCGGTTTCGGCGCAGGTCTGGTGGAGATTTTCGAGCGGTGCGCCCGAGAGTTCTAGCTGACCCGCGGGTTCGAGGCTGACGGTGCCATCGCTGCCAGCGAGTGCGATGACCTTGCCGCCTTCGATCACAGGTTCCCAGCCGAAACGGGTAAGCGCCATCAACAGGTCGTGGATGCCGCCGGGTTCGTCATAGCTCGGCGCGCGATGATCGTCGGTGCGATAGACGAACTTCTCATGCTCGGTACCGATCCGCCAGCGGTCCTTGGGCTTCTCGCCCTGTATCATTGGGGTGGCCAGTTCGTCGCGATGTTCGACGATGGGATCGTGGCTGTCCGAAGCGGTGCGCGTGCTCATATCGCGCATTTAGACTGTTCAGTACAGAATGCAATCGACTGTTGAGCTGGCGCTATTTGACCAGCCCGCGCAGGTTGATCGTAAAGCTCGATCCCGGCACCATCGACCCTTTGGGGCGGACGCGGATATGCGTCACTGTCGAGTCGACGCCATTGGCGTCGGCGGTTGGCGCATAGGTCCAGCTGGCACCGCCATTGTTCGAAAATTCCAGATCGTCGGCGGCGTTCGCCAGGCTGGAGAAGCTGTATGTCAACCCGCTGCTGCCGGCAGCGAAGCGCACCGGGCCGGGGCCGGGGGCGTAGGTGCCGACGAACAGGCTGAGGTTTGCGGGGAGCGCATCGGTGACGATGATGCTGTCGTTCGTCGGGCTGGTGCTGGCGGGCGCGGTAATGGTCAGGGCGTAATTGGCAAATCCGCCGGGAATCAGCTTGGGGTTGATCAACCCGTTCACCGGATCGCTGTAGGCTACAGATGTTTTGGCAATCGCCAATGGCACAACATAGCTGTTGGTGAAGGTGCAGACGATCGCGGTATCAGCGGCGCCCACCGTCAGCAGATTGCCCGCGAGCGGACTGGCATTGCCGGTGCAGGCGAGCGCCTGATTATAGTTGATGGCGCTCCCAACTGTAAAACTTTCGCTCAGCGTAGCGCTTTCGGCGGCGTAAACGGTGACGGCCGCATTCGTGTCGGTCTCATTCGCGCTGTTGGCGACCGACGACAGGCTGGCATTGTTGATCAGGCCGCTGGTCTGAACGGTTACCGCGTTGGTGATCTGGGCATTGACCCATTGTTTGCGGACCATCAGCGTCGCCGTGCGCCGGCTGTTGGTCCAGGTGCAGGTGAGCGAGGTGCCCGAGGGCATCACGACGGTGCGGCTGAGCCCGCTGCCCGCGTTAGCAACCACAACATTGTCGCTGTTGCGGCGGCATTCGATACTGCTGTTGTAGTTGGCCGCGGCGCCAGACGTATAGGCCTCGGTCAGGGTGAGGGTGCTGCCGGGAACTGCGACTGCAGTCGCGTTGGTTGACGTACCGCCCACGGTCGACGATCCTGCGGTCGGCACCGAGCCGCCGGTAATGGCCAGGCTGACCGCATCGCCCGCGATGCCGGTGACCCAGTTCTTGGCCAGCACAACCGGCGAATCATTGTCGGTAATCGTGTAGGTGCCCGCGGTGGTTGCCGCGCCCCCGCAGCTCGACGTGCTCGAAACGGTATAGCCAGTGCCGCTGTTTAGCGCGATCTGAATCGTCTCGCTGCCTTCGGTCAAGGCGTCATCGATAATCTGGATGCCGAGCGGAACTGCGGTGTTCTGATATGTCCCCGCAGGAATGGTAACGGTGAAGCTCGCTCCACCGCCTGGGGTCGTATAGTCGGTGCCGCGCACGGCGGTGCCGCCGGTGACGCTGACATTGACCGTCCGCGCGGTGAACAGGGTTCCGTTCACGGTCAGGGTCGGCAGGTTCGCCGTTGCCAGCGATTCGACCCCCGAAGCCGAGACGGTCGACAGCTCGACAAACGGATTCAGCGTGATCCGGATATCGTCGAGGAAATTGCCGAAGCTGCCGGGATCAGTGGTGATGAATTGGACGCGCTGCACACCCGATGTACCCAGGTAGGTCGCCGATCCACTGTTGACGTTCCACACATTGTTGATCGTCGATGCCTGGGTCGCGAGATTTTGGATAAGCGCGCCCGACATATTGGCGACCTGAAAGCGGGCGGTCTGCGTCGCCGGGCCGCCCGACCGGGCGCGATGGGCAAAGGTCCAGCCGATCGCTTCGCCATTGACCATGCAGATATTCTGGTAAAAGGCGCCGGGAACATTGGCGTTCATTTCGGCAAACACCGACCCCGCGTAGGCCGGGACGCCGTTGAAAGTGCTGTCCCACAGCTCGATTTCGCCCGACGCCGAATCCCACCCTGGAACCGAGCCATTGGAGTAGATTTCGTAATTGGCGGCGCCCGGTCCCTGCGGATCGTTCGCTTCGAACGAGGGGTTGACGATGACGCGTTGCGCCGCTGCCTGCGGTGTCGCGGCTAGTGCGGCGAGCACAAACATGGCGCATCGCCGGTACTGGCGATCAGGCAGGATCAATTGATCGTCACATCGAAGTTGATCGCGAGCGCAGTTCCGGGAGCGAGCGTGGACGCGGTGGCGGCCACAGTCGCGCCGGCGATCGACGCGCCAAACGGATCGCTTTCGTCAGCACCGCTGGCATTGTCGTCTTCGACCGTCGCCGCCCCCGCGCAGGTTGCGCCGCTACGCAGCGATCCGGGGACAAAGCTGGTCGTCGCGGGCAGCGCGTCGGCGACGTTGATCGCGGTCGCGGTGCCGCTGCCATTGTTGGTGACGAGCAGGCAATAGCGCATCGTCGCACCGGGGATCGCCTTAGGGGCGGTCGTCCCGTTGGTCGGGTCACTGACGACGTTGCTGGTCTTGGCGATTGTCAGATTGGCGGTCGGGCGACAGAATGTGACGTCGTGGATCGCAATTGCCTGTTGCCCGGGGTTGGTCGGCGCAAGGCTGTGGTTGCCATATTCGACGATGATCGTGTCGACGGGCACGTTGAAGGTCACCACGACATTGCCGTTCGCACTCGCATCGGCGGAGGTGCCGTCGCCGTAAGCGCTGTTGCCGATGACATAGTTGCTGACGCCGTTGGTCAGTACCGGGGTCACAGGCGAGCCGTTGAAGCTGCCCGTGACGGTCACCCGATCGGCGAACTGTCCGGCGGCATAATCGATGTCGAACAGCCGGAATTGTGCGCTCGGAACCGCGGTCGGCAATGTAAAGGTGCTGGTGACGCTTCCCGCTTGGCTATTCATGTCGACGATCTCAAAGATCGAAAATTGCGCCGGGGACAGGCCGCCGGTGACAACATTCTGGCGCGTGGGCGACTGGCCGCCATAGGTCGCGTTGTTCAGGAACACGCCGCCGCTGATCGCGATATTGAAATTCATCGTGCCGATCGCGGTCAGCGCATAGCTGCCGCTGGTGGTACCCGCGGCCCAGCTGACGCCGTCCCAGTCGTGGACGGTGCTGCCGACCGGACAGACGAGCGTCGGCGGAGTTCCGGCAATGCGCGTCCCGGATACCGTGAAGCTGGCGGTATCATGATCATCCTCGCCCGCGGCGCCATTGCCCGGAGTTGAATCGAAATCGAACGCCGACGAGGCGCTGACTTCGGCGACATTGGTTACCATCGCGCCCGCGGTCGCGGTGACGGTGCCGGTGATCGTAAGCGTGCGCGTCGTCCCCGCCGGGATACTGCCGACCGTCCAGACGCCGGTGGCGCTATTATAGCTCCCAAATCCTGATGCGCCGGCGAAAGCGAAGCCGGCGGGCAGTGTGTCCTGCACCGTCACCCCGCTCGCGCTCAGCGCCGAGCCGCTCGCGTTGGTCACGCTCAGGATATAGTTGATGCTGGCGCCAATGGCTGGCGCGGCGTTGCTCACCGACTTGGTCAGCGATAGGTCGGCGGACGGGGCAATCGGCACTGTCGTCAGCGTCAGGTCGCTGCGGGTGAAATTGCCGCTGTCGCCGTTCAGCGAGTCGCAGATGGTGAGCTGCCAAGTCCCCGCCGATCCTTCGCCATTGAAGTCGGCGAGCGTCCCCTGCGGCTGGAAATTGCGTTGATAGGGCGGGGCGGCGGCGGTGTTGTCGTTCGCCGTGTGGGTGGTGACGCTGGTCGCGGCACTGTCGTCGAACAGGACGTTCAAATTGTCGGCAGATGTGCCGACATTGGTGATCAGATTGACCACCGTGCCGGTGGGCGACACCAACGTCGCGCGAATGTCGCCGCGATAGCTATGAGTGAATTGCACCCCGATGTTCACATCGGTGATCTGCGCGTTGGCCGCGACGGTGAAATTGCGCGCCATCGGGCTGGTACAGGGGGTTGCGGTCTCGCTTATCGTGCCACCGGTCGTGTTGCTGTACGTCGTCGCGGTCTGCGCCGCCGCTGGATTCGCGGCGAGCGTCAGCGCCAGCCAGACGAGCGCCAAAAAGACGCGTACACGCTGCGTGTGCTGGCCCCCACGCCAGCAAAATCGGCTCTGGTCCTGCCGTTGCATCGCACCGCTATGCCCGTGCATAGCTAATATGCGGTTAAAATCTGGCGCTTGGCGCAAAACCTGTCCGGTAACGGAACAGCTTCGCGCCTTCAGGCGCCGCCCGCCCAATCGCCCTGCTGCGCCATCCATAAGCTGATCGCGGCGATAGCGGCAGTCTCGGCGCGCAGGATGCGCGGGCCGAGCGCGATGCGGCGTACCGCGGCATGCTCGAGCAGCAGGTCGCGCTCGCGCGCCGTAAAGCCACCCTCGGGGCCTATGAGGATCGCAGCGGGCGCGGGCGCGACGACATCGGAAAGCGGCACGCCGCCGGCTTCGTCTGCGAACAGCAACGCTCGATCGGCGGGCCAGTGCACGAGTAGCTGCGCCAGTTTGACGGGTTCGCCGAGTTCCGGCAGCGCGGTGCGCCCGCACTGTTCGCATGCCTCGATGATTTGCGCCTCGATCCGCTCGCGCTTGACGCGTTCGACAATCGTGCGTTCGGTAATCACGGGTTGCAGCCGCGCGACGCCAAGCTCGGTCGCCTTTTCGATGATCCAGTCGAGCCGCGCCTTTTTGACCGGCGCGAAACATAGCCATAGGTCGGGAACCTGTTCGATCGGGCGGGTCTGATGTTCGATGTGGACGGTTAGCGATCGTTTGCCGACATCGGCGACACTGGCCAGCCACTCGCCGCTGCGGTTATCAAACAACAGGATCGGCGCGCCGCCCTTCAGCCGCATAACATTGAGCAGATAATGGGCGGCGGGGCCGTCGATCGTCGGCGCGGCGCCTGGCGCCAGCGGCATATCAATGAACAGGCGGGGCGTGCTGGCGGGCGGCCAGGCGGGAGTCGCGGGCATGGGATGGAGCAATAGCAGACGCGGATATTTTGCGCACCCGCCGCGTGCTGGCGCCATAGTGTCCCGATCCGGGTCAAAATGGCCGCATGTGGCGCAAATCGGGCAACAGGCGATTAGGAGTTTGGTAAGCAGTTCCGCCCTAGTGCGAGGTGCCAGCCACGCATCTGTAGTGGGCCGCGTGTCTGGACCAAGAGGGGTTAGACCATGCGAGGGACCGTTTTCAGCCGGCTGCGGCTGGGTACCAAGAGGCTGTTGCGCGACAAACGCGGCAACGCAATGTTCCTGACCGCGGCGGCCGCGCTGCCGGTGATCGGACTTGTCGGATCGGGCGTCGATATCGGGCGCGCCTATATGGCGCAGCTGCGCTTGCAACAAGCGTGCGACGCCGGCGTGCTGGCGGGGCGCCGCGCAATGGCGGGCAGCACTTACTCGACCGCGGCGCAGGCCGAAGCCGACAAGATGTTCGACTTTAACTATGCCGACGGCGCCTATGGCAGCACCGACGTGACGTTCACGTCGGTGGCGCAGGGCGCGTCGAGCGTTGCGGGTACCGCAACCGCGACCCTGCCAACCGCGCTGATGCAGATTTTCGATTATGAAGAGTTTGACCTGACGGTCAGCTGCGCGGCGAAACTGGAAATATCCAACGCCGACGTGATGATGGTGCTCGATGTCACCGGGTCGATGGCAACGACCAATTCGGGCGACTCGGTCAACCGCATCACCGCGCTCAAAGATGCGACGATGGACTTTTTCGATACGCTGACGGGCGCAGAAATGGGCGATGGGCGGCTGCGCTTTGGCGTCGTGCCATATAGCTCGTCGGCGAATGTCGGGCAAATTCTCTATGCCAAGAATCCGGCGTGGCTTTCCAATACGACCAAATTGCCGTCGCGTACCGCCCAGCCGCCATCGTGGATCAACGCTTCCACGACGAACAACGGGTCGGCCACGAATGGTACGGCCTATGTTGCCGTCGATTGGGCGAACAACGGCTCGACGGTTTCGGGGAAAAACAGCACGACCTGTCCACAAACCACGAAGTCGTCAACATCCGCAGCCAGCTTTGGCTCCTCGAGCACGGTGCAGACGGGTCAGACGGTGGGCGACGACAAGCGCATCACAACCCGAAATTCGAACCAGCCCTATCGGTACACACAGTATCGCTATGTCTGGACAACCAGCCCGAACACATGTCGTGAGCAACAGCGGACGATGGAATATATCCGCACCCAGCCGCAGACAGTGACTGAGGATCGTCAGCAGAATTACATCTATGACGACCAAACATTTGACGTGTCGTCGGTGAAGGCGGGGAGCGCACTTGCGACAGCGACCGGCGACTTCGGAGCAGCCTATTCGGCGACCTGGGGGGGCTGTGTAATCGAGCGCAAGACGACCGCTTTTGCGGCGAACGCGACGGCCCCGTCGGCCGCGTTTGACATGGACGTCGATACGGCGCCGACAAGCGACGACGACACCAAATGGAAGCTGCTGATCCCCGAAGTATCGTTCCCGCGCGCGAGCGGCCCAGGCAACACGCCGTCTTCGACGACCAGCGCCCGTACTGTGAATTATACGAGCGTGACCAAAGACAGTAGCACGAACGGCAGCTGGCAGCGTTATTCCAAATATTGGAGCAACGGTTGGGGCGTTTGTCCGGCAGCCGCGATGAAGCTGACGACGCAAACGGCCAGCGACCGGTCGAGCTTTAACAGCTATGTCAATTCGCTCCAGCCCGTCGGTGGTACCTATCATGACGCAGGCATGGTGTGGGGCGTTCGCTTGCTGTCCGCCGATGGCATGTTTGCCGACGAAAACGCGACTGCACCAAATAACCGCCCGATAAGCCGTCACATCGTCTTCATGACCGACGGCGACATGTCGGCCAACATGGGCAATCTGGGTTTTCAGGGTTATGAATGGACTTTCAAACGCGTCGGCGGCACGAGCGACTCTGATCTGACGACGCGCCACAACAACCGGTTCGCGCAATTGTGCGAGAAGGCGAAGGGCAAGAATATCACCGTCTGGGTGGTGAGCTTTGGCGTCGCGCTGAACAGCTCGCTCACCAACTGTGCGACGCCGGGCAAGGCCTATCAGGCGAATAACGCGGCGCAGCTTAACGAGAATTTCCAGGCGATCGCCCGGCAAATCTCGAAACTGCGGTTGTCGCAGTGATGCGCCGGTCGTTCCTCCGCCGCCTGCGCCGCAGCGAGAGCGGCAATGCGATCGTCGAGTTCGCGCTGACCGCGCCGCTGTTCCTGCTCATCCTGATGGGAATTTTCGACTTTTCGTGGCAGATCTATGGCAAGCAGGTGTTGCAGGGCGCCGTCAGCAAGGCGGCCCGCGATGCCACGCTCGAGGGCAATGCGCTCAATCAGGCGGCGCTTGATGCAAAGGTCCGCCAAAAGGTGTTGAACGTCTTTAAAAACGGCGATGTCACCTTCGTTCGCAAGGCATATGACAGCTACAGCGAAGTCGGCGATCCCGAAGCCTTCACCGATTCGAACAGCAACGGTCAGTATGACAGCGGCGAGTGTTTCGAGGACGTCAATGGCAATGCCAGCTGGGATGCCGACCGCGGCCAGACCGGCAATGGCGGTGCCGAAGACGTTGTCCTGTACACAGCGACGCTCGAAATCGACCGCGTCCTGCCAGTATGGAGAATGCTGGGACAGTCGCAGCAGAGCTCGATGACGGCAACCACGGTGCTGCGCAACCAGCCTTATAATGCGGCGACATCGACCAAACAGGTGATTTGCACATGATCGCTCTTCTGCAACGGGCGCGCCGACGGATGCGTGCCGAGATCCTTCGCCTGGCGCGCGACAGCGGTGCGGTAGTCATGATCGAAATGGCTTTCTGCATTCCGCTGCTCGCCCTCGTGGGCTTTGCCGGCATCGAGCTCGCCAATCTGACGATGGCGCATACGCGCGTCAGCCAGATCGGGCTGAGCGCCGCCGACAACGCGTCGCGCATTGCCTTTGGCAGCAATTTGTCGCTGCCGCGTGTGCGCGAGATCGACATCAACGAAGTTTTCACCGGCGTTGAAGAACAGGCGCGCGGGATGAATTTCCGCGCCAACGGACGCGTCATCCTGTCGAGCCTCGAGCGCAACCCTGACGGCGGTCAATGGATCAAGTGGCAGCGTTGTTACGGCGATCTGGACATCGATTCAGCCTATGGTCCGCAAGGCACCGGCGCGACCGGAACCGGTTTCGCCGGCATGGGCGACGCAGGGCGCGAAGTGACCGCAGCCAGTGGCACCGCAGTGATGTTTGTCGAGATATTCTATGACTATCAGCCGATGGTCGGCGCTGCATGGTTCGGCACGCCGCGGATCAGGTCGACGGCGGCGTTCAACATCCGCGAAGGCCGCGATCTGTCGCAAGTCTATAACCCTGCCCCGGCGGCTGCAGTTTCCAGCTGTACCTAATCGCCGGACCGATCAACCGATAGCCATTTATCGTTGGCACTGCGGCTGCTACATGCGCCGCTGCCAATGACTTCTACCCATCCTCCCGACAGCCAGTTGCGTGGCTTTGTCGCGCTGCTGCCCGCCGCGGCGCGGCCTTATGCGCTGCTCGCGCGGTTCGACCGGCCGATTGGCTGGTGGCTGCTCTATTGGCCCTGCGCCTGGGCACTGGCGCTTGGCGGCGGGGCGATCAGCCATTGGCCGTTGTTCCTGTGGCTCCTGCTCGGCGCGATTGCGATGCGCGGCGCGGGCTGCGTTTATAACGACATCGTCGACCGCGACCTCGACGCGCAGGTGGCGCGCACCGCATCGCGCCCGATCGCGAGTGGGGTGGTGTCGGTGCGCAATGCCGCGCTTTGGGCCGTGCTGCTTTCCCTCGTCGGCCTGCTCGTGCTGCTCCAGTTGCCGTGGCCCGCGCAAATCGTTGCGCTGGCCAGCCTGGTTCTCGTCGCTGGCTATCCCTTCATGAAGCGTATCACCTGGTGGCCGCAGGCGTGGTTGGGGCTGGTGTTCAGCTGGGGTGCGCTCGTCGCCTGGATCGCGGTCGGCGGGGGCGAGGGGATGGCGCTGCCCTTGCTCTATGCCGGCTGCATCGCGTGGGTGATCGGGTACGACACTATCTATGCCCTCCAGGATATCGAGGACGATATGTTGATTGGCGTCAAATCGAGTGCGCGCGCAATGGGGCGTCATGTGAAGGGCGGGGTTGGGTTTTGCTATGGCTTTGCACTCGCCGGCTGGGGCGGCGCACTGTGGACAGCGCGTCCGGACCCGCTGGTATTCGTCGCACTGTTACCCGCAGCCGTGCATTTTGTCGGTCAGATTGTCACTCTCGATCCCGCGAATGGCGAGGATGCACTCGCCAAATTTCGCAGCAATCGTTTTGCCGGGTTGCTGGTGTTTGCGGCGATGCTGGTGGTCGGGATGGCGCCCTAACTCATTCCGCCGCGAGCAGTTCCTCCGCAGCGCCAAGGTCAACCGACACCAACCGGCTGACGCCTTTTTCGATCATCGTCACCCCGAACAGGCGGTGCATGCGCGCCATCGTCACCGCATTGTGGGTCACGATCAGATAGCGGGTGTTGGTTTCGCGGGTCATCCGGTCGAGCAGGTCGCAGAAACGCTCGATATTGGCGTCATCCAATGGCGCATCGACCTCGTCGAGGACGCAGATCGGCGCCGGGTTGGTCAGGAACAGGCCGAAGATCAGCGCGACCGCGGTCAGCGCCTGCTCGCCGCCCGACAGCAGGGTGAGGGTGCCGAGGCGCTTGCCCGGTGGCTGCGCCATGATTTCGAGCCCGGCCTCGAGCGGATCGTCCGAATCGATGAGTTCGAGATGCGCCTGCCCTCCGTCGAACAGGGTCGTGAACAGCCGCTGGAAATGGCCGTTCACCGTCTCGAACGCGGCGAGCAGGCGGACGCGTCCTTCGCGGTTGAGATTGCCGATCGATCCGCGCAGCCGGTGGACGGCCTGGGTCAGTTCCTCGATCTCGGCTGCGCTCTTTTCACGTTCGGCGTCGAGTTCGACCAGTTCGTCGGCGGCGACCAGATTGACCGGGCCCAGCCGTTCGCGATCGGCGATCAGCCGGTCGTGCTGCGCCGATTCCTGTCCGGTATCGGACACGCTCTCGCCGTCGAACCCCGCCTTTTGCGGCAGCAGTGGCGGTGGGCATTCGAAGCGTTCGCCCGACAGGCGGCCCATCTCGATGCGCCGCAGCTCGGCGTTTTCGGAACGCGCGATAGCACCGGCGCGGGTTTCGCGTGCCGCGGCGACGCGCTCACGGATCGCATTGAGTGCGGTTTCGGCCTCACGCAGCGCCGCTTCGGCGGCGCGTTCCTGTGCTTCGGCCGCCGCGACCTTGTCGCGGAGCGCGGCCTGCTGCCCTTCGGCGGCGACGCGCTGTTCGGCGAGCTTGGCAGGGGCGTCGGCGAGCTTGTCGGTCTCGGCGGTCAGCGCGTCGGCGCGCTTGTCCATTTCGTTCACGCGCCGCGCCGCTTCGCCCGCGCGCGCCTTCCAGCTTTTGATCTCGGCGGTGACGACAGCCTGTCGTTCGCTCAGGCTCGCAAGACTGCGCTCATGCGTGGCGAGCATTTCGCGGGCGCTGCTGGCGTCGCTTCGCGCGCGCTCGGCGGTCTGTTCCTCGGCGTCGAGCGCGGCGCGCGCGATGTTGTCATCGGGCAGCGCGGCGAGTACCGTTTGCTGCGCTGCCAACTGTTCCGCCGCTTCTTCGGCCACGACGGAAATTTCGGTGAGGCGGCGGTCGAACAGCGCCGCGGCGTCGCGGTGACGATCGAGCGCAGCTTGCGCCTGATCGGCGGCGCGCAGCGCGGTGCGGCGGGTCTCATCAGCCTGCGCCAGTGATTTGCGTGCGGCGGCGGCGAATT
>MTKY01072343.1_pt1 | contig 13014 bp, 11 predicted proteins | sample 1042731 | NCBI WGS metagenome assembly MTKY01 (sample SAMN06212206, study PRJNA360538) | anaerobic digester metagenome | biome: Wastewater treatment plant; material: sludge; isolation source: anaerobic digester fed with sludge from wastewater treatment plant | place: Denmark: WWTP Soeholt ... | reverse complement strand
AGCAGACCCGACCGCCAGCCGCGCTCGAGTGTTCGCCGGATGCACAGGACGCCGATCGGCCCCACAGGGGCGGCGATCGAGAAGCCGATGGCAAGCCCTCTCAGCAGCAATCCGGCACTCATCGGCATCGCGCGCCTTCCCGACCGCGGTTTCGCCTACCCATCAACGGGCGCCGCGCCGATAGCGGCGGGGGTCGCATACGGGCTTGTCGCGGGCGTTGCGACAGGCAGTGTCGGCTTCACCGGCGGTGTGGGGTCGCCGCCCAGGATGCGCGCGAGAACGGGATAGATGGTGCAGGCGAGGAACTCATGACCCGCCGGATTCGGGTGGCACCCGTCGGTGGTCAGCGCAGCGAGGTCCGCGCCGAGGAATGCCGCCTCCGCCCATGCGGCGAAGTTGTCCACGAGCGGCACGTTCTCGGCCGCGGCGACCTGCCGGCAGGCCGCGACGTACTCGGTCAGCTTGTAGTTGGGTCCCTGCTCCGAGTACGGAGGCCGCAGGGCATGCTGGTGAGTGTGCAGCATCGGGATCGAGGTCATCAGGATCGGCTTCGCGCCTGCATCGCGGAGGCGGGCGATGATGGTGTCGAGGTTCTGCTCATACTGCTGCAGCGGCAGCCGGACGTCTGTCTGACCGGCGTCGACGTGGGAGTCGTTGGTGCCATACATCACCAGCACGTAGTCGGGCTTGAGCGCGATCACGTCCGCATCCAGCCGCAGTAGAGCCATGTCCGTGCGCTCGCCGCCAATGCCCACATTGATGACCTCGACGGGCGCTACATGCGCGGACAACCACACCTGTAGCAGCGCCTCGAAGGTCTGCGCCCCGGTGACGCCGCCGCGGACGCCCTTGGTGATGGAATCGCCGAGGGCCACAATCCTGATCGGCGCGGCGTGGGCCTGCACGGCCACGATGGCCAGCATTGCGGTGATGAGAAGGAGCTTGGGCATGGTGGATACCTCGTTCTCGGTGTGGGTGAGGGGGCGTGGGGTTGCGGGTCGCCTTGCGTGCCTCACCCTCCTACCCCAGCTCTTCGCCGAGCATTTTCTGCGAATCCTCGCTCAGCAGGAAGCCGATGTTCTCCTTCATATAGTCTACCGCGATGTCGAAGATGTCGCGCGTGCGGGCGTTGAGTATATCGCCATCGCCGACCGTGGCCACACGGAGGACGCCGTGCTCTTCGTAGACGGCCCGCATCTTGCCGAAGTCGTTGCGCCAGTCCCTGTCGGGCTTGCGGAGGAACTCGACCGACTGGGACGGTATCTCCGTGCCGTCCTCGAGGATGACCGTGGAGCCCACGTAGTCCCGGTAATGCCTGTAGGGCACCTGCATGTACTCCTCGACCGCATGCAGCTCCGTGCACGAGTTGAAGGTCGCGCCGAGGAACAGGTACCACGCGTCCAGCTCGTAGAGTTGATGGAATGTGCTGCCCTCCCCGAAGCTGCGAACGCCCTCCCCCATCACTCGGTCCGCCAGCGGTCCGATGGCCGCGACGGAATGGCAGATATGGGTGCTGCGCCTGGCCTCGGGCCGCTTGCGGAAGGTCTCCGGGATGATGCCGACCTCCTGCTTGACGCCGGTATTGCGCAGATCGAGCACGGCAGTCTCGGCCTTGTGGAACTCACCCCAGGTGAAGGTCGGCACCACGACGGTGCCCTCGGTGCCGACGGTCTCCAGCAGCGCGTCGATGACGGCATCCGCGCCACCCTCGACATGTCCGAGCGCGCTCAGCGATGAGTGCACCATCACGAGGTCGCCGGCGGTGAGGCCGACGGTAGCGAGCCCCTGCTTGATGTCGTCTTTGGTCACAACTGCCTTCTCGGGCATGGAAACCTCCTACTACGCCACATTGCATATCGCCGCGGTACGTTCGCACGGCTGCGGGCTGCCACCTCCGCGCGATCCACCGACGCCGACCGTGCGCGTGGGGCCTGGATGTGCCGGAGTGGTAGGTCTGCCGCTACGGATACATATCCACCCGCCAGAGGTGGGAGCCGTTGACGTAGTACAGCACACCGTCGGCGGTCGCCATCAGGCCCTTGGCGTCAGCCAGGGACGGGTGATGGGCGAGCACACGCGCGCCGTGGTCTCTCGGGTCGATGGCGAACACTGCGTCGTCGCCGATGCCGAAGATCAGCCCCTCCGGCCCCGCGGGCGAATCGGCGATCCCCTGGTGATGCACCGTCTGCACGGGCATGTCGCCGGTGAAGACGACCTCTCGCTTGACGGGGTCAAATGCCAAGTACTGCTCCCGCACGTGCACGTAGATCAGCCCTGTCCGCGCCATGACCGCCTGCCCGTAGCTGTTCGCCCCCTCGATCGGCGTGCCCGCCCAGTTGACCTTCTCAACCGCGCAATCCCACAGGAGGATGTAGCCGTCCTTCTGCGTGGGCACCGATCCGGAGCCGCCGTAGTTTGACGTGGTGCAGAACACCTCATTGGTCTGGGGCACCGACACCACTGAGATGATGCTCTGGTCGGGCAACACATTGCGCCAACAGGTGTACGAGTAGTCCTCCGGGTTGATGCGAGTCAGTGCTCCGCCGAGCTTGCCCTTCGACGGGCGACTGGCAAGGTAGAGCATCTCGTCGGGGCCGACGATGAGCTGCAGCCCGCGCTCCTGGTCGTAGTCTTTCACGAGTTGCCCGATGTGTACGCGCTCATTGGTCTCGGGGTTGTAGAAGTCCAGGCTGCAGCCAACATAGCTGCTGATGAAGAGGCCCTTCGGCAGCCCGAGTATCTCGTATATCTGGATGCGGCCGCCGTTGTGGCGGCCGAGGTCGGCGCTCTGGCCCGTCGCAGGGCCATGACAGAAGATGTTCGCGGGCTGGAAGCCGCCCCCGTATATCTTCCCATTCCACTCACATGACGCGCAGTAGAGGGCCACCGATACGCCCTCGAACTCGGTGTCCACCGTTGATGTCTGGCCCGTCTGCGCGTGCTTGAGGACGAGTTGGCCCGCGGAGGTGAGTGTTTCGTCATAGTAGTCGCCGGCGCGGCGCAACTGAGCCATCGAGCGCTCCGGTGGGAAGGCATCGACGTACTTGATACCCTCGGCCGAGCACACGAACAGCTTCCCCGCGCCTTTGCCGTAGACGCGCCCGTCCTCGCCAACCAGCAGCGTCACGCGATCGCAGCCGCTTGATACCTGCTCCGGCAGCAGTTGCTTCTTCTGCCCCGTGGCGACGGGGACCGCCCACAGCTCGGCATGATGCAAGCCGACGGCGGCATATACGATGTTGTCGTCACTCACGGCGGTCTGGAGGATGTACTTGCAGCGGAGGTCCTCGCTCATCTGGCCGAGAGAGCCGATCCGGTCAGTGGCGGGATCGACGTAGACGACGCGCGTCTGCGGGTAGGAGCCGACGTAGAAGCGGCCATCCGGCCCCACGGCGCCGCCCATGGTATAGGAGGCGGGCTCATCAGGCACACCGAGGTCGACGAGTTGTCCCTCCGCGACGCGGTAGCGGAAGAAGCGTCCGGGGTCACCGGTATACAGGTACAGGTCGCCATTGGCGGCCCTGGTGACGTTGATGCGGCCGTAGTCCCACTCGCCCATGCCGACCCAGGTCATCTCGCCCGTGGCAGTGTTGACGCCGACGAGCCCCTTGCCATCCGGCGAGAGCATGGTGCCCCAGGCGGTGAAGCCGGTCTCCGTGCTGCCTGTGACGACATCGATGGGCAGCGGCTTGGGCTCAAGCGGCCTGCCGAGGTCCTCGAAGCTGTACTGGGCGTGGGCAATGCACACGGCCATGGCAAGCGCAACTGATGCTGCGAGACTCGATTGCGTTGGTCTCATCAGTGCCCTCCGGAGTGCTGTCTCTGCGCCGACAGTGCACTATTCCGGGACTGCGGTCCGTCGGCCTGCCGTGGGAATCGCCGGCTATTGCAGGAAGACCGGCAGGCCGTGGACAATAGAGCAGCATTGCAGCCGCGTGAGAGCGGTCGAGCGTAGCAGTCTGGGGAGGCACACCAATGGCTGTGGGCGGCATATTGATGATCGGGCTGGGTGGGCTGCTGTCACTGGCGGCAACAGTGGCGGCGATTATCATCCTGATCGCGGCGTTTCAGGATGAGGTCTGGAAGGGCATAGTCGGCCTGCTGTGCGGGTTCTACCTTCTCTACTGGGCCTTTGCCGAGTTCCAGTCGCCACACAAGGGGTTGCTGATCGGGCTGTGGCTCGGGGCCGGCATCATCGGGAACGGACTGGTCTTTGGCGGTTTCGTGGCCTCCGGGATGATGGAACAGATGATGTAGGCGACGGCCCTCTCGGGCGGTTGACGGGGATCGGCTGCGTATGTCGGATACAGATGCGCGTTCTCGACGGGGGCGAAGAGTATTCGCCCTCGTCGTCTTTGCCGGCCTGGCGGCGACGCTGCTCGTCGCCTATACGCCCGTGCCCGCGCCCCCGTGCCTCTTCCGCCTGATGTGGCGCATCCCATGCCCCGGATGCGGCATGGGGCGGGCTCTCGAGGTGCTGTGGCATGGGGACCTGCACACCTCGATCCGCTACCACCCGCTGGCAATCCCGTTTGTCCTGTTCATCCTGACGCTGCTTCTCAGCGCGCTGTGGCCGGAGCGCTGGGAGCGCTCGCGGCGCGTAATGGACCGCGTGTGGGAACTGCTGCCGAGCCGCGCGGTGATGATCCCGGTGCTGATCATCTTCGTCGGCACGTGGGTGCTCCGTCTCGTGCTGTGGGCGATGGGAGATGATACGTTTACGTGGTGAGGTGGGTACCGACGCAATCCGCGCGGGGCTGGGCAGCGATGACCTGACCCCGGCCCGGGACTTTGGTCGCGGCTCGTGCCGATGCAGGACAGTGGGGAGCGTCTGGATAACAGAGCAGCAATGCAGGCGCTTGGGCGCGGCCGGGCAAGCCCCGAGACGGAGGTGCTCGCGTGGCTCTGGATGCCCCAGCTGTGATTTCGGTCGGTCTATCGCTGTCGATTATGGGATTTGTCGCCTGGGTCGTGGTCCTCAACGCCGCCTTCCGGGATGCCACGTGGAAGGGTGTTGTCGGTTTTCTCTGTGGGCTGTATCTGGCCTACTGGGCGATAGTGGAGTACGCAGCGCCGAACAAGTGGCTGTGGGTGCCCCTGTGGCTGGTCGGTGCAGGCATCGCCAGCAGGATAGCACTTCAGGTCGGGATGGAACTATGCGAGTTCCTCAGCGGCTTCCCGTAGCCGGTGGGACGCGCGCGCGGGTAGGGGCTCCGCACATCCATCGTACATCCCCGAAACCGCAGGCGACACGCCGACTGCCCCCTACCTCCGCCCCACCCTCACCGGCCCCAGCAGCCCGGCAACAAGCCCCGCCGCGCGGTTTCGGTTCGCGGGCGGGTTGCATACCTCAATGGCCAGCTCGTGTGCCCCTGCGGGCACAGCGGGCAAGATGCACCGGTACGGAGGCCACGGCAGCACCGCGACCTCGACGCCGTCGAGGCTCACCGCCGCACAGTCCTCCACCCGCCCGAGGTCGACGATGTAGTCGCCGGCCTCGGCAATGTCGATCTGCCTGCGGTAGACGGCCGAGCCCGAGAAGGTCGGGTAGCCCAGAACACCCCATGGCTGCAGGCTCTGCAGGCAGATCGGCCCCGGATGGCCCTCCACGAACGGACATGACAGGTGCCCGTAGCGGTATTCACAGGTGAATGAGCCATACAGGTATGCCACTTCATGCAGGCCCCGCCCCGGCCCGGAGGTCTCGATGCGGACCACGTTCAGTGTCGGTGTGCTGCCACCGCGGAGCGCATGGCCCACGGATGCTTGCAGGTTGCGACAGTCGGACTCCACCACCCGCTGCCAGTCGTCAATCTCGACATCGTTGACATAGAGCATCCAGTCGCCGGTGATGGTGCTGTCCTCGATGACTATCCGCGCATCAGGTATCTCACCTGTGAGCATGAAGCGGCACCAGTAGACTGCCGGGCCGTCGCCCTCACCAAGCGGGTCTGGCTCGCGCTGCATGAGGTCAAAGCCCGGCAGGCTGACGAATGTCGCGCTCGGCCGCGGCTCAGAGGCCGAGGCATGCCAGAAGTTCAGCGGAAGCTGATTGTCCTCGAACTCGACCTCCCAGCCCGTCGAGATGTCGAGCGCGTCGGCGCCGGGGGCGGGGATGTGCTCGGGAGCCCGGCCGTTCTCGACCAGGATGCCCTCGCGCGGCGGGATGATGACACTGGTGCCATCGACCTGCCCGGTGAACTCCTGCTCGCGCCGGTTGAAGGCGAAGCTGATCCGGGCTCCGTCGCGCTCGCGCCGCAGGACGAAGACATCATCCGCCCCGTCGCCGACAACGGCGACGCCCGGCAGCGTGTCGAGCAGGCCATCAAGCTGCTCGACGAACTCGATTCGCTCGGACGCCCAGTCGGTCAGGGGCCTGGTGAGGTCTCTTGTGATCGCCTGTGGCGTCGTCCCCACCGCGATCACGCGTCCACCGCCATCGGCGAAACGCAACAGGCCCTGCGCCGTCGCCGCGTCGATGTAGCGCAAGTGCGGGAGGAGAATGACCGAGTAGGCCTCCGGGGTGCTGAGCGCGCCCTGTGCGTCAATCTGCTGCACCGTGATCTCGTCGATGAAGTCGAAGTCATGGTGATGGCTCAGCAGCAGCTCTGACAAACCGTGGATCGCCGGCTCATCGGGCACCAGGTGCCAGTCGGCGTCAGGCTCGATCTGACAGCCCAGGCTCGTTGAGGGGTACAGCAATGCGATCTCGCACAGATGCCTGCCGCCGGTGAGCTTCTCCGCGGTCTCCGAGACATGCTCCATCAATGCGCCCATCTGGCGCCACTGGGTGTGCTGGTAGAAGATCGACGGCGGCACCTCGTCCTTGCGCCGCCCATCAAGCGAGTAGCTCAAGCCATGGACACAGAAGAAGTTGATGCCCAGCGCCATCTGGTAATCCAATTGGGAGCGCAAATCGCGGATCGAGGTCTCATCACCCATCACCGCCAGGCAGTCGCTGCCTGCCTGCTGCCTGCCGAACAGGTGCGCGGCCGAGGAGGCGACCTTCAGGCCGGTATGGTAGGCGGCGGCATCGGAGAAGCCCGTGCTGGCCCCGAGGGGATCGGTGCAGGGGATGTCCATCGGCTCGTAGCAGCGCAGCTCATTGGGCCACCAGGCGGCAACGAGTGAGAGCCACTCGGTGCGGGTGAGGTGCCCGGTGAACTGCATCCCACGCGCCCGGCACCACTCGCCAATCTGCTGCAGGTAGTTGGCCTTCAACAGCCGATGCTGGGTAAGCCGGTAGTGGTGCCGCACCATCGGCGAGCGGTCGGAGATATTGACCGCCAGGTGCGGGAGGTGATCCAGGATGTCGTAGCCGTGGTCCGCCGCAAACTCGGCCGGGAATCCGGCGCTCCAGGGGAATGCACCGGTACCGGGGCTGGGCTCATCGCTGAAGCTGCCCCTGATGGTTGAACCCAACCTGTCGGGATAGCGCTGCGCGTACGGCTCATAACTCAACTCGATGAATGAGGCAATGCCCTCCGGGCGCAGCAGGTCCGGGTGATTCCGGCCCGTGTTGTGCACCAGCCCCGCACAGATGATGTAGCGGCCCGGCAGCTCGGGCTCCCAGGCAAGCGCGAAGCGGTTCTCCTGGATGCTCGCGCGCTGATGCGGATGGCCGACGAGGTTGATCAGCGGCGAGTAGGCGCCATGCTTGAGGAATGCTCGGCCCCACTGCTGGCGGCGGGTGCCGCAGAAGGCCGTGACGTCGATCCACTCACCGTACGTGCCGTCATCCCTGATGGCGACTGCATACGCGCGCAGGAGCATCCCCTGTGCGAAGTCGACCTCGATGCGCTCACCGTCTGCCTCCGTGGTGGTGAAGACGAGTTCGCGCGCCTGCAGGCCGGGATCGCTCCAGACCACGCGCCCGCCGCACAGGCCGCTGGGATAGTAATCCTCATCCCAGATCCAGAACTCCAGCCCGAGCCGCTCGCAGGCCTCGACTATGGCGTCGACAGCCTGCCACCACTCCTCGGAGAAGTATGGAGTGAGCATTCCGGCGCGGGCATGGGCATAGACGCCATGGTAGCCCTGCTCGGCGAACTGCTCCATCTGCCACCGGATTTCCTCGACATCCAGCCGATGGTTCAGAAAGTACTGCGCGATGAGGGATTTCATACAGACCTCCGGGGGGAGTGCTGCTCTACGCCTCGCTGTTTCTGGATTGCTGAGTGTTCGCCATGCCAGGAGCAGTCCTGAAGGCCGTGGATTGGCCGTTCTCCCCCTCGTCCCGCCGCCTCACGCTCCCGCGGCTGTCGTATGGCCGCGGGAGCGTGAGGCGGATACAGGGAGAGGGGGCCGGGGGGTGAGGCCAGTGCAGCGACATCGTTCATGCCCCCAAATCGCGGCCAGTTCCCTGGACTCATCCGCCTGCGGTCGTGTCGTTCGGCACCCGCTGCAGGCCGTACGCTGGGAGGAACTCGGTCCAGTTCTCCGTTGTCAGCACTGCACACCCGGTCAGGTACTCCCGCTTCCAGGGCTCCTTTCCCTCATGGCGAATGCGGTGTGCCAGCCGATCCCTGAACGCCATCAGCAGGGCCGGCTCATGCGGGCACGCTTCGAGTCCCAGAACGACGACATACGCTACTGGGTGAGTGTCCTGCTCCATGAGATGGAGGAACATATAGCTGCCTCGTGCCTTGGCAGCGAGCTGAGGCAGCAACTCCCTCGTCTGCATCGCTTGCATGAACCGCTCGCGCTCAGTGTCGAGCGCGCCGGTGTGGGACGGGTCTTTGACCTCTACAAGCAGAATCCTCCCGTCATCCTCGATCACGAGATCGACGAGCTTGATGCCGTCTGCCTGCCCTCGCTTGCCCCCTCGATCCAGGTCCTCCGCACGTACACCATCGGGGAAGGTGAAGAGCAACTCCTCCACCGGTATCTGTGTCGGCAACGGAGGTCAACCTCCCAGTACCCGCCGTACGTCGCGGTCATAGAGGTCCGCGAATGTCTCAGTGATGGCATTCGGGTGCAGGCCGGTGAGGTCGTCGGAGGGAGAGCACCTGATGTCGTCGCTCTCGCCATCCCGATAGAGCGCATGGTACAGAATCTCGTCACCATCGCCGCGTTGAAGCTCCAGCTCCTTGAGCACAACGTAGTCATGGGTGGCAAGGAACACCTGCAGACCGTCACGCTGCAGCATGAGGAGCACGTTGATGAGTGGGCCGATCATCTTCGGATTCAGGTTCGCCTCCGGCTCGTCCCAGAACAGCACTGAGCCAGGCGCGAGGCTGCCATTGCGAATCAGCAGCCAGAGCAGCGCCAGCTTGCGAAGGCCTTCAGCGACCAGCATGAACTCGAGGCTGCCGTGGGAGTTGGTGAGGAAGAACTCCTCGCCGTGGGTCTCGACTGTCCCGCCGAGAGCTTCCTCCACCGCTTTCGCAGCTTGGGCCTGCGCAGGTGACAACTCGCGCAACGGGGGCAGGTACGCGCGGTCGACGATGTCGGCGTAGACCGCTTCGAACTCGAGCTCTCTGAGCCTCACAAGCGATCTGAAACCGGGGGCGTGGGCGAGCATTTCTTCGGGTGGGCTGTACGTCGCCGCCACAGGTGGAGTGCCCCACCGCAGAGGGCCGACGCCGGGCTCGCGATACTGAGGGTCGCCGGCGTTCAGTCGGGCCGACACTTCGCCACCCGGCAGCTCGACGCTCACGGAGGCCGTGCCGTCTGCCGCAGCATGGTTCACAAGCCGTCCAACGTCGTCGTCATGGGGCCTGAACACACGGCGCAGCGAGTCGACGAAGCTCTCCTCGTCGCCGCCCCTGTCGCACGCCGCGTAGGCCACCTTCAGCAGGTGCGTTTTCCCAGTCGCGTTGGCGCCGGCGAGCACATTGATCCCGGGGGAAGGGATCAACTCAAGCTCGCGGAAAGCCGTGAAGTTCTCCAGCTTGATCCTGCCGACAGCCATGGACATCACCTTTGGCTTTGCGACACGGTGTCGACCGACGCGTTCAGCATACCTGTTCGCGTGTCGGCCCGGCAATCCCTGTAGGCCTCACCTACTCGCCCACAGCATCCCCCGCTCCACGATGGTGCGTGCTTCTTCGACATCGAAATCGGCGGCGACGTGGCCCACGGAACTGTAGAAGACGCGGCCCGCGCCCCATACGCGCTTCCAGACCGCGGGCATGACGGTGCCCTCGACCCAGGGGATGTGCTCGCCGCTGAGTGTTGTCGTCGCCAGCACCTCATTGCCCGGATCCACGTGCATATAGTATTGCTCGGACTTCATCGCGAAGTCAGACAGCCCCGCGACGATGGGGTCCTCGGGTTTGGTGATGTTGACGACATAGTCGATGATGCCACCCGGATGCGCTACCCACTGCCCGCCAACCATGAACTGATACTCGCAGTTCTTGCGGAAAGAATCGCCCATCCCGCCGTGCCAGCCGGCGATGCCGACACCGGACTTGACTGCATTGAGCAGCCCCTGCTCCTGCTCGCGGGTGATCTCCCCCATCGTCCAGATCGGGACGATCAGGCTGAGCGAGTTCATGTAGTCGGCGTCTTCATAGACATCCATGCTGTTCTCGACTCGGACATCGTAGCCCTGAGCTTCGAGCCATGGCGCGAAGACCTCCATGCACTGCCTGGGCTCATGGCCATCCCATCCACCCCAGACGACAAGGGCACTCCTTGACATGTCTGTTCAGTCCTTTCGTTGTGGCCGTTGGTGACCGTCTCATCTACAGTGATCGATTCATGGGGCCTGCTTGCGCCTGCCGCTCATCGTCTGCGAGCGCCGGCAGAAAAAAGGAGGGGCCGCTCGAAGGACGGTCCCGTCGTGTGGGACCGGACTGAGCCCGGCCCCCGTGCGGCGAGCCGTTCCATGCCGACTGCCCGTCAGCGGTATTCCTCCGCGACCCATGACCACGGCCAGTCAGACCACTCTGCGCAATATCCCTTTCTAACCGGGTTCTCCATCGTGTATCGAATTCTGGTTGGGAGATGCTCTTCCTTTCTCATGCTGTAGTCCCAATAGCTCCGCTCCCAGGCGAACTCAGTGTCCCCTGCTTCATGGGCAAGCCGGGACACATCGCCTTTGAACCGCCGGATGAACTGCAGGAACTCTGATTCGGTTGACTCGACCCAGCAGACGAAATGCACATGGTCCGGCATGATGCAATAGGCGTCAATGCGGATGCCGAAGTCGCCAGCCCGTTCCAGAAGGACGGCGACGGTGATGTCTGCTACTTCCGGAACGAAGTAGGGCCGTCTCTGCCTCGTGCAGATTGTGATGAACAGCGGCACTGTGTGTTCCCGGTACACTTCATCGTCCCATCTGTGGGGATGCCGACGGTCATGGAACTCTTCGTCCATCATGCTGTCACCTGGTGATCGGGTTGTGCGGCGGGGCCGGCGCGGCTCGCCTCAGGTGTTGGGGTCGGGATCCGCAGCTCGCCGAACGGCGGGAGCGCACCTCGAGCGGCCCACTTCTCGTAGATTCAGAACTCCTGATATGGCCCGTCAGCGATGCCATGAGCCCCTGTGCGAGCGGGCTTCGTCTGTCGGGTGTCGCGGGAGATAGATGTCCGGATTTGACCTCACGCAGGGCATGCAGAACAACGGCTGGGGTCAGGCACTCACAATTCACTTTTGCGCATAGCCGGCTGGAATGCGCTGTGGGCTGAACAAAACTGAATTCTGAATGCCTGACCCCGGCTGCCCGCCAAGGGCTTCCGAGGCGTCGGAAGTGGACATCGCTCTCGACACCCATATCAGGAGTTCTGGGATTGGGGCCGGGCTCAGTCGCACCGGATACACCCCCGGTGCTCCTTCGAGCGGCCCCTCCTCTCAACGGCATCCCCTATCGCCAGAACCTGCCTACCTCACCCCTCCATACACATACCCATCGTCGCAGCCGGCGGCGATGGAGATTGTGCCGTTGCCGGTGAAGTCGCCCGCGACGAGCGTCCGCACATGGTCAGGTACGCTCAGGGTGCTGATGATCTCGCCACCGGCATCCAGGATGCGCACCATCCCGCCCTCGGTGGCGACGATGATCTCATCGGTGCCGTCGCCGTTGAGGTCAGCGGTCACCAGGTCGAGGATGGCATTGCCCACATTGCTGGCCCAGAGGATGCTCCCCGCCGCATCGCAGGCGAGCACATGGTAGTTGCGCGAGCCGACGACGAGTTCGAGCTTCCCGTCACCATTGAGGTCGGTCAGGGCCACCTGCGTAACCTCCGCGCCCATGAACTTCGTCCACGTGGTCGCCTCCGTGCCCTGGCAGTGCACTCCGCCCACGCGGGAGCCTGCTATCAGCTCGTTGCGGCCGTCGCCGTCCATGTCGCCGGCGGCGACACTCATCGCAGCGCCGTGATAGCCGACGCTGACGCCGGCTCGCTTCCTGCCGTCGGGGCCGAAGGCGTTCGCGTCATTGTAGGTGGTGCCGATGAGCGACCACTGCGTGCCGTCCGGCTGTGGCACGAATGCTATCGAGGTCGGCTGGTGAGCCCAGTTGAGCGTGCCCCACAGCTTGTCGCCGAGGTGGGAGTAGGCGTATGCAAACCAGTTGCCCGACCCGATGACGATCTCGCCGTCACCATCGGCATCGATATCGGCACACCCGACGACCCTGATCGGGCCGGTGGCGGGCTCGATTTCGGGGAAGTACGGGTCCGCGGGTGTGAGAAGCGACCAACGCTCCTTGCCCTCGAAGTCGTAGCAGTAGAGCATGTGATCGGCGCCGCCGACGACGACCTCGCCCTTGCCGTCATTGTCCAGATCGTACGCGGCGATACACAGCGCGTCCTTGGGCAGTGCGACCTCCCATGAAACGGCGCCGTCGCCCTTGATGCACCTGACGAGGTTGCCGACGGCCGCGAGCAGCTCGACCGCACCGTCGCCATCCACATCCATCGCGGCCATGCCGTTTGTGCGGAACGGCACGCGCTCCTCGACCTGCTTCGGGGTGGCGGCAGTCGGGAAGATGCGCATCTCCCGGATCGCGGTGCGCGAGGGGTTGAACTCGGTAATCAACACACGGATGCGGCTGGTCTCGACCGG
>MTKY01048997.1_pt1 | contig 13022 bp, 9 predicted proteins | sample 1042731 | NCBI WGS metagenome assembly MTKY01 (sample SAMN06212206, study PRJNA360538) | anaerobic digester metagenome | biome: Wastewater treatment plant; material: sludge; isolation source: anaerobic digester fed with sludge from wastewater treatment plant | place: Denmark: WWTP Soeholt ... | reverse complement strand
GGCCAGCGCGCCCGCGACGCGCGGCAGCGGCGTCGCGCCGTCCGCGTCGATCAGCCTGGGCAGCGGGTGACCGCCGCAGGCGTAGGTGAAGGACCCGTCGCGCAGGTCCACGAGGATGAAGCAGAGCGTGACGAACATGCAGGCGTCGTTGCCCTCGGCGAGGCGGTCGTTGACGGCTGCCATCAGTTTGGCGGGGGAGAGGCGCCCGTCGTCGGACGCCAGGGCCTTGACGAAGCTCCGCGTCACCGCCATGAACAGGGCGGCGGGGATGCCCTTGCCCGACACGTCCCCTATCACCAGCAGAAGGTGGTCGTCGTCCGCGAGGAAGAAGTCGTAGAAGTCCCCCCCGATCTCGCGGGCGGGCTCGAGGCAGGCGTGCAGGTCGAAGCGCCGGTCATCGGGGAAGGGGGGAAAGGTGCGCGGGACCAGGCTCATCTGTATGGAGCGCGCTATGTCCAGCTCGCCGGCGACCCTCTCGCGCGCGGCGATCTCCGTCTTCAGGCGCTCCAGGTGCAGGACGAGGTCGTCCCTCATCGAGGCGAACGATGCGGTGAGCAGCCCCACCTCGTCGCGGGCCGCGACCGGCGGCAGAGGGGCCTCGAGGTCGCCCGAGGCCAGCCGCGCTGCGGAGTCCTTCAGAAGCCGTATCGGCCCGCTTATCCTGCCCGATATGAACAGGCCGGCGACCAGCAGCGCGATCAGGCCGCCGAGGCCGAGAAGGCCCTGGACGCGGCGCAGGCGCGTGATGTCGGCCAGCGCCTCCTCCTCGGGGAAGAGGATGCCTATCGACCACCCCATCGCGCCGACCGGCCTGAAGAAGACCATCAGCCGCCCGCGAAGCGGGTCGTACAGCGAGGCGGTGCCCGTCTCGCCCCTGATCATCCTGCGCCCCAGGTCCACGAGGTCGGTCCGGTCCTCCATCTCCGCGACGGAGAACATGGTCTCGCGCATGAGCAGCTCGCGCCTCGGGTGCGACACGAAGGTCCCGTCCCCCGTGATCATGAACGCGTAGCCGCGGCCGCCGATGCGCATCGCGGAGAACACTCCGGCCAGGCGGTGAAGCTCGAGCGAGGCGCAGACGGTCGCGAGATAGCGCCAGCTCGCGTCGTAGACCGGCATGGCGTAGCTGACCATCAGTCCGCCTCCCTCCCCGAAGAAGGGCTCGGTCCACAGCGCCCTGCCCATCTGCAGCGGAAGCTGGTACCACTCCTGGACGGTCCAGTCCACCTCTCCGGCGAGGTCCCTGAAGCGGACCGAGGCGCCTTCCCTGGACGCCTCCGGGCAGAAATTCCTGTAGCGCGGATCGGCGGCCCCCCTGGAGAAGCCGATCGTCAGAGCGGAGATGTCCGGGTGGGACTCCAGCAGGCGCTTCATCGTCTCGGCGAGCTTCTCCGGCGGCGGAGAGAACTGGAGCAGCACCTCCGCCAGGTCGCGGGTCACGGACTCGGCGATGCCCGGAATCCGCAGAAACTCGTTCTCCGCAGCCCTGCCCAGGTTCTCCATCCGTTCGGCGAACTCGCGCTCGAGCGCCGCCCGCGAGGTGAAATATCCGTACAGCACGATGGCGGAGAAGAGCGCACCGACGCCGAGTACTATCATCAGGGCCAGCCTGGCGGCTATGGAGACCCCCCTGCGGCCGTCGGGGAATAGGGGGAACAGGCGGTCTATCATCTCCCGGACTCCAGGGGGCAGAATGCCTCGTACGGCGCGGACTCGCCTGCCTCGACGAACACGGAGCGGACCAGCCCGGCGGCCCTCTCGTAGTCTTCGCGAGAGAGGACCCCCGGAGTGCGCCACGAGCCGTCCGCGAGTATCGAGGGGAGGATGCCGTCCAGCATCCGCCTCAGCAGCACGCGGTTGACCGTGTAGCCCGCCCTGTCCGCCTCCGCCAGGACGAGGTCCACCGCCTCCTCCGGGTGCTCCGCCGCGTAGCGCCAGCCCTCCATGGTCGCCTCCCCCAGGTCGCGGGCCAGCTCCGGGTCCTTTCGCCACGTCTCCTCGACGCAGTAGACGCCGTCCTCGGGGATGTCGTACCCCTCGTCGGCCAGCGAGATGACAGTCAGCTCCTCCGGGCTGCGCCCCGCGAGCAGGATGCGCTGGTACTCGTTGTAGTTCATGGCGCAGCAGGCGTCCACCCCGCCCCGCAGGAAGAGCTCCACCGACGAGAACTGGTCGAACAGCACCGGCCAGATGCCGCTGTCCGCGAAGGCCTTCTTGAAGGCGGCGGAGAAGTGGTCCCCCCACAGGCTCATCCTGCGCCCGTCCAGGTCCGTGATCGTGGAGACGCCGCGGTCCCGGCGAGCCACTATCAGCAGGTTGCCGCGATTGACCACCTGTGCGACGTTCACCAGCCTCAGATCGTCCGCGCGGTACAGTATGCCGGCCGTCAGGAAGAGGGTGGCGAAGTCGGTCCTCCCCTCGCGCAGCTCCCTGATCGAGTCCACGTCGGAGCCTCCGCGCCTGATCTCCAGGTCGATCCCCCGCGCAGCGTAGAATCCCTTCGCCAGCGCCATGTAGTAGCCCGCGAATTGGGTCTGGGGGTACCAGTGCAGGGTCAGCACGGCCTTCGTCGCCGCCCCGGCCCGGGAGACGACCAGCGCGACGAACAGGACCGCCGCCAGGGCGGCTCTCGCCCGCGGCCGCACGGCCGTCTACCTCCCCCCGGCGGTCATCACTATCCGCAGGCTGTTAAGGTCGCCCTTGCGCGAGTAGTGCACCTCGTCCATCATCCTGCGGATCAGCAGGATGCCGAGCCCTCCGGCGTCGCGCCCGTCCAGGGGCAGCGACACGTCCGGGTCGTCGACCGACAGAGGGTCGAAGGCGACGCCGTTGTCCAGGAACTCCACCGAGAATGCGTCGGGCGACTCCTCCACGCGGACGGTCAGCCTGCCGGGAGGGATCTCGTAGGCGTAGGAGCAGATGTTCACGACGATCTCCTCGATGGCGACATCCATGTGGACTGCCCTGCGGGGGGGCAGCCGCCCCTCCGCGCCGTCCTCCTCCAGCACGAAGCTGCGGATGTCCGGCAGGGACTCGAGCGACGCGACGAACTCGCGCTCCCTGACCCCCACGGCTACGCCCCCCGTCCGGAGAGCAGAGACAGCCCCTCGTCCCGGCCGCCAGCCACCGGCAGGAAGCTGTCGAAGCCGGAGATGTCGAAGACCTCCTTCACGACTCCGGCCATCCCGCACAGGACGACCCTTCCGCTCGACCCGGAAAGGCGCTTGGCGAGCAGCAGAATCGACCGGAGCCCGGCGCTGCTTATGTACTCGAGCCCGGACAGGTCGAGCAGCATCCCGCGCTCCCCCTCGAGGCCGTCTGCCGCCGCCAGCGCGTCCCTCTCGAAATCCGGAGCAGACCTAGCGTCCAGCCGGCCCGAGAGCTCCGCGACCAGCCCGCCGCCCTCCGCAGCGAACTTCATCTCGAACATGGCACATCCCCCCTCGGCAGGGGCGTCCCGCGCACGGTGCGTCGCGACAGGCCTCCCCGCCAGGCACAATTGTACAGAACAGCCACGGGCCTGTCACTCGAACTTCAAGACGAAGGTCTGTCAATTTCAGGTCCCTCCGTCGCTTCGCTCCGTTCGGGACGACGTGTTGTCCGACGACCCGCGCATTCCCTGTCATCCCGACGATCCGCGCCTTCTCTGTCATCCCGACGACCCGCGCCTTCCCTGTCATCCCGACGACCCGCAGGGGAGGAGGGATCTGACCTCGTTTGTGCGATTCCTCCCGCCGGCTATTGAAATTCGGGGTGTTTGGCATCATACTCTTTCCACTCAAACTCTGGAGGTGGTTCGGAAAAATGCGCGCATGCGGCGCACGCGGATCGACCGAGCGCGGACGATCGCGCCCGGGAGGCGTCCGGATCGGGGAGCTGTTCTCTCGTCCGGCAACATGTATTCATCCGCAAGGAGCAAGGAGGGTTTCAACATGAAAAAACTCGTGATTCTGATCGCCGTGGCCTGCTCGCTGGGGCTGCTCCTGGCCTCGGCCGCCCCCGCCGCCGCCGCGACCAGGGAGGAGGCGCTGAGCGCGGCGCAGGAGCGCCTGGCCAGGCTGTTCGACTCGGAGGAGACCAGGGAGCTGTTCGCCCTGTTCGACAAGATGAAGGATGTCGGCCTGTCCTGGAACGAGGATCTTCTCACCCCCCTGAAGAACCTCGTGGGGTGCAAGTCCCTGGAGCAGCTGCATGTTCTGTGGGGCATCGGGGCTATGAACCACAGCTACGCGATGCTGTTCGACAAGGTGGACGAGAACTTCCTGGAGACCGGAAGGGAGATCGACCGGAGGATAGGCTTCCCGAGGGCGAAGATTCGCGAGGAGAGCAAGGCCTTCGCGGAGAAGAGAGAGGGGCAGGCCGCGAGCAGCATAGACATGGTGCTGGCGATGCTGGAGCTGGCCAAGACAGACGACATCGTGCTGAACACCCTCGTGGGAGGCTTCTACGGCAGCACGCTGGAGATCTTCTACCTCCTCTCGAGCCTCGGGCTGGCCTCGGGGGTCACTGACGAGTTCACCGCGTTCGTGAACGGGCACCTGCCGCAGCTCGAGCTTGCGCAGGAGATGCTGGAGGCCTACTCCGAGAACGAGGAGCTGGCGAAGATGCTGGACACCGACGGCAAAAAGGCCGTCATCGACTCTATTTTTGCGATTATTTCCGGGGAAATGGGCAAGTTGACGGAGGACGACCTGAAGGAGATACTTACCATAGTCAAATCCGTCCGCGACCCGTTGGTCGCGCCCTGCCAGTAACAGGCCGCGCCGGGCGGGGGCGCTCCTCCGGGACGCTCCCGCCCGCTCACTTCCGCGAGGTGCAAAGCCCGTGCCTATGACCGAGATAACTCTGAACGCTGTGCTGAACCTCTTCGCCATCCGCGCCGCGTCCGCGCCGGACAGCCTTCGCGAGGGCGTGCGGGAGAGGGCGGCATCGTACCTGCGGGATCACCTGGGGCTGGACGCTATCCAGCCATACCTCGAGCTCTACGACCTCGCGCTCGACATGCAGAGCGAGGCGCCCGCCCCCCTGCTCGCGGAGAGGGGGGCCTCGGTGGCCGCCGGACTCGGGAGACAGGCCTCGCGACAGGAGCAGGTATCCGTGCTGGCCGCCCTGATCGAGGCCTCGCCCGGCGTCGACCGGTGCGACGCGCTGCTTCCGGCGCTCGCCGAAGCCCTCTCCCTGCCGCAATCGCTGATCTCGGGCTACTCTCTGTTCTGCGGCGGGGACTTCCCGTGGGACGGGGAGGGGCTGGACGACCGGTTCCTTATCCCGGTCGACGGAGACGCGACGGCTCGCTCCGGGGCGGGCCCCAGGACCCTGCACCGTCCGCAGTTCCGCGGCTCCTTCGCGGTCTTCCGCGCCGACGAGTCCGCGTGGTTCTTCCGGGCCGCGCCGGGCTCGGAGCTGCTGCTGGACGGCGTGCCGCCGGGGACGGGGACGCACCCGCTCAGGCAGGGCTCCGTCATATCCAACCGGATGCGCGACCGCGTCCACTTCGGCGAGATTGCGGCGGCGTTCTCGATCTCGTCGGGCCTCGCGCCGGTCCACGTGCTGGAGGGCGACCACCTGGACTTTCGCTACGGCGGCGCGCCGGACAAGGGGCTTCACGACTTCTCCTTCTCGGCCAGGGGCGGGGAGCTGGTCGCGGTGATGGGAGGGAGCGGCTCGGGGAAGACGACCCTGCTCTCCCTGCTGACGGGCAGTCTGCGCCCGCGCTCCGGCAGGCTGCTGCTCGACGGGCGCGACGTCACCGACGGGTCGATGGCCCGCTGCGGGGTCGTCGGCTACGTGCCCCAGGACGACCTGCTGTTCGAGGACCTGACCGTCTTCGAGAACCTGTACTACAGCGCGCGCCTCGGCCTCCCCGGCCTGTCCGACTCCGAGGTCCGCGAGCGCTGCCGGCGCGTCCTGGACGAGCTTGACCAGCTCGACACAGCCGACCTGCGCGTCGGATCGCCGCTGGACAAGACCATCAGCGGCGGGCAGAGGAAGAGGCTCAACATAGCGCTGGAGCTGGTGCGCCGTCCTGCGGTGCTGCTCGTGGACGAGCCCACCAGCGGCCTTTCGTCGGCCGACTCGGTCAACGTCGTATCGCTGCTGAAGGCGCAGTCCGCGGCCGGGAGGCTGGTGATCGCGGTGATCCACCAGCCGTCGTCCGAGGTGTACAAGATGTTCGACAGGCTGTGGATGCTGGACGAGGGGGGCCGCCCGATCTACGACGGCAACCCACTGGACGCGCTGGTCCACTTCCGAAGCGCGTCATACCGCGCGGGGGAGCAGGAATACGCCTGCCCCAGGTGCGGAAACGTCAACCCCGAGCAGCTTTTCGAGATAGTGGAGGAGAGGGTCCCCGACGAGCGCGGTCTGCCGACGGGGCGGCGAAGGGTCCAGCCGGAGGAGTGGCACCGTCTGTACCTGGACTCGGCCGCCGTCGCCGCGGGTACGGATCGCGCCGACGAGCGCGCCATTCCGGCCGAGGTCGAGACGCGCACCCCTCCCTCCCTGAAGGAGCAGTTCGCCGTCTTCTTCGCCAGGACGATGAAGAGCCGACTGGCCAACAGGAGTTACCGGATCTCGGTGCTCGTGCAGCCGCTGCTGCTCGCGCTCGCCGCGGGGCTGCTCTTCCGCGGGTCGTGGGGCGCGGAGTACGTCCTGCGCGACAACGTGAATCTGCCCGGCTACTACTTCATCAGCTCGGTCATCGCCGTCTTCCTCGGAATGGCGCTCAGCGCGGACGAGATCAACCGCGACCGTCGGATCCTCGAGCGGGAGCGACTGCTGCGCCTCAGCAGGGGGGCCTACCTCGCCTCCAAGTTCGCCTGGCTGCTGCTGGCCGCGGCCGTGCAGACCGCGCTGTACACCGTCATCGGGAGCGCGCTGCTGAGGATCCCCCCCTCCTGGCTGACGCCGTGGTGGATACTGTTCAGCACGGCTGTCTGCGCCTCCATGATCGGCCTCATCCTGTCGGACTCGCTGTCGTCCGCGTCCGCGATACACATCCTTATCCCGGTGCTGCTGGCCCCGCAGATAATGCTCGGCGGCCCCGCGATCTCCTACGACGAGCTGATCCGGAAGGACGCGGGGGACAGGAACGTGCCCCTGGTGGCCGAAATCATGCCCACCCGCTGGGCCTACGAGGCGCTGATGGCCGACCACTACCGGAACAACCCCTTCCAGCGCCTTTTCTTCCGCGACGAGATCGACGAGACGAGGGGCGAGTACCTCGCCGACCTGTACATACCGGAGGTGCGCGGACTGGCCTCGTACCCCTTCTCCCCGACACTCGACGCGGCGGGAAACCCCGACGATGCCGCCAGGATCGCCGGAAGGCTGACCGCGCTGCGCAACGAGCTGGACAACCTGGAGCGCATCACCGGGCTGGAGTGGTGCGAAGAGGGGCTCGGCGACGAGTCGCTTGTGCCCGGCGCCTACACGCGCGAGGCGCAGCGCGCGGTGCTCGCCTGGCTGAAGCTGGCGGAGGAGCGCGTCAACCAGGATCGCGAGGCCGCCTCCGAGCGGCGGGCGGGCATCGAGAGCGACCTGCGGGCCCGTCTCGGGCACTCGGGGTTCGAGGCGTTCAAGAACAGGAGCTTCAACAGGGAGGTGGAAAAACAGATGCTCGGAGTCAGGGCCGGGGACGCGATAGTGCTGTCCGGGGCTCGCCTGGTCCCGAGGGTCCTGCCCGTGGCGATCGAGCCGGAGTCGCGCCTGGGCAGGGCGCACCTGTTCGCCCCCTTCAAGCGCCTGGGCGACATGCAGATACCGACCGCGCCCTTCGACGCCGGGGTCCTGTGGCTGATGACGGCGCTCCTGGCTCTTGCGCTGCACCTCCGCCTGTTCCCGAGGGCCGCATCGGCACTGCGAAGGGCGGGAACCCCGGCCACTCCACATTCGAAGTCGATGGTATAATGATCTTCGACTTTATCATGCTGCCATATGCTCTCATGAAAGGGGGAAGGCGATAGCGAGAATGGGGCGGCGGGTCACGCCGCCCCGCGGGACTCGGGGACTCCGATGATGGAGAGCAGCACGTACTCGCCGAGGGATTCAAGGAAGTAGCCCCCCGCCGATCCGTCGTAGACGATCTCGGCGCAGAACCTGTCCCTCAGGAAGCCGATGTCCCTCTGCAACAGACGTTTAGCCGTCTCCGAGCCGGCGCGTCTGTCGAGGTATCCCGCCTCTCGGATCAAATCGTCCGACGCGACCGGAATCCCCCTCTCCCTCCACGCCTCGAGCCGGTGCAGCAGGGTGTTGAGGCGCAGAATCCTCTCCGCCGTCAGGGTATCGCCGCCCGCCCTCGCCCCCTCCCGGGGAAGAGGATTACAGCAGCACATAGCCCTTCTCCTTCTGGACGTAGATTATCTTGACGGAGAAGTACACCCTCAGGAACTGTATGTCCCTCTGCAGCAGCCTGATCGAAGCCTCGCGGCTCTTGCTCTCCCCGCCGTACTCGCACTCCCTGATCAGGACGTCGGAAGGAACGACGCGACCGCTCCTTTTCGACCCGACCCGGGAGAGCAGACGGTTGACGCGCTCGATTCTGACGGAGGACATGCCTCTGCTCATCGATACCGCACCCCTTTCACAAATTGTCGTCGGACTGCAAGGACCCTGCCCGATTCTGTCTACGGGCGCCGCCTCTGCAATCATCGTGTACCGGACACGCAGATGTGCGACTTGACCACGCGCAATGGAACCATCGATCCTTGTCCTTCGATGTCCGACATTCGTGAAACGAGTTCTCTTCGGGTTTGGTATCGTCCAAAAGATTAAAGCGCTCGCCCTCGGCGTCTTTGGATGGCGCGCGACGCCGGCCCGGGCGGATTAGACGCGGTGGTGCGGTGTGAACGGGGTGTTCGATGCGGTCTCTTAATGCAACGTTGCGCATTATACCACGGATGCGCGTATTTGTAAAATTTCAAGCGTCGAAAATGCTCGCCGTCACTCACCTCCCTCGGAGGGGTCGCGGGAGAGCAGCTCCACCACCTCCCGCAGCGACCTGGTGTCGTCCACCGGGATTATCTCTTTCTCCTGCTCGTCGTCGCGGACGACCGCGCCGCTCTCGTACCGTTCGCGGCACCTGGCGGCCCAGGTCGCGAAGTCGGAGGGGAACGGAGGGTTCTTGACCACGATCGGCCTGGCATGCTTGTGGATCAGTTTCAGCGCGGCGTGGACTTCCCGGGAGAAGCCGCTCTCCGCCGGGCGAGACCCGTTGATCCAGTCCTCGCCGCAGCCCATGCAGAAGCCCCACCACTTGTTTGCGCCGCTCAGTATGCTTCCGCAACGGTAGAACACGCGGCACTCTCCGCCGCAGTTCGGGCACGGCTCGATCCATCGGCCGTCCTCCCACAGCTCCAGCAGGATGCCGAGCGACACAGGTCCGCCGCCCAAAAAAGCGCAGGATAGTCCGCAGAAGGACAGGGGCGCGTCGTACAGATCCGGATCGGCGAATATCCGCGCCCTGTTCTCCCAGAGCAGTCGGAAGCTGGATATGAACAGCTCCCGGTCGCGAGCCTTCACCCCCGCGGACTCCTGCGGCACGGGGGAGACGACGTGAACGCCGTCGCCGGTGAACGCCAGTCCCCCTTTGGGATATCCTCCGAAATGTATCATTCGCGATCAGCTCCCTTCCTCTTCCGTTATGTTCTTTCGTTCTCGCACCCAGCCGATCTCGGCGCCGGCCTTCCGCAGCATCTCGACTATCTCCTCGATTTTTCTGTAGAATTCCAGCGCGTCCAGCGCGGCATCCAGGGGAGTCCTGTTGAACTTGTCGAGCTTGTTTATGAAGGCGCCGGAGCCGAGCAGCAGTCGCACCGCCTCCGGGCAGACATTGTCCACCGCAAAGTGCAGCATCGGCGTGTACGGGATGCCGAGGGCGTCCGGGTCGGCGCCGGCCTCCAGCAGGACGCGCATGGCATCCGTGCCGTGGCTGCGCAGGCCTTCGACCGCGTAAAAAAGCGCGGTGTAATACCCCTTCGAAAGAGCGTCCACCTCGACCCCGGCGTCCAGGAGCGCGCGCAGCGAATCCGCGTCGCCGCCCTTGGCCGCGTACATCAAGGGGGTCTCTCCCTCCCCGTCGCGCGCGTTCGGATCGGCGCCCGCGGCCAGTAGAGCGCGCAGCGAATCCGCCCTGCCGCTCTCGGCCGCGTACATCAAGGGAGTCTTTCCCTTGTTGTCGTGCACGTTCGGGTCGGCCCCGGCCGAGAGGAGGCATTCGACCGCGGATATGTCTCCGCCCCGCTCGAGGACCAGCATGAGCGGCGTGGTGCCGTCCCCGGCCTGGACGTTGACATCCGCTCCGGCTTCCACGAGGGCTTCGATGGAATCGTCCCTCCCAAAGTAGTAGGCGGCGTCGAAGAGCGGGGTACAGCCCCGGTCGATCCCGGCGTTGACGTCCGCCCCTGCGGCTATGAGCAGGCGGACGGTCGCCGCGTCTTTGCGCGTAGCCAAAGACAGGGGAGTATCTCCTCGGCTGTTCGAAGAGTCCAGTTCGGCGCCGGCGTCCAGCAGCATCCTCAGAGTCTCCTCTGAGAGGGCGGGTACGACGTGGTGAAGCACGCCGCCGCCCTCGTCGTCCCTGGCCGTTGCGTCTGCGCCGGACGCAAGGAGGAGCGCCAGCACATCGGGCTTCAAGGCCCTTTCCATGTGGAGGAGGGGAGTTCGCCCCTTGTTGTCGCGAGCGTTCACGTCCGCGCCGGATTTCAGCAGCAGTTCGACCACCTCGAAGTGACCTGAGTCCGCAAGCTCCGCCATGAGCGCGGTGCAACCGCTGTCGTCTCTGGCGTTCACGTCGGCGCCCGCCGAGACGAGAATCTCCGCCATCCTTGCGGACTGTGGTTTCCCGGAGTCAGGGTCGAGGGGAGCGCAGAAGCCACAACCGATGAGCGCGGTGCGGCCGTTTTTGTCCCTGGCGTTCACGTCCGCGCCGGCCTTCACAAGCTCCCGAATCACCATCGGGTCTTCTTTATACCACGCCGCCCTCATCAGGGGAGTCGCATCATCGCTGTCGCGGGCTTCGATGTCGGCCCCCGCCAGGATGAGCGCCCGCACCACGTCAGGGTTCCTGGCGCGCTCGGCGGCGATGCTCAGGGGAGTCATCCCGCTGAACCCTCTCGACTCCAGATCGGCGCCCTTCTCCACCAGGGCGAGCGCAACCCGCGGGTTCCTGTTGCACCACGCGGCCCATGACAGGGCGGTCAACCCCGACTCGTCCCTCGCCTCCAGGTCCGCCCCGGCGGCTATCAGAGTCAGCACGGCCTTCGGATCGGGGTTGGCGCGCGCGGCCCATATCAGCGGGGTCCACCGGTCCCCGTCGCAGGCCGTCGGCGACGCGCCCCCCCTTAACGCCTCCTCTATCTCCCGTTGCGACGCGGTTGCGCAGAGGTTGTTGAAAGCCGTCTGCTGTTCGCGAGTGTTTCGCTCCGTCATGCCGATCCCTCCCTTGCGGTCGTCCGCGCGTCCCCGGTTCCGAGCAGGGTCGCGAGGTCCACCCGATTCGCGTCCGAAAGCCGCTCGAATCGCTCCGGCTGGCAGGTGAGTATCAGTATCTGCAGCTCCTTTGCGGCCTCCTCGACGATCTTCAGGATGCGCTGAAAACGGATCGAGTCGGTGGCCATAAGGGTGTCGTCCAGCACCAGCAGGCGGCGCTCCCCGCTCCCGGAGCAGTCGGCCAGGGCCATGCGGACCGCGAAGTGGAGCTGCTCCCTCTCGCCGCCAGAGAGCGCCTCCACCCCCACCGGGGCGTCCAGTCCCTTCGGCACGAACCCGGACGGCGCCATCGACTCCGCCAGGCGCAACTCCCCCTGGTCGGCCCCGACTATTCGCGAGTAGATCTCCGTCGCCCGACGCGACGCTCTCTCGGTGACGCTCCTCGACATCTCGGCGCGGCAGTCTTTGAACGTGTCGAGAAGAAGGCGCGTCGAGTCGGCCGCCAGCCTCTCCCTCGCGAGGCGGCGCTTCAGCTCCTCGAGCCTCTCCTCCAGGTCGGAGACGAGGGTGTGGAGTCCGCGCGCTGCGAAGGTGTCGAGGCGGGCGCTCTCGCGAATGCGATCCTCCTCCGTCCTCCTGAGCTCGTCCGTCCTGGCCTTGAGCGCCCTGGCCCCGGCCTTCAGCTCCTCGTCCGGGTCGCCGCCGAGCTTCTTCAGCCTCTCGGCGCACTCCTCGGCAGCGCCCTTCGCCGCGTCCCATCCGAGGGCCAGCGAGGTCAGGTCCTTGCGGCGCTCCTCCTGCGTCCGTCCGTCCGCCTGCAGTGCCCGCAGGCGCTCCTCGAGCGACTCCAGCGACCGTCGGTCGGCCTCCGCTCCCTGCTCCGCCAGCTTCTGCGACATCTCCGCGTCCGACGAGGCCTTCGACGCTTCGTCGCGACCCGTCTCCGCCGCTCTCAGGCGCTCCGCGGCCTTTCTGCCCGCCTCCTCGGCCGTCTCGGCCAGCGCCTCCGGGTCCGGGTCGGCCTCCCTCCACGCGGGACGGGCCTCGAGCAGAGCGGAAAGCTCCGTCTCCACCTGCCTGATCCGCCCGGACAGGGTTTCGATCGTATCCTTGCCCAGGAGGGCATTCAGCTCCGCTCTCTCCAGCTCGATGTGGGTGTCCAGGGAGAAGCCGCGCTCGTGCAGCTCCTCGAGGTCCGTCCTGTCGCTCGTGCCGAACGGGGCCGACAGCTTCTCAATCTGCTGCCTCGCCTTGCTCTTCGCCTCCTCGGCCTCGCGCGGCGTCCCCGCGACGCTGTATGCGCGCAGGACGCCGAAGCCCTCGATATCGAGCCGGATGTCGGCGTAGCCCTGGACTATGACGGGCCTGCCGGCCTCCAGATCGTGAGAGTGGGTCTCTTCTCCCGCCTCGACGACCATCTTCCGGCTCCTCGACGGATGGATTTCGATGCCAACCCTGGACGCGTTCAGCTCCGCATCGGCCCTGTCAAAGTCGGCGAAGGCCTTGCGTATCTTCTTCATATCCGCGAGGGAGGGACAGGCCAGGGCGCTCCGCTCCTGCTCGTGCCCGGCGAGGCTATTTCGTGTCTTATTCGC
>MTKY01050848.1_pt1 | contig 13027 bp, 11 predicted proteins | sample 1042731 | NCBI WGS metagenome assembly MTKY01 (sample SAMN06212206, study PRJNA360538) | anaerobic digester metagenome | biome: Wastewater treatment plant; material: sludge; isolation source: anaerobic digester fed with sludge from wastewater treatment plant | place: Denmark: WWTP Soeholt ... | reverse complement strand
CAGACGGAGCCCTGACCGACGGGATGGCTGCCGGGCAGGCCCCGGAGGCCAAGCGGCCTGGCGGCGCGGGTCCACGTTGCCGCCGCCCGTCGCGGCCGGTAGAGTCCTAGATTCCGGGTCCATCCCGGCCCTTGCGGGCCGCCCAGAGGAGGAGACACCACATGTTCTACGACAAGGACGCCGACCTCTCCCTGATCCAGAGCAAGACCGTCGCCATCATCGGGTTCGGCAGCCAGGGTCATGCCCACGCCCAGAACCTGCGCGACAGCGGCGTCAAGGTCGTGGTCAGCGAGCTCAAGGGCACGCCTAACGGCGAGCGCGCCGAGAAGGCGGGCTTCGAGGTCCTCGGCGCCGCCGAGGCGACCAGGCAGGCCGACGTGATCATGATGCTGGTTCCCGACCAGACGCAGGCCGCCGTGTACAAGACCGACGTCGCGCCCAACCTCAAAGAAGGCGCGACCCTCATGTTCGCCCACGGCTTCAACATCCACTTCGGCCAGATCGTCCCGCCGGCGACCGTGGACGTGAGCATGGTCGCCCCCAAGGGTCCCGGCCATCTGGTGCGCCGGCAGTACGAGGAGGGCAAGGGCGTGCCGGTGCTGGTGGCGGTCTACCAGGACGCCAGCGGACACGCGAGGGAGCAGGCGCTGGCGTACGCGAGCGCCATCGGCGGCTTGCGCGCCGGCGGCCTCGAGACGACGTTCGCGGAGGAGACCGAGACCGACCTCTTCGGCGAGCAGGCCGTGCTCTGCGGCGGTTGCACCGAGTTGGTGACGGCCGGCTTCGACACCCTCGTGGAGGCCGGTTACCAGCCGGAGATCGCCTACTTCGAGTGCCTGCACGAGCTCAAGCTGATCGTCGACCTCATGTGGGAGAAGGGCATCGCCGGCATGCGGTACAGCATCAGCGACACCGCCGAGTACGGCGACCTCACGCGCGGGCCGCGGGTCATCGACGAGAACGTGCGCGACACCATGCGTGAACTGCTGGCCGAGATCCAGAGCGGCGAGTTCGCGCGCGAGTGGATCCTCGAGAACCAGGCCGACAGGCCCGTGTACAACGCGCTCAAGCGGCAGGGGAGAGAGCACCTCATCGAGACGGTCGGCAAGGACCTGCGCGCGATGATGAGCTGGATCGACGAGGGTGGGCTCGACATCGACGTCTGAGCGTCAGGGCGGACTGACGTCCCGGGCGGCGGGCCGGGCCGGCGAGCGGCCCGGCCCGCCGCATTTGTGCATCTGGACACAAGCGGTCGGGACGCTGTATCATCCGGGGCATGCGGAGTCCGTCACATCGCCCGTCGTGACGGCTGGCGTGGCTTGGCCCCTCCGGGTCAGGCCACGCCAGCCGGCTCCGCTCCGCACGACTCCCTTCCGGTCCGGCGCACGCGTGTGCGTCGTGCCGTGGCGCCTGCGGACGGCGCGTCTGCACCCACGGCTCACGGTGGGACGATCGTGGGTCGGGTCCGGCCCCGGTCCGCGGCCGACCCGTCGCGGACGGACCCGCCGGACCAGCCATTTGTGCGAGGGCGCGGAGGTTCCTACAATGACGCCTCCGCACCGTGACCCGGCAGGCTGCGCCGCCTGAGCGCCGGCCCCGGAGCAGTCGAGAAAGGACCGTACGATGCAGAAGCGCTTCCTCATCACTCCCGGCCCCACGCCCGTGCCGCCGGAGGTGCTCTCGGCGCTGGCCGAGCCCGTCGTCCATCACCGCGCGCCGCGCTTCACCGAGATCCTCAAGCAGGTCGTCGCGGGGATGAAGGACATCTACCAGACGGAGAACGACATCATGGTCTGGGCGGCCAGCGGCACCGGCGCCATGGAGGCCGCGGTGGTCAACACCGTGAACCCCGGCGACCATGTCCTCGTGGCCTCCGTCGGCAACTTCGGCGAGCGTTGGAAGAAGCTCAACGCGACGTGGGGCGCCGAGGTGACGGCGATCGACTACGCCTGGGGGACCAAGGCCGATCCCGCCGACATCGAGAAGGCCCTCGCCGCCGACCCGGCGATCAAGGCCGTGTTCGTGCAGCACAGCGAGACGTCCACCGGCGTGGTCAACGACATCAAGGCGATTGGCGAGATCGTGGCCAGGACCCCGGCGATCCTCGTCGTCGACGCGATCAGCGGTCTGGGCGCCACCGACCTGCAGACGGACGCCTGGAACGTCGACATCGCGGTGGGCGGCTCCCAGAAGGCGCTCATGGTCCCGCCGGGCCTCGCTTACGCCGCCGTGAGCGGCAAGGCCTGGGAGGTCGTCGAGCGGGGCACGCAGCCGCGCTTCTACTTCGATTTCGTCGCCATGCGCGAGAAGATGACCGGCGCGTCCGCGCAAACGCCGTATACGCCCGCCGTGAACCTCATGGTCGCGCAGAACGCGGCCATCGACCTGATCAAGGCGGAGGGCCTGCAGAACGTCTTCGAGCGGCATCGCGTCCTCGGCAGGGCGGCGCGCGAGGGCGTCAAGGCGCTCGGCCTCGAACTCTTCGCGGTCGAGGACCCCGAGGCCAACTCCGTCACCGCGGTCAAGGTCCCGGAGGGCGTCGACGGCACGAAGATCGGCAAGATCGCGCGCGACAAGTACGGCGTCTGGCTGGCCGGCGGACAGGGCCAGGTCAAGGGCAAGATCTTCCGTTTCGGCCACTGCGGCTACTTCGGCCACAGCGACATCGTCGTCGGTCTCAGCACCGTCGAGATGGTGCTCGCCGAGCTCGGCTACGACGTCAAATGGGGCGCCTCCGTCGGCGCCGCCGAACAGGTGTTCATGACGAGCACCGTGATGCTCTGAGGAGGCGAGCCGGAATGCCTGAACAGAAGAAGGTCCTGGTCAAGGAGAAGCTCGCCCCCGAGGGCGTCAAGTACCTCGAGGACCAGGGCTTCCAGGTGGACATCGGCACCGAGTGGGACGCGGACGAGCTGCTGCGGCGCATCCCCGAGTACCACGGGCTCATCATCCGCTCGGCCACCAAGGTCACTGCCGAGGTCATCCAGGCGGGTGAGAAGCTGCAGGTGGTGGGACGCGCCGGCGTCGGCGTCGACAACGTCGACGTCAAGGAGGCGACCAAACGCGGCGTGATCGTGGTGAACGCTCCTCAGAGCAACGTGCTCAGCGCCGCCGAGCAGACGATCGCCCTGCTCATGGCGAGCGCCCGCAACCTGGCGCAGGCGCACGCCGACCTCAAGAACGGCGTCTGGAACAAGGGCAAATGGGGCAAGGGCGGCGTCGAGGTACGCGGCAAGACGCTGGGCATCATCGGCCTCGGTCGCATCGGCTTCCTCGTCGCCGAGGACGCCCGCGGCCTCGGGATGAACGTACTCGCCTACGATCCGTTCGTGCCGGCCGAACGGTTCCACGAGCTCGGCCTCGAGCGGGCCGACAGCCCGGACAGGATCTACCGCGAGGCGGACTTCATCACCGTCCACCTGCCCAAGAACGCCGAGACGATCGGCTTCATCAGCGACGAGGAGTTCGCCAAGATGAAGGACGGCGTGCGGGTCATCAACGTCGCCCGCGGCGGCATCATCGACGAGGAGGCTTGGGCCCGCGCCATCGAGAGCGGCAAGGTGGCGGCGTCGGCGGTGGACGTGTACCCCACGGAGCCGACCACCGAGAGTCCGCTGTTCAAGTACGAGAGCGTGGTGGCGACGCCGCACCTCGGCGCCAGCACGGTGGAGGCCCAGCTGCGCGCCGGCACGATCATCGCCGAGCAGGTGGCGGCGGTGCTGCTCGGCAAGTTCGCCAGCAACGCGGTGAACATCCCGCTGGCGCCCGGCGAGGACGCCGATGAGGTCATGCCGTTCCTCGGCATCTGCGAGAAGCTCGGCAAGCTCATCGTGCAGATCGCCGACGGCCCGGTGGACGCCTTCGAGATCGCCTACGGGGGCGGCATCGCCCGTTACGACACCCGCATCCTCACGCTCGGCGTGCTGGAGGGTGTGCTGGCCGGCAAGGTCGACGGCCCCGTCAACTTCGTGAACGTGCAGAGCATCGCCGAGGAGCGGGGCATCACCGCCAAGGAGACCAAGCAGCCGGCCGCGGTCGACTACCTGAACCTGGTCACCGTGACCACGCGCGACCGGCAGGGGGAGCTCTCCGTCTCCGGTACCGCGCTGGGGCCGCGGAACCGGCCGCGCTTCGTCAAGGTCTACCGCCAGGACGTGGACATCGAGCCGGCGCCGCACATGGTGTTCCTGCGCTACGCCGACGTGCCCGGCATGATCGGCAGGATCGGCACCCAGATGGGCAAGTTCGGTATCAACATCGGCCAGATGAGCGTCGGCCGCGAGGTCAAGGACCAGCAGGCGGTCATGGGGCTCACGCTGGACGAGAGCATCAGCTGCGAGCAGCTCGACGAGCTGCTCCACTGCTGCGGGCTCTCGGACGGCAAGCGGGTCGAGCTGTAACGGACGCCCCGCTCTCCACAGGCTCTCCGGGGGCGGCGGGCCGTCGGCCCGCCGCCCCCGTCCCACATCATCCGCGGCCCGCGACCACCTGCAGGGTCACCGGCAGCGAGCTGCCGCGCGCGTGGTCTTCGTGCGCCGGCAGTATGACCCGCAGCCGGTAGGTCGCCGAGCCCCTCGGCAGCACCCACGCGATGGTGTAGCGCGAGCGCGCATCGAGTCTGCCCGAGGCCACCACGCGCCAGCCGGACCGTGTCCACCGCTGCACCTTCATGGGGGAACCGGCGTGCCTGGGCGCGACCGATCCCCTGAAGTACTCGACGAGCCTCTTCGCCTTCTTCCTGTGGGAGAGGGAGAGTGTGACCCTCGGCGCGACCCGGATCAGCGTCGCCTTGCTCTCCAGGTCGCCGGACGAGGCCACCCAACGGGCGTTCGACCGGGGTCGGACGGCTGCCGTGTAGCGGCCTTGGGCGTCGGTGACCGCCGCGGTCCCGGTGGTCGTGCCGAGCCGGTGGACGAGCACCGGGGCGCCGCCGACCGGGGCGCCGCCACGTGTCAGGAGGCCGCGGACCGTGACCGCCTTTCCGAATCTGACGGTGCGCAGGTCCGGGAGGATGGTCAGCTGGTCGGTCGTGCCGAGCCGCGCCGCCGCGTGGGCGTCGCGCACGGGGCCGTGGGCCGCGCCTCCGAGAACCAGGGCCGTGAAGAGGACGATGACGAGCGCGCGCCGTACCATGACTGCTCCCCCCGGACGCCGTATGTGTCGTCGTCCAGCGTATCAGAAGCGGACGTCCCGTCGGCGGTGATCCGGCCCGGTGGACGGCGTCACCACGCGGCCGGGGCGTCGCCGGGCTGTCCGGGGCGGAGGCAGGCGGTGCCTGCTTGCGCCTGCCCGCAGCCGTGACGTAGACTCACCGGACCATGCGTCGCCGTGCGACAAGCGAGACCAGCCGGGAGGCCCACATTGAGGTACGCGCCCGCGACCTCTCCCTCCTCGGCTGTCTGCTGCTGCTCCCCCCTCGGGGGGATGCGTAGACAACCGCCGGCCGGCACGGCCACTCCCTGGATCACACCCGGATCCGCGTTCCACCCAGCGACGACGCATGCCTCGGGGGAGGTGGAGGTGACTCGTGAGCAGTAGCAGGTACATCAGGATCTTCGACACCACACTGCGCGACGGCGAGCAGGCGCCGGGCGCCACCTTGAACAGGGCCGAGAAGCTCGAGCTCGCGCAGCAGCTCGCCCGGCTGCGCGTCGACATCCTCGAGGCCGGTTTTCCGATCGCCTCGCCGGACGACTTCGCCGCGGTGCAGGACATCGCGACCGCGGTGAAGGGCCCGCGTATCGCCGGGCTGGCGCGTGCCAGGGAGGAGGACATCAGGGTCTGCTGGGACGCCGTCAAGGCCGCCGAGGCGCCGCGCATCCACACCTTCATCAGCACGAGCCCCGTGCACATGAAGTACCAGATCAGGAAGACGCCGGACGAGGTGATGGCCGACACGCGGAGCATGGTGACGCTGGCGGCCGGCCTCGCGGCACAGCACCCGGAGGCCGACGTCGAGTTCAGCGCCATGGACGCCAGCCGATCGGACCCGGAGTTCCTGGCGCAGGTGCTCGACCTCGCCGTGCAGTGCGGCGCCACCACCATCAACGTGCCCGACACGGTGGGCTACGCCCTGCCGCTGGAGTTCGGCGACTTCATCCGTGAGCTCTACCGGCTGGCGCCCTCGCTGCGTGACGTGCACGTGAGCGTGCACTGCCATGACGACCTCGGGCTGGCGACGGCCAACTCGCTCGCCGCCGTGCGCGCCGGCGCCACCCAGGTGGAGTGCGCGGTCAACGGCATCGGTGAGCGCGCCGGGAACGCGTCGCTCGAGGAGGTCGTGATGGCGCTCCGCACCCGGGGCGCGTACTTCGAGTGCGAGACGGGCGTCGAGACCACCGAGATCGCCCGCACGAGCCGCCTGGTCAGCACGCTCACCGGCTATCAGATCCAGCCCAACAAGGCGATCGTGGGACGCAACGCGTTCGCGCACGAGAGCGGTATCCACCAGGCCGGCGTGCTCAGCGAGGCCTCGACCTTCGAGATCATGACGCCCGCCGACGTCGGCGTGACCGACAGCGACATCGTGCTCGGCAAGCACAGCGGGCGCCATGCGCTGCGGGCCAAGCTGGCCGAGCTCGGTTACGCGCTCTCCGATACCGAGCTCGACGACGCCTTCAAGCGGTTCAAGGACGTCGCCGACAAGAAGAAGCGCGTCACCGTCCTCGACCTGGAGGCGTTGGTCAACGAGGAGATGCGCGAGCGCGAGGACCATTTCACTCTCCGGAGTTTCGTCAACCAGTCAGGCTCGGCCATCATCCCCACGACCCAGGTCGAGGTGCTGGTGGGCGGCGAGGTCAAGAAGGGCCGGAGCTTCAGCAACGGGTCGGTCGAGAGCGTCTTCGCCGCCATCGACGACGCCGTGGGCATCAGCGGCAGCCTGGCCGACTACCAGGTGCGCGCCATCTCCTCCGGCAAGGACTCGCTGGCCGAGGTCCGCGTGGCGGTGGAGGTCAACGGCCGTCCGTTCAACGGACAGGCGGTCAGTCTCGATGTGATGGAGGCTTCGGCCAAAGCGTACGTGCGAGCCGTGAACAACGCCGCGGCCGCGGGGGAGGTTTGATGGGTTCCACGATCACCGAGAAGATCCTCGCCCGTGCGGCCGGTAGGGGCGAGGTACACGCCGGCGACATCATCGAGGCGAAGCTGGACCTCGCGCTCGCCAACGACATCACGGCGCCCCTGGCGATCGCCGAGTTCGAGAAGGCCGGGTTCACGGAGGTCTTCGACCCGGCCAGGATCGCCCTGGTCCCCGACCACTTCACGCCGAACAAGGACATCAAGGCGGCGGGCCAGGCGAAGAAGGTCCGTGAGTTCGCCCGCAAGCACGGGATCGTCAACTACTTCGAGGTGGGGCGCGTCGGGATCGAGCACGTGCTGCTGCCCGACGCCGGCATGGTGGCGCCGGGCGACGTCGTGATCGGCGCCGACAGCCACACCTGCACCTACGGCGCCGTGGCCGCCTTCAGCACCGGCGTCGGCAGCACCGACTTCGCCGCCGCCATGGCCTGGGGTCACGTGTGGCTGCGGGTGCCCGAGACCGTCAGGTTCGTCTACTCGGGGACCCTGAGTCCATGGGTGACGGGCAAGGACATGATGCTGCACACCATCGGCCTCATCGGCGTCGACGGCGCCCTCTACCAGGCGATGGAGTTCGCCGGTGAGGCCGTCGACGGTCTCCCCATGGACGAGCGCTTCACCATGTGCAACATGGCGATCGAGGCCGGCGGCAAGAGCGGCATCGTGGGCTTCGACGAGAAGACCGCGCGCTATCTGGAGAGCCGGCCGGCCGGCAGTCGGGCGCGCACGGCGGGACAGGTGTTCGCCGGCGACCCCGATGCCGACTACGCGCGCGTGCTCGAGATCGATGCGTCCGCCGTGCGGCCGACGGTGAGCAAGCCGCATCTGCCGAGCAACACGGCGGCGGCGGCCGACCTCGCCGACGTCGCGATCGACCAGGTCGTGATCGGCAGCTGCACCAACGGCCGGCTGCACGACCTGCGTCAGGCGGCCGACGTCCTCAGGGGCAAGAAGGTCCACCCGGATGTGCGCTGCATCATCCTGCCCGGCACCCAGGACGTCTGCCTCGAGGCCATCGCCGACGGGACCATGCAGACGCTCATCGAGGCGGGCTGCGCCTTCAGCACGCCCACCTGCGGCGCCTGTCTGGGCGGCCACATGGGCGTCCTCGCCGAGGGCGAGCGCGCCGTGGCCACCACCAACCGCAACTTCGTGGGCCGCATGGGACACACCGGGGCCGAGGTCTACCTCGCGAGCCCCTACGTGGCGGCCGCCTCCGCCGTGGCCGGCCATGTCGCCACCCCCGACGACGTCGGGGCCGTGAAGGGAGGCCCGCGATGATCTTCGAGGGGACCGTGCACAAGTACGGCCGCGACGTCGACACCGACGTGATCATCCCGGCCCGCTACCTGAACACCAACGACCCGGACGAGCTGGCCAGGCACGCGATGGAGGACATCGACGCCGGGTTCGTGGACCGCGTGCGTCCCGGCGACATCATGGTCGCCACCGAGAACTTCGGCTGCGGCAGCTCCCGTGAGCACGCGCCGGTGGCGATCAAATCCGCCGGCATCAGCGTGGTCGTCGCGGCGTCGTTCGCGCGCATCTTCTACCGCAACGCGATCAACACCGGTCTGCCGATCGTGGTGTGCCCCGAGGCGGCCGCCGAGGTGGAGTCGGGCGACCGGCTCAAGGTCGACCTCAAGGCGGGTGTGGTCGAGAACCTCACACGGGGCAGGGTCTACACGGCCGAGGCGTTCCCGCCGTTCATGCAGGAGCTGATCGACCGCGGCGGCCTGCTGGAGTACGTGAAGTCCCGTGTCGGCGGGGAGCGCGCGTAAGCGTCGCCGCGACGGGTCATCCACCACCGGAGAGAAGGACAATGGGGAAGACGTACAAGATCGCGGTGCTCCCGGGCGACGGCACCGGACCCGAGGTCGTCGCCGAGGGGCTCAAGGTGCTCGGGGCGGCCGCCGCGAAGCATGACTTCAAGCTCGAGCTGACGCAGTACGACCTCGGCGGCGAGCGCTACCTGCGCACCGGCGAGATCCTGCCGCCGGCGGTGCTCGACGAACTCCGCGGACTCGACGCGATCTACCTCGGCGCCATCGGGCATCCCGATGTGGCGCCCGGCATCCTGGAGAAGGGCCTCCTTCTGCAGCTCCGTTTCGAGCTGGACCAGTACATCAACCTGCGTCCCGTGCGGCTCTACCCCGGCGTCGAGACCCCGCTCAAGGACAAGGGGCCCGCGGACATCGACTACGTCGTGGTGCGCGAGAACTCCGGCGACGTGTACGCGGGCGGCGGCGGCTCCATGATGCCGGGCACGCCGCAGGAGGTGGCCGTCCAGAACATGGTCTACAGCCGCGCCCAGGTGGACCGCTGTCTGCGCTGGGCGTTCGAGTACGCGCGCCAGCACGGCAAGAGGGCGCGCGGGGTCGGCGAGGACAACACCCTCGGCCTGGTCGGCAAGACCAACGTACTCACCTACGTCTACGACCTCTGGTTCCGCGCCTTCAACGAGATCGGCGAGGCGGAGTTCCCGGACGTGCGGCGCGAGTACTACCACGTCGACGCCACCTGCATGTGGATGGTCAAGAGCCCGGAATGGTTCGACGTGCTGGTCACCGGCAACATGTTCGGCGACATCATCACCGACCTGGGGGCGATCACCCAGGGCGGGATGGGCGTCGCCGCCGGCGGCAACATCAACCCGGACGGCGTGAGCATGTTCGAGCCCATCGGCGGCTCGGCGCCCAAGTACACGGGCATGGGCGTGATCAACCCCATCGCCGCCATCGTGGCCGGCGCGATGATGCTGGACACGTTGGGCGAGTCCGCCGCCGCGGCGGATGTCGAGCGCGCCGTCACCGAGGTCACCGGCACCAGGATGAAGAGCATGGCGTCCGGCCAGATGGGCCACTCGACCGCCGAGGTCGGCGATCTCGTGGCCGAGCGGGTATGAGCCGCCGCGGGAACCGACTGGCGGCACCCGGCGGCGACGAGTCCACCGCAGCATCCCCGGTCGTCCCGGCGGCCGGGCGACACGCACCCTGAGGAGGAAGACGATGGCCCCGATCCCCGAGATGGAGTCGATCTGGATGGACGGCCGGCTGGTGCCGTGGGCCGACGCGAGGATCCACGTGCTCACGCACGCGCTGCACTACGGCTCGGGGGTCTTCGAGGGCATCCGTGCCTACAAGACGGACAAGGGTGCAGCCGTGCTGCGGCTCACCGAGCACCTCGAGCGTCTCCTGCGCTCGGCCAAGCTGTACTACATGCCGGTGCCGTACACCGTGGAGCAGCTCCACGACGCCACCTTCGAGGTGCTGCGTGGCAACAGGCTGGACGCCGGCTACATCCGCCCGCTCGTCTTCCGCGGCTACGGCGAGATGGGCCTGTTCCCGCTCGATGCGCCGGTCAACGTGGTCATCGCCGCCTGGCCGTGGGGCAGCTACCTCGGCGAGGAGGGCGTCCGCCACGGCGTGCGCGCCAAGACGAGCAGCATCCAGTCGCTCGACCATACGGCGCTGGCGCGTGCCGCCAAGGCGACGGGACAGTACCTGAACAGCATCCTCGCCAAGATCGAGGTCCTCAAGGCGGGGTACGACGAGGCCATCATGCTGACCGACCGCGGACACGTGGCCGAGGGCTCAGGCGAGAACGTGTTCCTGGTCCGCGACGGCGTGCTGAGCACGCCGCCGCCCAGCGACGGCGTGCTCGAGGGCATCACCCGCGACATCATCATGCGGCTCGCGCGCAGCGAGGGCATCGAGGTGCGCGAGCGGTCCATCGCCCGCAGCGACCTGGTCATCTGCGACGAGGCCTTCTACACCGGGACGGCGGCCGAGGTGGTGCCGATCCGCGAGATCGACGACCACCTCATCGGTGAGCCCGGCCCCGTCACGCGGCGCATGCAGGAGCGCTTCAAGGCCATCACCGCGGGTCGCGACGAGGAGTTCGGCCACTTCATGGAGTACGCGAGGGCGTAGGCCCCCGGCGGCGGGGAGGACCCGATGCACGACCAGCGGGTACAGCTGTACGACACGACGCTCCGCGACGGCATGCAGCAGGAGGGCATGTCGGTCTCGGTCGACGAGAAGGTGCGGATCGCGCACAAGCTGGACGAGCTCGGCATCGACTTCATCGAGGGCGGGTTCCCCGCCTCCAACCCCAAGGAGACCGAGTTCTTCCGGCGTATGCAGGACGAGCCGCTGGCGAGCGCTGAGCTGGTCGCCTTCGGCATGACCCGCCGCAGGGGCGTCGCGGCCGAGGAGGACGAGAACCTGCGCGTGCTGGCCGATGTCTTCACGCCCAGCGTGGCCATCGTCGGCAAGACGTGGGGGCTGCACCTCGCCAAGGTGCTGTGCGTGAGCCGCGACGAGAACCTGCACATGATCGACGAGTCAGTGCGCTACCTTGTCGGGCGCGGCAAGCAGATCATGTACGACGCCGAGCACTTCTTCGACGCCTGGCGTGACGACCCCGGGTACGCGCTGCAGTGCGTGTCGACCGCGGCCGCAGCGGGCGCCACCGTCGTCTGCCTCTGCGACACCAACGGCGCCAGCCTGCCGCCGTTCGTCGCCGACGTGGTCGGCGAGGTGGCGGCGGCCCTCCCGCAGACGACCGTCAGCGTGCACATCCACAACGACTCCGACTGTGCGGTGGCCGACACCCTGGTCGCCGTCGAGGCCGGCGCGCGTCAGGTGCAGGGCACGATCAACGGCTACGGCGAGCGCTGCGGCAACGCCAACCTGTGCAGCATCATCCCGGCGCTCAAGCTCAAGATGGGGCACGATGTGGTCAGCGACGAACAACTGGCGCGCCTCACCGAGACGGCGCACTTCGTCGCCGAGGTGGCGAACGCGACCGTGCAGGCACACGCACCCTACGTGGGCCGCTCCGCCTTCGCCCACAAGGGAGGACTGCACATCGCCGCCGTGGAGCGGGCGCCGCAGACGTTCGAGCACGTCGACCCGGCGGCTGTGGGCAACGAGCAGCGCATCGTGGTCTCGGAGCTCTCCGGCAAGGGCACCGTGGTGCGCAAGGCGCAGGAGATGGGCCTGCGGATCGAGGCCGACGACGCGCGCGTCGCCAGCGTGCTCAAGCGGCTCAAGGACCGCGAGCACGCCGGCTACCATTACGAGGCGGCCGACGCGTCCTTCGACCTCCTGCTGCGCCACGAGCTGGCGCCGCACGCGCCGTTCTTCCGCCTCGAGAGCTTCCGCGTGATCGTCGAGAAACGCGAGGATGGCCACACCGTGGTGGAGGCGACCATCAAAGTGCACGTGAACGGCGACCGCCTCATCAGCACGGCCGAGGGCAACGGCCCGGTGAACGCGCTCGACAACGCGCTGCGTCAGGCGATCGTGGGCAAGTACCCGCACCTCTCCGACATCGAGCTCGTGAACTACAAGGTCCGCATCCTCGACGAGAGCAAGGGCACGGGCGCGGTGACGCGTGTGTTGCTCGACGCCAGCGACGGCGAGGAGAGCTGGGGCAGCATCGGCGTCAGCGAGAACGTGGTGGAGGCGAGCTGGGAGGCCCTGGTCGACTCCATCGAGTTCGGGTTGTTGCGTGGGCACGAAGGTTGACGCACGGGGACGCGGGTCGTGAGGCCGTCGTCCTCGCGCCCGCCGGCGTGTGGGTGACGAGGTACTGTCGAGAGAGAAGGAGGCGTACCATGAGCGATGCCGACAGGGTCCTGGAGATCATGACCGAGGCGGGCGAGCCGCTGAACGCGGGCGCGATCGCCGAGCGCTCCGGCATGGAACGCAAGGCCGTGGACAAGGCGATGGCCCAGCTCAAGAAGGAGGGCCGTATCGAGTCGCCCAAGCGCTGCTACTGGGCGCCCAAGGCCTGATCCGCCGCCTCGGCTGCCGCGGTCACTCCTCGTCCGGGCCTGTCGCGCCGTCCTCCGCGGCGGCGACGATCGTCGCCAGCGTCGCGCGGTCCGGGTAGGCGCCGACGTGGCGCACGCGGCCGTCGACGAGGATGATCGGCAGCG
>MTKY01054000.1_pt1 | contig 13028 bp, 15 predicted proteins | sample 1042731 | NCBI WGS metagenome assembly MTKY01 (sample SAMN06212206, study PRJNA360538) | anaerobic digester metagenome | biome: Wastewater treatment plant; material: sludge; isolation source: anaerobic digester fed with sludge from wastewater treatment plant | place: Denmark: WWTP Soeholt ... | reverse complement strand
GTCGATGTCGAAGCGCGGCTCGGGCGCTGGCGCGGTCAGCGCGGCGACCGTAGCGAGGGCGCTGTCCGCCTGGCACGGCGATTGGCGAGCATCGGTGACAAGCTGGCGGCAGGGACTGATGAGGTGGCGCCGCGCTCGATCGGCGGCTGGATCTCGACTGCCTGGCCCGATCGCGTGGCGCGCCAGCGGGCGGGGGAGCGCGGCGAATATCTCAGCGTCGGTGGCCGCGCCTATCGCATCGACCCGGTCGAGCCGCTGGCGGGCAGTGAATGGCTCGCGATCGCGGATGCGCAGGGGCATGCCGCCGGAGTCCGCATCCTCGCCGCTGCGCCGATTGAGCAGGCCGAGGTCGAGGCGATCTTCGCCGACCGCATCGTCGCGCATGCTGCGAGCAGCTATGATGCCGCCAGCGACCGCGTCGATCATCGCCGCGAACGACGGCTCGGCGCGATCGCGTTGACCAGTGGGCAGGCGGGGCGCAGCGACAATGTCGAGCACGATATTGCGCTGCGGCTCACAGCGGTGCGCGACAAGGGGCTCGGGCTCATCGGCTGGGGGCCGGCGGCGCAGGCGCTGCGCCAGCGGGCGAGCTTTGCGGGCATCGATACGCTGTCGACCGGTGCGCTCGCCGACAGCCTCGACATCTGGCTGGCGCCGTTGCTCGCCGGCTGTCGCGGGCTGCGCGACATTGGCGATCGCACGCTGACCGACGCGCTGATGGCGCTGCTCGACTGGCCGGCGCGGCAGTTGCTCGAAAAGCACGCCCCGGCCGATTACGTTACCCCGGCGGGTAGCCGCCATCCGATCGATTATGGTGCCGACGGCGGGCCGACGGTCAGCGTGCGGGTGCAGGAACTATATGGTTTGACGCGGCACCCGGTGATCGGCGATCCACCAGTGCCGCTGGTGCTCGCGCTAACTTCACCCGCGCACCGCCCGATCCAGACGACGCGCGACCTCAGCAGTTTCTGGGGCGGCAGCTGGCACGACGTGGCGCGCGAGATGCGGGGCCGTTATCCCAAGCATAGCTGGCCCGACGATCCTGCGAATGCGCGGCCGACACTCATGACGAAGGCGGCGCAGGCGCGACGCGACGGGGCATGAGTTTGGCCCTTTTCGCGAGGCCAGCAAGCCGCTAAGGCACCGAAAGCCCAACCCACGCAGGATAGTCCCGATGAAAGCGCGTATTTTCCAGAAACCCAAAAATGCTATGCAGTCGGGGCGTGCTGGGACGCAGCGCTGGATACTCGAATTTGCCCCCGCCGAAGCGCGCAAGCCCGATCCGCTGATGGGTTGGGCGGGCAGCGGCGATACGCAGCGGCAGATCCGGCTCGGCTTTGCGAGCCAGGCCGAGGCGCTGGCCTATGCGGAGCGCAACGGGATCGATGCTGAGGTGGTTGCGCCGCCGGTGCGGACGTTGAAGATCCAGGCTTACGCGGATAATTTCCGGTAAATTTTCAAGATTCCTTCGTCATTGCGAGCGAAGCGAAGCAATCTAGCGCGGTTTACGCAGGCTCGGGATTGCTGCGTCGCTTCGCTCCTCGCAATGACGAGCGCGGCTACTCGCTGTCCGGCTGCAACAGCTTGTGCAGATGCACCACCACATATTTCATTTCGGCATCGTCGACCGTGCGCTGCGCCGCGGCGCGCCAAGCCTTCTCCGCCGATTTGTAATCGGGGAACAGCCCGACGACGTCGAGGTTGTGGAGGTCGACAAAGTCGGTGCCCTGGGGATCGCTGACGCGTCCACCGAACACGAGATGCAATTTGCTCATGGCTGCTGTCCTTGCGGGTCGGGGAGAAGGCGCGGCCCCTAACAGCGCTTCGCCGTTACGGCAAGCCGGTCAGTCGTCCTTGCGGCCCTTGGGGAGCAGCGATCCAAGCAAAGCGCCGATCGCGATCGCTCCGGCGACGAGCGCCATCGGCTGCTTCTCGGCCGCTTCTTTCAGCTTGCTGTTTGCGCGCTTGGCCTGGACCTTACCCTTTTCATACACTTCGCCGGCGGCTTCGCGGGCGACGCCCGCCTGTTCGCTGGCTTTGTGCGCGAAATCTTCGGTCGCGGCGCGCGCGCGGCCATAGCCGTCCTGGATCCGCGCCTTCGCGGCCTCGGCAGTCAGCCGCGCATTTTCGGCGGTTTTCTCGGCAAGTTCACTTGCTTTGGCGCGCGCGTCGCTGGCGGTTTCACTGAACGGCTTCATCGTCATTCTCCACTGGTTCGATAGGTTCGCCGTCATCGGCATATGTTTCGTCAGCTGTTTTGTCGGCGGGGTGCAAGCGATCGGTGATCGCGTTCGCCATATCCTGAATCTTGCGCGTCAGCCGCGGCGCATGTTCCTTGATTGGTTCGCGCAACAGCCAGGCGACCCCGGCTATCGCGGCCAGCGCGATCGGCACGCGATTGTAGCGAAACTCCTGCCGCACCGCATGCGCGGTGTCGTCGATCTTTGCATTGAGCCGATATTTGCCGCGATCGACCAGCGCGCCGGGCTTCAACGCCGCCTTGGCAACCTCGAGCCGCCGGTGCAGTTCGGCGCGCTGGAGCATCGAGCGGCGCGCCGCGGCAATCAGGCGGTTACGCGTCCGCGCCATCGTCGATCCCCTCATTGGTCAGGTCACGTCGCAGCGCGGTGCGGATATCGCCATAATGGCTGTGCGCGCGCCACGCCGCGAGTGCTGCAATTACCAGCAGCGCGGAAACGACAACCACGGTCGCCAGCAACGGCCCGATCTGAGGCGAGAGCGCCAGGATCGCGCCAAATGCCAGCGCCAGCAGTGCAACCCCGGCCGCCGTCGCGGCAACGCCGCCCCAGATCGCGGCGCGACTGGCGCCATGCAGCGCCAGCTCACCGCGGGCTTCGATCAGCGCAAACTCCGCCCGCGCGGTCGCCGACAGATTGTCGACGAAATCGCCGACAATCTTTTCGAGCGGCACCGGCGGCGCGGCAACCGGCGGCCCGTCGGGCGCATAGCCGTGACTTATGCCGTCAAAGCTGCGCTCGTCGGACATGGGCGGAAGGGTCGGATCTGCAGATGGCAAGACCTTGTCAATCGTTCGAGCCGCCCTTGAGCATGCGGGCGAGCACAAAGCCGATCACCGTGGCGGCGCCGACCGCAATCGCCGGGTTCTTCTTGACCATGTCCTTGGTCGAAGCGGCGAGCTCGTCGAGATCCTTCTTGTCGAGCGTCGAGGCGAGGCCCGCGACGGTCGCCGCGGCGGAGCGCGCATAGTCGCCATATTGCTTGCCGAATTTGGTGTCGACGGTACCCGCGCTGTCTTCCAGCATTTTTGCGAGGTTGCCGACCGCATCGGCGGCTTTGCCCTTGCCCTTGGTCGCCGCATCGCGCGCCTTGGCTGATGCCTGGTTCGCCAGCGTGGTTGCTTCCCCCTTCAGTGAGGCGGCCTTTTTCGATGCTTCGGTCTTGATGGTGTCGCGTGTCGCGGCCAGCTGATCGCGGATCGGATGATCCTTGGCAGCCTTCACCGTCGTGGGCTTGCGCGCCGGAGCCGCCTTGATGGCGGCGGCTTTGGCGGGTGCCTTGGGACGCGGAGCAGCAACTTTCTTGGTCGCGGGAGTAGCGGGCTTGGCCATGGCGTTGTCCTCTTCTTCTTGTGTCGGGCGCCGCACTGGCGAACATCCCTTTGGTCCTGCCTGAATATATAGCAAGACGCGGCCATTGGTTCCATAGGCCAGCAAAATTCCTATGCATTATTGCGCTTACTGCGCTGCGCCGATAACAGGCGGGCGCCTTTCCCTACCGCCCTGTCGTCAGGGCATCAGCAGGACATATTCCATGACCGCCATCATCGACATCCACGGCCGCGAAATCCTCGACAGCCGCGGTAACCCCACCGTCGAAGTCGATGTACTGCTGGAGGATGGCAGCTTCGGCCGCGCCGCGGTGCCCTCGGGTGCCTCGACCGGCGCGCACGAAGCGGTCGAACTGCGCGACGGCGACAAGAGCCGCTATCTGGGCAAGGGCGTGATCAAGGCGGTCGCTGCGGTCAACGGTGACATCGCCGACGCGCTGATCGGCCTCGATGCCGAGGATCAGCGCGAACTCGACATGACGATGATCGACCTCGACGGCACGGCGAACAAGAGCCGTCTCGGCGCCAATGCGATCCTCGGCGTCAGCCTCGCCGCCGCGAAAGCCGCCGCCGACGCGCGCGGGCTGCCGCTCTATCGCTATGTCGGCGGCGTATCTGCGCGCACGCTGCCGGTGCCGATGATGAACATCATCAACGGCGGCGAACATGCCGACAATCCGATCGACGTGCAGGAATTCATGATCATGCCCGTCGGCGCCGGCAGCATCGCCGAAGCCGTGCGCTGGGGCAGCGAGATTTTCCACACGCTGAAGAAAGGACTGTCGGCCAAGGGTCTCGCGACCGCGGTCGGCGACGAAGGCGGCTTCGCGCCCGACCTCGCCTCGACCCGCGCCGCGCTCGACTTCATCGCCGCGTCGGTTGATCAGGCGGGCTTCAAGCTCGGCACCGACGTCGTGCTCGCGCTCGATTGCGCGGCAACCGAATTTTTCAAGAACGGCAAATATGAAATTAGCGGCGAGGGGCTTTCATTGAGCCCCGAGCAGATGGCCGAATATCTCGCCGCGCTCGTCAACGACTATCCGATCAAGTCAATCGAAGACGGCATGAGCGAAGATGATTTTGTGGGCTGGAAGGCGCTCACCGACCTCGTCGGCGACAAGTGCCAACTCGTCGGCGACGATCTGTTCGTCACCAACCCGCTGCGGCTGGAGCAGGGGATCAAGGACGGCCTCGCCAACTCGCTGCTCGTCAAGGTCAACCAGATCGGCACGCTGTCCGAAACCCTCGACGCCGTCGATATGGCGCACCGCGCGCGTTACACCGCGGTGATGTCGCACCGCTCGGGCGAGACCGAGGATTCGACGATCGCCGACCTCGCGGTCGCGACCAACTGCGGCCAGATCAAAACCGGCAGCCTCGCGCGCTCGGACCGGCTCGCGAAATACAACCAGCTGATCCGCATCGAGGAAGAACTGGGCGACATGGCGCGTTACCCGGGGGCGACGATTTTCGGTTGAGCGCAAAGCAGCGGAAAACTGTGACCTGATGCCTTGACGCCATGAATCAACTCTGATTCAAGAGGCGGCGATGCAGCAGCGCCACAAACTTCGCAAATCGATGAATCGGGCCGTAGGCCCCGCGGTCGCGGTGATCGCGGTGCTGGCGATGATCGGTTACATCATTTTCGGACCGACCGGGCTCTACGCTTGGGGCGATTATGGTCAGTCGGTCGAAAAGAAGCGCGTGATCTTGAGTGAACTGGCCAAGAAGGAAAGCGAGCTTCAAAACCGCGTCAACCTCCTCGACCGGCGGCGTGTCGATCCCGATCTGGCGGAGGAATATGTGCGCGAGAAGTTGGGCGCTTATCACCCCGATGAGGTGATCATTCCGATGGACCCCGACGCGAAACGCTGAAAGCAGCCTGCTTTCCATTCGCGTTCCCGTCATTGGGAGCGAAGCGAAGCAATCTCCTGCTGTCGATATTGCGCGATGCCGATGGCTGGAGAATGCCGCGTCTACGTCGGCTACTCGCAATGACGCCAGTTAGCTTTGCTGGACCGTTGCTGCATACGTAGCTTGGCTTTCGCCGCTGCCAACCGGGCGTTGCCAAACCCGCTTTGCCGCCCCTATAGGGGGCCTTGCCGTAACGGCTAAATGCAAAGGAAACCTCCCTTGGCCAAAGCTCCTGCGCGTGCATCCGCCGCGCCGAAAAAGACTGCATCCACTCCGACCCCCGCGAACAATCGCGAGCAACCGCGCGACCCCGTCCCCTATGACGCGACGCCTGCGGAACTGGAGAAATTCTATCGCGAGATGCTGCTCATCCGCCGCTTCGAAGAGAAAGCAGGGCAGCTTTACGGGCTCGGCCTGATCGGTGGTTTCTGCCACCTTTATATCGGTCAGGAAGCCGTCGCGGTCGGCCTGCAGTCGGCGCTCGACGGGGACAAGGACAGCGTCATCACCGGTTATCGCGATCATGGTCATATGCTCGCGTACGGCATCGATCCTAAGGTGATCATGGCTGAACTGACCGGCCGAGCTGCGGGTATCTCGCGCGGCAAGGGCGGCTCGATGCACATGTTCAGCGTCGAGCATAAATTCTATGGCGGCCATGGCATCGTCGGGGCGCAGGTGTCGCTCGGCACCGGGCTGGCCTTTGCGCACAAATACCGCGGCGACGGCGGGGTCGCGATGTCCTATTTCGGCGACGGCGCGTCGAACCAGGGGCAGGTGTACGAAAGCTTCAACATGGCCGAGCTGTGGAAGCTGCCGATCATCTTCGTGATCGAGAACAACCAGTATGCGATGGGCACGTCGGTCAATCGCTCGTCGGCTGAGGACCAGCTCTATCGCCGCGGCGAAAGCTTCCGCATCCCCGGGATGCAGGTCGATGGCATGGACGTGCTCGCGGTGCGCGGTGCCGCCGAAGCGGCACTCGAATGGGTGCGCGCGGGCAAGGGGCCGGTATTGATGGAATTGAAGACCTATCGCTATCGCGGTCATTCGATGTCCGACCCTGCGAAATATCGCAGCCGCGAGGAAGTGCAGGCGGTGCGCGACAAGTCGGACGCCATCGAACATCTGAAGAAGCTGATGACCGACGCCGGCATCGGTGAGGACAAGTTCAAGGATATCGACAAGGAAATCCGTGCGATCGTGGCGGAATCGGCCGACTTTGCGGAAAGCGCGCCCGAACCCGAACTTCATGAACTTTATACCGACGTGCTGGTGGAGCAATATTGAGATGGCCATCGAATTGAAAATGCCGGCGCTGTCGCCGACGATGGAAGAAGGCACGCTCGCCAAGTGGCTCGTCAAGGAAGGCGACACGGTCAAATCGGGCGACATCCTCGCCGAGATCGAAACCGACAAGGCGACGATGGAATTCGAAGCGATCGACGAAGGCACGATCGGTCAGATCCTGATCGCCGAGGGCACCGACAATGTGAAGGTCGGTACCGTAATCGCGACGATTACGGGCGAGGGCGAAGACGCTGCCCCGACTCCCGCGCCTGCGCCGACCGCGGAAGCGCCGAAAGCCGACGCACCCAAAGACGAAGCGCCAAGGAAAGCCGAAAGCGGAACCGAGCAACTCATCGTCAAGGCGAAGGCCGCGGTCGCCGACCCCGCCATCCCAGAAGGCACCGCGATGGTCCGCTTGACCGTCCGCGAAGCATTGCGCGACGCGATGGCCGAGGAAATGCGCGCCGACGACCGCGTGTTCGTGATGGGCGAAGAAGTCGCCGAATATCAGGGCGCGTACAAGGTCACGCAGGGGCTTCTCGATGAATTCGGTGCGCGCCGCGTCATCGACACCCCGATTACCGAATATGGCTTCGCGGGCCTGGGTACGGGCGCCGCGATGGGCGGCCTGCGCCCGGTCATCGAATTCATGACGTTCAACTTCGCGATGCAGGCGATCGACCACATCGTCAATTCGGCGGCAAAGACCAACTATATGTCGGGCGGCCAGATGCGTTGTCCGATCGTGTTCCGCGGCCCCAATGGCGCGGCCTCGCGCGTCGGCGCGCAGCACAGCCAGAATTATGCGCCATGGTACGCCAGCGTCCCCGGCCTGATCGTGATCGCGCCCTATGATGCCGCCGATGCCAAGGGACTGCTCAAGGCCGCGATCCGCACCGAAGACCCCGTCGTCTTCCTCGAAAACGAGCTGCTTTATGGCCGCAGCTTCGACGTTCCCGACTTGCCCGATCATGTCCTGCCGATCGGTCAGGCGCGCATCATGCGACCGGGCAAAGACGTCACCGTCGTCAGCTATTCGATCGGCGTCGGGCTCGCGCTCGAAGCCGCCGAGCAGCTGGCGGGCGAGGGGATCGACGCCGAGGTCATCGACCTGCGCACCTTGCGCCCGCTGGATACTGCGACGGTGCTGGCGAGCCTCAAGAAGACCAACCATCTCGTCGTCGTCGAGGAAGGCTGGCCGACCTGTTCGATCGCCAGCGAACTCGCGATGGTTGCGATGGAGCACGGCTTCGACGATCTCGACGCCCCCGTGACGCGCGTGTGCAACGAGGACGTGCCGCTGCCTTATGCCGCCAACCTGGAGAAAGCGGCGTTGGTCGATGTGCAGCGCGTCGTTGCAGCGGTGAAGGCGGTTCGCAATCGCGGGTGATCTATTCCACCTCGTCATTGCGAGGAGCAAAGCGACGCGGCAATCCAGGGGCGGTTTAAGGCCGCTCTGGATTGCTTCGCTTCGCTCGCAATGACGATGATGGGCTGCTAGCGCTTCCTGCGCATGGCCACCGACAAAGCCCCCGAAACCAGTCTTTACCCCGATATCCGCGATCCGCGCGTCTTGGTGGCCGTGCCGCGCGAACGGCGCGCGGCGCTGTCGACGCTATGGGCATTCGCCGAACGGCTGACCTTGCTCCTGATCGATACGCGCGAACCCTTGATCGGGCAGATCAAGCTCGCCTGGTGGCGCGACATGGCCGCGATGCTGGCGCGCGATCCCGATGGCTTGCCCAAGGGCGAACCCTTGCTCGCCCAACTGACCGCGACATGGGCCGGGCAGGGCGGGCTAGATGCGCTCGTCGATGCATCCGAGGCGATGCTGCTGGCCGAGGATGTAGCCGGCCGCCGCGCCGCCGCTGTCGCGTTCGGCGGGGCGCTGTTCGGGCTGTCGGGCGGACCGGCAAGCGGCGGCACGCGCTGGGGACTGTTGTGGGGGGCAGTGCTTCAGGAAAGCGCGGTCGATGCGCAGCATTTGTTCGCCGCAGCGCGTAATCTGCAGCTGCCGGCGCGCGTATCGTTCAACGGAAACAAAGCGCTACTAATACTCGACCGCTGGGCGGCAGCTATCGCCCAGAACGACGGCGAACGGCGCTGGCGGAGCGAGGGCTTGCTGCTGCTGCGGCTCGGTCTGATCGGCCACTGACGATAAAAGCACGCCGGGGGTGGAAATGCGCTGCCCGAACATCTATCTTGTCCGGTACAAAATAGGGTCGCAGGGGACAGTATATGTTCAACGGGCTGGTTGCCTATCTCGATTCGATCAAGGCGCGCGACCCCGCGCCGCGGTCGCGTTGGGAAATTCTCCTCTACCCGGGACTTGTCGCGGTTGGCATGCACCGCATCGCGCATTGGCTGTTCGAGGCGCGATTGTTCTTCCTAGCGCGCTTCGTCAATCATCTGTCTCGCTGGATGACCGCGATCGACATTCATCCCGGTGCCAAAATCGGGCGCCACCTGTTCATCGATCATGGCTTTACCGTAATCGGCGAGACCGCGGAGATCGGGGATAATGTCACCATCTATCAGTGCGTGACGCTGGGCGGCACCGATCCCGCCAATGGCGTTGCGGGAAAGCGGCACCCGACGCTGGCCGACGATGTCATCGTCGGCTCGGGCGCGCAGATCCTTGGCCCGATCACCGTGAATCCGCGCGCGCGCATCGGCGCCAATGCGGTGGTTACCAAGGATGTGCCCGAGGGAGCGGTAATGGTCGGCATCCCGGCGCGTTCGACTCTTGTCGATGCCGCCGAATATGCGCGTGAATTCGTGCCTTATGGCACGTGCAACGAGACATTCGATCCCGCGACGCAAAAGGTCGAATTGCTCCAGTGCCAGCTCGAGCAGATGCAGAAACAGCTCGCGGCGCTGATCGCTGAACGCGACGCCGCGAGTGAAGAGGAAGCGCCGCGGCGCAAGGGGAGTCGGAAAAGCGCCTGATGGGTACGGTGACGCCCTTGCCGTTCGCGAATAGGGCCATTTCGCAGCAGACCGGTTTCGAACGCCCCGAACTGATGCGCATCCTCGACCTCTATGGCCGCATGGTGGCGGCGGGACATTGGCGTGATTACGCGATGGATTTCCACCGCGACGCCGCAATCTTCTCGGCCTTTCGCCGCGCCGCCGAGCGCCCCGAATATCGCATCGAAAAACGCCCCGCCTTGCGGAGCAGGCAAGGCATGTGGGCCTTGGTCTCCGAAGCCGGGGCGATCTTGAAGCGTGGGGACGAGCTCGCGAACGTGCTCGCCCCCGTCGAACGCAAACTTATGAAGCTGGTTGGAGACTGACCGACCGCGTCGTGGCGGGCAGTTGGTTCGCAAGATTGTCGGGCAGCAACCCGACGACTACCGCGCGGGCATTCTGCCAGAAGGCCGAGAGCAGCAGCAGCGCCGAACCGATCACGAATGCGGTGAGTGCGACGTTGAGCTCGACCGCACCAAATTCGCGAAACAGCTGGGTTAGCGCAAACAACACATAAGCAAGGGCGGACACCAGCAACGCGCGGCGGTCGATTGCCAGCGCGATCAGCCCGAACACCACATAGATGCCGACGACCATCACCGCCGCGCCGCTACCGATGTCGCTGCCGTCGGTGACGCCGAGCAGGTGGAAGATCGGATGTGCGATCATCGGCGCGGCGAGCAGGTGGAGCCAAAAGGCGACGTCGCTGCGCCGAGTCTGGCGCACCCGGTCGCTGCGGTCCCACCACATCGCGAGCGCGAAGACGCCGACGCCGGCGGTCAGCACCAGCGACATGACCAGCGCGTCGGGGTGGTCGGGCATGCCGGTTATCGACAGCACCAGCGCCACCGCGGTCGCGGCGAGCGCGGCGGTGCCGGCAGCGACGGTGATTGGCACCTTGAAGCGGCGCCAGTGAGCCCAGGTTGCTGCGGCGGTGATCAGCGCCATCGATCCGATGATGATCGCGCCGACGGTCTCGCCAGGATTGTTGCCGAAAATCGCTTCGCCATGCTCCACCCCGAAGCCGACCATGGTCGCGAACACCCCGCCCGAAAAGGCAAGCACCAGCACGATGCTGGGCAGCGCCATGCGGCGTTTGCGGGTGAAATATTCGGCGAGGAACCATGCCGACAAAGCGACGAATGCGCCGCCGAGCGCGGTGTGGATCGACTGGCCGATCCACGCCACCGCGACGAGCAGGATGACCGCCGCGATGCTGACGAAAATATCGTTGAAACCGGTGATCAGGCGGAAGGACTCCTCGTCCGCACCGGGGGTAGAACGGACCGACGCGATGTGCGACCGGAACGCCGTGGCGGCCTCCGGTGTCAAAACCTTCGCATCGACCGCAGTTTGCAGGTCGCTTTCACTATACATCGGGGTCGTCCTTATCAGATCGATCCCCTTGCCCCAGCACGGCTATGGCATAGGAGTGTTGCTGTGTCAATACAGTACGGCGCCCGCTCTATCTTCCCTGTCGCGCAGCGATGTGAGGGGGCCCGCCGCAAAGCGGTGGTGGAGGGGCGGCGACGTCGCGCCCTTACCCCTCGGTCAGCGGCTTCGCCGCTGCCACCTTCCCATGGCTGCGCCACAGGGATGATCGAGACGCCTCAACCCAGCGCCATCAACGCCTTCATGACATTCATCGACTGTTCGCTGCCCGACTGCGGCACGATTTCGCCCTGACGATCGATGATCTTCTCCCACGCCGCAGCAACGCCCTCGGGCGTCCGCTCGCCTTCGGGTAGCGCAACACCCGGGGTCATGGTGACATAAGCGGCGTGATACGCGCCCGCGCCCGCGCCAATGATCATATTAGTCGGCGCATCTTCGCTGACCAGATAGAGCGCCGCAGGGACGACATTATCGGGCGTGAATTTCTCGAACAGTTCGGCGGGGAAAATATCTTCGGTCATCCGCGTGCCCGCGACCGGCGCGATCGTGTTGCAGCGGATGTTATACTTGGCGCCTTCGAGATGAAGCGTTTTGGTCAGCCCCGCGAGGCCGAGCTTCGCCGCGCCATAATTGGCCTGGCCGAAATTGCCGTACAGGCCGGTCGACGACGCGGTCATCAGGATGCGGCCATAGGCCTGCTCGCGCATCAGGTCCCAACACGCCTTGGTGACGTTCGCGCTGCCGCTGACATGCACCTTCAGCACCAGGTCGAAATCGGCGGGCTCCATCTTGGCGAAGCTCTTGTCGCGCAGGATGCCGGCGTTGTTGATCAGGACATGGACGCCGCCCCATTCTTCCTTCGCCTTGGCCACCATTTCGACCATCTGCTCATATTCGGTGACGCTGCCGCCGTTCGAGATCGCGGTGCCGCCCGCGGCGCGGATTTCCTCGACGACCTGCAATGCGGCGTCCGAATGGCCGGTGCCGTCGCGCGATCCGCCCAGATCGTTGACCACGACCTTGGCGCCGCGCCGTGCGAGTTCGAGCGCATAGGCGCGGCCGAGGCCGCCGCCGGCGCCGGTAACAATAGCAACGCGCCCGTCAAATTTGATCGTCATGATGGTCTCCTGATGGGGGCTGCCCGGTAAAAGGTTGCCCGAAAAAACTGGAACGTCCTTAGCCGTTCGCACCCCGCTGGCAAGAGGAAGGGAAAAACGACAGGTGAAACAAAAATGTCATGCAAATGACGTGCATCTGTCACTTAAGCGTCATAGCAGCGCCGTCAGATTGTAACCTTTCGCAACGGAGCAAATCCCTCATGCGCCACGCCCTGACCGCAGCCCTGCTGGCGACGTCGATGTTCAGCCTGCCGACCGCGGCGGGCGCTCAAGCGATGACCTCCGAGGAAGCGGCGCAGCTGCGCGCCGAACTCGCCGCGCTGAAAGCGCAGGTGCAGACGCTCGAAACGCGGCTCGATGCCGCGACGGCGCAGCCGGCATCTGCTCCCGCCCCCACGCCGCCGCCCTCTGTGACCGCCAAGCCCGCGACCGAGATCAGCTGGAAGGGGGCGCCAGAGATCAAGACCGCCGACGGCTGGAGCTTCAAGCCGCGCGGTCGCATCCAGCTCGATCTGGCGGGCATCGACGCGCCGGCGGGTGTCACCGGCCTCCGCGGCGGCACCGCAACCGAGTTCCGCCGCGTCTACCTCGGCGTCGACGGCAAGATCCCCGGCGGCTTTTCCTATCGTGTCGAGGCCGACATCGCGAACAGCAGCGTCGAACTGACCGACGTCTATATGACCTATGGCACCGGTCCGCTGTCGGTGACGGCCGGTCAGATCAAACCCTTCACCGGTCTCGACGACATGACG
>MTKY01051414.1_pt1 | contig 13031 bp, 11 predicted proteins | sample 1042731 | NCBI WGS metagenome assembly MTKY01 (sample SAMN06212206, study PRJNA360538) | anaerobic digester metagenome | biome: Wastewater treatment plant; material: sludge; isolation source: anaerobic digester fed with sludge from wastewater treatment plant | place: Denmark: WWTP Soeholt ... | reverse complement strand
CCCGTCGGCTGGACGACGCCGACACCCCACGGCTGGCTGTGATGCAGGAGGCCCCCAGGTAGGACTTGAGCAGACCCAAGCCAGCGACGAGGCCGGGCGCCGATAGCCGCGAGACTTGAACGCGCCCGTGCGGTGTTGCCGGAAGCACTGTTTCGGCCCTGCCGGAAGCAGTGGCACCCACGGCGAGACAGCGGCATCGGGCTAACCAATGCCCGGCGGCCCCGAGGGCTACTCGCTTCCCGCGGCGTCGAGGGCGTCTAGCAGCTGGTCTGTGCTGGCGAGGGCTATGCCCATGCGGGCTGCGAACTCGGCGATCTGCTCGCCCCGAGCCATGTGGCCTTCCGGGGTCATGACCTCGCACATGCAGACCGCGGGGTACAGGCCGCACATTTTCGCCAGTGCGATGGCGCCCTCAGTGTGGCCGCCGCGCTTGCGCAGGCCTCCGGCATTGGCGGCGAGGGGGAAGACGTGTCCGGGCCGCATGAAGTCCTCGGCGCGGGTGGAGGGGTCGATGATGGCCTGGATGGTGGCGGCGCGCTCGAAAGCGGAGACGCCGGTGGTGACCGCCGGGGTGTAGTCCACGGGTTCGGTGAAGGCGGGCACGTTGTCGCCGCAGTAGCGTGGCTCGATGATGCGGATGTCCAGTTCGCGCAGGCGCTCGGCGTTGATCGCGAGGGTCAGGAGACCGCGGGCATGGGTGAGCATGAAATTGATCCTCTCGCCGGTTGCGAACTGGGCGGCGAGGAGCAGGTCTGCCTCGCCCTCGCGGTCGGGCCGGTCGAGCAGAGCGACGAAACCGCCTGTGCGGAAGCGCTCCAGCACCTCAGGAAGCGGCGTCAGCTGCATCGAGAACCTCTCTCTCATCAGTCGTGTCTGTCTCGGACGCCGGGGGAGTGCTTGCCGGACGTCGCGCGGCGAAGACCACGCCGCAAAGGGTAGCCGCCGCGCCGATCCACTGCAGGAATGTGGGGTATTCGCCGCGGATGGCGATTGCGGCAACCAGACCCACCACGGGAACGCAGAACTGGAACAGCATGGTGCGCGCGGAGCCGAGAGCACGAACCCCACGGTACCACACGGTGAAGGCGTACGCGCCGGAGAACCAGGCATAGTATACGAGGCCGAACAGCACCCAGAAGGGATGGCTGAAGAGCCCGGATGCGCCCAGCTCCGCCACCACCTGGGGAGTGACAGTGAAGGCCTCGCGAAGGCCGATGGGGATGATGGCAAGGCCGCCCAGGGTCTGGCAGTAGGCGGTGACTTTCAGGGGCGAGTACTTCGCGAGCAGGGGCCGGGCGAGCACAGCATACCAGGCCCACATGACTGCAGCGACCAGCATGACCAAGCAGCCCTTGACGTGGGTGGCGTGCTCCGGGATGGCGGTGGCCGCCTGCCCCCCGTAGATAACGGCGAAGATTCCCAGGAAGCCGAGGGCGATCCCGGCCGCGAGCCTGCGGCTGATACGCTCCCAGCCGAGCGCGGCGGCGGTGATTGCGGAGAAGATGGGGGCGGTGCTGATGAGCAGTGCGCTCTCGGCGGCGGTTGCCCATCGGATCGCCAAGGCGAACAGGATCTGGTAGATAGCCACCATGAACAGCGAGAAGATGGCGAGATAGGGAAGATCGCGCAGGGCAAAGCGCATATCGCGCTCGAAGAACCACACTGCGCCCAGCAACACCGCGATCATGAGCATGTAGCGCATGCTCAGCATGCCGAAGATCGTGTAATCCTCGTACACCACTTTGAGGGCGACGAAATGCGTGCCCCAGATGAGGGGTACGGTGGCGAGGGTCAGGTAAGTTGAAAGCGACGGGTGGCTCCCCGTCGCCGCGGATGGTGCGGACATTATCGGCTCCCGGATACCCGAGACTGCGCGGAGGATTATAGGTCCGCGCCCTCGAAAGTGTCAAATGGGCGGGCAGCGGCGGGTCTGTGCGGGCGATTGTTCGCCCTGACTGGCGCGAATTGGCTTGATTCAGAACGTAAAGGTATGTTACGCTTCCGACATGACAGCAGCCAATTCTCCACTGGGGGCCCATATGTCCGGCGATGCGAACAAGGCAGACAGGCTCTGCCGGTTATTCTGCAATGTTATTGATGAGATCATCACCGCTAGGGCACTCGCGGCAGTGGAGGGGGAGGATATCTCTCGAGCCCAGTTCCAGGGGCTCCAGTTCATCTACCTTCACCCCATGTGCTGCATCAAGGACCTGGCGGAGGGACTGGACGTCAGCCACCCGGCGGCCGTGAAGCTGGTGGAGCGGATCGAGGCGAAGGGCTACATCACGCGGTCCGCGTACGAACCGGATCGGCGCATCGTACAGTTGCAGGTGAGCCCGGAAGGGGAAGCTCTCTCCCGGCAGGTCATAGAGGCACGCAATCAGGCGATTGACAACGTATTGTCGCGACTCGGCGCTCCGGCGTCGTGCGATCTGCTGCGTTGCCTAGAGAAATTCGTGATGGCGGCGCTGGAGGACCAGAAGGACATGGACGGCGTTTGCCTGCACTGTGGGGGCACGCATGTTGACACATGCCCCGTTTGTCAGGCAGAATACGCGGTCACCGGCGAGATGCGCCGCGACAGCTGAGGACTCACCGGCCCGGCCCGGAGGATCCAGGGGCTCCGGTCGGAGCCCCGCTGAGTGATCTCCGGGTTCTGTTCTGCCCGCCGGGTTGCCCGGCTGGGCAAGCCGCGGATCACGAAAGGATGTCTGCCTGAAAAGATCGGCTAACAGTATTGGGGGACATTCGGCCGGCCCTTGCGCGCGACGATGGCGGAAGGACCGGTGCGCGTCCAGCCGCGAGGTGACCGATCGAGCCGCCGTGAATCGCAGCGGTTGAAGTCACCACCTCTCCCTTGCTGCAAATCCACACTCTTTCCCGTTCATTCGTAGTCGTCCCTTAGCTGACCCTGGGACGCGGTAGACCGCCGCGAAATGCGGCTGTTTGCCGGGAATGGGAATTGCCGTGTGGGTGCGGGGAGAGGAGCTGCACACACTACAGACTGCGAGATGGGAGCCGTTTGCCATGTTACGAACCACCAGATACTTGTACCTTTGCGCCGCGCTGATCGCGGCGTGGACCCTTGTGGGGGCACCCGCTTCCGGCGAGGATCTGCCCGTGGCCCGGGCGACGGGCATTGCGCCGCCATCGGGAATCGCCGCGCCGGACAAGCCCCTCATCCTCACCCCGAGCCTCGAGTTTCCCGCGGGTCTCGACACGACCCACCCCCTGTACCCTGTGATCGTGAAGACCTGGCGCGGGGATTTCGGCGAACAGCCCGAATGGCGGCTGTCCCTGCTCTGCCAGGGCCTGAAGCACCAGCCTCGCAGGGCGCGCTGCACCGCGTACTCCTCGAACTGTCCGGACGGTGGCGGGCCCACGACGCGGTGGGGCACTCGGGTTCGCCGGGGCATCTGCGCCGCAGATGCGCGCTACTGGGGACCTGGGAGCGTGATCTGGATGGGAGCGCCGATTGAGGCGATTCTGATTGTTGAGGACACTGGCAGCGCGGTGAAGGGCCAGCACCGCTTCGACATCAGCTTCGGTACAGATGCCGCCGCCGCCAGCCGTTTCGGGGTGCGGACGCTTGAGTACATCCCGCTGTATGTAGCGCCGGTGAAGCGCGCGTGGTCCTCGAAGCCGCGCAACTGGACCCCGCCAGCGCCGCCGATCAGCCAGGTGCTGCGACCTGTTGCGCCTGCGCCGAAACCGGTGAAGGCGGAGCAGGGCCCGGTGGAGAAATGCGGTTGACTGAAAGACGCCCCGGCCCAGTGCGGGCCGGTATCGAGGGATGCGAAGGAGTGGATGGGGCGGCAGACAGAGGGCGCATGCCCGCTGTTCGTTCCGGCCCCGGATCGGCTGGAGGGTCCCGATAGCTTTGACATCCGTTTTCGGGCTGTGCTATACTCCATGCTTGTAGCCTTGGCCAATCCATCTCCCGTCCGGACCTCGCAGGAGGGCAGCGACCGTGCCAACGCGACTGCTACTTTGTCTGTGTGCAATCGGTCTTGTATTGCCGTGCTTGGGCGACACGAAAGTCCTCACCACGGGCAATGCGCTGGACGTGAGACTGGAGTGCGCGGAGCCGATTCTGCCGTCGTCGGGGGGGCCGCTCGTGCGTGGCTCCCTGCAGGTCAGCCCGCATCCGCTGAGGCCGGTCTGCGACAAGCTGCGGTTCTTCGTTGACGGCGAGCTGAAACTCGCCACGGACGCCGCCAGCCCGGCTCTGCTTCTGGACACGGCGAAGCTGAGCGACGGCGAGCATGTGCTGCGCATTGACGCCGAGAAGGCCGGCGAGCTGCTGATCAGCACCGGCCCTATCGCCGTCACCGTGGCCAATGAGAAGGGCTCCGCAGTGCTTGCGGACGTGTTTGAGATGCCCGAGCAGGGCTCGCCGGCTTTCGCGAAGCTGCACCGGGTGCCCGTGACCCAGGAGGCCATCTGGTTCTCCGGCGAGGAAGCGGACCTGGAGCGCCACGGGTTCATCAGCGGCAAGCGGATGTACATCACCCTCAATGATCTGATCCGCCACATCGGCGGCCGGCAGGTGTGGGGGCCGAATGCAAGCTACATCGAGGTCGCGCGCAATGACACGGTCATGCGCATCGTCCCGGGCAGCAGCCAAGTGAAGGTGAACAACAACCCGGTGGACCTCGGCTCTCCGGTGAAGTTCCGCGACAACCGCACCTGGGTTCCGCTGCGCAAGGTCTGCGAGCTGTTCGGCGTGTACGTGGAATGGAGCGACGTGGAGAACCGGGCGTATGTCTACGCGCCACAACCCACCTTCGGTGTCCAGCTTCGGGACTACCCGTGGACCAACCCGGTGACCGGCGCGCCGGAAGGGGTGACGGCCGGGGTGCTCACTTTCCGGAACGAGACGGATCTGCCGATCCACGTGCGGCTTCAGGGCAACGGGTTCCAGGCGGACTGGCAGATTCGAGCCCATACCACGATCGGCCCGAACTTCGCCGCGCCGGGCACGTACAAGGTGACCCTGTGGGCCACTTTCGGCGAGGATTTCGAGGACTATATCACGGTGGCGGCGGGGACGCACGACACGTACTACGTGACGCTGAACAGCATCACGTTGCAGTCGCGGTAGCGCGGGACCGATCAGGGAAACGGTAGACAGCCCACCGATGCCGGCGTTTCGGCCAGGGTACACCTCATTGAAGGAGTACGGCCGGGGCGCCGGCTTTCGCACAGGTGGCAACGGTCGTCGGGGACTGGAGCAGGCGGTATGAACGAGCAACTGAGAACCGGGCTGTCCTTCGGGCTGACTTCCGCGACCATCACCACGCTGGGGCTCATGGTAGGGCTAGATTCAGGCACCCATTCGAAGTCTGTGGTGCTCGGGGGGATCCTCACCATCGCCATCGCGGACGCGTTCTCGGATGCCCTGGGGATCCATGTCTCCGAGGAGGCCGAGAACGCACATACCAATCGGGAAGTTTGGGGAGCGACGCTCGCAACCTTCCTGTCCAAATGTCTCTTCGCGCTGACTTTCGCGGTGCCGGTGTTCGCGCTGCCGCTGCCGCTTGCGATCTGGGTAAGCATCGGGTGGGGGCTCGTGATCCTGTCGGGGCTGAGCTACGGCATAGCGCGTTCTCAGGGCGGGCGGCCGATGATCGCGGTGTTCGAGCATCTGGCGGTGGCCGTGGTGGTGATCTTCATCGCCCACTGGGTGGGGCATTTGGTGGCGACGTACGTGGCGTGACGCAGGGTCACCCCCTGCCCCCTCTCCTTCGCGGTGAGGCTGCTCAGAATGAGGGGGAGAAGGCAGACGGCGGACGCTTACGGCGAAGGCCGGGTGCTTGACCTACCGCGGCGGGGGGCCGAAGTCGCCGCGGAATTCCAGCCAGCTCAGGACCGCCCAGTCTCCGCCAACGTTGTCCAGCTTCACTCGATGCTCCCCCGCCGGAATCCTGAAGGTGACGGTTTTGTCGTACTCCGCCATGGAACCGTTGTTCAGGCCGTCGAGGTCCGGGAAGTCCTCGGTCTGTGTGACGATCCCGTCCACGCTGAGCTCGAGGCGCGCTCCCTGGGTGGCGACGGCCTTCACGTTCACCAGGAGTTCGGCGGGCTTCAGGGCGTTCACGCGGAACACCGGCGGATTGCGCAGGTGCTGGTGCAGCATGCCCTGCAGGTAGCCTTCGACCTCCTCCGGGTGGTCCACGTCGCATCCGGGAAGGACCGCGAAATCACTGCGCGCGGGGCGTTCCCAGTGACCCATGGGCCGGATGCGCACGGAGTCGCGCAGACCGCGGCTATCGGGCTGCTTCTCGTATTCCAGCAGGACGATGGAGTAGGCGTCGAGGGGTCCGAAGCTGATCTCAATGCCGCCCTTCGTGGCCTTGCAGTCGGCAGCGCGTTCGCCGTCGAAGTCGGGGGAGATCACGCGGGGATCGGTGGGGAGCTCAGTGAGCGGAGTGCGCAGGGTGACATTCTGCGCCGGGATAAGGGCGCCGTCGCGCACATTGCGGTTGATGACGTGGATGACCAGGGTGCCACGGCCTTCATTCCACCAGGCGGCGAGACTGAGGTGCGACGGGTCCGAGTCAATGCCGTCGCTACCAAGCCAATCGCTCTCCTGGTACAAGTCACGATTGCGCTTGATGAAGGCGGTCTGGCGGGCGATGGTTGAGAATGTGCCGTCGCGGGCGGCATCGCAGTTGAACGGCCCCAGGACGGGGTAGGCGAAGATGGCGCCGGCGGCGTAGATCTCGGCGCCCCGAGTGCGCATCCAGACCTCGCGTTCGGAAGGCGCAACGGCGAGCCAGGGGAAGGGCGGGTCACCGAAGCCCCAGTCGTGGAAGAGGACCACCGGTACGTCGCTCCCGGCCAGACGGCGCCCGCGGGTCACGAGAGAGCGCCAATAGGGAAGCTGGTTGTCGGACAGCTCGATGTGGCCGTCCTTCACCGCCCACTGCCCCCAGACCCCGAGCACCTGCAGGTCCACGTACTTCGCGAGCCCATTGGCGCTGATGAGCACGGGGCGGCCTTTCTCGGCGGCGTAGGCGCGGATGCGGTCAGTGAGCGCCTTCCAGGCACGGTCGTCGCGCCATGCCCGGAACCGGGACCACTGGGTGCCCATGCGGTTCGCGGCTGAGGTCGGGACGTCCAGCAGGCCCTTGAGGCGCAGGTATTCTCGGTAGTCGAAGCTGTCCATGCCACCCGAAGGGCAGACGGTATGGTCGTCCAGGGGGACATTGAGTTCTGAAATCCAGCGCGAGTCGCGGTCGGCCCAGTCGCGGGTGTCGTCGGAGACCTCGAGGAGGAAATGGCGGAAATCGCGGAGGGAGTAGTCGTCGTAGCCTTCAAGCCGGCTCAAGGCAGCGGTGTGCTCGTCCATGAACAGGTAGTCCACTCCGGCATCGATCTGCTCGCGGCACCAGCGGAAGAGGTAGTCGATGTATGCCGGACAGGAGAGGGAGCCGTGGCGGGTGCCGGGCTGGTCCCAGGCGTCCACGAGTTCGCCGTTGGGCGCGCGGGTGGCCATGTCGAGGAGTTGCTCGCGGGTGATGCCGTTCTCGGTGTCATACAGGGCGCTGCAGGTGATCCCGCCGCCGAACAGTGCGCCGAATTCGTGAGCCTGGCCTGGGATCGCGGCCCATTCATGGACGGGCGGGGCCTGCGCCCACTTGAACCAGCCGCGGACGATCATGTCCGAGCCGGCCTTGCGGTGCAGGGCCAGGGAGTACTCGGACGAAGTGCGCTCGCCCATGGTGTAGATGATGGCGTCGCGGATGTCGGCCACGGGCTGGGTGCTTGCGAGATCGGAGGGGAATTCGGGGGCGTCGCGAAGCCACTCATCGGGCACGGGCGGGGCCTGGAGAGTGAAAGCCTGGGCCAGCCGGGCGCCTTCGGAGGCTAGCTTCGCGGCGCGCTCTGCATCGGCGGGGGAGTTTTCCGGGCCGAAAGGAGCCAGCCAGGCCCAGCGGCGGCCGGGCTCGCCCGCAGGTATGTAGCCGGTGTAGAAGTAGAGATTCGCTGGTGTGTGGCGCTGCAGGAAGCTGAAGCCCCGTGCCCAGTCGTCTTCATAATCCACGAACACCACGCCCAAACCGGTGCCCGAGGACTGGGAGCGGACGATGAGGGCGGGAGCCTGCGCACTGAGGCGCTTGACCGTGTCGCCGCTGTCACCCCAGGTGGAGACGCCTGCGTAACCGGGAACCGGGCCGAGGGAGGAGATCGCGCCTGAGTGGTCTGTGCCATCGGGGTCTCGGAACCAGTAGGTGTCCCATGCTTCGGGTTCGAGGGTCAGTCGTGCGGGGGCCCAGAGGCTGCCCTCCAGGGGAGCGCCGTCCTTGCGGGCTAGCTCGGCGGACATGAGGATGCCGTCGCGGGTGCAGATGCAGTTGATGACCATCTCCAGGCCCAGGAAGCGGCTGATCGGGCCGCGCCGGGAGATATGCACCATGTCAGCCACTTCGACTGCGATGCCGGTGGCGCGGGTACCGTGGGAGCTGTGGACGTCGGCGCCGCTGAGAACGCCAGTGTTGAAGCTGGCGGCGGTCTTCGTCACCGGGCGCCATTGGCCGTCGGTGCCCTTGAGTTCCAGGGCGAAATCGAGCGCCTCCGCCGCGACGATGGCCCGATAGCTGTCACCCTCAACGACCCATGTCGCGCCCTCGCGGGTGAGGGTGGGGGATTGGGCGAGGCAGAGGGTGGGGATGAGCAGGGCTGTTGCCGTTGCGGTGAGTGAGCGCAGTGCCATGCGGATGCACCTCGTGTGGTGAGAGACACGGACGAGCAGGTTTTCGCCACGATGTACGGGAGCGCCTGCACGGGGCCGCCGTCATTGCCTTTGACACGATTCTGATTTTCGTGCTACTATCGCGCGGCACGGACAGAATGAGCTGTCAGGGGGCACCATGCGACGCGGCTTCACCCTCATCGAACTGCTGGTGGTCATCGCGATTATCGCGATCCTCGCCGCCATACTCTTTCCTGTATTCGCCCAGGCCCGTAGCAAGGCGCGGCAGGCGTCATGCCTGAGCAATATGAAGCAGCTTGCGCTGGCCTGGAACATGTATGCGCAGGACTACGACGAGACCACGTGCCCGATTTACCTTGCGGTGGGTGCGGCGCGGTACCGGTGGCAGCAGCTGCTGCAGCCGTACATCCGGAACACCGAGATCTACCGGTGCCTGGAGGGCCCGCCGGCGATTGACACGTATACGGGGCTGTACATGTCGTACGGGATGAACTCCACGAACGACGGGACCTACTGCCTGTGGTACAGCACGGCGCTGGCGTCGATTGAGGCGCCGGCGGAGACGATTGTGGCGTCGGACAGCATGGATGGGCGGTATTACGTGTACTGGGCGACCACGGCGCCGAACGAGAGGTATGTGGACAAGCGGCACAACGGTGGGGCGAATCACTTCTACGCCGACGGGCACGCGAAGTGGCAACTCGAAACGAAGCAGCGCGAGTGGACGGTCATCGCGAGCGACTGAACAGGACGGGACCTGATGCCCTTCTACAAGGTGACATACTCGGAGAAGTACCGGCGGGCCAGCGTCCACAACCGCGGGTGTGACTACCGGTGCATTGGCTGCGCGTACAAGATCAGGGAAGTGCGTCCGGTTGAGCACTGGCCGAGCCTGGAGGAGATCAAGGCGACTCTGCTTGCGCTGGATCTGCAGCAGTTGAACTTTATGGGTGGGGAGCCCACGTCCTGCCCTGACCTGCCGGAAATGCTGCGGTTCGGCAAGGACGAACTGGGCGTGCGGACCATGCTGGGTCATACGACGGCCTGGCGTCTGCCGCTGGAGAACCTAGATGCGGCGAACGTGTCTCTGAAGGCGTTCTCGAACGAGAAGCACCTGGAGTACACTGGGAAGCCCGCGGAGCCGGCTTATGCCAACTTCCGGCGTGGGTTCGAGGCCGGCATTGAGATGAAGGCCAGTTGCGTCTACATCCCCGGGTTCATCGACCGTGAAGAGATTCGGGGGATGCTGGAGTACCTGGCGGGACTTTCGCCCGCGATCCCGTTCCACATCATGGGGTATATCCCCATCCCTGGCACGCCCTGGCAAAGGCCCACGGATGATCAGATGCGGGAGATGGTTGAGTTCGCGAAGGGCTACCTGGAGACGGTCACGTTCTCGCACCTGACGGTGGAGGATGCGCGGGACTATACGCGGCGCGACGACCGGTTCAGGGTCGTCCAGGTTCTCTGACGCATGGTCTACCGGAGCGGTCCTGCGCCGCAAACGGCAGGCATGTCGGCTGCCGCCGTTGCCCTCGCGGCCTTGCGCCTCCTCCCCGTGTTCCTGCTGCCTGGTTGCGTCACCCGCTACACCGCCGCTACGCCCCCCGCGCCACCCCCCACTTCCACCACGATCACCTACGCTTATTGGGCGCTGGATGCCGAAGAGATCAGCCTAACCCATGCCTTGGTGGACCGCTTCGCGACGGAGAACCCGCGAGTGCGGGTGCGCCTGGTGGAAGTGACTGACCGGTACTATGACAAGCTGACCACTCTGTTCGCGACAGGGAACGCGCCGGATGTGATGTCGCTGAACTACGGCCGCATGGGGGACTTCGCGCGAGAGGGATTGTTGGCGGACCTGAGCGGGTTCGGAGGGCTGGAGAGCGGGGAGTTCACCGGCGCGGCGTGGGAGGCTTTCGCCGGGATCGGGAAGAGGGTGGGCAAGCCCGGACTGGTGGGGGTGCCGAGAGACTGGGGCCCGAGTAACCTGCTGGTGGTGAACGTAGATGCGCTGGCAGCGGCAGGTGTCGCGGAACCCGAGCCGCGCTGGACGTGGGAGCAGTATGCGGACGCCTGCCGGAAGCTGACAGTGCGAGATGGCAGTGGCGCGGCGAGGCAGTATGGAGGGGCGATCTGCCTGTACCCATACGCGGCGCTGGCGTGGATCCGACAGGCGGGAGGGAGTGTGCTGACCGGGGATGGCGGAGGGAGCACACTGTCAGACCCGGCGAACGTGAATGCGTTGGTGTTCCTGAAAAGGCTTGTGGATGAGGGGTGGATTGCGCGGCCCGATCCGGCGCGGGATGAGTCGCTGGAGCTGTTCAAGTCAGGGCGAGCGGCTACGGCGTTCGTTACCCCGTACTCACTGGGGGATCTGGAGGAGGTGACGCAGCCCCGGTGGATGCTGGCCCCGCCGCTGGTGGGTGCGAGGGAGGCGACCGGGTGCATCCCCACCGGGATTGCAGTCTCCAGGGACTGCGAACAAAAGGCGGCGGCTTTCGAACTGCTGCGTTTCCTTGTGAGCGAGGGTGCTCGAGAGGCTGCGGCGAAAGGGCTCTGCGTGCCGGCGTGGAAGCCGGCTCTGGACGCGCTTGCCCCGGGAGGGGCTGACGATCAACGGAGGCGCGCTGCTCGGGTGCTGCGTGAGGCCGTCCCCCTGGCGGCTCCCCACCCGGTCTCCACCCACTTGCCCTATGAGACGATGATGTCCGAGTTGCGGCGCGCGCTGGAGGATGTGCTCATCCGCGACGCCGAGCCGCACGAGGCGCTTCTGCGCGCCGAAAAGCGAATCAACTCCGCGCGTCCATGAAGGGCGCGGGGATGTCCCCGTCGAAGCAGTCTTCCACACGCTTGATGCAGTCCAGGCAGCTTGCCGGCATGTCGGCCCCGGGGCGCTTCCGCGGGACCGGCAGCCTTTCAACAGGGAGGTTGTTCGTCATGGCGCTGAAAGTCGGTCTCGTGGGTTTCAAAGGAATCGTCCGTTCGCACGTCCCCGCATACCAGCAGAGCGAGCTTGCCGATCTGGTGGCTGTCTGCGACCCAGTGCCCGGCCGGGCGAAGGCGGCGGGGGACGAGCTTGGGATCAAGAGCTACGAGAGCCTGGCGGATATGCTGGACGCCCACCCGGACCTGGATATCGTGGATGTTTGCACCGGCGGCTACGAGAATGGGAGTTGGCATTACGAGCCGGCGCTGGAGGCAATTGAGGCGGGCAAGAACGTGCTGGTCGAGAAGCCGCTGTCGAGTGACGTGACGGAGGCGCGGCATCTCGTGGCGCGTGCCGCGGAGAAGAAGGTTGCTCTGGGCTGCAATCTCAACCACTACTTCACGCCCGTTGGCGAGCGGGCGCGGAAGTACGTGGACGACGGCGATGTGGGCGAGCTTGTGTACTGCCTGTGCAAGATGGGGTTCCACGGCGGGCACGTTGACGGCTACAAGGGACCAGGAAACCCGAAGGTCAAGGGGTTCCCGTATTTCCACGTGAAGGCGTTTCTGTCGCACCCCTTCAGCGTCATGCGCTATCTGTGCGGGGACATCACCCACGTGCAGGCTTTCCTGGACACTCCCGGCTTCCGCAAGGCGGGCGGAGATGTGACGCTGTCCACGGCCAGCATTCACGTGCGGTTCTCGGGCGGCGGCGTGGGTTACCTGCTGAGCCAGCGCGGAGACGCTCCATATGGTCTGGGCGGCTGGTGGAGCATCGAGGTGGCGGGCACCAGAGGGACGTTCTGCATAGAGAACTGCATCGAGAAGCTGTCCTACTGGAAGGCGCCTCGCGGCGGCGGACCGGGGCAGGCCGAGGTAGATGCGGATGAGGTCACCGCCACTGGGACCGTGGACTTCAACCAGACCTTCGTGCATCGCATCAACGCGTTCATCGAGGATGTGGCCAACGGGGTGCATCCGGATCATGTGCGCGCGTCGGGCCGGGATGCCCTGGCTGCGCTTGAGTACACTTTCGCGGTGATAGAATCCCACGAGACCGGCGGAGCCCTGGTGCGACCTCATCCGCTGCCGCCGCTGCACGGGGACCCGCTGGCGATGCCGGACTAACGCGGCCTGGGATGGGCTCAATGGATCCCGACGCGGGGGGTCCACCCCTGCATGCCGCTGGGGCCACCGCCCCAGATCCCATATCCGCTGATGCGGGGGGGCTTGCCCACAGCCCCGCACATTGCCGCAGGACATGGAGGGTGGTTGTCCTTGGCGGATGGTCTAATCTGTGTGATCGGCAGCGCGAATGTGGACCTGATCATGAAGGTCCCGCGTCTGCCCGCGCCCGGGGAGACGGTAACCCAGGGCGAGTATT
>MTKY01053365.1_pt1 | contig 13035 bp, 10 predicted proteins | sample 1042731 | NCBI WGS metagenome assembly MTKY01 (sample SAMN06212206, study PRJNA360538) | anaerobic digester metagenome | biome: Wastewater treatment plant; material: sludge; isolation source: anaerobic digester fed with sludge from wastewater treatment plant | place: Denmark: WWTP Soeholt ... | reverse complement strand
AAAGTGGAGGTGCCTGTAGGTCTCCTGCGGGTAGTTCGAGATAATTCCGGCAATGTCCATCGAAAGTTCGCCGGTTCGCCACCGATACAGGAGATCGGCAAGGCAATGGTCCCACCGCGACGCCAGCAGCATGACGCGCCGGCGCTGTCTGTCGCTCCGTAGCGACCAATCCATGCCGAACGGCTCGAAAGCCGCTGCAAGCCGGCGACGGACCATGGCCTCGTCGGCCCCCTCGACGAGGTTGAACCCGATCCGGCCGAAGAAGCGACCGGTCTTCAGATCGTCGAATTGTTGGGCGTCGAGAATATTGCAGCCCGTCTCGAACAGCGCCGTCGACGCCGCCGCGACGATGCCCGGTCGGTTCCTGCATGAGAAGGCTACGACGTACGTTCCCGCCATTGTCATGTCCTGCATCGTGTCGGTCCTGGTCGTCCTTCGCTCCGGTCGGCGTCCATCAATTGACGCCGCGCGCCCGTCCCTGCCAATGCGGCGCCCGAAGGACGTTCTTCAGGATTTTCCCCGCGCCTGAAAGCGGCAGGGGTTCTGCACGAATGTCGACGCTGCGCGGCTTCTTGAAGTCCGCGATCCTGCCATCGCAGAACGCGATAACCGCCTCCGGCGTCGTCTCGGCGCCGCTCCGCGGCACGACGACGGCGTGGACACGTTCGCCCCAGCGATCGTCGGGGACGGCAATGACCGCGACCTCGCCAATGTCCGGCATGAGCGACAGCACGCTTTCAACCTCGGCCGCGTAGACGTTTTCGCCGCCGGTAACGATCATGTCCTTCAAGCGGTCGACGATGAACAGAAGGCCGTCTTCGTCGACATATCCGGCGTCGCCGGAATGCATCCAGCCGTCGCGAAGGGCGGACCGTGTCTCGGCGTCCCGATTCCAGTAGCCCAGCATCGTCGTTGCTCCGCGCGCGACGACTTCGCCGATTTGCCCCGGGGCGCAAATGGCGCCATCGGAGTCGACGACACGCGTTTCGACGAGCGGAAGCGACACGCCGCAGGAACGCAGGCGCCCCGACGCCATTTCCTCCCGCCGCCACATGGCCGGTGGCATCACGGTGGTAAGGCCCGTCAGTTCGGTCATGCCCCAGGCTTGCTGGAAAACCGCGCCCGGCATCCGGTCGAGGACTGCGCGCAACAGCCCGTCGGGCATGGGCGCTGCGCCGAAGCAGACCTGCTTCAAGGTCGACATGTCGACGGACGAAAAATGCGCGTGGTTGATGAACATGCCGATCATCGTCGGGACGACAGTGACGTGCGTGATCTTTTCGCCGGATATCGCGTCCAGAAACGCAACAGGCTCGAACCGCGGCATGAAGACATGCTGTCCGGCCTGCAGGGTCACGGCGAAGCTGGAACAGGCGTCCGACATATGGAAGCTCGGCGCGGCGTGCAGATAGCGGCTCTGCCGGTCGTAACCCATGACCATGGCGGTATTGACCGCGGTCGCGACGAGATTGCCGTGGGATATCATCACCCCCTTCGGCCTGCCGGTGGTGCCGCCGGTGTAATAGAGGGCGACGAGGCGATCGCCCGAGCACGACCGAGGGCTCGCCGCCCTCGGCCCTTCGGCGACAAGGCCCTCGAAGTCGAGAATGCCCGGCTGCGGTTCGAGGCCATCCAGGCAGATGATCGATCGCATCGACCGCGCGCAGGCGAGGGAGCCGAGCATCGGGACGAACGACCTGTCGACGAACATGTGCGTCGCGCCGGAATCCGTCAGGATGAAATCGATCTCCTCCGGCGCGAGACGCGTGTTCAACGGCGTCGCAACCGCGTCGGCCCAACCGATCGCGAATTGCGCTTCGTAGTAGCGGCTGCTGTTGAGCGCCAGGATCGCTACCCGGTCGCCATCGCCGACGCCCTGCGCTTTCAATGCGCCGGCCAACCGCGCAACGCGATCTTCGACCTCGATCCAGGTTCTTTCGACCGGACCGTCCTTGATGGCTCGCGAACGTCCGTTGATCTGCGCGGCGCGGCACAGCATCTGAGCGAAATGCATCGGCGCTCTCCTCCGTCAGCCCGGCCGTCTCAAACCGGGAGCTTGTCCGGAAGAGCGGCGATGTCGGCCTTGCGATTGTCTTTCTTGTAGGGCGATGGCGCGACCGTGGCTCGTATCTCGCGCTGGCGTGTGCCGGGATCGCCCCAAACGACGGTCACCGGCGTCCCCGGCGCGCTGTGCGCGATGTCGATGACGCAGTGCGACAGCATCTTGCGAAAATAGATGCTGAAACTGCGCGACGTAGCGACGCCGACGAGGACGCCGCCCTTCGTCACCTTGTGGGCGTTCATGCCGAAATTGTGCTGGCGCGGCATGTCCATGAAATCGAACGGCTGCTCGTCGCCGCGGTAGAGCGAGTTCTGCACGTCGGCGCAATCCTCGCCGTTCCACTCGAGCGTGACGATCTTTCTCCTGGGCGACGCGACTTCCGTCTCCAGCGCCGCGCGGCCGTGGAATTCGTGGTCGAACTTGATGTTGCGAGCCCAGGCGAGTTCGACCGGGCTGCGGTACCACGCGCTGACATCTTCCGCCTCGAAGCTGCCCTTCACCTTCAGGCAACCGTCGAGCGACCACATGCGGCCGGGAATGCGCCGCGCGCCCGACGAGACGTAGTCGTAGAAATCGCGTTCATCCGGTTCGCAGACCGCGGGCAGGTAATCGTGCGTCACGGTCGGGAAGCAGGCTTCGAGATGATTGATCATCGCCGTGCGCGTGCCGAGCCGCCGGATCTTGTATCGTGCTCCGACCGCCATGATCGCCTTCATCGCCTCGCGGCCTTGTTCCAGCGGTCCCTGGACTTCGAAGCCGATCTCGCCGGCCATTCCCTGACGCAGGAAGCGCGCGTCGCACAGTTTCATGTTCACGTTCTTGACGTGCATGAACCTGATGTCGCGCAGGCCCTGCTGCGTCAGGTCCTCCAGAACGTAGAGAGCCTTCGGGCCGGACACCTGAAACTTGAATTTCGCACGCCCGATCGTTGCGCGCGCCGCGTAATTGCCCTTCCTGCAATTGTATTCGAACCAGTCGGTGACCGGTCCGAGCGCCTGGAATTCGAACTTCTGTTCGCCCAGCCGCATCAGAATGCCTTCGCCGATGACCTTGCCTGAGGTGTTGCAGGCGATCACGTGCTTGGCCTGGCCGATGACGAATGTCTGGAACGAATTGACGCAGAAATCCGAGAACAGCCGCAGGGCGTCCGGTCCTTCGACATGCAGTTCGTCGAGGAACGACCAGTCGCCGACGTAGCAATCCTCCTTCCAGGACAGGCTCTCGTCGATCCAGTCGGTGTATTCGAGCCGGCCCCATCCGCCGACCTCCGGATAGCCGGTGCGAAGGCGCTGCATCACGGTCGACGTCATGGTCCTCTCCTGTCCCGCTGCGGCCGCTAGTGCCGCGCGCGCGATCCGATATACGCTTCGATCACCCTGGGGTCGGCCAGCACGTCGTCCGGCGCGCCACAGGCGAGTTCCTTGCCGTAGTGCATGACGAACACCTTGTCGGCGAGATCGCGGACGAGCTGCATGTCGTGTTCGATCCAGACGATCGTCGGCGAAAACTCGTGCCGCCCGCGCAGCAGGAAGCGCGCGAGGTTTTCCTTCTCCTGTCGGTTCAGCCCTGCCGATGGCTCGTCGAGCAGCAGCAGGCGCGGTTGCGACACGAAGGCCCGGGCGATGCCGACGAGTTTCTGCACGCCGTAGGGCAGATCTCCGACCAATGCCTTGCGGTAGCGCTCCAGCTCGAAGAATTCGACGGTTTCTTCGACGATGCGGCGTTGTTCGGCTTCCCATCTCGACGGCGCGCCGAGAAACAGCGCTGCGCGCAAGAGGCCATAGCGCAGATGGGCATGTCGCCCGATCAGCAGGTTTTCCAGCACCGAAAGCTGCGGAAACAGTTCGTTGTGCTGAAACGTGCGCGCAATGCCCATGCTGGTCGCAAGATGCGCCGGCGATCGCGTCAGGTCGCGATCCTCGAACGTGATCCTGCCGCCGCCCGCCCGGTAGGCGCCGGTGATGCAATTGAGGAGGCTGCTCTTGCCGGCCCCGTTCGGTCCGACGATCGCCAGCATCTCGCCCTTGTCGACCGAGAGGGAAATGTCGGACAGCGCGGTCACGCCGCCGAAGCGCAGCGTTACGGCTTCGATCGCGAGATGCGGCGCCATCAGCCCCACCACCGCCGACTGCGTCGATATTGCTTGACGTCACGGTAGTTGGCGCGCGTCGAGGCGCCGGTGCCCAGATAGAACTCCTGCACGTCCTGATGCCCGCGCAGCTTGTCCGGCGCGCCTTCGTAGACGATCCGCCCGCCTTCCATGATGTAGGCGTAGTCGGCGATTTCGAGCGCCGAGGCCGCGTCCTGCTCGATGATCAGGATGGATATGTCGAGTTCGGCGCGCAGCGTGACGAGACTCGCCATCAATTGTTCGATCAGATGCGGCGCGAGCCCGAGCGAGAGTTCGTCGATCAGCAGAACCTTCGGACCGCACAGCAGCGCCTGGCCGATCGCCAGCATCTGTCGCTCGCCGCCGCTCATGTATCCGGCGATCTGCTCCCGCCTCTGGCCGAGCGCGGGAAAGATGGTCATGACGCGATCGACCATGTCCTGCCACGAACCGGAAGTTCGGACGCGTGCGCGCGCCAGCCGCAGGTTGTCCATGACGGTCATGGTCTCGAAGATCTTGCGGCGCTCGGGCACGAGGACGAGACCCATGCGTGCGATATCGATCGGCGAGCGTCCGGCCAGGGAGGCGCCGCCGAACCGCAGGCTACCCTTGCGGATATCCGCGTCGTCGACCGGCAGAAAACCGGAGATGGCCCGCACCGTCGATGTCTTGCCCGCGCCGTTCGTGCCCAGCAGGGCGACGATGCTCCCGGGCGCGACGCGCAGGGAGGCGCCATGGACGGCGACGATGACCCTGTTGTAGACGACCTCGAGGTTCTCGACTTCGAGCAGCGTCGGGCTCTGTGGCTCTCGACCGACCATCACGAATCCCACGACCGGGTCTTGAACGGCCACAGCTCGAAATAGACTCTCGCGCGCGCCCAGACGCCGGCCAATCCACGCGGCTCCAGGATCAGGAAAGCGAGCATGGTCGCGCCGAACAGCAGGTTCTGGATCTCGAACGCCTGCATGCCGCTGCCCTTGAGCAAGGGCGTCGCCTCCACCGCGCTGCTGATGAGATGCGGCAGCACGACGACGAGGACGGAGCCCAGAACGACGCCCAGCAGAGAGCCGAGTCCGCCGATGATGACCACGGCGAGAAACTGCACGAGCATGTTGAAATCGAAGGCTTCGATCGAAACGAAGCCGGTGTGGTACGCCCACAAGCCGCCGGCAAAGCAGGTGAGCGCCGTGCTGGCGCTGAAGGCGATCAACTTGAATCTCGGTGCGTTGACGCCGAGCGCTTCGGCTGCGACTTCCTTGTTCTTGATGGCGAGCCAGGCGCGGCCATAAGCCGAACGCAGCCAGTTCGCGTTGACGACGAGTACGGCGAGCGCCACCGGCAGCAGGAAATAGCTCCAGCGCCTCTCGGAGGACAGCGCCACGCCGAAGACGTCAGGCGGATCGATGGTGAACCCGGAGCCGTAGCTGACGAAGGCCTGATATTGGCCGAGCGCCACGACGATCACGAAATGCGCGGCAAGCGTGCTGACGGCGAGGTAAAGTCCTTTCAACCTCAGCGCCGGCAGGCCGACGAGCACGCCGAGGACCGCGCCGACAAATGCTGCTGCCGCAAGCGGAATGAATATCGGCAACGTCGTCCACGACAGCAGGATGGCCACCGTAAAGGCGCCGGCGGCGACGAAGCCGGCGTGGCCCAGCGAGATCTGGCCGGTCGTACCCATCAGCAGGTTCAGAGCCAGCGCGCCGACGATGACGATCAGCGTTTCATTGAAGACGCCGGCCCAATAGTTGGTCAGAAATTGCGGCAGGAGCAGCGCCAGCACGATGCCGATGACGGCCCAGACGCGAACGAAGGTCGTGTCGAGAAGGGCGATGTCCTCGCCATAGCGGGTTCGCAGCGTGCTCGGCAGGGTCGACAGGAGCGCTCTCATATCCGCTCCAGTTCTTCGCGCGACCCGAACAGACCCCAGGGCCTGATCCACAAGCCGATGAGCAACGCGAGGAAGGGCGCGGCCATGGCGACCTGCGGCGCGATATAGCGAGCGGCGAGCACCTCGGCCGCTGCGACGATGATTGCGCCGAAGACGACGCCGCGCAGGCTGTCCATGCCGCCGATCAGGGCCGGCGCAAATCCGGCGAGTCCGACGTACCAGGTGTCGGGCCCCAGGCGAACCTTGAAGGCGTAGAGGACGCCGGCAAGCGCCGCAATGAGCGCCGCCGCGGCCCACGATTGCGCGTTGATGAAATGAATGTCGATGCCGCGTTGCGCCGCCAGCAGCGGGTTTTCCGCGACGCCGCGCATTTCGACGCCGATCGAAAGCTTCTGCAGCGCCCACGGGATCGTCGTGAGGGAAACGACGGCTGCAACGACGATGACGGCGTCGATTCCGCTCAGTGAAAGGCCGCCGGGAAGCCCGAAGGGCTGCGCCAACCCCTTGAGATATTCGATCGGGTAGCGGGTCTGCCCGGACCAGATCAGCGTGACGACCGATCGCAGGAATATGCCCAGTGCGATCGTCGCCAGCACGCCGACGGCGACAGGATATCCTGCGAGCGGGCGCATCACGCACTGGTAGACCGTCGCGCCGAAGAGATAGGCCGCGACGATCCCGCAGGCGGCGGCGATCCAGAGATTGCCGCCCGACACGACCAGGCCCTGATAGAACGCATAGGCGCCGAACACCATCAGGTCGCCATGCGCCAGATTGAGGACGCGCGTCGCCCTGTAGATCAGCACGTAGCCGAGCCCAAGCAGCGAATAGAAGCTGGCCTGGATCGCGATCACGAGGAGCAGAGACATTTCGCGCGTCCGGTTCGGTTCAGCGCATCTTCACATTGGCGAGGTCGCCCGCCTTGACGCGCGACCAATCCGTGATGCGTTTCACGGACTGCGTCGTCGGGTCCCAGACGTAAGCCGTGAAGCTCGCCTCGCGGATGTGGCTCTCCTTCGTCCAGCGGACCGGATCGGGATAGATGCCGGCGGTCTGCACGTTGATCTTGAGCAGCGCCTCGGCAAGCTGCTCGCGCGTGCAGGCCGCGCCGCATTCCTTCAGCGCCGCTTCGAGCACCATGCCGCTCGCCCAACCGAGCGCCAGCGAATCCGAAGGCACGGTCACGCCGTATTTCTTCGCGGCGGCCTGCATCTCCTCGAACACCGGCAGTTTTTCGACCGAGAACGCATATTCCGGGCTCATCACCAGCTTCGGGTCCTTGAGCTGCCGGAGCGTCTCCTCGGCCTCGGCGCTGTGATTGTGGATGTACCAGCCGGTCCAGCCTTGACGCCGCAGGGCGCCGAGCATCTGCACGGCCGTCGTGACCGGCGACCAGCTCGTCACGTAGGTTGCGCCGCTGGCGATGATGCGCGCGGCGGCGCCGCTGACGTCGGCGGCGGCCGGCGGTATCGCCTGCTTGTCGACGGTGGAAACGCCCATCTTGGCGGCGATCTGCTCCATCGTGTCGACGCCTTGCCGGCTGATCGGAATGTCGGCGGCGACCAGGGCCAGTTTCAGCGTGTCCTTGTTGGCGTCGGCGATCGCCTTCACCAGCGGCACCTGCCAATAGGCCGCGGTGTTCGGATCCGACGTGCTGCCCGCGCAGAAGACCAGCGGGTTCATCTGCGGACCTGCGGCATTGGCCGGACAGACCGCTTGACCCAGCAGCAAGACAGGCGTCTTCGTGCGCGTGGCCGCCTGGAACATCGGCGCATAGGTTGACGACAGGCTCATCAGGCCGACGGCGAGCGCCTGCTCGTCGTCCATCAGTTTCTTCGCGTTGGAGGCGGCTTCGGTCGGCGAAGCCTTGTCGTCGAGGATGACGAGGTCCACCTTCTTGCCGGCGACGCCGCCCTTGTCGTTCAATTGTCGGACGTAGGCGCGGATGCCCTCGATATGCGGCAGGTAGCTCGGCGAGGCAGGCCCGGTCGCGGCGCCGGAAATGCCGATCCTGAACGCGTCCTGTGCCGCGGCGGGCGCCGTCGCGCCGGCAGCCGCCATGGCGATCAACGAAAGCGCAAGTGTCTTTTGCATGCTCATGAGCGATCCCTCCGTTTATTGTTTCATCTGACGCGCGATCCGCGTTTCTTCGTCGTCGCTGTACATCTGGTCGATCAGATGCCCGAAATGCTTGTGCAACAGGCTTCGCTTGATCTTTCGCGTCGCCGTCACCGCCTCGCCTTCCATTTCCGGATCGAGTTCGCGGTCGAGAATGCGGAAGGCCTTCACCTGTTCGACGCGTCCGAGCAGGCCGTTTCCCTTCTCCACTTCCTTCTCGATCAATCCGTAGACATCCCGGTTCGTGACGAGGGATTCATAGGTCGTGTAGGACACCGAATGCGCCCGCGCCCATTCCGACACGCTCTCGTAGTCGATCTCGACGAGCGCGGTCAGATATTTGCGCCCTTCGCCGACGACGCTCGCCTCGCTCACGTAGGGACTCGACTTGAGTGCGGTCTCGATCCGGCTCGGGCTGACGTTCTTGCCTCCGGCGGTGATGACGATGTCCTTCTTGCGATCGACGATCTGCAGATCGCCATGGGCGTCGAATTCCCCGACGTCGCCGGTGCGGATGATCGCACCCTGCATCGCCTCCGCGGTGGTCGCCGTGTCCTGCCAATAGCCGGCGAAGGCGCCGGGCGTCGCGACCGTGATCTCTTGGTCGTCCTCGATGCGGATCGCGACGCCCGGATAGGGTTTTCCGACGGAGCCGGGACGCGGAAAGGGTTCGATCTGCGCGGTCACGACGCCGCCTTCTGTCTGACCGTAGAGGTTCTTGAGATTGACGCCCCACACCTGCCACAACCCCTGCACTTCCGGCGGTAGCGGCGCGCCGGCCGAGAGCGCGATGCGGACGCGGTGCAGGCCGATCTTCTTCAGCATGCGGTCGAAGACGAACAGCCGCGCAATGCCGTAGAGCGGGCGATGCAGGGACGTCGACCGCCCCGCCCAGAGCCGGCGCCTGTATTCCTGACCGATGGTCATGGCGACGCGATAGGCCGCCTGCTTCAGCTTCGAAGCGCTCTCGATGCCGACGATCACGCGCGACGCGATTTTCGACCAGTAGCGCGGCACGGACGCCAGGTGCTGCGGCGCGACGTCCGCGAACGTGTCGATGAAACGATCGGCTTCCTCGCCGAAATGCGGCACGATGTTCTTCACGAGCATGCCGAGCGGCGTATTCATCCGCTCGTAGAGGTGGTTCAGCGGCAGGTGGACGACGCTGCGGATATCCGTCGCGTCGGCCAGTTCCGGAAATGCAAAGAACTGGTGCCCTTGCGCCACCAATGCGCGATGCCGATAGAGCGCGCCCTTGGGATTGGCGCTGGTTCCGGACGTGTAGACGATGGTCGCCGGGTCGTCCGGTTTCACTTCACGGCACAAGTCGCGGAAAAGACGGGCGTCGCTCTTGCGGCCGAGCGCGACGAGTTCGTCGAGCGACATCAAGGCCGGGTGGTCGTAGCCGAACATGTTGCTGGCGTCGATCACGACGATCTTGTTCAGATCCGGCAACCGCTCGATCAGCGGCAGCACCTTGTCGACGTGCTCCTGATCCTCGGCGATCAGGATGCTGGCGCCGCCGTGCTTCAGCGTGAACTCGAACTCGTTCGGCGACGATGTCGGGTACAGGCCGAAACTGATCGCCCCGATGCATTGCGTCGCGAAATCGCTCAGGAGCCAGTCCGCCAGCGGATCGCCGACGATGGCGACACGGTCGCCCGACCTGACGCCGAGCGCATGCAGGCCAAGGCCTATTGCGGCCACGCGGTCGAAAACGTCGTTCCAGGACATTTCCCGGTAGATGCCGAGCGATTTCGTCCGGAGCGCCACGGTCGGCCCGCGGCGTTCGACGACGTCGAGCAGCATGCCCGGGATCGTCATCTTTTCGTCTGGCGGCAGGTCGAGTCGCGGGCCCCGACTTTCGCGCACGGGCGCAGCACGCCCGGCGGCGTCGCTTGCTTCGTCCCGATCGAGCGAGAGGGCTGCCTGCCTCACAATGCCATTCCGCCTTGTACGTTTCCGCTTGCTTCTATCTATTGATCGATAGAAAATAGGACCATGTCGAAGCCGGACGCAAGAGAAAATCGCTGGGAGCCGACCGAACGCTGGGAGCGCCGCTATCAGGAGGTGCTCGACGCCGCTGCGGTCGAATTCGCCGACAAGGGCTATCTCGGCGCCAGCACCAAGAACATCGCCGACCGTCTGAGCATCCGCCAGGCGAGCCTGTACTACTACCTGCCGTCGAAGGAAGCGGCGCTGGCCGCCGTGTGCGAACGCGGCGTCCGCGCCTTCATCGGCAACCTGCGTTCGATCCTCGAGAATAACCAGGCGCCGATCGCGGATCGCGTTCAGGCGGCCGTCGCCAATCACCTGCGGCCGCTCGCCGAACAACCCTATGCCGATTACATTCGCGTCTTTCTGCGGCACCGCCACGAATTGCCGCCGGAGCCGCGCGCTGTCGTTGCGCGCCTCGCCCGCGAATATCAAGGCCTGATCGAGCGGTTGTTCGAGGACGGGGTCGCACGTGGAGAATTGCGCGCCGATCTCGACACGCACCTCGCGACGCTCGCCTTTCTCGGGCTCTGCAATTCCGTCATCAGCAATCGCTCGCTCCCGCAATCGTCGACCGTCGATCAGATCATCGGCGAATATGCCGGCATTCTCTGCAGGGGCATGTTGCAAGCCGACATTCGACAGAGACGCAAATGAGCCATCCGAAGCCCGGTCCGTTGCTGCCGCACACGGCGATTCCCCTCGATCGCAAGGTGCCGACCTTCACGCGCTTCGGCTCGTATTTCGAGCCGTGGGAATATACCGACTGGCTCGACGAGAGCATGTCGTGGAAAGACACGTGCTACATCGGCGACTGGTCTCCGTTGCAGAAGATGCGCGTGCAGGGGCCTGACGCTCTGGCGTTCTTCTCCTCCATCGCCGTCAACAGCTTCGCGAAATTCGAGATCGGCCAGGCCAAGCACATCATCCTGTGCAACGGCTCCGGCAAGATCATGGGCGAAGGCATTCTCATGCGCTTCGCCGAGGACGATTTCGAATTCATCAGCGGCCCCGGCGTGCCCTGGGCGCTGTATCGATTCCGCAAGGGCGGGTTCGTTTCGAAAGTCTCGCATCCTCGCGAATTCCTGTTCCAGGTTCAGGGTCCGAAAGCCGTCTTCACGACGGAGATCGCGGCGGGAGAACCGCTGCGCGACATCGGTTTCATGCGCTTCCGCGAAATCGCGATCGCCGGCGTGACCTGCCGCGCCCTGCGCCAGGGCATGGCCGGCGAACTCGGCTACGAAATCCAGGGACCGATCGAGCACGGTCCCGCCGTCTTCGAAGCGATCATGGCGGCGGGCCGCGAATTCGGCATCCGGCGGCTGGGCGGCCGTACGAAGATGGTCAATCACGTCGAGGCATGCTTTCCGACGCCGTCGGTCGACTACATTCCCGCGATGTACGGGCCGGACGAACGCGAGTTTGCGCTGACATTTTCCGAAAACGCCCGTGAAGTGTATCGGGCGACCGACGGCAGCTACGAATACGCCGACATCGGCGAGCTCTATCGCAGCCCTGCCGAGCTCGGCTGGAAGAAGAATGTCCGCTTCGATCACGAGTTTCTCGGCCGGGCCGCGCTCGAAGCCGAACACGCGAGTGCGCATCGGACCATCGTTACGCTCGTCTGGAACGCCGACGACGTCGTCGACGTCTACGCGTCCATGTTCCGCAAGGATCCGAACTACCTGTACATGGAAATGCCGCGCAACATCCTGAGCTGCCTCTTCGCCGACAAGGTGACGGCGAAGGACGGTTCGGTCGTCGGCATCAGCACCTCGCGTTGCTACAGCTACTTTTTTCGCGAGATGCTGTCGCTCTGCGTCATCGATCAGCAGCATGCAACGCCCGGAACCGCCGTGAACGTCGTCTGGGGGCGTCCGGGACAGAAGCAAAAAGCCATCAGAGCGACAGTGGCGCCGGCCCCCTACAAGCGGGACAATCGGCGCGCGGACGTGGGGAGCCTGACTCCATAGACGGTTCGAGGCCGGCGACGGTTGTCGGCGCGTGGATGAGCGCCTGCTGCGTGCAGGGGACGCAATGGTTCTTGCAGGCTCGACTGGGCCAGCGCTGCGGACCGAGCGGTGTGTCCGGATGCGCCAGCCACGAGGCGCGCCATGCTCTGCCGGCGCAGGCCGTTGCGGCTTCCCGTCCCGCTCGGACTCTATCCTGCCGGTGAGAACGCCTGCGGCCGGCCCGCCGAAGTCTGCGGATCAGGGGTAAAGAGTGGCTGGGGGACCTGGATTCGAACCAAGATTAACGGAGTCAGAGTCCGCTGTTCTACCGTTGAACTATCCCCCAACGGACGCGGGCGGCGTCGCCCCGTGCGTCGGTGGCGTGGGAATAATGGGCGTGGCCGCGCGTGTCAACGCCGCGGCAGGTTCGGCGCCGTCTGTGCGCGTCCTGCGTTTTGCGCAAGGCCGCTCCCTTTCCAAAGCTTGGGCAGGTGCTATTCTCGCCATCAACATGCCCCCGGCGCGCCCGGGGGACCAGGAGTTCAACCTTTGTCGTCGCTCGGGGACGAAGGGCGCCCATCGCCGGCGCCCGCCCGGGGCGAGCGCCACATGCAGGCGAGCGCACGCAACGGCGCGCCGCCTCTCTATGCTGCGCTCGATCTCGGCACCAACAACTGCCGCCTTCTGGTGGCGCGTCCGGCTGGCGGCCTCACGCCGATCGGGGCCGAGGGGCTGCGCGTCGTCGACGCCTATTCGCGGATCGTTCGGCTCGGCGAGGGGCTCTCCCAGACCGGGCGGCTCGGCGAACCGGCGATCCAGCGGACCCTGGAGGCGCTGCATGTCTGCCGGGAGAAGATGGACCGGCGGGGCGTCGCCCGCGCCCGCCTGATCGCCACCGAAGCCT
>MTKY01061991.1_pt1 | contig 13036 bp, 9 predicted proteins | sample 1042731 | NCBI WGS metagenome assembly MTKY01 (sample SAMN06212206, study PRJNA360538) | anaerobic digester metagenome | biome: Wastewater treatment plant; material: sludge; isolation source: anaerobic digester fed with sludge from wastewater treatment plant | place: Denmark: WWTP Soeholt ... | reverse complement strand
GGGAGCCATATTCGGATGTAGCCTTCCATCGCAAAATGGCTGCCGGGGACGATGAGCGTGGATTGGTTCTTCATCACGCGCTCCGCGATCTCCAAGCTCGGCGCGTCCATGTTGTACTTAAGGAAGCAAATAGGCCCGGCCTTGGGCTCTTTCCACTCAAACAGCGTGCCGAAACCTGCTACCCACTCCCGAAACGCGCCGAGGTTCCTACGCAGGATCGTCTGCGTGCGCGCGTAGAGCTTCTCGCGGTTCTCCAGCCTTACGGCGACCTGCGCAACTCTGTCGGACAGCTTATTCGGGCCGATCGTGATGTAGTCATGCTGCGTCCAGCAGTCGTAGACCACGTCCTTCGGGCCGATTATCCAGCCGATTCGCACGCCGGGGATGCCGTAGGCCTTGGATAGCCCGCTGGTCACGATCACGTTCTCGCCGAGGCCCCAGAAGCTCGGGGTCCGCTTCTCGCCGATCTCCGCGCCGAGGTAGACTTCGTCCGATATGAGATACGCGCCGACTTCGTCGCACCGCGCCGCGATCCGCTTCATGGCTTCTTCCGACAGCACCGAGCCGGTCGGGTTGTTGGGGTTCGATATATACACGAGCTTCGTCTTTGGGTTGACCGCTCTCTCGAACTGCTCCCAGTTCGGCTCCCACTCCTTCTCGGCCTGAAGCTCGAATGTGTTCATCTTCGCTCCCAGGCTCTGCGCGATGCCCAAAAGCTGCAGATAATTCGGAATCTGCAGCGCGAACTCGTCCCCCGGCTGCAGCAGGCTGAGTGCGATGAGATAATTCGCCTCCGAAGTGCCGTTAGTTACCTCGATGTTGTCCACGTCCGAACCCGGATACACCGCCGTCAGCAGTTCCCTGAGCTCGGGCGTGCCGTTCGACTGGCTGTAACCGAGTGGCATGTTCAGTATCTCATCGAGGTCGAGCCCCATGCCGATCAGTTCGTTAAGCGTGACCGGAGTGATGCCGCTTTCGGACATGTCGTACTCGACGACATTCTCCCAGGTAGACTGCATCCGCTCCATCTCAAAAACCGGTATCTTCAACCCTCTCTCCTTGAAACTCGAAATGCGCACACGAAAACACTGAACCAGGGCATCACGGTAGGAACTCCACTAGCCTTTCAGTGATTCCGTCCTTCTATGGTTCCGTGTGAAGTTCCCTTCTACACGCAGCGACAGACAGCGGTGGCGATCTGGATGTCCTGCACCGCGAGGCCTGTGAGGTCCGCCACAGTGATCTGCTCGTCGCTTGTCCGCCTTAGGTTGCTATCTGAAATCACCTGACCTAGTTCGACCACGCTGCTCTTGCTTATCGCGCCAGCCTCCAGCGCCTTGTAGATCTCACCCCGGCTGACGCACTGGGCGAGGCTGTCGGTAACCACGATGTCGGCCCTAGCAAGAATCACGCAGTCCAGTTCCTGCTTCTCCGGCGTATCGGAACCGATCGCCGTGATGTGCGTGCCTGGCCGGATGTCTGCCGCGTAGAGCAGCGGCGTCTTCGAGGGCGTCACGGTCACAATGAGATTGCACTGCGCCGCCACCTCGCTGGCGTGCGTCGCCGTCTCCACGGAGAAACCGCACTGCCGCATGTCCGCCGCGCAGAGGTCGGCCTCATCCCGGTTCTGCCCACAGACCATAGCCTCCCGGCAGTCGGTGACTTCCTTGAGCAGCCTGACCTGCGCCCTCGCCTGCTGCCCGGCGCCGATTATCCCGATCCGCTCCACGTTCCGCGGCGCGAGGTGTTTCGCGGCCACCGCCCCCGCCGCCGCCGTTCGCATCGTGGTCAGGTAGCCGTTGTCGAGTAGTATGCTATCGAGCTGTCCAGTAGCCTGCTTGAACACGAGCATCATGCCGTCAGTCGAGGGCAGCCCGAGCTTGATGTTATCGTAGAACCCCGACGCGATCTTGATCACGTAGTGCTCGGCATTTCTGATATAGCCGTACTTGATGTGCACATCGCCCGGCGGGTTGTCGAACAGCATTTCCCCCACCGGAGGCACGACGACTTCCCCGCGCGAGTATCGCACGAAGCCCTCTTCTATGATCCCGACGAGATCGATCCCCGGCAGAACAGCCTCGATCTCATCCCGCTCAACCAGTCTTGCCATCCGCTGCTCCTCCTGCCGGCCGTACATAGGCTTCTACGACACCGAGGGCCGGAATCACTCCTGAAACTGACGAGTTACAGACTTGCGACTACCTGTCCTGGTCGGAGAGCGGGCAGAACAGAAGCTGCCTGAGCTTACCGTGGCCGAGTCTGCGGTCGAGCTCAAGGTAGCTCACGAACACGAGGAAGGAAACCAGCAGCCAGATGATGACCATCCAGAACCTCGACCACTGCACGCCCGCGACCGCCGTGGAAAGCTCACGGTGGTGGACGGCAGCCTCGATGAACCTCTCAAGGAAGTAGATCGACACGGCCACGATCGTATAAATTCCGGTTTTCCAGGCGATGTTGTAGACGAGCGGCCTGCGCGGGAAAGCGTCGATGAACGGGAGCATGTTCGCCAGCAGCATTCCCTTGCTGACTATGAACCCGAGGATGAGCGCCGCGGCAAAATGAACCTCGTTGACGTGGCTGTTTCGGACGTAGAGCGCGTCGGTGGCGATTACGATGCTGAACATGATCGTGAAGAACACAAACGCAGGCAGTATCTCCCGTATCTCGCGCGCCAACCTCCGAAGCAGTCCGCCCATCGCACCCCTCCCCAGGCGCCTCCTATTCCCATTGTGCCCAGTTTGGGGGGAAGGCGTTGAGGGCTTATGGTTGAGGACAGGGGACAGACGCCCATCGCATCACGCGTTCTCTTTGTAAAACGCGTCGTAATCGACGAGCGCCTTCTGCAGCATGGATGCCGGGTTGAGGCCATAGGGGCAGCGGGAGCGGCAGGCGCCGCAGTCGGTACACTTCTCGATCCGGTGCATCTTCTCGTGCCAGTCGCCGGAGAGGAACTGCTGGTAGGGCATTCTGCGAAGCAGCAGCCCCATCCTCGCGGCCATCGGTATCGGGATATCCTGAGGGCAGGGCAGGCAGTAGCCGCACGCCCGGCAGAACTCATCGGCAAGCTCCCGCCTGTCGGTTTCGATGATCTCCCACATGCGGTCGTCGAGTGCCGGAGGGTCGGCCTCGTAGGAGAGCAGTTCCTTGAGCTCGCTCATCCGCTGGATTCCCCATATCGGGATGACGTTCGAGTACTGCCGCAGGAACGCAAACGCGGGGGCAAGTTGGGTGAGCAGCCCGCCGGATAGGGCCTTCATCGCTATGACAGCAATATCCGCCTCCTTGCAGCGATCGATAACCGCAAGGTCCTCGGGCGCGGATATGTGGCAGACGGGGTATTGGAGCGTATCATAGAGCCCGGAATCGATGGCTGCTATACTGCGTTCCCGGACGTGGTTAGTGATGCCGATGAAGCGGGTCATCCCCTTCTCCCGGGCCTCCACCAGACCGGCGTAAGCCGACTCCGGATCGTCGGGGTCCTGAATGTCCTTGGGGTTGTGTAACTGCAGCAGATCGACGTAGTCGGTACGAAGCTCGCGCAGGCTCACTTCCAAATCGGCGAGCACGCCCGATCTGTTCCTCGCCGTGGACTTGGTAGCGATCACGACGGAATCCCGCATACCGGCGAACGCACGGCCGATCTTCTCCTCGCTGTCGGTGTAGGCCCGAGCGGTGTCGTAGAACGTAATGCCGCCATCGTAGGCCGCGCGAAGAATGCGAATGGCCTCCGTCATCTCAACGCGCTGAATCGGCAGCGCGCCGAAACCGGTGCGGGTGACGATGAGATTTGTGCGTCCGAGCCTGGTTGTCTTCAATTGCCTGGGTTCCTTCAGTCTAAGATGTGCCATAGGTTCCTACGACACCGACACCGGGTATTACTTCCCGAGCAGACTCGGCAGGAATCGCTGTTCTCCTCCGATAAGCTCAATTCTACTACACACCACGAGGCGAACGAGCGTGAGACAGCTATCCGAACACTACGACGTGCTGGTTGCGGGGGGTGGGCCCGGCGGTATCGGAGCCGCTTACGCGGCTGCGAGGGCCGGAGCACGGGTGCTGCTGGTCGAAAAGCAGGGCCGGCTCGGCGGGATGATGGTAAACGCACTTGTAGGCCCGCTGATGGGCAATGTGCGCAGCAAGACGGTGGATGACATACTCACGCACATCGGTGGGCGTACGCCGGACCCGCACGACCTGGATGTTCGGCTCGCATCGCTGCTCGAGCAGAACCGCGCGGATTACCTTCTGCACGCCCAGGTGGTAGGGGTTCTCAAGAATGGCAGCCGCGTAACGGGCCTGCGCTGCTACTCCAGGGGCGGGCACTTCGAGATCCCCGCAGGGGTCATCGTCGATGCCACGGGCGATGGAGAAGCGGCATACCTCGCGGGCGCGACATTCGAGCAGGGTAGACCGGGCGACGGACTGATGCAGCCTGTGTCGATCATGTATCGGATCGGCGGCGTCGATCCGGCACGCGCGTTGCTGTGCGCGTGCGAGGAAGATGCGGAAGTCAGGGAAGTGCCGGAGGGGAAGTGGGCCGACGTGGTTCGGCGAGGCCAGGAGAGCGGCGAGCTACCCTGGTCCGTCGGCGTGATTCGCATCTATGAGACACCCGTACCCGGCGAGAGAATAGTCAATGCGACGCAGGTGAACGGCGTCGATGCCACCGATCCGCTGCAACTGACCCGAGCCGAGATCGAAGGCCGCAGGCAGGCTTATCGCATTCTTGCATTCCTGCGGGCACACGCGCCGGGCTATGAGAACGCCAGCATAGCCGCCATGCCTGCCGTAGTGGGCGTTCGAGAGAGCAGGCGATTTCTGGGGCTGGAATACCTGACACGGGATGATCTGCTGGAGGGCCGGCAGCGAGACGACGCGGTCGTTAAGCAGGCGGAGTTCGTCATCGACATACACAATCCGGAGGGCGCGGGCCAGGCGGAGGGCTCCGCCCGGAACGTGAAGCCCTATGACATACCCTATGGCTGCCTGGTGCCGAAGGAAGTTGGAGGGCTGCTGCTGGCGGGAAGATGCATCAGCGGGAGTCACGACGCGCACGCGTCGTATCGAGTATGCTGCATAGCAATGGCCATCGGCGCGGCCGCCGGCGCGGCCGCCGCTCTTGCCTCTGGAGAGTCGATACCCCCGCGGGGGGTGGACCCGCGCGAGGTGAGGGCGCTTCTCGAGCTCTAGGCGCGATTACCGGTCTTGGCAGACGCCTCCCGGAATCCTCGCAAGTCAGCCATCACATTCGGGAAGTCGGAGCAGCTGATCCCGCATTCTCGCATCAGGTCCAAATGCGGCTGGAATTCGCCGATCTCGCAGAGGTTGTGGGAATCGCTGCCGAAAACGAACTTGACACCATAGTCGAGGCACAGCCGTATGAACTCCGGCGATGTGAACTGGTTATGGAAGTTGACCTCCGCCGCTACTCCGTGCCGCGCGAGCAGCTTCATAATGCCCGGCAGCAGGTGCTTTGGTAGTTCCTCCTCGGGCCATTTTCGGAATATGCGCAGCGGGTGCGCGAGCACCTGAATGCCGCAGCCGACGAAGCGCTCGACTCGTCGGAGCATCTCATCGGCGGCGGCGTTAAGATCCACCTCATCCTCGGGCTTGCCCCGCACGGCATCCAGCCAATGAATTGAGCCGACCTTTACCTGCGCGGCATCCCAGGCGTCCTGGCCAACCACAGGCCTGCCGAGGTCGTCCGAATCGATCTCCAAACCCAAATATGCAGGCGGACACGCGTGCCGCACCGTATCCAGGTAGTCGGGCATCCGCTCCTGGCGTCCCTTCACCATATCTATGCCCTGCGGCGTGAACGCGGCGCTCCAAAAAGTCTCCCTGTCGAAGTAGAGCTGGCCGGAATGCTCAGTGAACGCAAGCCCCGCTAGGTTGAACTCATTCGCAATGGCAATCGCAAGCGGCACGTCCATGTTCTCGCTGCAGTAGGCGAAGGGGGTGTGAACGTGGTAGTCGATCAGATCGGCCCCATCCGGAAGCCGCAGCTCGTGCCGCCTGGTCTGGACCCGGTCCCCGTCTATCGTGATCTCCACGAACGGGAACGGCGATTCGCAAAGTCCTGGGACAATGACTGCCTTGCCCGCTCCATCGCCCTGGTGCCAGTGGCCGCTCAGCGAGAGCGTGAAGCTGTTGCGCTCGAATGCGTCCCAAACCTCGGCGGCGTTGGTATATCCGTAAGGGCTGGCACTAGTGCCGGGCTGAAACAGCGGGACGTGCTGGACGCTCACGATCGGCCCGTCCCAGCCTGCTCGGGCGGCGTCCATCCGCGCGATATCGGCGCTGCTCCGGCGGGCGTTGTAGCCGGGCTCTTCGGGATCGACGAACGTTACTACGCGGACGCCGTTGATGTCGAGCATCGCCGGCGGGCAAGGGTAGAGGTTGAAAAAGTCCTGCACTTTGCCGTCGTGGTTGCCGGGGATGATGATGTAGGGGCTCTCCAGCTTCTCGAGAATCCTGAGCAGATGCTCCCTTTCCTCCTGCGCCCGGTGGCCCTTCCCGTCGTCGAGTATGTCACCGAGAAAGACGGCCAGGTCGGGTTTGATGAAGCGGTTCAGGCGTCTTACGACGCGTGTCAGCAGAACATCTCCAATCGCACTGCGTCTTTTCCCGCAGGCTTCCAGTGAGCCGGATGCGTAATGCACGTCGGCGATAGCGGCAATACGTAACAAAACAGCAAGCTCCTTGCTAAGGGTCGGTCAGCAGGTCACGCGGTGACGGTCTCACACGTTTCCGCTGCGCTTTCATCCTCGGGCCTTGGCGGGCGCAGCTTCCAGGTGAACGCCAGCAGCACCGCGGCGATGAAAGTGCAGCCGAGAATGGTCCAAATCACCACATCCCACGCGACTCGCTCGCCGTAGATCTTCTTGAAGTAATCGAGCATCCAGCCGAAGCCCTGCGCTTCCACCGTTCGACCGAGGTACCCGAGCAAGCCGATGAAGCCCGCCGCGGTTCCGATTGCCTTCTTGGAGGTCAAGTCAAGCGCCAGAATCACGATCAGGTTGATGACGGGGTAGACGAACAGGCCGATAGCGCCCAGCATCACCATATCCAGCCAGAGCATTCCCTTGGGCGTGAACAGCATCACCGTGAACGCGCCGATTATCGGGATCATACACAGCGTTGCGACCATCCCGCGGCGGCCTCCCACGCGGTCAGACACCCAGCCCAGGAATATCGTGGACGCTATCCCGGCGAACTCGGTAATAAGGACGGCCAGCCCTCCGCCCTCTATCGACGCGCCCTTCATCTCGCGCACGTACTTGGGGCCCCAGTCGAGCATGCTGTAGCGCGACACGTAGGCGAAGAAGTTGGCGAATGCCAGCAGCCAGATGAACTTGTTTGTGAGCACGTACTTCACGAAGAGGTCGCGGAGAGGAAGCTCCTTCTCGGCGGCGGCCTCATCATGGTTGGCCGGCATGTCGTTGTTGTAGACCTCGATCGGCGGCAGGCCTACGGACTGAGGCGTATCGACGAGCCTGACGAAGATGTAGAGCGAAGTCACAAGCGCGATTGCGCCCGGAATAAAGAACGCATACTGCCACCCGCCGAATGAGATCAGACACCACGCGGCGAAGTAGCCGGCGATGCCCCCGCCGATGTTGTGCGCGGTGTTCCAGACGCTGAAGGTCCAGCCGCGCTCGCGTTCGCTGAACCAATGGCCCATGGATCTTCCGCAAGGCGGCCACCCCATGCCCTGGAAGAGGCCATTCAGGCCCCACAGCAGCAGGTGCAGCTTGAAGCTGGCGACTCCGCCGAACGCGAAGTTGCAGACGGCGGTGAGAAACAGCCCGAGAGCCATGAACTTTCGGGGGTCGCTGCGGTCCGACCACGCGCCCATCAGAAACTTACCCACTCCATAGCTGATGGCCGTGATCGCCATAATGCTGCCAATCATCGAGTCCGAGTAATGCAGAGCGCCCTGGATGTCCTTTGCTACCGGGCTGAGGTTGTTTCGGACCAGATAGAACACGGCGTAGCCGATGAAGGTTGACTCCATCACCCGCCAGCGGTACTTGGGGTAGCGGCGGGCGACCTCGTCCCAGGGCAGTGGTTTACGCGGTGGAGCAGGCGACAGGAAGCTCATGGCACCTCCAGATTCATCACGGATGCTTACCTCTTAACGAACGACCGCTCCAGTTCCTGCCCAACACGCCGTAACGGCAGGCAGGCTCTCGCCGCCAGGGAAGGAGGGGCTGCGACATAGGTTGAACCTGTAGGTGTAGTATGAGGAGGAAGACCATGAATACTGCTACAGCAATGATCGCCTGCCTGGTCGCCATATCAGCCTCGGCAGCGCTCTCCGACATCAAGCTTCCCGCCATCATCGGTGACAATATGGTCCTGCAGCAGCAGATGGCCGTGCCGATCTGGGGTACGGCGGAGCCAGGAGAGAGGATCACGGTGTCGACAGCCGGCCAGAGCGCCTCGACCACCGCGTCAGAAGATGGGCGCTGGAGCGTGAAGCTCAAGCCCATGCCGGCGGGCGGGCCGTTTGAGATGACGATCAGCGGCAAGAACACGATCACGCTCAAGAACGTGATGGTCGGCGAAGTGTGGGTGTGCTCGGGGCAGTCGAATATGCAGTGGGCGCTTAAGGATGCCGCGAACGGCAAAGAAGAGGTCGCCAACGCGGCGAACCCAAACATCCGGCTGTTCAGCGTCAAGCTGCAGGTAAGCGATACTCCGCTTCAGGATACCGAGGGCAGTTGGGGCGAATGCGCCCCGGCGCTGGCCGAGAACTTTAGCGCCACCGCCTACTTCTTCGGCCGCGAACTGCAGCAGAAGCTGGGCGTTGCAATCGGGCTGATCAACAGCTCTTGGGGAGGGACCCCCTGCGAAGCGTGGACTCCCCGGGATGTGCTTGCGGGAGACCCGGAGTTCACGCCGATTCTGGAGCGGTGGGAGAAAGCGCTCAGAGATTACCCAGTCGCGCAGAAGGAGTATGAAAAGGCGCTGGCGCAGTGGCGGGAAGACGAGAAGAAGCTGAAGGCTGAAGGCAGACCCGTGCCGTGGCCGCCGTGGCCACCATGTGGGCCGGGGCATTCGTCCACGCCATCCGGGCTCTACAACGCGATGATCTCCCCGATCATCCCCTACGGCATCAGGGGCGCGATATGGTACCAGGGCGAGGGAAATGCCGACCGGGCGTATCAGTATCGAAAGCTGTTCCCGGCGATGATCAAGAGCTGGCGGCGTGACTGGAAGCAGGGCGATTTCCCGTTCCTGTTCGTCCAGATCGCCGGTTGGGGGATTATACCTGCCGACAGGACGGAGTGGCCAGAACTGCGGGAAGCGCAGTCGATGACGCTCAGGCTCAAGAACACCGGCATGGCGGTAGCCGTTGACACCAACGACGGTGATATACACCCCAGAAACAAGCAGGACATAGGGAAACGGCTGGCGCTGAACGCGCAGGCGCTGGTCTATGGCCATAAGATCGAGTACTCCGGGCCTGTATACAAGTCGATGGCTGTCGAGGTTGACTCGATCCGTCTGCTGTTCGGGCATACCGCCGGAGGGCTGGTTGCCAAAGGCGGGCGGCTGAAAGGGTTCACGATTGCCGGCGAAGACAGGAAGTTCGCTACCGCCAACGCCAGAATCGAGGGCAGGTCCGTGGTGGTCAGCTCGCCGGAAGTGAAAAAGCCCGTCGCGGTGCGATACGCCTGGACAACCAACCCCGAATGCACGCTCTACAACCAGGCCGGCCTGCCCGCTTCTCCGTTCCGCACGGATGACTGGCCGGGCGCAACGTCGGGGAAGAGATAGACTCCTCAAGCACGGATTAGGAGCTGTGAACTAGGAATTGTGAATCAAGAGCAGCACATGGGCGATGCGCCTGTGTGTGAGGATTCGCGGGATAGGAGACTCACGCATTATGCATTCAGGAAGTCTGTTAGTCGCTATCGCCGCCGCGGTTGTGCTTGCGGCGGTTGTGTCGGCCACTCCGACGCAGGACAAGTATGCTCATCACGGGTTCCGGTATGACAAAGCGGAAGTCAAGCCGCTGGCGGCTGAGGACTTCCTGCTAATGCCCTGGGGCTGGTCGCCGGGGAATGCTCAGGTTCTGAAGGACATCAAGGACTGCGGGTTCAACATGGCCGGCTTCGTGGCGCCTGAGTTTGTGAGGCTGGTCGAGAAGGCGGGTCTGAAGTGCTTCGTGGACGACCCGAACGTTTCCACGCAGGTGTGGTCCACCGAGATGACCGATGCGGAGATCGCCAAGCGCGTCGAGGCGATGGTGTCGAAGTTCAAGGATAACCCGACTGTGTACGGCTACTATCTGATCGACGAACCCATCGCTCCGCTGTTTCCGAACCTCGCGCGATGGTCGGACGCTGTGAAAAAGGCTGACCCTAAGGCGACGCCCTACATCAACCTGCTGCCGATAGGCGCGCAGGGTCCGGGCTCGAAGGATTATGAGGACTATATCGAGCAATACGTGAAGGTCATCCGGCCCTCATACATCAGCTACGATCACTACACGCTCTACGACGACGGCTCCGTAAGGCCGTCGCTCTATATGAACCTGGAAGTGATGCGCAAGATGTCACTGCGTTACCGGATTCCTTTCTGGAACATCGTGCTCGCCAACAGCCACTTCCACTGTGCCGACGTCACGCAGGGCGGGCTGAACCTGCAGGTCTACGCCACGCTGGCCTACGGCGGCCGGGGGATCAGTTACTTCACGTATTTCGCGCCGCTCGTGGGCAACTATCGCAACGCCGCCGTGGACCAGTTCCTGAACAAGACGCAGACGTGGGATATGATGAGGCAGATCAACCTGCAGATTCATCAGCTCGCGCCGACGTATCTTAAGCTCAGGAGCGTGAACGTGTTCCACAACCAGGACGTGCCGGAGGGCTGCAAGGGAATGGATTCCAGCAAGTTCCTCGCGGAGGTCGGCGGCGGGAACTTCCTTGTTGGCGAGTTCGAAGGCCACGACGGGACTCCGTTCGTGATGGTTGTGAACAAGGACATCCACAAGTCCACCGGCTTCCACGTCAAGTTCAAGGACGCCGGCGCCGTAATGATGACCAGCCCGTATACCGGCGAAACCAAGCCGTTCGGCGGGGAGAACGGCTGGCTTTCCCCCGGCAGCGGCGTGCTGCTGAGTCTGAGGAAGTCCTAACCGATGTGCAGCGGGGCGGGATTCGGAGATCCCGCCCCGTCCCGATAGCCCCTTCATCCGCCCAATGAACCCCCCCCTTCGTAAGGGGGGAATCGAGGCACTCCAGCACGTAAGGGGGCATCAAGGTTCTCCCACCACTTAAGGAGCGAATCAAGGATCTCCCCTCCTTACGAAGGAGGGGCCGGGGGAGGTTGTTCGGACTCCGTCGCCTGCCGGCCTGATCCCCCTTGCGTCAGCCGGGGACGTTGTTGTCGCAGATCACCGGCGCGTTTACCGGAATGCCTGGCGAGGACAGCAATCGCCCGTCCATGATCGCCCGCAAGATGCAGTCCTCGGTCTGGAACAACACCTCGGGTGAAATGAGCGCTAGGTTGCGGAGGAGTACGAACATATCGAAAACCGGGCTGTACGCGTAGTTGGTATTACGCCAACTGCACTCGCTCGGGCAATCGGACAGCACCGGGTATTGATTGGCCAGTATCTTGAGGAAGCCTCCGTTCACCGTCTGCTCCCAGTCCATCACCCACATGTCCGACCTGTTGGCAAGGTCCAGGCTGCTTAGCAGAGGCGCGTAGTTGGCGCCGATCGCCTGCTGGACGAACATAACGCCCACGTCAGGCATGATGATCTTCTTCACGCAGATGCGGCGTGTGATCGGGTCCTGGCAGTAGGCTTTCCAGTATGGAATAGTAAGCAGCTTGTTGTAGGTGTCCACGTAACGCCCCTGCGGAATCCGATAGCAATAGGGCGGCGAGAACGAACTAGTCTTGTGCCACGGATTGCTGATCGGGCCGATGGCGAAGATAGGGCAATCGAGCACCGTGTGACCCGCCTGTGCCACAACGCCGCTGGGCAGTGGGGAGTAGATTGCCTGCACGTCCGGTGTCGGCAGACCCGGAGGAGCACCGACAGGGGCTGAGGCGTCGCAGATCACCCACGGCGTTGTTCCGGGAAGCCAGCGGATGTACGTGACAAGCCAGAGGCCAGAGTAGGGTCCCACAAGGGGCGAGCGCTCGAAAACCGGCCCCTGATTGTTGTAGTTGACGACGACGAACATCTGGGAAGCGCCGCCGAATTGCGCGCTGGCGAGTTTCGGTGCGAGGGTCAGGTTCTCCGTTTGGGCGGTGCGGATGTCGCTCGTGGCGAAGCAGGAGTACCAGGCATCAGTTCCTCCGAACCAGCCGTGAAGCAGTTTCACCTGAACGGTTCCATCCCCGATGCTGGAAAGGCCCGGTCCGTTACCGGGGAAGATGGCGAACGATGCGCCGGCACATGCGATGAGCAGCGCACAGGCGAGTACAATAGGTGCAGTTGCGCGGTGTAGCATACTTCTCGTCCTCCCATCCTAAGATGCGCCGATCCGGCGCGTTCGATTGCATGCCACGGTACCCTTGCTGTTCGCATGTCAAACACTATGAATGCAAGCTTTACGGCCGCGCGCCACACTTTGTGAATGCCAGCCAATGCCGATTGAGCGTTAGCGAAGGGGGCTCGTGATGCTCACATCACCGACCACGGATTGGCCTCCACGATGTCACCTTCTCTTAGGCCGGAAATGATCTCGGTGTAGCGGCCGTCGGTGAGGCCGATCTCCACCAGTCGCTCGCGCCATCTGCCATCGCGCTTCAGCCTGACGGCGTGCCGGTCGCCGACTGTATAAACGGCACTGGCAGGCACCGCGAGCACGTCCCGCGCGCGCCCGGTCACTATGCGTACGGTCGCGTCCATGTCGGGCTTGGCCCGGCCTTCGGTGTTCCGGAAGTCGATTATTGCGACGTATCTCTGCCCTCGCAGAAAACCGGCCTTCTCTGTGTATACCTGGTCCACGGTGCCCTCGAAGCGAACGTTGGGCAGGTCCTCGAGAGTGACTTCAGCAACGTC
>MTKY01055154.1_pt1 | contig 13038 bp, 9 predicted proteins | sample 1042731 | NCBI WGS metagenome assembly MTKY01 (sample SAMN06212206, study PRJNA360538) | anaerobic digester metagenome | biome: Wastewater treatment plant; material: sludge; isolation source: anaerobic digester fed with sludge from wastewater treatment plant | place: Denmark: WWTP Soeholt ... | reverse complement strand
AGAGGGGCGGGTCGCCACGAGGAAGCGCGCGGCGGCCCGCCCCTCTGCTTCTGCAGGGAGGGAGATTTGATCCGCACTATCGCCGGACGCCACAACCCCAGCCTGAAACTGGCCCGCAGGCTGCAGAGCAAAAAGTACCGTGCCAAACGGGGCTTCTTCATGGCTGAAGGCTGGGACTTGCTCCATGCGGCTCTGACGGCGGGCGTTTGGCCTGCCGAATTGTTGGTCCGCGACGACATCGCTGAGCGACTGTCAGAGGAAGTGTGGAGCGCGGCGCGGACCGATAGGCTGGATGTGGCCATATGTCAGGCCGAGACGCTGGCCGGCGTGAGTGCGTTGGGAGGAGCGGCAGACGTAGTGGCCGTGTTCCCGGAGCGTCGCGCCGGGTTGAGCGAGTGGAACCTGGGCACCACGGTGACGCTGTTTCTACATGAAGTGGGAGATCCGGGGAATGTGGGCACGCTGATCCGCAGTGCCTCGGCCTTCGGCGCGGCCGGCGTGGCCTGCAGCCCCCGCACCTCGGACCCGTTCGGAGTCCGGGCCCTGCGGGCAGGCATGGGAGCGCACTTCTTGCTCCCTGTTGCCACCGAGGTGTCGCCGGAAGATCTGATGGCGCACGTGCGCGCCCGCGCGCAGCGCGGGGATGCAGTTCCAGCACTGGTTGTGGCCGACCCGCGTGGAGACGTGGGTTCCCGGGATTTGGCCGGGGAGCTGCGGCGGGCCCGTACTGTCGGCCGTCCGGACGAGGCGCACGGAGTGGTCGTGGCCCTGGGTTCGGAGCGAGGCGGTCTCCCCGATCTGGCGGATGCCCCGTGGGCGGCACAGATGAGGGTGGCCGTGCCCCAAGTGAGGTTCGACTCCCTGAACGTGGCCATGGCTGGGACCATCGTGTTGTACGAGCTGCAGACGATTGGACAGACCGAGGGTCGCTGAAGCGCCAATCTGCCGCAGCCTGTTGCGCGCAGCAAGGCGGAGAACTATAGTGCACTGTGGTATGACCGCAGTTGAATCGGAAGGAGGACCGACATTCCAGCCCAGAACGACATACTAGCCCAACTGGAACGGGCCGACCTCAGGGCAATATATGAACAGGGGGTGGCTGCCCTCGAGGCGGCGGAAGATCTCGATTCCCTGGAGGATGCCCGAGTTCGATTTCTGGGACGGAAGGCGGACCTCACCAATCTCCTTCGTTCCATAGCGGAGCTGTCTCCGGAAGACAAGAAGGTCGTGGGACGTTTCGGGAACCTGGTCAAGCGCGAGTTGGAAGCTTTGCACGCCTCGCGGCATAGCGCTCTGGAGCAGAGTCAGCTCGTACACGGGCTCGAGAAGGATCGCCTGGACGTGACTCTACCCGGCCGTACCTTGCCTTTGGGGCACTTGCATCTCATAGCTCAGACGCAGCGAGAGATAGAGGACATATTTGTAGGCATGGGGTACGAGGTCGTCGAAGGCCCCGAAATCGAGACCGACTACTACAACTTCACGGCGCTGAACACTCCCGAGGATCACCCCGCCCGCTCTCTGCACGACACTTTTTTCGTGACAGATGAAGTGCTGTTACGCACGCACACCTCGCCGGTACAGGTGCGGGCCATGGAGAAACAACAACCACCCGTTTATGTCATCGTGCCGGGCAAGTCCTACCGGCGCGACAGTGATGCCACCCACACGCCCATGTTCCACCAGGTGGAGGGGCTGGTGGTGGACCACGGCATCACCCTGGCCGATCTCAAAGGGACACTGGAGCAGTTCGCCAAAGCCATGTTCGGCGAGGAACGGCGTATTCGCCTGCGTCCGCACTTCTTCCCCTTCACCGAACCCTCGGTGGAAGTAGACGTCTCCTGCATGATGTGCGACGGTGACGGATGTCGCCTGTGTAAGCGCACGGGTTGGTTGGAGATCTTGGGATCGGGCATGGTGGACCCTAACGTGTTCGGCTTCGTGAACTACGATCCCGAGGAGTACACGGGTTTTGCGTTCGGCATGGGTATCGAGCGCATCGCCATGCTCAAGCACGGCATCACCGACCTGCGGCTGTTCTATGAGAACGACCTGCGTTTCCTGCGCCAGTTCTGAGAGAGAGGAGGAAAGATGAAAGCGCCGTTGTCCTGGCTTAGGGAATACGTGGCCATCGACCTCCCCGTCGAGGAGTTGGCCGACCGTCTCGCCATGACCGGCACCGAAGTGGAGCGGGTCTCTACGGCCGGCGTGCCTACCGACGAGCAAATACAGGAGCGCTTTGTTGTGGGCAAAGTGCTTACCTGCGAGCGCCACCCCAACGCCGACAAGCTGAGCGTGTGCACGGTCGATGTGGGGGAGGAGCATCCGCGCACCATCGTGTGCGGGGCGCCCAATGTGGCGGCGGGGCAGACGGTTCCTGTATGCCTGCCCGGCGCCGTTATGCCCGGCGGGTTTGAGATCAAGCAGGTCAAGCTGAGGGGCGTGGTGTCCTCGGGCATGATCATGTCCGAGGAGGAGTTGGGGTTCGCTCCCAAGAGCAGCGGCATCCTGGAGTTGCCGGACGCCTGGGAGGCTGGTGAACTGCTGGGCGATCGCCTACCCATCAGCGAGCACATCTTGGAAGTGGAGGTCACCCCCAACCGGCCGGATTGTCTCTCCATCCGTGGCTTGGCCCGTGAGATTGCCGCCATCACCGAGGTGAACTTCGACGAGGATGCCTCCATCACCTACCCGTGCAGCAGCCGCAGCGTGGATGAGGATATCGCCATCGAGGTGTGGGACTCGGACTTGTGCCCGCGTTACGCCGCTCGGGTGGTACGGGGCGTAACCATCGCCGATTCGCCCCCCTGGCTGAAGGCCCGCATTATGCACGCCGGCATGCGTCCGGTGAATAACGTGGTCGATATCACCAACTACGTGATGTGGGCAATCGGGCAACCTCTGCACGCCTTCGACCTCGATACCGTACGCGGCAGCAAGATCATCGTTCGCCGCGCACGCGAGAGGGAGCCTATCCGCACGTTGGACGGTGTGGATCGTGTTCTCAGCGCTGACACGCTGGTTATCGCCGACGCGGAGCAGCCTTCGGTCATCGCGGGCATCATGGGCAGCCTCGATTCAGAGGTCACCGACTCCACCACTAACATCCTCCTTGAAGCCGCCAACTTCCAGCGCGGCGGCATCTTGCGCACCTCGAGCGCATTGGGGTTGCGCAGTGAGGCTTCCACCCGCTTCGAGAAGGGTCTCGACCCCAATCTGGTCATGCCGGCGCTGGACATGGCGTGTCAGATGATCGAAGAGATCTGCGGTGGTGAGGTGTCTTCGGGGACAATAGATGTCAGGGCGGGAGAGTGGCTGCCCTGGGAACTGACTTTGCGCCCCAGCCGTGTGGCGGCCGTTCTGGGGGCCACGGTGGCCTCCGATGAGATCGAGGCCATTCTTGGTCGACTGGGTTGCAACGTCACCGATGCCGGCGAGGACGTGCTGCAAGTGACGGTGCCCACCTTCCGTATGGACTTGGAGCGCGAGATTGACCTCATTGAAGAGGTGGCACGCATACATGGCCTCAATCGCCTTCCCTCCACCGTGCCCGGCAGAGAACAGGGGAGGGGGGGTCTCACTGCCGTCCAACAGGCTCTGCGCCGCTTGGAGGATGTGCTGACCGCCTGTGGTCTCAACCAAGTGATCACTTATTCCTTCGGGGACCCGGCTTGGGCCGACAAGCTCCGCCTATCAGAGAATGATGACCGTCGCCGGGCTGTGAAGCTGGCCAATCCGTTGTCCATTGACCAATCGCTCATGCGCACCATGATGCTCCCGGGCTTGTTGGCCACGGCCGCGCACAACTTGGCCCAGCGCAATACACGTTTGCACATCTTCGAGCTGGGCAAGGTGTTCCGGCCCAGCGGGAGTGAGCTTCCAGAGGAACCACGCCGGTTGGGTGCTCTCCTCATGGGTGATTGGGAGGAGGAGGGGTGGGTGAAAGCGGATGTGCCCACCGACTACTACCTGGTCAAAGGCGTTGTGGAGAGAATCCTCGCCGCTTTGGGGCTTACCGGCTCCTTCGAGCGCGCTACCGAGCCTTTCCTTCATCCCGGCAAGAGCGCGCGACTTCAGCTGGCGGGAGCCGAAGCCGGTTGGCTGGGAGAGGTTCACCCCTTGGTGCTACAGGCCTACGATCTGCCGTCGGGCACCTTGGCGTGCGAGTTGGACCTGGATCTGTTGCTTGCGACCGTAGGCCGGCCGAACCTGTTCGAAGACCTTATGACTTATCCGGGCGTGGAACAGGATCTGGCGCTGTTGAGCGATGCGGATACGCCGGCCGCCGATGTAGAGACGGCGGTCCGGGAGTTGGGGGGCCCACTGCTGCAGGAAGTCAAAATCTTCGATCTGTATGAAGGGCCCAACCTGGGTGAAGGCAAGAAGAGCCTTGCGTTGCGTGTTGTCTACCGCTCGCCCGAGCGCACGCTCAGCGAGGCCGAAGTCAACGACCTGCGAGAAGACCTTCTCGCAGGTCTACAGCAGCGGCTGGGTGTGCAGTTACGGGGCTAAACCCGAGCTGAGAAACGAGACCACCCCCTACCCGCCGTCCTAGTGGGGGCGGGTGGGGGGTGGGTGCTTGGCCAAGCCGACTCCGGCTGGACGAAGATGCATGTCGATGTATAATTATGCGCTAAACTGGCAGCGCGCGTACCGTGAATGAGGTGGAAGCGTGATCACTGCAAGCATCATTGGAGCCACGGGATACACGGGCATGGTCTTGACGGACCTGCTTTGGCGGCATCCCGACGTCGACGTTCGCGCCCTCACCTCCATGTCGTACCGCGGGCAGACGGTTGGCGGCGTGTTCCCGCACCTGCGCGCGGAGGGCTCTTACGTGGAGTACCGTCCGGAAGTGGTGGACGGATCTGATGTGGCGTTCGTTTGCTATCCCCACGCTGAAGCCCATCCGGTGGTGGGGGAGTTGGTTGCGCGTGGAGTGAAGGTCATTGATTTGAGTGCCGATTTCCGCCTGCGGGATCTCGCCGCTTATGAGGAGTGGTACGGCTTCCGCCACGCGTATCCCGAGTTGGTGGCCGAAGCTGTGTACGGCCTCCCCGAGTTGTATCGGGAAGCGGTGGCCGGGGCGCGGGTGGTCGCCAATCCGGGGTGTTACCCCACCAGCGTGATTTTGGGGCTGGCGCCCTTGGCCGGGCATCTCGATGAGGGCCCGGTGATCGTAGACTCCAAATCAGGCGTGTCCGGGGCCGGTCGAGGGGCGACGGACAAGACGCACTTCTGCAGCGTTCACGACAACTTCAAGACGTACAGTGAAATTGGCCATCGCCACACGTACGAGATGGTGCAGGAGGTCTCGGCACTGGCCGGCCGCAACGTGCCCTTATCCTTCACTCCTCATCTCCTGCCTGTAGACCGGGGCATCCTGAGTGTCATCTACGTTCGCCTGCGTGGCGAGGACGGAAAGCCGATGGTGCCGTCACAAGATGAGCTGCTCGATCTCTTTCGCGCCTTCTATGAGGGCAAGCCCTTCGTGGAGGTGGTGCCACACGCTCCGGCTCTCCGCGAAGTGCAGTGGACCAACGCCTGCCGCATCACCGTGCGCCCGGACACTGCGGCCGGAGTGGTCAAGGTCATTTCGGTGATAGACAACCTGGTCAAGGGCGCATCAGGCCAGGCTGTGCAGAACATGAACATCATGTTCGGGCTCGAGGAGACCACCGGCCTTCGGGGCCGGGCATGAGTGGCGCCGCGGAGCACCCCCTGGTGGCGGCTCCCCTGGAGTCGCGGCTGTGGTCCCTGCCCGAGGGAGTGAGGCTGGTAGAGGCGAACGGGGTGTCGCCTGGAGTCACCTACCCACGGGGTTTTGTGGCGTCCGGTGTCTCCGCCGGCATCAAGGAGAGTGGCCGGCCCGATGTGGGTCTCTTGGCCGCTGCCTCCGACTGCAGAGCCCAGGTCACCTCGGCGGCCGTCTTCACGAGTAACGCCTTTGCAGCAGCGCCCATTGTTGTCTCCCAACGCGAGACCAAGCTGTCCAAGCTGTGCGCCGTTGTCGCCAACAGCGGCTCGGCGAACGCCTGCACCGGGGGCGAAGGCCTGGTGGTGGCCCGCGGCATGCAGGCGGCGTGCGCGGCGGAACTCGGGATCGCGCCTGAACAGGTGGGAGTGGCATCCACCGGGCTCATAGGCACAGTGCCGCCCTGGGATCGGGTGGAGCAGGGTATTGCCGCTGCCGCCACTTCCCTGCAGGCGACGGGTGGCGCTGATTTCTTGGCCAGCATCATGACCACGGACAGGTTCCCCAAAGCGTGTGCTCTGGAAGTGGAGACCGCGGATGGCGTCATCCGCGTAGGTGGGTGTGCCAAAGGGGCGGGCATGATCGCCCCGGCTATGGCCACCATGCTGTGCTTCATCACCACCGATGCCGCGGTGTCCCCCGGAGTGATTCGCAGCCTTCTACGCCGGGTGGTGGGAAGGACGTTCAATCGGGTGTCGGTGGACGGCCAGATGAGCACAAACGATTGCGTGTTCCTTCTGGCCGGTGGAGGATCACGGGTGTTCTTGTCTCCGGCGGGGGCTGCCCAGTTGGGCGCGGCACTGCACTGTCTGCTGTTACGCCTGGCTCTGATGATGGTGGCGGACGGAGAGGGAGCCACCAAGGTGGTAAGACTGCGCGTGCGCGGTGCCGCGAGCGACGAGGAGGCACGGATGGTCGCGCGGGCTGTGGCTGACTCCAGCCTGGTGAAGACCGCTATGTACGGTTGCGACCCCAACTGGGGGAGAGTATTGAGCGCCGCGGGAGCCGTACTGCCCGGCCGTACTCTTCCCAATGTGTACCTGGAGATCGGAGGCGTCCGGGTGGCGAACAATTCGCGCGGTGTGAAGCTCACTGCCCAGGCCGCATCCGTGTTGAAGGAGGTCATGGCTCAACGTGAAGTGGACATGCTACTTCACTTGGGCGCTGGGCGATCTCACGAAGAGGTGTATTTCTCGGACCTCGGTCATGAGTACGTGGCCATCAACTCCGAGTACTCCACCTGAGAGGCTTTGGGTCAAGCTGAGGTGGAGACGGAAAGAGAAAGAGGTTGAAGTTAATGCGTGAGGTGTATCGCAAGCGCGTGGAGACCCTGCTGGAGGCCCTCCCCTATATTCGCTTGTTCAACGGCAAGACAGTTGTCATCAAGTACGGCGGCGCGGCAATGAGCTCGGCCGATCTCAAAGACGAATTCGCCACCGACATAGTCCTGCTGCGCTATGTGGGCATCAAACCCATCATCGTGCACGGTGGCGGGGCAGAAGTAAGCAGCGTGATGAAGAGACTCGATCTTCCCGTGAAATTCGTGGAAGGGTTGCGCGTGACCGACGCCGCCGCCATGGAAGTAGCACGCATGGTTCTTGTGGGCAAGGTAAACAAAGAAATCGTCAGTCTCATCAATCGTTATGGTGCGCGAGCTGTGGGATTGGGCGGAGACGACGGTATGCTGCTGGAGGCCGAGAAGCTCGTTCGCAGAGGGGCAGACGGCTCCATCCTGGATCTGGGCATGGTGGGCGAGGTCGTGTCTGTGAACACCGCGTTGCTGGATATGTTGGAGTCCGACTACGTGCCCGTGGTTGCATCGGTGGGGACCGACCGCATGGGGATCAGCTACAACATCAACGCCGATACGGTGGCTGCTGCGGTGGCCGGCGCCCTCAAAGCCGAGAAGCTGGTTTTCCTGACGGACGTGGTGGGCCTGCTGGCCGACGTCGACGATGATGGGAGCCTCATATCAGAGTGCAGTGCCACCGACTTGGAAGCCATGATGGAATCCGGACAGATCTCCAGAGGCATGATCCCCAAGGTGGAGGCAGTGCTGTCTGCCCTCAGGCAGGGGGTCCAGGCGGCCCACATCATCGACGGGCGTGTGGCTCATTCGGTGTTGCTCGAGATCCTTACGGATGCCGGGGTCGGCACCAAGATCACACGCTCGGTCCACGGCCCAACGGGCTCGGCTCGGGCTTCCAAGGGGGCAGCATGACAGACGCGCCCTTGGATCCGCCCATGGCTGTAGACCCCGAGGTGGCGGCCATCGATGCCGCGTTCGTGCTCCCCACGTACGCTCGTCTTCCTTTGCAGATAGTGTCCGGGTCGGGTAGCGAGGTGGTGGGAGTCGACGGCAGGCGCTACCTGGACTTCGTGACCGGACTCTCGGTGTGCAACTTCGGTCACTGCCATCCTCGGATGGTGGCCGCCATCCAGCGCCAAGCGGCACAGTTGATCCACACCTCGAACCTGTTTCTCACCGCACCTCAGGCGCAACTCGCTCGGCGTCTAAGCCGGCTGGCGAACGGGGGCAGGGTGTTCTTCGCCAACAGCGGCGCCGAGGCAAACGAGTGTGCACTCAAGATCGCACGCAAGTGGGGCCGGGAACACGGGGGAGGAAGCATAGTCTACTTGGAGCACTCTTTTCACGGGCGCACCATGGGAACCCTCTCCGCCACGGGGCAACCGTCCAAGCAGGAGCCGTTCGGTCTTCCCCTCCCGGGGTATCGCATGCTTCCGCGCCACGACATCGGCGCACTGCGGAGCGTGTTTGCGCAGGAGCCCGTGGCAGCATTCATTGCCGAGCCGGTACAGGGGGAATCGGGCGTGCACCCGTTGGGTGCTGCATACCTCCAGGAAGCACAGGCCTTGTGCGCACGCCACGATGCGCTGTTCATCATGGACGAGGTGCAGACAGGCTTGGGTCGGTGCGGTGCTCCCTTCGCGTACATGCGTTACGACCTGGATCCTCACGTTGTCACGCTGGCCAAGAGCCTGGCCGGCGGCCTGCCCATGGGCGCCGCCATCGCCCGGGGCAAAGCCGAAGGCGTGCTGCTCGCAGGCGAGCACGGCACCACCTTCGGGGGAGGTCCGGTTCCGGCGGCTGCCGCCCTCGCCGTCCTGGACCTGTTGGAGGAAGAGGGACTTGGTCGCCGCGTGGAAGAAGCTGGTCGACGCCTTGAAGACTGGTTGCAACGATTGGTGGACGTGGGGGCCGCCACCGACGTGCGGCGGTTGGGTCTCATGGCCGCCGTAGATCTGGTGGAACCCCGGGCACGTGAAGCCGTGTCCGCAGGCATGGACCGGGGTATCCTCGTTAATGCGACCTCTGAAACCACACTGCGTTTCCTGCCGCCGCTGACGGTGACGGATGAGGAGATCGACCGAGTGGGAGAGGTCCTACTGTGGTTTGTGGGAGCCGAACGCGGATAGCCGGGGAAGAGGGGCGAGGACATGGAGAAACTGGAACAAGTTCGTCACTTCACAAAAGTGTCCGATTTGTCGGCGGCTGAACTGAGGCACGTGTTGGAGCGTGCTGCGAAACACAAACAGAGGCCACATGCTCACAGGAGTCTCACCGGCTTGGCCGTGGCACTCATCTTCAGCAAGCCTTCGACCCGTACGCGCGTGAGCTTCAGCGTGGGAATCCACCAACTGGGAGGCATGCCGCTTTATCTGAGCGAACAAGAGCTGCAGATGAGGACATCGGAAAGCCTGGAAGACACGGCCAGAGTCCTGTCACGGTACGTGGATGCCATAGTGGTCCGGACATTTGCGCAGAGGGACGTCGACGACTTGGCTGCGCATGCCACGGTGCCGGTCATCAATGCGCTGACCGACGATCGTCATCCCTGCCAGGCGGTGACGGACATATTCACTTTTGAAGAACGCTTCCCCGATAGCAAGGGGCGAACGATCACGTATTTGGGAGACGGCAACAACGTCGCCGTGTCCTTGGCCGCGGCCGGCGCCATCCTCGGTGTGAACGTGTGTCTGGGAGTGCCCGAGGGTCATGACGTTCCGGCGGCGTTGTGGGAAGAGATCCAGAGCTTGGCCGAGAAGCACGGAACACGGGTGTGGGTGGAGCGCGACCCGGCACAGGCGGTGGCGGGGACTTCGGCCGTGTACACGGATGTGTGGACGAGCATGGGCCAACAACGCGACCAAGCCAAACTGGATGCGCTGAGGCCGTACCAGGTGAACAGTGAGCTTATGCGGGCTGCGCCGTGGGAGGCCGTGGTCATGCACTGCCTGCCGGCACACCGCGGCGAGGAGATCACTGATGACGTCATGGACGGTCCGCAATCGGTGGTCTTCGATCAGGCCGAGAATCGTCTACACGTGCAGAAGGCGCTGCTCACGTATCTGCTGGCCGGCGAGTGACGGGGGAGCGGGGGCTCACCGTGCTCAGCAAGAGAAGTAGGCAGCAGTTGATCCGCAATGTGGTCTTGCAGCAGCGTGTCGGCACACAACTGGAGTTGGTCAATACGCTGCGCGCTCTGGGCTGCGATGTGACCCAGGCCACGGTCAGTCGCGATATGCGCGAGTTGGGGTTGAAGAAGAACCGCGACTCCATGGGTCGGCCCTGCTACACGCTTCCCGACAACGAACAGCGCCGCGATCCTGAAGCCGCCTGCGGGAGGATGCTACGCGAGTTCGCCACGGCGGTGGTGCACGCGCAGAACTTGGTGGTAGTAAAATCCGAAGTCGGAACGGCACCTGGCTTGGGCCGCGTGATCGATCAACTGGAACACGAACTCATAGTGGGGTGCGTGGCAGGCGACGACACGGTTCTGATTGTGACGGTTGGAACGGATGAGGCCGTCCAAGTGTCCGACTACCTCAAGAAGTTGGGGGGATGACATGCAAGCCCGGAAACGGGGAAAGAGGCCGTAGGGGCCGGAAGGTAGGCAAAACAGTGGCAAACCAACTATGTGTGCTCGCGTATTCTGGTGGACTGGACACGTCCGCCCTCATTCCCTACCTCAAAGAAACTCATGGTTACGACGTCATTGCCGCGCTGGTCGATGTGGGGCGTAACCATGATCTGCCGGAACTCAAGAACCGAGCGCTCGCGGCAGGGGCGGTGGAAGCCGTCATCATCGACGCTAAGGAGGAGTTCGTCCAGCATTTCGTGCTGCCCGCCCTCCAGGCCAATACTCTGTATGAAGATAAGTACCCGCTGGTGGCAGCGTTGTCGCGGCCGCTCATCACCAAGAAGATCGTGGATCTGGCGCACGAGCGCGGTGCGCGGGTGGTGGCTCACGGCTGTACGGCAAAGGGCAATGACCAAGTGAGATTCGATGTGTCTTTCCGGTGCCTGGATCCGAGTCTGACTATTCTGGGTCCGGCCAGGGAGTGGGGGATGAACCGTGAGGAGATCCTCGACTACTGCTCCGCTAGAGGCATCAATGTCCCCCTCACCAAGAAGAACCCCTTCTCCATCGATGAGAATCTGTGGGGACGCACAATCGAATGCGGAGAGCTTGAAGACGCTTGGGCGCCCGTGCCGGAAGCTGCTTTCACCGAGACGGTGAACCCCAAAGACGCGCCGGACGAGCCCCAAGAGGTAGTGGTGTCATTTGAGAAGGGCGTGCCTGTGGCCATCGACGAGCAGGCTTACCCGCTGTTGGAAATTATCGAGCGCATGGACAAGATCGCCGGCGCACACGGTTACGGGCGTGTGGACATGATCGAGAATCGGCTGGTGGGTATCAAGAGCCGCGAGATCTATGAAGTCCCGGGAGCCTTGGCGTTGATCATGGCCCACCGCGACCTGGAGGAACTGGTCATGACCCGCGATCTGCTGCGCTACAAGGCGGGGGTGGATCAGCGCATGGCCGACATGACTTACGATGCTCAGTGGTTCAGCCCACTGGCCGACGCTCTGCGCGCATTCGTGGCAGATACCCAGAAGTGGGTCACAGGTGACGTGCGCTTGAGCCTCTTCAAGGGCAACTGCACGGTTGTGGGACGTCGCTCGCCCTACTCGTTGTATGTGGAAGAACTGGCAACATACGGCGGCGGCGACCAGTTCAGCCACGACGCCGCCGTGGGCTTCATTCGCCTGTGGGGCCTTCCCATGGAGGTCGCTGCGCGTCGGGCTCAAGGAATGCTGTGACGGGAGACAACCGCTCATACGCGGATGGGGAGGAAGTGGCCCCCGATCTCGGTAGCAGCACCGGGGGGCTCCCTCACGCCAAACCATGGGGCGGGCGTTTCAGCGAGGAGCAGGCGCCGCTCTTCGAGCGCATCAACGCCTCACTTCCCTTCGACCACGTCTTGGCCGGTCACGACATCGCCGGCAGTCGGGCCCACGTGCGCATGCTTTGCCACATAGGCCTTCTCAGCCGCAGCGAATGCGACATCCTGTTGGACGGCCTGGATGAAGTGGAGAGGGAGATCACCGAGGGCGAGTTCCCCTGGGAACTCCGTGACGAAGACATACACATGGCGGTGGAAAGACGCCTCACCGAGCTGGTGGGACCGGTGGGTGGCAAAGTCCACACGGCCCGCAGCCGCAACGATCAGGTTGCATTGGATCTGCAACTGTACCTGCGTGCGGCAGTCCGCGGCCACCTGGAGCGCATCCTCGAAGTCATGGAGGTCCTGCTCCGGCGCGCCACGGAGCTGAAGGATACGGTTATGCCCGGCTACACACACCTGCAGCGGGCGCAACCGGTGACAGTCGGCTACCATCTGCTGGCCTACGTGTTCATGCTTTCACGAGATGCCCAACGTTTCATCCGGTGGTTCGACTCTTCGTGGATGCCGCTGGGAGCGGGGGCGCTGGCTGGAGTGAACTACCCCGTGGACCGTGCGGCGGTAGCACGGGAGTTGGGATTCGAGCGTGTGGCGCCAAATGCTATGGATGCGGTGGCCTCACGTGATGCCGCCTACGAGTACCTGGCGGTCGCGACCTGTTGCGCATTGAACCTGTCACGCTTGGCGGAAGAAATCGTGTTGTGGTCCTCACTGGAGTTCGGCTTTCTGCGGCTCCCAGATGCCTGGAGCAGCGGATCGAGCATCATGCCTCAGAAACGAAACCCGGATGCAGCCGAGCTCATACGGGGCAAGGCGGCGGGATTCGTGGGTCGCTTGACCTCCTTGGGCACTCTGCTCAAGGGGCTGCCTCTCGCCTACAACAAAGACCTTCAGGAAGACAAGCTGTATGTGTTCGCCACCCGTGACGAACTGGATGTCTGCCTGGAGGCGGCGGCCGCCATGGCCGCCGCCGCCTCTTTACGCGCCGAGCGCCTGCGCGAGGCAGCCGAGGG
>MTKY01057312.1_pt1 | contig 13056 bp, 12 predicted proteins | sample 1042731 | NCBI WGS metagenome assembly MTKY01 (sample SAMN06212206, study PRJNA360538) | anaerobic digester metagenome | biome: Wastewater treatment plant; material: sludge; isolation source: anaerobic digester fed with sludge from wastewater treatment plant | place: Denmark: WWTP Soeholt ... | reverse complement strand
CGCGCGGCCACCTGCGGCGCCGGCGCCATGGCGATGCTGCCGCTGGCGACAGGACTGTTTCTTGTCATGCGCTTCGTGCGCGGTTCGCGCGGGCGCGGATGACGCATTCGCTCTGTCACCTCGGCGCATTGGCCTGCGCCGTGCATGAAACCGCCTTTCGCCGGCGCCCCGGAAAAAGGGTGTACAACCGTTACGGGCCCGGTATAATCACGTCGCATTGTCTGTCGGTCCTGCGCGTACCGGCTTGTTGTTTGTGGCGCACTGATTCCCGAAAGGAGGCAAAACGATGTATTGGTTGTTCCTTCTGATCGGTCTTATTGCCTATGGTTTCGCCACGGGCGGCGTTTTCGCCCTCTGACGGCCGATCGAGTGCGTGAGGATCCCGGCTTGCCGGGAGCCTGATTTGCGCATGAGCGCATGGAGCGGTCTGTCCAAGACACGGACCGCTCCGTTCTTTTTTCTGCGTCTGCCACGACGCGGCGGGGCCGGCACGGCGAGGGTCCGGGGCCGCACCGCCGGATCGACCACAACACATTCATGTTTCGCGCGCGGATGCCCGCGCCGCCGGAGGTGCCGCGATGAGCAAGCCGATCGTTTTCGCATTTGCATTGATGATGATGTCGGCAGGCCGGGTCTGCGCTGAGACGCCGCCCGTAACGAGCGCGCCGGGCATCGAGGTCTCCGAACAAATGGAACCGCCTCAGATGGTGCTTCTGTACTACGGCTTCGATTCCAACGGTCCGCGAGACTGGCCGGCCGACCGTCTTCGCCATTACCTGGCCTATCACGTCGATCGCGGCACGGAAACGGAGCGTCCGGTGGACACGCTGTTCGATACCGTGCTGTGGATGTATCGCCGGAGTTCGCGCGGGCATCTGTTCGAAACGTCCGCCAAGGAGGCTCCCACCACCGCGTTCGACTGGCATGAGTGCATGGATCGGCTCTTTGCCCCGAACCTGCAACTGGCGGCGCTGGAGACGGCCGCCGCGGACCTGGAACGCCGGATCGACCGGTCCATCCGGGTGAACGTCGTGCTGACGCTGCCCTATCCCGACGTGCGGGTGACGGATTGGTCGGAGTCGCCGGAGGGACCCCGATGGGATTTTCGCCGTGACGATGAGCCCCGCCGACAGGCCGTCCGGTGGTACATCCGGGAGGCCGTGCAGCGCTGGCAAGCCGCCCGTTTCGCCCACCTGCGGCTGCTCGGCTTTTACTGGTTCAATGAGGGACACGTGAACCTGCGCACGGCGGAGGAGGTCCCGGACGAATCGCTCCGCACGGATATCGCGCTGATCCAGGACACCGCCCGATTTCTTCACTCGCTGAAGACGGACGGTCGGCCGCTCACTCTGACGTGGATTCCCTACAGTCCCTACGGCCACGAGCGGCTGGAGGTCGTGCGAGACCTTCTGACGGCGCCGGCGGAGGCGCGGGTGGATTATCTGATGATCCAGCCGAACTATTTCTTCGCCTACTGGAAGAAACAGCGGGCCGACCTGGTGCAAACCGTGCGCGGCGCCGCCTCCGTGGGGGCCGGCGTCGAGCTGGAGTGCGACGAAGCCCTGGTCAAAGACGAGGCCATGCGGCAGCGATGGCTGGAATACCTGGAAACCGTATCGACGGAGCACTCGGGCTGGCGCCGGACTCCGGTATCGTGCTACCAGGGTCTGCGCGCCGTCCACGAAATGGCCACGCGCCCGGAGCTGGCCCCCTGTTACGACGCGCTCCACGAATTCCTCAAGAGCCACCGGGGCGATGCCGGGAGTCCTGAGCGTCGGCCCTGACGGGCGTGTTCAACGTTCCAATCACCCGCCAAGGCTACGGTGCCGTTATCGGGGTGTTCGAGGATTCGCGGCAGGTCTCTTTTTCATGGCCGAGCGTTTGCTATACTGGTCCGGCCATGCGTAAGGTGTATGTTCTGGATACGAACGTCCTGCTGCACGACCCGGCGTCCCTCATGCGTTTTGTGGACAACCAGGTCATCATTCCCATCGATGTAATCCAGGAGGTGGACCGCTTCAAGCACGAGCAGAGCGAACGCGGCCAGAATGCCCGGCAGGTCTCTCGCCTGCTGGATGGCCTGCGGAACGGATCGAGCCTGGCCGAAGGCGTGCATCTGGACAACGGCATCGAACTGCGCGTGCTCTGCGATCCGAACGATCCGCTCCGCTCCGGCGGCCAGAAGGCGGACAACCACATCCTCCGCATCGCGCGGGACATCCAGCGACAGCAGCCACAGACCCCGGTCATCATCGTTACCAAGGACATCAACCTGCGCATCCGGGCGGATGCCATGGGCCTGCGGGCCCAGGACTACGAATCCGACCGGGTTTGCCTCTCGGATCTGTACACCGGTCACACGGAGTGGGAACTGCCCGCTCCGGACGTGGAGCGGCTGCGCGGCCAGAAGGTTCTTCCGCTGCCGGACGAACCGGACCTGAGCCCGAACCAGTATGTGCTGGTCCGGTCGGCCGACGGCGTGCGGAACACCGTGCTGGCCCGGCGACTGGGCGCACAACCCCTGCTCAAGGCGCTCGAACGGTTTGAGGAGGGCGTCTGCGGCATCCGCCCGCGCAACAAGGAGCAGTTCTATACGCTCGACGCCCTTCTGGACGACGACATCCGGCTGGTCACCATCATGGGCAAGGCGGGTACCGGCAAAACACTGCTGGCCATTGCCGCCGCCCTGCACCAGGTGCTGGTGCGACGCCGATGGCGCGGCGTTGTGGTGGCCCGGCCGACGGTCGCCGTCGGCAAGGACATCGGGTTTCTGCCGGGCGACATCGAAAACAAGATGGCCCCCTGGATGCGGCCGATCGTCGATACCATCGAGTTCCTGTTCGACACGGCCAAGGGGATCAGCCGCAAGACGGACCTGAACGGACTGCTGAAAAGCGGCGTGATCGAGATCCAGCCTCTCTCCTACATTCGCGGCCGGAGCATCAGCAATCGGTTCATCGTGGTGGACGAGGCCCAGAACCTCTCGCCGCTGGAAGTCAAGACGGTCATCACCCGCGTGGGCGAGGCCTCGAAGGTGATCATGACCGGCGACCCGTACCAGATCGACAACCCCTACGTCGACTCCGCCAGCAACGGCTTCAACTCCCTGGTGGAGCGATTCCGGCCGCAGCCCATCGCCGCGCACGTGGAACTTCGCAAAGGCGAGCGCAGCGAACTGGCCGAATTGGCGGCCAACCTGCTCTGAAGCGGATGACGTGGCGCCGCGTGGAGGCCGTGCGTAACATGGGCGCTCCCATGCAATTACGAACGTCGGCCCACCCGACGAAAAGGAAACGCCTCCGAAACCCGGGCTTATTCACCCGTCGCGGCAGAGCAACCACCGAACCTCGACGCCTCATCCGCAGAACCTGACGACGCCAGGAGAACGCGCCGGCTCATCGCCCTCCAGGCGGCCGAAGGCCAAAGCCCACGCGGTCTGAGCCGGGCAGACTATTGCCGGGGGACGCCAAACGGGGCATCTCTGTTATTGACATCTGACGCGGGTTGAAGAGGCGGCGGGCCATGCCCAGGACCGCACGAGCTGTCGAGGCGGGAGCCGGGTTCCTCGGCCGTCAGGCCGATCGCGCCTTAAATGCATCCGGACTCCGGGAGATCGTCAGCGCGGCATCATATGTGATGTCCCCGCGCTGGTAACCCTCCAGCAGTGCGTGGTCCATCGTGATCATCCCGTACTTTCGCCCCGCCTGGAGTTCGGTGTAGAGCTTGTGAATCATGTTATCACGGATGTTGTGCCGCACGCCCTGCGTACCGACCAGGACTTCACAGCAGAGCACCCGTCGGCCCCCCAGCGCGTGAGGCAGCAACTGCTGTGCGATTACCGCCTGAATGGTGTTCGCCAACATGTGCCGAACCTCGAACTGCTCGCCCTCCGGAAACGCCGAGACGATCCGCTGCACCGACATCACCGTATCCGGCGTATGCAGCGTTGCGATGACCAGATGCCCCGTCTCCGCCGCCATCAGTGCCGTGTGCATCGTCTCCGCGTCCCGCATCTCGCCGACGCCGATGACGTCCGGATCCTGGCGAAGGATGTGAACCAGCGCCTGCCGGAAGCTGTGCACGTCCGTCAGCAACTCCTGCTGAATCACGATGCTCCGCTTTGCCGTGTGGGTATACTCCACCGGATCCTCAATCGTGATGATCTTCTTGCGAAACTCGGAGTTGATTCGGTCGATCAGGTAATGAAACGTCGTCGTCTTGCCGACGCCGGTCGGCCCCGTGATGATCACCAGGCCGTTCGGTTTGCGGGCCAGGTCGTCCACCAGCGCCGGAAGCCTCAGCTCGTCGCGGCTCCGGATCGCAGGCTCGCTGAGTCGAATGGACAGTTCCGGGATCCCATTTCGGTAGTAAATGGTGATCCGGGCCCTGTCCGTCCGGCCAAAACGGGTCGAGAAGCAGAGCTGCCAGTCCCGTTCCAGCGTCTGCCGCTGCACGTCATTCAGGCGTTCAAAGGCCAGCGTCCGTGCCGCTTCGGGCGAGATCGATTCACCCTTCGCGGCGACGATCTGCCCATCCACCCGGAACATCGGCGGCAGCCCCACCACGATGTGAATATCGCTCGCCTCGTGTTTTCGACCCACTTGAAGCAGATCGTCCAGGTTCATACCGTCACCATCCAGCCCAGCAGCCGTCTCAGCCAGCCCAAGAAAGACACGGAACGCAGCGCCGCGATCGCATTGCTGGCTTCGACATAGTCGCTGCGCAGTTCCAGGCACCGCTCGTAACTCCGGCGAGCGGCTCCGACCGCCCCCATCGCGGCCTCACAGTTGCCCATCTCAAACCACACGATTCCGTGGGTGGGCTCCAGTTCCACGGCCGCCCGAAGGTGCTGCAGGGCGTTCGCCGTCCGCCCGTAGTACTGATAGATCCGTGCGATCACCACGCGGTCGAACCAGTCTGCCGCCTTCTCGCTCAGGGCCCTTTGAAAGCATGCGTCGAAATGCTTCTGTCCGCGCGTCAGCAACGCCTCGCCGCGCACCTCCCAGCGCCAGGGCGAGCTGCCCGGCGCCTGCAGCGAGGCGTCACTGCAGGCCAGGCACGCGCGGTAATCCCGCAGTCGGGCGCACGACTGCGCCTTGGCGGCCAGCAGCTCGCCATTGTCGCGAAAAAGCTCCAGCGCCTTGTCACTCCACAGCCGCGCTTCGGTGTGTTCGCCCAGTTGCACCAGCATCTGGACCTGCCCGACCCACGCTCGGATGACCGCCCGATCGCGTTCCAGACACCGCGTGTACAGCCGCAGCGCCTGCTCGAACCGCCCCCAGCGGTACGCATCTTCGGCCTGCGCCAGCCAGTCTGCCGCGTCGTGCTTCCGGCACGTCTGCTCACCCATGGCGGCGACGTTTTCGCGCGGCTCGCCATCGAATTCCAGATTGGAGAATCGTCCCGGCATGAAATCCCTCAGTGGACTCGCCCGAAACGGGACCACGGGTACGTTCGCAACACCGCTCGACCCACCACGTCGTTCTCCCGCACACGACAGAGTTCCGCCAGAACCGCGTCAACATTGATCGGGCCAAGCACCTGAAGCGAAAGCTGCGATGGGAAAACGACGTACTCCCCCGGATTCACGTGAATCTGAAGCGTATGAATTCCGGCCAACCCGCCCAGTGGCATGGCCGCCTCCGCCGGGACGCGCCCGTTGATCTTCAGAACACCGCTCTGCACACTCACTTCATCGCCGGGCACCCCGACTACCCGATCCAGGCCGAAGCCGTTCTGAATGCGGTAGAGCACCAGATCCCCGCGCTGAAATCGGTCCGGCCGAATCCACGGACCCTCCACCAGCACCCCGTCCCCGTTGCGGATCACACCGCCCGGTTGCGAGCCCTGCACGGGAAACGGCACATAGAACCGCTGCCCCAACCACCCGACCGGCGCGTACAGTACGTATCGCAGCCCGAGGAACAGTATCAGCCCGACCAAGGCCCGGCGGGCGGCGCTCAGTGACGCTATCGCTGGCGCCAAGAACAGCAGCAGGGCGGTCGCATGGATCGCCACGGCCACCGCCACGAACCATGCACCCGCTCCTGATCCCAGCGTCGCCGCCGCCAGTGCCAGCATGCCGGCCCACCCCGCAAGCAGCAGCGTACCCGTGAGCCGGTTCGAATACCGAATATGGCCCAGCCCCGGAACGATCGACCACGCCAGCGGCCGCCACGAGAATCCGGAACCACTGCCCGACCACGGCCAGGGGAGCCCTTCCCAGACCGTGCGAGCCACTGACGCTCCGCGATACCACGCGGCATACGCATGTGTGTTCATCCGCAGCCGTGACGCTCGAGGTGGGGTTACAACAACATCCGTCAGGGACAACACGCTTCGACAACGGACGCAGTGCTGCATCCCCGGGATGTTCTCAAATCCACAGTTCACGCACTGCATCGCCGCACCCAATCATCGATCGTCAGCCCGGATGGTCCCGGACCCGGCTGTGAATGCGCACCCGGCCTTCCTGGTCGTAGAAGTCCGACGTCAGCCGGCGCTCATCTTCCCGGCCTACGATCTCCCGAAGCAACTCCGCCATCTCGATACATCGATGCCCCTTTACTCCCCTCATGTGCACCTTCACCTTCCCCGTCCGTGTGATCGTGATGTCGAATTCCGGTCGTTCCATGGACAATCCTCTTTCTGGTACCGGTCACAGCCGCACCCGGACCTGAATCGACTCATCCTGCATCACTTTCTCGTCCACGATCGAGTAGTTACGCCGCTTCAGCTCGGTCATCAGCTTGTGATAGGCAAACTGCTGAACCACCCGCCTGGCGACCTCGTCTCCGATCTTCCGCAGTTCCTGGTCCGTGTGACGATCACCCGTCACGCAAATCGTGCACGAACCCCGCTCATCCTGGCCGAATTCGATGGTCACCCCGTCCTTCTCGATCACCAGCCGTTCCCCGCGGCCCATGATGTCAGACACGACCTCGCTGTTCTCGATCGTCGATTCGACTTTCCGCCGCGGTGCCCTCGTGCGCGGTGGTGTGGCTCCGCTTGTAACCGCATATCCCATCGCCGAGGCGGCCCCGAATACAGCCGCGCTGATCGCCGGCCAGCCCGATACCAATAGCGGAGTCAGAACCAGGATGGCACCCATCCTCACGTCTCCTTCTGGCAGTCTGTCTTCTATATTTCCAGTTTCCGCCGCACCCGCCCGGATCCGTCAGGATCACGTCGCGACGCGTACCGCGCACGCCCGTCCGCCCAGCTCCGCAACGCCGATATCTCCTCGTGCATGGTCTTCGACAGCGGCACCGTCTCGCGGATGCTCCTGACCACGTCCGCCGTTGCCAGTTCCTTGCCGAGATAGAACGCGTCATACAGCGCACTGATGATCGCTTCCTCGATTTCCGCACCGCTGAATCCGCCCGCCGCCTCGGCCAGCTCCGGCACGTTGAAGGCGGAGGGATCCCGGCCGCGCTTCCGCAGATGAATCTCGAAGATCTGTTCCCGTTCCGCCGTATTGGGCAGGTCCACGAAGAAGATCTCGTCCAGTCGCCCCTTGCGCAGCAGCTCCGGCGGGAGCTGCGAAATGTTGTTCGCCGTCGCCAACACGAATACGGGCTTCTGTTTCTCGCTGAGCCACGTCAGAAACGTGCTCATCACCCGCGCCGTTGTGCCGCCGTCCGTGTTCGCCGACCCCTGCGATCCGCTGAACGCCTTGTCGATCTCGTCCACCCACAGCACGACCGGCGCAATGCTCTCCGCCACCGCGATCGCCCGCCGCATGTTCTCTTCGGACGAGCCCACCAGGCTCGCAAACATCCGCCCCATGTCGAATCGCAGCAGCGGCATGCGCCAGGCCCGGGCCACCGCCTTGGCCGACAGGCTCTTGCCGCAGCCTTGCACGCCCACCAGCAGGACCCCCTTCGGAGCCGGCAGACCGAACTGCCGCGCCCGGTCCGCAAACGCCAGGGATCGTTTCTCCAACCACTCCTTCAGGAGGTCCAGCCCCCCGATATCGGCCATCTGCGTGGGTGAATCGTAATACTCCAGCAGCCCGCTCTTGCGGATGATCTGCCGTTTCTCCGAGAACACCACCGACACGTCGCTCGCGTCCAGCTTCCCGTCCTGCACGATCGCCTTCGCGAAAACGTTTTCCGCTTCCTGCAGCGTCAGTCCCAGCGCCGCCTGGATCAGCTTCTCCCGGTCACCTTCGCCAAGCTGGATCGACACGTTCGCCGCGTCCGTCACGTCGGCGCAGATTCGGGTCAGCAACGCGTCAAAGTCGGCTGCGCCCGGCAGCGGATAATCCAGCACCGAGATGTCCTTCTCCAGCTCCGGCGCGACGTCCAGCATCGGTGACGTGCAGACCAGCGTCTTGTAGCTGTCGCTCAGCGCGATGGTCACTTCGCGGAGTTTCCGGATCACGGCCACGTTCGCGTCCCGGTTTCGCATGAACGGATGGAAGTCCTTGAACAGGTAGATCGCAGGCTCCTTGTGCTCGATCACCGCGTCCAGCGCCTCGACCGGATCCGCCAGGGTCGGCGAGCCCTTGACCGACCCCGGCGCTCCCGACTTGTGCAGCCCGGAGGTCACCGACCAGCAGAACAGTTGCTTGTTCCGCGCGGATGCCATCTCCCGAAGGTGGGTCTCGACCCGCCTCTCCTCCCACGTCACCACGTAGAGGATCGGGTATCGGGCCCGGATCAGTACCTCCAGCTCATCCCGGGCGGCGTGCCGCCTGCTGGTCTTCGCACTCGTCGCAGGGACGCTCATAGTCTCCGTTCCTCAGCAAGGCCCTCGCGGCCTGTCGGCGGACCATCGCGCTCGGTTCGGCACACACTTCCACCATCACCGCCAGAAGCTCTGACGTCACGTCATGCCAGTACACGCGGCCGTCCACACCGATCGTGATCGTCGCCTCCACCGGGCTCCTGCCAGCCTGGTCCGTCATGCCTTCACTCCGGCGCCATCCAGCGCCCATTTCAGGTTACGCCCCTCCAGGTACTCCACCGCCTCGCGGATCGCACCTCTTGGGTTCAGCCGTCCCAGGTCGCACTCCGACTCCGCTCGCCACCACGGCACATATCCCGTCATCAGTTGGAACCGTACGCCCGGAAGATTGTCCGACAGCCAGTCTACCACCGGCCGGAAACAGCACTCCAGGTGCCCCGGTATCAGCAGGTGTCGGACGAACAGCGTTGCCGTCGACGACAGAGCCTTCAGGTTTCGCGTAACGACCTCCAGATACCGCGCGATCCCGGCCAGGCGCTTCGCGCAATCGTCATTGCCGAATTTGAAGTCAGCCAGGTACACGTCGATTGCTCCGGCGAGCCAATCGATAACGTGCGGCGTCATGAACGCGTTGGTGTTCAGCACCAGCGGAAGCGGTCGCCCGGCGGCCGCTGCGATTTCGAGGATCGTGTGGACGTGCAGGCTCGGCTCACCACCGAGCAGATTGATCGTGCGAACGCCGGCCGCCACTGCAGCCTCCAGTTCCGCCGCGAACACCGCCGGACTGACACGCTCGACGTGCTCCGGCTTGAAGCACTCCGGTGCCGTGTTGCAGAATCGGCATCGGAAATTGCATCCCGCCAGGTACACCCGCAACGCCGGCACCAACTCCGCTTCCTCCGTCAGGCTGACGTACTTTCGGAAGCAGTGCGTCGCGGACCCCAGTCGGCACGGCGCACGCTCCCCTCCCAACCGATTGGCTCCGCAGCGAATCTCGCACGCCTCGCACTGCCGCAGCGCCTGACGCGCCGCGCGGATTCGCGCGGCCAGCGCGTCGGCATCGATCCTGCCCGCCGGGAGTCCAACGCCCTCGAACTGCGCGGTTGCTTTCATCGCGGTGGCTCCATTCAGGCCGCCCGGCCGACTCACCGGCACGCCCCGGTCGAGCGCACGGCCACACCCGCATCGGTTGCCCGCACAATCCTTCGTTGCCGCCAACCCATAGTTTCATACACACCCACACGGGCGCCACAGTCTTCCACCTGGAAATGCCGGCCCGGAAAAACGAGGGGGATAGATTGCAAGTCGTGTTGCTTCAGCCTGTTACGATGACGCGTCGAATCGTGGAAACCGTTCATGGGGGTTATTCGGGGTCAGCTTCGATCTGCGTCCCTCCCAAACGCCTCTCGCGCGCACGCGACTTCCGGGCGGAAGGGTTCGCGCTCGTGCTTGCGATGGCCCGGCTGGCCGCCGATCCGCCATTTGCCCTTCTCTTGGCGCCTAGCTGGCTTGGGCGGTTTGATGATGTCGCTGGAGGGCGGCTTGGTGTTTCCATGGATCGGACGCAACCGCCATTTCACATCACCCCGTCAACCGAAAGAAACCGTGAACGGTTAACCTACAATCGATTCCTCCGGTTCACTCGACCCGTTGCCCTTGTGAACGAATCGTGACATGCTGCCCACCCGAGAAGCAGGAGTACGCCAGCACCAACCGCGCCACCCGTGGGCTGGTCCCACAGAAAACTGACACTGTCCAATCGTGAGCTCCCACCCACCCATTCAAACGCAACACAGGCAATCGAGAGAACGGCGCCGACAACACACAACGGCCAGACAAATCGACTATTCAATGAACGCATGCGGACAATCCGCCGCCATTGCCCAAACAGGATGGCCACGAGCACCAGCGACTGGACCACCAGCAGCCACGCGGCAACGCCATAGTACCACAGTCGCTGCGGAGACTTGGTGACTGCCAGCGGCGCAAGGACGGATCCCACATTCAATTCGCAAGCAAAGACTGCCGCAAGCAACAGAATGGCAGGGAACGGATTGCGCCGCCCCAAGTGCGGCAACTCATCGCTTATGGTCATCATCGGGTCTCCTGATTCCTCGAATCCGGCCCGTCATCACTGAATCCACCGGTTCGGGAACGAGTCCTTTTCCCTGATGCCCGTCGGATTACTAAGAACCAGTGCCGTGCACGGGCGATTCGGTCTTCACGTAACCGTTCAGACCCTGACAGGCAAGAGCAAAGGGGCGGGGGTCGTTGGAAGCAGGTGTAGATGGCGTCGCGCAGGTAGGCGCTGCTGCCGTCAACGTGCGGACACGACAGGTCTTGCTGCAATCTGTCGCTTGTTCTTGCGGCCGATCGTCTGATTCTTACAGGATTCAGTGGCAGTGGGACCTTGTAGTGTTGCTTTGAAGCTCCGGTCTTCGGTGACCAGACGTCCGTATTGGAGAGCGGCCATTTTTCGCGAGTCTGTGGCAAGTGCTAACAGTGGGTTCGCAACGCGAACGTCCGGGGTCCGAATCCCCTCGTCTCCAATGAACGTAACCCTCGCCAACCGTTCGAGTTAGCGTGCCCGCCCGCGTGGGACGGTGCGGCCCGACTGGGAAGCCGGTCCCAGTACGTCGGGGAGTGTGCTCGGGCAGGAAATTACAGTCCTCTCAGTCTCGCGCTCTGCGGCCTGTAACGATGAAGATGGGGCGGCGAGCCTGTTGAAAGAAGGCGGACTCCGGGCCCGCCCCGGGCGAGGGTCAAGGCCAATGGCGTGTCAGGCGGGCTGTGGTCACTGGGCCGAGCCCTGGCCGGTCACGAGTCGCCCCGCGGGCGTTTGACCGCGGCGAACGCCCTGTCTACAATTCGCGTGATGGGTCGGAGCGTTTTCGCGACAGGTCTGGTTGTGTGGGCTTTGGTCGGAGAGCCCGCGCTGTGCGTGGCCGGTTTGATCCGGCATTCCTGCGAATCCGCCGGGATCGCAAGCCGCACAACAGTCTCGGGTCGCGCGTGCGAAGCCGACCCGGATGCCCCCGAACCGCCCAACAGCAGCCACGAGGGAGACTGCGACCAGGATCCATGCACCGGACTGGTTGTCCGGCCCGAGTCCCCGGAGGAGTTCTCCGAATCCGGTTCGGCGCCGATCGCGACAACCGAGACCGTCCACTGCGACGTTGTCTTCGATTCGCTCGCATATGCGGCGAGGCGGGCCGGCCCTGAGTCTCTCGCGAGCCCCGGCCGCTTCCATCCTTCGGATCTGCCTCTTCTACTCTGATTGCATGCCTTCCGTCGGCCGGTGATCGCGTCCGGCTCGGATGCGGTTCCCCTGTGCCGAGTCTCCGTCACGTGCAGTTGGAAGACAGGTAATACGTCTGTCCGCTCCTGCACGGTTGATCTCCCACAGACAAGCGAACGGTGTGAAAGATCATGCGGCAAATCCGACAGACGCTGTGGAATGGGGTTCGGCTCGGCCTTCTGTTGACCGGTCTGGGTGGAGCCGGCTGTGCGCAGGTGAACCCGGGTCCGGATTTCGAGCAGGTCCAGGCCCGGGTGCTGGAGGCCACCGGCCATGCAAATCTGTACCGGCCTGACGAAGACGCGCTCGTGGAGGAGCGGGTGCGCGCCCTTCGGGAGGGAGGACTCACACGCGATGAGGCCGTTCAGGTCTGTCTGCTGAACAACCCGCGTTTCCAGGCGGCGGCCATGGCGGTGGGAATGGCCCGTGCGGACCTGGTGCAATCCGGATTGCTGAGCAACCCCACGCTGGGCGTGTCGATGCGGTTGCCGTCGAGCGGCGGGCTGGCGAACCTGGAGGCCGATCTGGCCCAGAACATCGCGGAATTGTGGCAGCTTCCGGCCCGGCGGAAGGCCGCGCAGGCGGAGTTGGACGGGGCGATTCTGGAGCTGGCCCGTACGGCGGCCGCGCTGGCGACGGAGGTTCAGACGGCGTACTTCGCAGCGGTGGGCGCGGATGCCCTCCACGCGGTGGCCGTAGAGAACGGCGACATCGTCCGTCAGGCGACGGAGGCGGCGCGGATGCGGCGCGAAAGCGGCGCGGGTTCCGATCTGGACGTGAACCTGGCCGAGTCCCAACTGCTCGACGCGGAGTTGGCCACGGCGCTGGCGCGATTGGCCGCGGTCGATGCGCGGCGGGAGCTGGCCGTGCGTCTGGGGATCACCGATGACGCGAGCGCGCTGGCGCTGGTCGACCCGTTGCCGGAGGCGCCGGCGCCGCTGAGTGACTCGGAGGCTCTGATCGCGCGGGCCCGCGAGCACCGGCTGGATCTTCGCGTCGCGGAGCACGAGTTCAAGCGGGCGGAGGCCCGACACGCGCTGGAGCTGCGGCGCGTGTGGCCGACGGTG
>MTKY01053138.1_pt1 | contig 13057 bp, 10 predicted proteins | sample 1042731 | NCBI WGS metagenome assembly MTKY01 (sample SAMN06212206, study PRJNA360538) | anaerobic digester metagenome | biome: Wastewater treatment plant; material: sludge; isolation source: anaerobic digester fed with sludge from wastewater treatment plant | place: Denmark: WWTP Soeholt ... | reverse complement strand
GCAGCGGCTCTGGCCTCATCCTTGGCCACTCTTGCCTGTGCCCGTTCGTCGTCTCGTGCGGCCTTCGCAGCTGCCTTGGACTCAGCTCGGGCAGTCTTCGCCTCAGCTCGGGCCGCCGTGCGCGCCGTGCGCTCGGCATCCTTGGCCTCAGCCTGCTCGCGCCGTCGATCGGCCACGGTGGGCTCGGCGTCGGCGCTCGCACCCGCGTCGGACTCGTCGAAGATCGACAGTCCCGCGGCTTCTGGCTCATCGAAGATCGATGCGATCGCGCCAGCCGTCATCACACCAAACGTCGACTCCGTTGCCGGCCCGAAATCAGCCTCGGACCCTTCGTTGAGCTCCGACTCGCCTAGTGGCTGAGCATCATTTGCGTCGGACGACTCTTTTTTTGATCGGGGGGGCGAGGGCCTCAGACTCGTCGCTCACCGCCTCAGGCTGGTGGTCGTCCGATGGCTGCTCGTCGACAAACTCATCCATCACCGGTTCGGGTGATGAGAGCGGTTCAGAACCGGCTGAGTGATTGGCCATCACGATGTGAGTCTGGGCGACTCGTTCGGCTTCTGCCTCGGCTGCGGCCACCCACTCGAGGGCTGTGCGCTCGGCCTCCTGCAGCTTCTCCTCGGCTGCGACCCGAGCCGCGGCGACTGCCTGACTGAGACGTTCCTGCGCATCGCGCTTGGACTGCACCGTGACGCGCTCGGCCTCGGCCTGGGCCTGGGCAACCCGTGCTTGGGCATCTTCGACTGAGCGCTCCGAGAGGCGCTTTGCCTCGGCCTCGGCGGCGGCGACGCGTTCAGCAGCGTCCTTCTCGGCTTCCTCGATCTTCTGCTGAGCATCGAGTCGCGCGGCTTCGACGTCCGCGGCGAGCTTGCGCTCTGCCTCCTTGCGAGCCTCGTCCGCCGCGCGTGCGGCTTCGGCGGCATTTGCCGCGACCAGCTCAGCCTCCGCTTCAGCAACGCGCACCTTCTCGGCAGCAATGCGTTCGGCATCCTGCAGCTTTGCGGCTGCCTCCGCCCGTTCGGCCTCGGCCTCACGCGCGAGCTTGTCCGCTTCCTCGTTGGCACGCTCGACAAGTGACTTGGCTTCGTCGCGTTCACGCGCAAGCTCGGCCGCAGCCTCCTCGTGGCGTCGGGCCGCTTCGGCCGCCAGTCCGTCGGCCTCAAGCTTCGCAGCGACCAGCTTTTCTTCGGCAGCCCGCTCGGCGTCGGCCACGCGCACGGCGATTGCAACACGTTCGGCTGCAGTCTCCTGGGCAAACTTCTCGGCCTCAGCCTTGGCAGCAGCAACGTGGCTTGCCGATGTCTCCTCAGCCTCGCGAACTATGCGATCGGCCTCGGCCCTCACCTCGACGAGGCGCTTTTCGGCTTCGGCCCGCTCCTGAGCCAGCTGGGCGAGCGCTGCTTCGCGATCGGCTTGGGCCTTGGCAGAGACCTGTTCTGCTTCAGATCGTGCCTGCTCGATCCGGCGCTGGGCGTCGTTCTCGGCGTCGGCCAAACGGCGTGTGGCCGCCTCTTGCGCTTGCAGCTCAGCCTCGGCCATCCGGCGTTCCGCGGTGGCCTTGGCATCTTCCTCGGCAGCCTCGGCGAGCTTCTGCGCTTCGGCTTTGGCTTCGTCGATTCGTTGTTCGGCTTGCCGGTCGGCTGCTGCCTGCGCGGCAGCGACTCGTGCATCCGCGGCCTGTTGCAACTCCTGGATCTTCACCGCGGCAGCGGCACGTTCGCGCTCGATGTCGGCGGAGACTCGGTCGGCCTCCTGGCGCGCGGCGCTCACTCGCTCGGCAGCAGCTTGCTCGGCAGCCTTGAGCTTGGCAGCGCTGACCTCACGCTGCGCGGCCTCGTCAGCCGTCAGCCTTGCGGTGACCTGGGCACGCTCCCGAGCCGCTTCCTCCATGAGACGGGCAGCCTCAGCGCGGGCAGCTGCCACCCGTTGCTGGGCGGCGGCGCTGGCTGCGGCAAGCTTTTCAGCAAATGTCGACTCGCCATCAACCGGAGGTGCGGACAACGCCGTCTCCTCGCGCGCCGGAACGTCGTACGACCTGGCCTCAGGCGCCGGCTCGTACATCGCCGGCTCTGGCTGAGGCACTGCTTCCGGCTCCGGCTCACGATTTTCGACGACCGGCACCTCGTAGCGCTCTGGCTCGGGAACGGGTTCGACGGACGGCTCATCGTCAGCCATCACGGCAACGACGAGGGCTGGTTCGAGGCTCGTGTCGCCTGACTGCGGCCGCGCTGCTGGCGAGTGTGAGAAGTCTGCGGCAGTGGGCGTGTCGCTCCACGGGCTCGACTGCTGCACTTCCTGATCCACCGGCAGCGATTCGACAGGTGGCTGCTCGGCCACTGGCGGAGGTGGTGTGGCGACAGCTTCGCGAGCCTCTTCGAGCTTCTCGGCTATTGACTTGCCCTGGTCTGGACTGGACTCAGGAACCTGTTCAGCGGTGTCTTCAGACGGTCTGTCGTCTTGGTCCCGCCGACGTCGGTTGGTCGAAAGGGACTTGGCTGCCGCCCGCTCCTCGCGTCGCTTCTCGAGCGCTTCCTGGCGAGCCGCGCGGGCCGCAGCGCGGCGCGCCTTCGGCGAGCTGTCGTCACTGTTGTCGACGTGTGAACGCGATCGGCTCTCGGGGGCGTGACGGGGGCCGGATGACGCAGGCGAGTTGCCAGCTTCTTCCTGGGCCAGCGTCTCGGCCGCAACCTGCAGTGGGTCAGCGCGCTTGCGCTCGACCGGCTGGTTGGATTCTGAGTCGGTCATGACTCCCTTTCGTAGTAGCGCATCGGCGCCACGCGTGTGCACGTCAGATGGTCAGTATGCCCCATGCGTCCCGCCAGTAACGTGCAGTTGAGCGGGCTCGGGTCACCGAATTCCGACGATTCCGCGAGCAGCTTTTCAGCTCAACGACCCTCGAATGTCGCCTTGCCCGGGCCGTTCTCCATGAACGAAACCATCCCTGTCTTCTGATCAGCAGTCGCGAACAGTGCCGCGAACTCGTCACGCTCGATCGCGACGCCGCCCTCGAGCGAGACGTCCAGGCCTTGGTCCACAGCTCGCTTGGCGGCGCCGAGCGCCAGCTTGGGACCGCCGACGAACTGCTTTGCCCACTCGACGGCTTTGGCGTAGACCTCGTCGGCCGGATGCACCTGATCGACCAGACCGATTGTCAGTGCTTCCTGTGCGTCAATGAAGTGGCCCGTGAAAATCAGATCCTTGGCCCTGGAAGGACCAACCAGACGTGCGAGGCGCTGTGTACCGCCCGCGCCCGGGATGATGCCAAGGAGAATCTCGGGCTGACCGAGCTTGGCGTTGTCGGCGGCGAAGCGGAGATCCGTCGAGAGGGCGATCTCGCATCCACCGCCAAGGGCGAATCCGGTGATGGCAGACACCGTCGGTTTGTTGATGGCTGCCAACGACTTCGTGAAGTCCTGCAACAGGTGAGCGTGCTTGGACATGTCCTCGTGAGACATGTCCGCCATCTCCTTGATGTCGGCGCCAGCGGCAAACACCCGCTCGCCGCCGTACACGACCACCGCGGCGACGTCATCTCGGCTGTCGGCCTCGGCACTCACCTCAACCATTTCGCTCTGCATCTGCGCGTTCAGCGCGTTCATCTTGGGTCTGTCGAGGCGGATCGTTCCCACGCCGTCGCTGACTTCGAGTCGTACGAGCTCTCCCACGTGCAAGCCTTCCGATCGATACTGCTGTCGTCGATCGAGCATAGAGCGTCGACTGTGAGCAGCCATGGTGCGCCCGACCGGGCTGGCACACTGCTTCTCTCGCATTAACCTGAGGTCATGGTCACGCGCGTACCGATTCTCGACGTGCAGCCTCGCCTCGAAGGTGGATTGCCCGTCAAGGCGGCCGTCGGCGAGGAGTTCCATGTGCGCGCCCGCGTGTTCGGCGAAGGGCCGATGATCGTGCGAGCAGCTGTCATCCTGACCGGGCCCGATGACATCTCGCTGTCACCCGCCCCCATGCAACCCCTCGGCGACGATCGGTGGGGGGCGGCGGTGATCCCCGACAAGATGGGCTGGTGGTCGTACGCGATCGAGTCGTGGCACGACCCGATCGAGACGTGGCTCCGAGACGCCAGGTTGAAGATCACGGACGGCATCGAGGTTGAGCTCACACTTCTCGAAGGTGCATTGCTTCTGGCGCAGATCGAGCCGGCGCTGGCCGCAAGCGACCTCGCAGACCTCAGCAAGGCGACCCTGCCGGCCGATGAACGCATGGAGCTGGCGACGGCCCTCGCACAAGGTCACTCGATTCGCCAGCATCTCGGAACCACCGAGTCGTTTCCGGTCTACGTCGATCGCGAGCGCGCCCTCTACGGCTCCTGGTACGAGATGTTCCCGCGGTCCGATGGTGCGGCCCTGGACGCAGAGGGCGCGATCGTTCCCGGCACGTTCGCCACAGCCATCAAGCGCCTCGACGAGATCGCGGCGATGGGCTTCGACGTGGTCTATCTCCCACCCATTCACCCGATCGGCACCCAGGGACGAAAGGGGCGAAACAACTCGCTCACCGCCCTGCCCGGAAACCCCGGTTCGCCCTGGGCCGTCGGCGCACGTGAAGGCGGTCACGACACCGTGCACCCTGAGCTGGGCACACTTGAGGACTTTGAGGCATTCGTCATCCACGCCGCCTCCCTCGGTCTCGAGGTCGCGCTCGACCTGGCCCTGCAGTGCTCGCCGGACCACCCGTGGGTCAGGGACCATCCCGAGTGGTTCACGATGCGCGCAGACGGCACGATCGCCTTCGACGAGAATCCGCCGAGGCGAAACCAAGACGTGTACCCGCTGACCTTTGACAACGATCAATTCGGTCTCTACAGGGAGATACGCCGGGTCATCCGTCATTGGATGACCCACGGGGTACGTGTTTTTCGCGTCCATCGAGCTCACGCCCAACCGCTGTTGTTCTGGGAGCGGCTCCTGGCTGACATCCGAAAGACAGACCCGGAGGTCATCTTCCTGGCGGACGCGATCACGGCGCCGGCAACCATTGATGCTCTCGCAATGGTGGGCTTCCACCAGAGCTACACCGCCTTCACGCAGCATGAGCACCCCGCCGACGTGGCCGCCTTCCTTGACGAGGTCGCCAATGACACGAGCGACTCCATGCGACCCAACCTCTTCGTCAACACGCCCGACATCCTGCCGACCTACCTTCAAGCCGGTGACGTCTCGATGTTCAAGATGCGCGCGGCGTTGGCGGCGACGGGTTCACCGTCGTGGGGCATGTATGCCGGCTACGAGTTGCTTGAGCACCAGGCACTGGCCCGAGGGTCGCAGGAATACCTGTTCTCTGAGAAGTTCGAGATCAAGGTCCGTAACTGGGACTCTCCTGACTCAATCGCTCCCTACATCACCAAGCTCAACGAGATCCGCCGACGCCATCCGGCGCTGCAGCGTCTACGCAATCTCGAGATTGTGAAGACCGACCACCTCAGCATTGTCGCGTTCACCAAGATCACGGGACCCGATGTGGTCGTCGTGGTGATCGACCTGCGCCCTTCGTTCGAGAAGTCCGTACGCCTCGACGTCAATTTGATCTCCCTCGGCCTACAGCCAGGAGCATCATGGCGCGACGAGCTGGATGGCACGGTGTGCACCCTCGATGGTGTACCGATCAGCGACGCGAAGCCAGCGCGGATCCTCGTACCTGTCTAGTGGCGCTGACCTTCGACTGCCGCGCCGCGTACGCCGGTTGGTGGTTGGCTCAACCTGGCTCTGGATCGCGGCTGGCAGGATGAGGGGATGACGGCGACGCTGCGCGACGACGACTTGTCACTCGAGCCGACAACAGGATCGGATGAGTTCATCGGATTCGCGATGGTCGTGGGCGGCGAACGCGTCGGGACTGTCGCCTTGCGCCCCGAAGACCGCCGGTCCGGATCAATCCGCTGGAATGCTGGCGTCGACAACCTCGGTGTCGCGATTCGCGCTTTGCGGCTCGTCCTCGACCATGCCTTTGGTGAGCTCGGCTGGAAGCGGGTCGAAGCGCGGATACCCGTGGACCGAACCGTCGACATCCGGGCCGCCTCGATCGCCGGTCTGCGACGTGAAGGCATCACTCGCGGCGCTGGCGATGATCCCGATCGCGTCTTGTTGGCCCGCCTGATCGACGACCCTCCCCCACTCAGTCGCGACGGATTCATAGCGATCCTGAACGCCGGGCTGCCAACCAAACGGGTCATCAGCCAAGGCCTGCTCCGCGACGAGCAAGGTCGAGTGCTGCTGTGCGAGCTGACATACAAGCAGGAATGGGACCTGCCCGGCGGTGTGGTCGAAATGGGCGAGGCGCCGGCGCACGGGTTGGTTCGTGAGCTGCGGGAGGAGCTCGGGATCACCGTTGAGGTCCACGGACTCATCACGGTCAACTGGCTGCCGGCCTGGCGCGAGTGGGACGACGCGTGCATCTTTCTGTTCGATCTCGGCATCGTCGACAGCACGATGACCGCAAGCATGGAGCTGCAGGCAACAGAGATCAAGTCTGTTCAGTGGTGCGACGTCGAGGCAGTACGCGCAAACGCCGCGCTGGCAGCGATCGAGCTGCTGGACGCCGTCGAGCTCGGCGGGCTCGCGCCATACCGCGAAGCACCCAAAGCCGCGGAATAGCGACTGGACATCGGCGACAAAGAAACGCCCCGGAGCCGAAGCTCCGGGGCGTTTCACTGAACTAAGTCAGTTGCTGATTCTTGAATCAGAGGGGACGGATGTTCGTCGCCTGCAGGCCCTTCTGGCCCTGCTCGACGTCAAACTCGACCTTCTGGTTCTCATCCAGCGAGCGGTAGCCGCTCGAGGCGATGGCGCTGAAGTGCGCGAATACGTCTTCGCTGCCGTCGTCGGGGGCGATGAATCCAAAGCCCTTGTCAGCGTTGAACCACTTGACGGTTCCTGTTGCCATGTTCCTACTCCTATTAGCGAGTTGTGACCCACGCGTTTCGCGAGTCACACCGCCACACACATTCAACCTTCGAGGAGAACAAGACACCCATTAAGGAAACCAGATTCATTCGTACGGCCCAACGTTGTGCAACTACCTCAAGTGTACCGCCTTTGGCTGTCAAATGCGCCTTAGGCCTTGGCCGAGTCGATCGCCTTCTGCAGAGCTGCCGGTGTCGGCGCTTCGACCTTCTTACCGCCGACGTAGACGGTCGGAGTGCTGTTGACGCCCCGATCGGTGCCAATCTCCTTGGCCTTGTCGATCCACGGGATGAACTTGCCGGAGCGCACACACTCGTCGATGCCGGTGATGCCAGCAACTTTGAGGGTTGCGATCAGTTCCTTGTCCTCGGGGCCCTTGGTCCGCTCCTCGGGCTGGTTGGCATAGAGGAGGTCGTGCACCTTGACGTAGTCGGCTATGCCACCTGCGTCCAGAGCACACAGCGCGACATTGGTCGACCGGTGGGAGTAGCGGTTGGGGCTGGCCCCGTTCTCGTCGAGGAACGAGAAGGGGCGATATGTCATCGTGACCGCGCCACGTTTGACCTGGTCCTTGAGAAATGCGCTGCTCTGCTGCTCGAATGCGAGGCACGCTGGGCACTGGAAGTCCTCGTACAGCTCGACCGAGACCGGCTTTGTGCCAGCTGGGACGGTTCCTCCGGCATCCTCAGGGGTGAAGTCGATTCCGAAGTCCTTGGTCACACCTTTGGGGTTGATGACCTTGGTTTCTTGTTTGTTCTTGTCGTTCTCGTTCTTGATGGCATAGCCACCTGCACCGACCAGGACAATGACCACTGCGACTATGGCGAGCGAAATCAGGTTGCGCTGCTTGCGGTCGGCCTTCTCGCGCTCCTTGCGCATCTGTTCGGCACGGGCGGCGCGCTGCTGTCGTTCATTCGGCACGTAGATCTCCTGGGGTCCGGCGGTCACGATGACCAACGCGGGGCTTGCGTGGAAGGTTCCATCAGACCCTATCGGGCTGGCTGCACGACGTTGTTGGGAGTGCTGCGTCAGTGCTGCGCAGTAAGGTGCACCACGTGAACGACAAGTTGGTGTGGATCGATTGCGAGATGACGGGGCTGAGCCTCGAGACCGATGCCTTGGTCGAGGTCTCAGCTCTGGTCACGGACTACGAGCTCAATGTCCTCGGTGATGGTGTCGACCTCATCATCAAGCCTCCGGCCGAGGCACTCGATCAGATGGACGACTTCGTACGCAACATGCACACCAACTCAGGCCTCATCACCGAGCTCGACGCAGGGCTCACCCTGCGCGAGGCCGAGGAGCAGGTGCTCGACTACGTGCGCCAGCACGTCAAAGAGCCCCGCAAGGCTCCGCTCGCCGGCAACACGATCGGCACCGACCGGATGTTCCTCGCCCGCGACATGGTCGAGCTCGAGACATGGATGCACTACCGGGTCGTCGACGTCTCGTCGATCAAGGAGCTCACCCGTCAGTGGTACCCGCGCGCCTACTTCGCTGCACCAGCCAAACGCGGCCACCACCGTGCCTTGGTCGACATCCAGGAAAGCATCGAGGAACTGAAGTACTACCGTGGCGCAGTTTTCGTGCCGCAGCCCGGCCCCGAGACAGAGGCGGCCAAGGCCGTTGCGGCTCAGGTCGCGGGGTCGGTCACGGGCGCGTCATAGAGACCGTCCGCCCTGCGTTAGACTTCCTGTCGCCGTGTCGGGTGCATACCCGGCACGCGTGGTGGGCGTAGCTCAGTTGGTAGAGCACCGGCTTGTGGTGCCGGTGGCCGCGGGTTCAAGTCCCGTCGTCCACCCCCATTTCGGATGGTCCAAGATCCTCGCGATCTTGGACCATCTTGCTTTCTAGTTCTAGCCGGTACGCAGGTCGATGTCGCCGCTGCTGGTCGTGGCGCGGACGAATCCCGCTCCATCCTCGTCCGACTCGATCGTTGAGTTCACGTCACCGGACTTCGACTCGGCGGTGACGGCGTACGCACGGTCGCCAGGGGGGATCGATGCCGAGATGTCACCAGACTTCGTGAGCGCCTTGAACGCGAAAGGCTGTTTGGCGAACGACGCCTTGACGTCGCCCGAGCTCGACTCGGCGGAGAACTCATCGACCGTCAGTCCGCCGACTTTTATGTCACCGCTCGCAGTGGCGACAGTGAGGACGCCCTGTTCCAGACCATTGGCGGCCACGTCACCTGATGTGGTGTTGATGACGACCGGGATGCCCTTGGGCACAGAGACTGTCAGGGACACACCGCAGCCAGGGGAGAGCCAGCTCGTGCAGCCGGAGATGACCTTGATCTCGTCGCCCTTGCGGCCGATCAGGAAGTCCGTCTTTCGCAGTCCGCTCGTGACGCGGGATGTCACCTTGACGACATCATCGGCTCCCTCGATGACCTTGATGTCGGCAGTCGTCGCATTGACGACGACCTGGGCGGAGTCGCCAAGCTCGATGATGCTGGTCGACACCTTGGTGTCCTTCAGCAGGATCGATACTCCGAGAACTGCTCCGACAAGCAGGGCCACGGCCAGCAGAGTGCCGATGACCGTGAGAAGCGTGCGTGAGGCAGGCGAGCGTACGTCGTAGTCGGCCACCACCTCCTTGGCCATCAGCCGGCCGCTTTCGCACGAGTCGTCGAGATGGGCACGACGTCTTCGGCGCCCATGCGAGCGGCGTCGGCGGTCTCGTCGTCGGGCATGGTCTGGCTCTCGAGCTCGGCCTCTACGCGCTTGAGGTAGTGATTGACCTCATTCGCGCGCTGCGCCTTGCTCCAACCGAGCACGTCACCCATGAGTTCGGCGACCTCGTCGGCAACTTCGGTACCGCGGTCAAATGTCTCTATCGAGATGCGCGTACGGCGAGCGATGGCATCGTCGAGGTGGCGGGCACCTTCATGGCTTGCGGCATAGACGATCTCGGCCCGCAGGTAGTCGTCGGCGCCGGTCAGGGGTTTGCCGAGGTCGGGCCGGCCAGCAATCAGCTCGAGCACCTCACTGATCAGCGAGCCGTAACGGTGCAGCAAGTGCTCGATGCGGCCAACGCCGAGCCCGTTAGATGCGGCAAGCATCTGGCGTTGGTTCCACACGGCCTCAAAACCGTCCGCGCCGAGCAGGGGTACGTCCTCGGTGCAACACGGCGGTGTGATGCGATCGAGATTGCTGGCCATGCCGTGCACGGCGGCATCGATCGCGTCCTTGGCCATGATCCGGTAGGTCGTGTATTTGCCTCCCGCAATCACGACGAGGCCCTTGACACTGGTTCCGACCGCATGTTCGCGCGACAACTTGCTGGTGGCTTCGTCCTCGCCAGCAAGCAGCGGCCGTAGGCCGGCATACACGCCAACAATGTCCTCATGTGTGAGAGGCGTCACGAGCGCCTTGTTGACGTGCTTGAGGAGGTAGTCGATGTCGCTGCGGCTCGCCGCCGGGTGGTCCTTCGACAGTGACCAGTCGGTGTCGGTGGTGCCGATGATCCAATGGCGTCCCCACGGGATCACGAAGAGCACGGACTTCTCGGTACGCAGGATCAGTCCGGACTCGCCACGTATGCGGTCGCGCGGAATGACGATGTGAATGCCTTTGCTGGCGCGCACGTGGAACTGCCCGCGCTCACCGGCGAACGACTGCGTCTCGTCGGTCCACACCCCGGTGGCGTTGACGACCTCCTTTGCAAGCACGTCGAACTCCTTGCCGGACTCCAGGTCCTTGACCTTGGCGCCGGTGACCCGATCACCCTCACGCAGCAGTCCGATGACGCGGGTGCGGCTGGCGACGTGTGCGCCGTATGCGGCTGCGGTGCGTGACAAGAACATCGTGTGGCGCGCGTCGTCGACCTGCCCGTCGTAGTAGTGCAGGGCACCGATCAAGGCATCTTTCCTGAGGGCCGGCATCATCCTCAGCGCGCCTCGACGCGTCATGTGGCGGTGGTGCGGGACGCCGCGCGACCGGCCGGACAGCAGCGCCATGGAGTCATAGAGCGCGACACCCGAGCCTGCGTACACGCGCTCCCAGATGCGACGCGTCAGCGGATAGAGGAATGGCACGGGGTGTACGAGGTGCGGGGCGAGCTTGTCAAGGAGCAGGCTGCGCTCACCGAGCGCTTCGGCGACAAGCCTGAAGTCGAGCATCTCGAGATAGCGCAAGCCGCCGTGGATCAGCTTGCTGGAACGGCTCGAAGTCCCCGATGCGAAGTCACGGGCGTCAACAAGTCCGACGGAGAGGCCACGGGTTGCAGCGTCGAGCGCGGCACCACCGCCGACCACACCCGCACCGATGACCAAGATGTCGAGCGGTTCAGCGGCCATGGCGTCGAGCGCGGCTTGGCGATTGGCGGGAGACAGTGCAACGGAACGCATGGCGTCAGTCAATCAGGTCGACGAATCAGCCACTGGTGTCGACCCAATTGAGAGTGCGGTCCACAGCCTTCTTCCATTGGGCGTGTCCGCCGTCGCGCTGCTCCTGCGTCGAGTCTGGCTCCCAGCGCTTCGACTCGCTCCAGTTGGCGACGAGCTCATCGGTGTTGGCCCAGAAGCCGACAGCAAGGCCCGCTGCGTATGCTGCGCCGAGCGCCGTGGTCTCCGCGACGACGGGTCGGCTCACGGCGACGCCGAGAACATCTGCCTGGATCTGCATGCAGAGCTCATTCATGGTGACTCCACCGTCGACGCGCAGAGTCTGCAGGTCGAGGTCTGCATCGGCCACCATCGCGTCAACGACGTCTCGGCTCTGGTAGCAGATTGCCTCGAGCGCCGCCCGGGCAATGTGGGCGACGGTGTTGAACCGTGACAGGCCCACGATCACACCCCGCGCATCGGAGCGCCAATAGGGGGCGAACAGGCCCGAGAATGCGGGGACGAAATAGACGCCGCCGTTGTCATCGACGCTCGCCGCAAGCCCCTCGGAATCAGCAGCAGCCTTGATGATGCCAAGCTGGTCACGCAACCACTGGATCGCCGAACCGGTGACGGCGATGGACCCTTCCAGTGCATACACGGCAGGGGCGTCACCGAACTTGTAGCCGACGGTGGTGATCAGCCCGTGCGTGGACTTCACGATCTCGGTTCCCGTGTTGAGCACCAGGAAGTTGCCGGTGCCGTAGGTGTTCTTGAGCTCGCCGGGCTTGAAGCAGACCTGGCCGACGAGGGCGGCATGCTGATCACCGAGATCGCCCGCGAGCGGGACTTCGCCGCCAAACGGGCCATCGGCGAGGGTGTGTCCATAGACCTCCGATGACGACTTGACCTGCGGCAGCATCGACCGCGGGATGTCGAACAGCGCGAGAAGCTCGTCGTCCCAGTCGAGGGTCTCAAGGTTCATCAGCATCGTGCGACTCGCGTTGGTGACGTCGGTGATGTGCTCACCACCTGCTGGACCGCCGGTGAGCCACCAGAGCAGCCAACCGTCGGTGTTGCTGAAAATCGCATGACCTGCGTCAGCATCGGCGCGTACGCCGTCGACGTTCTCGAGAATCCACTGGATCTTGCCGCCTGAGAAGTACGGCGCTGGCGGGAGCCCTGCCTTGGCCCGGATCAGGTCGCCCTTCCCGCTGGCATCCAGTGCCGATGCGATCCTGTCAGTCCGAGTGTCCTGCCAGACGATCGCGTTGTAGTAGGGCTCACCCGTGCGCCTGTCCCAGACGACAGTCGTCTCGCGCTGGTTGGTCACACCGACTGCCGCGAGATTCTCAGCTGTGATCCCAGCCTTGTCCATGGCGGCGGTGATGACCTCTTGCGTGCACTCCCAGATCTCGCTCGCATCGTGCTCGACCCAACCGGCCTGCGGCAGGATCTGCTCATGCTCAAGCTGATGCTTGGCGACCTCGTGACCGTCGTGGTCAAAGATCATGAAGCGTGTGCTGGTCGTCCCTTGATCGATCGCGCCGACATACTGCTTGCTCTCCGCCATGCGGCGAGCCTAGCGAGAGGTCAGAGGATCTCGCCGTGGACGTCGGCGTGCGGGACTGTCGGGATCGTGCCGAGCTTGCCCTTCTGGAAGTCCTCGAACGCCTGCATGACCTCGGCCTTGGTGTTCATGACGAACGGACCCGCCCACGCGACCGGTTCACGGATCGGCAATCCGCCGAGCAACACGACTTCGAGCGCGGGGTGGCGTGAATCCTGGTGCTGATCGGCACCAACCGTGATG